>Ga0364910_1001_pt1 | contig 380887 bp, 381 predicted proteins | sample SorcelJu500001C4_3_FD_206970 | JGI IMG/M metagenome (GOLD analysis project Ga0364910, IMG submission 206970) | Enriched cells from Trout Bog Lake Hypolimnion, Wisconsin, USA - BchlTB.June25.5000.01.C4 | ecosystem: Environmental > Aquatic > Freshwater > Lake > Hypolimnion/Profundal zone | place...
ACGTCGCTTTTGAGGTATGGCATCAAGAAACCGCTTACTCAACATGGAGCCATTGATGGTATGATCTGTTGCTAAAAGCTCGGCTTCCCTCAATATTCTGAACAAAACCTGACGCAGCTTATTTCTGGTGGTTGGCTTTATTTCTTCAAGCTCGGGATGCCACTCTAATTTTTTGTTAAAAAAGTAATCAAACTCTTCGTAATGAAGATCAGACTTCAAGCTGATATACCGTTCACGAATAACCTCTTTCGCAAAATCAGCAATAAAGCGGTAACGACGGCAAACGGCGAGCCAGAGCAGATATTTCTGCTCCTGCGTAGATCCGGAAATCAGTAGATCCAACTCATCGGCTTCGAGTGTTTTCAATCTTGAGATAATTTCACGGGATACACGTGTTAACGAATTGAGGGTTCTTGACTGTAAAAGGTTTTTGAAAAAAACCTTATCTCGAACACTGTCCCACTCCTTAAGATCCAGATACAATTCTGCAAGCTTCACCGAATCTCGGTGAAAAAGACCGCCCGTTGTAAACGCCATGCTGTATCTATCCTTATTCATTACCAGCTTCTGTATTTCAAAATCCCGAGCTTGAGAGTATTCAGTTAACTACTGAGATCACATGTTTTTAAATATACAAATCCATTGCGTTGTTATAGCTGATAAGCGCTCTGAAATAAGTTACTCTGTAAGCTTTTCTAACATAATTCAGTATTTGCTTGACCACTGAGGGCGACCACAAGGGTCGCCCGTACAAATGTGTCTTGTATATTATCTTACGAAATCGTTTTCTGTGAAGCGCTTATTATCTCTCCAGGCACTATCATTTTTCGGACATGCATTGTGAACTCTACCTTGCATGAAGAGCGTATTGTTTTTATTATGCCAACCAGGCCAGTCACTCTAACTGCCAAAAAAACGGTAAACATTGTTAACAACATGGAAACCCTTCTTGATCGCAGAACTATTGCTCCCGGAGCCATTTATTGTGTCGGAAAAAACTACAGGGAACATGCGCGGGAGATGGAGAAGCTTGAAGGTGCCATAGCAGGTACACCCGTAGAAGATGACGGTGAACCAATCATTTTCATGAAACCCCCCACTGCTCTTGAAACTGAAGGGGTGATTGCTATGCCGGAATTTCAAGGTACTCCCCTTTCGGCAAACATGCACTATGAGGCTGAAATAGTGCTGCTTATAGGGAAATCGTGCGATGGATGCTCCATTGAGGAGGCACCGAACTACATTGCCGGCTTCGGAGCAGGTCTCGACATGACGCTGCGTGATGTTCAGTTGGCTGCAAAAAAAGCTGGAAACCCATGGCTTAAAAGCAAGGGGTTCAGAAAGAGCGCACTGATTTCCGATTTTATTCCCTTCACTCATTCTCTCTTTTTGCAGGATCTTACCATCTCTCTTGAGTTGAATGGCAAGCAGATACAGGAGGGAAGGGTTTCGGAAATGCTGCATAGTCCGGCCATGCTTATTCACTATTTATCGTATCTTTACGGATTGCGCCGCGGTGATCTTGTTTTTACGGGAACACCGTCAGGTGTCGGCAAAGTTAACTCCGGAGACACCCTGAACGCGTTGCTTTCCATACCGGAAAACAGTACACAAGGGTATTCCGGGCTTGTCAACCTGCAAGCACGAGTTATCTAACTCTCAAATTATTCCAGAGCCATGAGCTATATTTTTCAAAATGCCCGTATCCTCAATCCGCTTCAACAACTTGACTGCATTGGATCAATAAAAGTTGCCAGTAACGGGATTATAGAAGCTATTGTTTTCGGTAATGAACCTGTGGCAGCATCGCCCGATGACTGGGTTATTGATCTGCAAGGCCAAATAATTGCTCCGGGACTCTTCGATATGCACTGCCATTTCAGGGAGCCAGGACAGGAGTACAAGGAGACCCTTGAAAGCGGTTCAAACGCAGCAGCAGCCGGCGGCTTTACCGGTGTTGCCCTGATGCCAAATACAAAGCCTGTTATTGACAGTCCCCTCGGAGTGGCCTATATCCGCCATCACGCGGCAACGCTTCCCATAGATCTTGAAGTGATAGGGGCCATGACGGTTGGAAGCAAAGGCGAACATCTTGCTCCATACGGAAAGTTCCGCTCCTATGGAGTCACTGCTGTTTCAGATGACGGTTCAGCCATTCAGAACAGCCAGATCATGCGCTTAGCCTTTGAGTATGCCTCAAACTTTGATCTGCTCATTATTCAGCACTGTGAAGAAAAATCGCTGACAGAGGGTGGGGTGATGAATGAAGGGTTATACTCAACCAAACTCGGTCTGAAAGGGATCCCCGAGGTATCCGAAGCAATAACACTCAGCAGGGATCTGCTTCTGATGCACTATCTTGAAAAGCACAAACTTCACGATCCCCTCAAAAGACCGCGCTACCATGTTGCCCACATCAGTACAAAAGCAGCACTCGATCTTGTCCGTCAGGCAAAATGCGACGGGCTTCAGGTGACCTGCGAAGTAACACCGCACCATTTTACCCTCAGCGATGAAGATCTCTTTCATGCCGACCAGAAAGGCAACTATATCATGAAGCCGCCACTCTCCTCCGTTAAAAATCGTGCAGCCCTGCTTGAAGCTCTTGCTGACGGCACTATTGATGCCATAGCTACCGACCACGCTCCCCATGCCTCTCATGAAAAAGAGTGCCCTTCCGACCAGGCAGCATTCGGCATTATCGGACTTGAAACCTCCCTCGGCCTCTGCATAACCGAACTGGTCGAAAAAAAGGTGATCACCATCTCCCGAGCCATTGAACTGCTTTCGGTCAATCCAAGAAAAATACTGAACCTGAAGCCGATTCTTTTCAGTGTTGGAGAACAGGCTAATTTCTCGATCATTGATCCTGAAGCTGAGTGGACTGTCACTGCTGACTCACTGAAGTCAAAATCCTCAAACACTCCCTTTCTTAACCGCTCATTGAAAGGAAAAGCAACAGGAATTTTCCATAAAGGAAATATCAATTTCGAGCTCCAAAGTTTTTTGCGAAGGAACCAGCATAATCAATAACTGTTGTGAGACCATAAACCTTATGGGGTCTTACACTGGCGCCAACGACATGAAACAATGGATCCATAATGATAAAACGATGGCCTCGATCGCTGACGCCATCGTCAATCAGCATATTGTTGACAATATCAAAGGCTGTCTTCCCGCCATAGCCAATCATTTCGGAGACACCATTTTTCCATCGGCCATAACTTTTTATCCGCAGAGAAAAGCCCTTTCCATGAGAACTGATGTGGCCGGTTTCTCCCGTCATTGATTGATCATGGGCAAGCTCATCGGCTGAGTTACAAAGTTCTTGAGCAACAACAAACGCTAATACCGGTGAATGATGAATCAGATATTCATATAATTCCTCTGCAGGGAGAGAGCCTTCTTCAGTTATAAGGTTTCTGCCATTGATCCTGCGACTTTTACCATTAAAAGAGTTGATGATCGGCTTGATATACAACTCCGCATATCGTCCGGGCTCTGTCCTGACCATGTTAAGAGCCAGTATGATATCCTTTTCTATATCGGTCAGGTAGCCGACATCCCTTGCCGAATCAATCTGTTCGAGTTTCCAACTGTCCCTGAGTGCGATTGCCTCAAGGGAGCCCGATTCGTTCTTCTTTCTATCGACACGACCATAATCCTCTGCGCAGGCATCGTTGAGCATGTTTGTGCTGATGTATACAGACAGAAAAAAAAGCAACTTGAAGAGCATTGACTGATTGTAACTTTTAAGAGGAAACATATGAAAAAATTACGAATAAAATATTTATATCCAGCAAGAAATCTTCCTTATCTCGCTGAAAACAAATACACTTACATAGGTAAACGCATATATTTTACCCTGAAAAAGCCAATACACATACATACAATTGCTACAAGCCATACACTAATCATGGCTCACAAAAATACTTCGGCGGCCACATACTGTACATACCCTCCATGAAACCGGAGAAAAGCCAATCACACTAACCATTCTCTCAGGCTTGGTTATCGGTTTTATTTTTATTACTTTCAAGTTCATTTTACTTAAAACAACAGTACAAGAGCGGCTTAACCAAAAGAACTACTTCACGAGTCATGGCAAAGAAACAATCATTCGTCGATAAAGGCAAAAAATCAGGCACCAGTGATTTCAAGTGCGCCAAGGTTATTTTTTCTGTTAAATCAGAGAAAACCAATGCATGGAAATTCATTGAGAAAAACGTCAGGATCCCTAATGGTGAGAATGACCAGGTGATTCTTTCCAAAGCAATCAGCGATTACGCAAAGTAATCAAGCAGGGTACTTCCTCAGGGCATTGCACAATGCCCTGAATCTCCCCCTTTCTTTATCACCACTTCTCTCCTATGAATTATGGCAGAAAGTACCGATAGTTCCGGAACGGACAATTCAGGTCACTGGTTTGAAACGTGGTTTAACCATCCGCTCTACCTCCAAGTTTACAGCCACAGGGATCAGGAAGAGGCTTCGCAATGCATTCGCACCGTTCTCTCTGTATCGGGCCTTGAACTGAAAAAACCTGCATCACTCAAAGTACTTGATATTGCCTGCGGAGCTGGACGCCACGCCCTTGAGTTTGCCCGGCTCGGTTACTGCGTGACAGGAAACGACCTTTCGCCCTTTCTGCTTGAAGAGGCACGGAAAGAGGCTTTAAACTGCAATCTGCAGCTGGAGCTTACCTGCAGCGACATGAGAGATATCCCTGCCAGCACTCATTTTGATCTTGTAGTGCAGCTGTTTACAAGTTTCGGTTATTTCGACATGAAAGAGGATGACCGGGTGGTGCTCAGGAAAGTTTTTGATGCACTGAAAAGCGGGGGATGGTACGTGCTTGACCTTATCAATCCTGTCCATCTTGCCGGAAATCTTGTTGCGGAGACCCGACGAAATGCAGGAAACCTCACGCTGATTGAAGAACGTGCTTTTTGTGAGGATAAAATTACCAAAACCATTACAGTTACTCCTCCCGACGGGCCAAAGCTCACCTTCAGTGAGTCGGTGCGGCTTTACAGCAGGGAGGAAATTGTTGCTCTACTTCAGAATGAGGGATTTTCTGTAACTGGCATTGTCGGCAACTATCAGGGCGACCCGTTTATGGAAAATGATTCTCCAAGAATGATGATTTTCTGCCAAAAACCATAGGCCAAATAACCTCTCTCGTGTGAGCTCTCTCTGGGGTTACAGCAGATTACGAACACGATACCACTCGTAGGCATTTCGAATGCTGTGTTCATGGGATTCGAATCGCATGTTCAATTCACGGGATGCCTTAGCTGAATCGTAATAGAGGAATTCAGAGGCAACTCTGAACATTGAGAGGTTAAAGAGCTTCGATATGCGGTTCTTTTTCTTGTAAAGATCAAGCATTGACCTCAATATCCTGGCCATCCAGAAGGGCAGGGGAAAATGTACTTTCGGTGACCCGGTAATCCGTGAAATGGTATCGGCAAGCTGCTTGTAGGATACATTTTCACCACCGATAATGTAGCGCTCCCCTGTTTTGCCTATCTTCATGGCCGTCATGATGGTATCGGCAACAATTTCAACATCGACCACACAGACACCTCCAAGCGGATAAAACGGAAGGCGCCGGTTGTAGATATCCTTGATAATCCGTCCTGCATTGAAGTTAATGTCTCCGGCCCCAAAGACAAATGCTGGATTGACAATCACACAATCGAGTCCTTTTTTTACTGCTTCGGCGACCGCAATTTCGGAAAGATGCTTTGTTCTTGCATATTCAAGGCTGATTGCATGAAAATTCCATTCGGAAGACTCACTGAGCGGTTTTTTATCGAAGGCTATTCCTACTGCTGTAATAGAGCTGACATGCACGACTCTTTTTACCCCGGCAGCAAGAGAAGCGTCAAGAATATTACGGGTACCTTCAACATTAATTTTATAGAGAAGTTCATTTTTCTTATCACCCATATAGGTAAGACCTGCAGAGTGATAGACAAGATCAATGTCCTTCAGTGCGGAATCAAGAGAGGCTCTGTCGGTAATATCCCCGTAGACAAGCCGGACTTTGTCAAGGACATCTGAGAGAGAGGTTAAATCAGAACTTTTCCGGACAAGAATTGAAACTTCATCAGGAGTTGCAGCAAGTTTTCTTACAAGACTTGAACCAATAAACCCGGTTGCTCCGGTTACCAAAATTTTTTTATTCACCAGTATTGTACCTCAATCAATTAACAATCCCTTCATTTTTCCGCTCACCGAAAGAGGTGTAACCAGTTGTTCCTTATCGGTTAAACAACTCTTATTGCCCAACGGCGGTCTCATTGACAACAATTTCCCCTGTAACTATTTTCTTGCGAATTGCCTCCACCTGTTCATGATTTTTTGAGCCAATCAACGAAGCGTTGTTATTGTTATAGACATAGTCGGTATAGCGATCGCCAAGACCATATACGGAAACAGAACCACCCTTGAAACTTCCATCCAGAACAGTTTCAACCGTTTTAAGTACCGCCCTGTCCACAGCCTTGGTCATACTGCTCAACACAAATCCAGGAGCTGCAGATTCCTGATCACGGTCAGTGCAGATAACAAGCTTTCTGCTCTCCCTGGCTGCCTCGATAACACCAAGACCACTGGCTCCTGCTGCCTGATAGATAATATCCACTCCCCTGCCATACTGTCCAAGAGCAAGCTCCTTGCCTTTGGCGGGATTGGCAAACGCACTGCCTGTCATACCGATATAACCTGAAATAACCTTGACATCAGGATTAACAAAGTGCACACCATCAATAAATCCTGTCTCAAATTTCTTGATGATGCCTGACTCCATACCCCCTATGAAGCCAACTGTTTTTGTTCTGGTAACCAGTCCGGCAAGAGCGCCAGCGAGAAAAGAACCTTTTTTCTCTTCAAAAGCCATTCCCTGAAGATTGGAAGGTATGGGAACTCCCGGCTGAGTGATATAATCAATGCAGACAAATTTTTTATCGGGAAATTCTGATGCAATAGCCGTGATCTCTTCACTGAAAAGCATACCAACGCCGATAATCAAACCAACATTTGGATCTGAAGCCATCTGCCGCAATGCAGCCTCCCGATCAGCTCCCTCTCCCTGAGGTTCGATAAAGAGAAAAGCAGTTCCATGCTTTTTCTTTGCCATTTCAAGGCCGTTATAAGCAGAATCATTGAATGATTTATCCCCTCTTCCTCCTACATCAAAAACAAGGCCTACCTGTAACGCCCTGTCCTGTGATTGCTCTTTCCCTGTTTTCTCTCCGTTTTGACCAGAACAGCCAGAAAGAAGAAGTAAAAAGATAAAAAGATAAAAGAACGGATGCTTCATCAGTGTTTTAAAAGGGGTTGTTCGAACCTTTATAACTTCCCGTCAATTTTTCAGGCTGCAATTTATGAAAAACTCTCTCTAATTAAAAACCACACCTTAACAATGAAGAAGAATAATTTTCTGATATAACCATTATACCGGTTATCAAACATCCATGTTCACAACCTCTTTACCCCTGTTCTTTCCCGATAAGACGGGGTAAACCTGTTAACATTCTGAAAAATGTCATTACAAAGGGTTGATATCGTATATGGCGGTTACGAGCAGTGATTGAGCGGATTTTCGGCGCCAGAATGGATGCAACCGTTTCTGGTTTTTCTGCGATAACCTTGAAAAGCCTCACTGCTTCATGTGAAGCATCTTGAAGCAGGAGATCAGTAAACACAAGACCGGGACTTAATTCATGGACACCTATGCTGGTTTTTCCTGAACTTTTCAACTCTCCCGACAGAAAATGCGTCACTTCCGCCACACCCCTTTTTGATGCCTTATGCGAAACGGCAGAACGGGAAAAAGCCGCTCCTGAAGATGAAAACCCCATATTAAAAATATGATATATCGCTTTCGGAGAGGAGGGTTGACGATCCATCACTTTAACTGCTTCAGCACAGAGCAATAGCGAGCCTGAAAGATTGGTTGTGCAAGTTTCGAGAATATCAGCAGAATGAAGCTCCCATAATGGCCGTTTCAGCAGCCCCGCCGTACCGGCATTATTGAGCCACCGGTCAACTATGCCGAGCTGATCCACAGCAAATTCGGCAAGTAGACTGACCTCTGAAGGATTGCCAACATCACACCTGATGCCATAAACCTCAGCTTGAGGCAGAGCAAGGCGAAGAGAGTGTAATGCCTCATGCAGACGCGTCACATTCCGCCCGCAAATTACCACTCGATCACCAGCTGAAAGAAATCTTGAAGCAAGGGCATAGCCAAGCCCGGCTGTTCCGCCAGTGATAACAATTCCGAGAGATATCTCTGTGTTCCTTTTTTTCATACCTTGCACTCTCCACCATATTTTGCTCCTATGATCCTTGGGCCCCATAATAACGATCTTCAGAAAAATCAGGAAAAAAACTTAACTGCGAAAATTGCGGAAAATGTTATTCTCATCCGTAAAACATTGGGATATTTCGTGATATGTTCTTATAATATAAGCTTAATTCTGATCGGCAAGACAAAGCCCTGAACCCTTAAAAAAAACAGTGCCTATGCCTTTGCATAATCCTTTTTCCAGATCCTTTCGTGCCACTCTTGCACTGAAAAAAAAATACAATCCATATCGTTTTCTTACTCTCTGCTTTGCTGCCTCCGCGCTTCAATGCATACAACCATCAACTGCTTTTTGTGACATCCCGTCGGAAACCGCTTTAAAACCAACGGCAGCTCAGAGTTCGGTCAATCCCCATCAGACCTTTGGACATATGGGGACGTTTTTTTCTGATGTCATTCATTATTTTGGTACTCGATACCGGTTCGGCGGCCAAACCCCCAGGGGATTTGACTGCTCTGGTTTTGTACAGTTCATGTATGACAAGGCATTCAACATGCATCTTCCCCGTTCATCAAGAGAGATGTCAGCTCTCGGCAATAAGGTCTCCAAGGATGAACTTCAACCAGGAGATCTCGTATTTTTTCAGACACATGGCCAGCAAATCAACCATGTCGGGATCTTTATCGGTAATGATACCTTTATCCACTCTTCACTCTCGAAAGGAATCACCGAAGATAGACTGAAACAAAGCTATTTTGACAAGCGTTTTGCTGGAGCCGTGCGGCTACTTAACGTGCCGGCAGATAAATTGCCTGTACTTCAAGCAATACCAGAGGTCTCAACAGATATTTCCGAGCCCTCATGATGAAATATTCAACAGCCCTTACTGATAATGTTGTTCTTTTTCAATAATAAACATGAGTCATTATGAAATACGGGTGTTTAAAACAGGCTTTACTTACAGCCACGATGTGCCTTGCGTTTGCTCAATCCGCATTTGCTGATGGAGGAGATATAGCTGTAGGTGTCAAAGGTGGGACATTGGGATTTGGAGGAGAGGTGACCGTAGGGATCACGCCTTCCTTTAATACAAGAGCGAGCTATAACGGGTATAATTACAGCGGTTCAACCTCCCAAAACCAGATTACTTACGATTACAAGTTATCTCTTGGGTCATTTCCTCTGTTGCTCGACTGGTATCCATTTGAACACTCAGGTTTCAGGCTCTCACCGGGAGTTATCTTCAATAACAACAAGATAAGCGCTACCGGCAAATCGTCACAAGTTACCTCTGTTACTATTGGAGGTACAACCTATACTACAGATCAAATAGGCTCACTGACGGGCGGTGTTGATTTCAACAAGACAGTACCCTATGCTGGTCTTGGATGGGGCAATGCTGTTGGCAATAATTCCGGCCTCTCCTTTTCTTTCGATCTTGGCGTCATGTTCCAGGGTTCACCAAAAATGGCGCTGAACGCCAGCAACCTTCAAAACAACCCTCCTATAATCCAGTCAACTATTCAGAAAAGTATTGATAAGGAAATTGCTGACCTGAAAGACAAAACCGATAAATTCAAATATTACCCTGTACTCTCTGTCGGTCTGGCCTACAAGTTTTAACCCTTCGGCCCTCTTTTTGCTTCAATCTGATGCAGCAGGCACTTTTTTAAAATGGGTGCCTGCTTTTTTTTCTGCTCATATCTAAACCTGCGGCAAGATTTTAAAAAATGATTATAATCCTGCAGAAAGTCAGGTAATGCTAACGCCATACAGGATATACAATCTTCCCTTTTCCTGCCGAATACTATGAAAGTCTTTGTGAAAGTGACCTTGATTTTTCTTTTCACCGTAAGTTCCGCCGCAGCAATCTTTTTTTTAAGCCTTGGCTTTGTGGTTTCACTTCATGCAGGAAATCCTGAACAATCAGATGTCATTATTGTGCTGGGAGGAGATAACGGACTCCGGGTGCGAAAAGGGGCCGAGCTCTATAAAGCCGGGTACGCCGCGCATGTTATTGTAACGGGTATTGACGAAAAATTTTACCATCCCGGTCATCCCAACTGGAGGGAACGCCGCATGATGGCGCTCGGAGTGCCAAAAAATGCAATCAAGGTCGATACCAAATCCACCACAAGCTGGGAGGAGGCCGAAAACACATCGGACACAATGAAAAAAAAAGGATGGAAAAGTGCACTTGTCGTCAGCGACCCTCCGCACATGCTCCGTCTCTATGAAACCTGGAGCAAGGCATTTGAGGGATCGTCAAAAAAGTTTATCCTTGTGCCAACAAATCCGATATGGTGGCACCCGATGCTCTGGTGGAAAAACGAGAAAAGTTACCAGTTTGTGATGAACGAGATCAAAAAAAACCTCTTCTACGCCGTAGTATACTACTGAACCGGCAAGGTTAGATTGCTAAATCAGTTACGAGTGACCTCCCACAACAATTCGCATGATTTTAACATTTAACACGACAAACCGCACAAGCTGCCAGAGCAGATTTTTCCGCCAGTAGAGGGTACCTTTTGAAGGTACCGGTGGATATGCTTCATCGTAATACGCCTTGACTTTATTCGTGCCCATAGGTTTTACAGATTTAAGGTGTTTTTCAATGAGGTTATTCTGGAATCAACCACCAGAAGGGGTAGCCCTTTGCCTTGTGGAAAAATACATAGTGAAGAATGAATTTCAGCCAATGACCCGCCAAACCAGCCTCACCAAGAGAGTAGTTCATGTCGCGACCCCATTCAGGATACTTTTTCCAGTCAGGCACAACCGGAAAAAGTGTCATTGAAGCACCAAGGCCATCAAAGGAACCAAACCCTGCTGACACAACACATGCTGCGCCCATTCTGCTCATGGAGGCTTTATGGTGATGTTCAGTGGCGCCCTGAATTATCTCTGCAATATTGAGTGCTACAATTTTACCCATAACACCTGCCGGCATGCCGGTACGTGGTGCTGTCGGGAAAATCTGACGTCCACTCGGACTTGTCATGGGCTTGGAAATCGGATGCGGTGGTGCAAAGGCAATGCCCGGAGCATAGATGTTTTTATAGAGAGGGTTCTGGTAGATCGTTGGCCAGTCTTCAGCTTCCCAATCCTCAAAGGGCTTTGCCGCATAATTGGCATCAACCTTCATAAACTTGTTTGGCGCAAACATCTTCTCGGTAATCTCCGCTCCACTCTTGTCAAACGAGGTCAGTCCAACACCGGAGAATGAGGGAATGAGCATGGCAAAATCAAATTCCTGGGTCAACTCTTCACCAGCAAGCGTCTCGTAGTGTGCTTTACCGGGTTCAACCTTGTGGACACCAGCCCTTCTGATCCAGTTGATGCCATACTCGGCCATAATGGATTCAGTGAAAACCTTTGTCGGGGTGTAATAGCCTCCGCGGTTGATAAAGGCGCCTCCCATGCCAAAATCACCCAGCTCATACTCATTGGACAACCAGGTAATCTGAGCCTTGTCACTCAGTCCACGCTTTTTAATTTCATGCGCTACATTAAGAATATACTCAAAGGCAGCACCCTGACAGGTGGCCATCGCATGACCGGTACCAATCAGAATACGCTGCTTCTGGCCAGCTTTCATTTTTTTGATATTGTCCTGCAGATGCTCCCATGCATGGGCTGCATGGCTATAGGTGCAAACCGAAAAGCTGTTTTTATCGGGGCCAAGACCTTCGGTTGCCTCAAAATTAAGCTTCGGACCGGTTGCGTTGACAAGGTAGTCATAGTCAACTTTTTCAGTCTGACCATTCCGCAACCCGTCGGTGTATTCAATCGTCACATACCCTTTCCGGATTTCACTATCCCCTTCCGGATGGATTTCGTGTGCTTTAGCTTGTTTAAGCACAATGCCCCAGCGGTTATAGACCTTTTTCAGTTCGAACCGGACATCATCAATCGACATCTGACCAACACCAACCCAGATATTCGAGGGAATCCACTGATAGTAACTGTTTGGAGTAACAACAACGACCTCATGACTTTTGCCAAGTTTCTTTTTAAGAAACGAAGCGCAAGTATGCCCTGAAATTCCTGCTCCTAATACAACAACTTTTGCCATAGACAGTCAAAGTTTTCAATTGCACCATACTAATAAAATCTACTATATGACTATTTAGTTATTTAAATATTAAAGAACAATAAAAAACTGCATTCCTCACAACAACGCATCAGAGAATAGATCGAAATAGCTGCCGTCTCCAACAATGAATAAAGTGAAATAACACTTCAAAAAGTTCCTCTTCTTTGCTGCGAGCGCCAGCAAGGTCTGTGTTGCGTTGTCAAAAAGAATAAATTATGGCCTTTGGTGAAAGAGGGAGAATAAAGAACGTGAAATCAATAATTAAATGGTAACCTGTTGTACAGTGTACTATGATGACAAATTCAGGTTACCATGAGGAAATTCGTCCATGATTGCGAAGAAGAAATTACCGCTTCATCCAGGAACTGTTCTGCTTGAGGAGTACATTACCCCCATGAACCTTACCGAAAAGAGAATTGCTGAGGATATTCGTATTCCGGTATGGCGCATCAATGATATTATAACTGGAAAAAGGAGTATAACTGCTGAAACAGCTTTGCGACTTGGACGCTATTTCGGTACCCCTGCCCATTTCTGGTTTGGACTTCAAATGGATTATGATCTGCAAGTCGCTCTCAACAGTGAGGGATCTAACATTGAGCGGGATATAAAGGCCTATGACGACTCAAGGCCATAAGCCTTTCACTCTTTGCCGTCGCAGTCAGATTCCGCTTCCTGAACAAGGTCGGATGGTATTTGACGACTAACTTTTGCTCCGAGCCTGCGGATCTCTTCTACCCTGCCCACAAGATTACCTCGTCCCTCTTTGATGCGTTTCAGAGCAAGATCGAAGGAGTCTGACACTACTGTCAGCTTTTTTCTTGCATCTGTCATGGCATCAAGCACAAGAAAAACCTGATCGTAGATTTTCCCGGCTTTTTCGGCAATAAGTTCCGCATTTCGGTTCTCATTCTCCCTCCGCCATATTTGCGCAATGAGCTTGAGAGTGATCATAAGCGTGGTGGGGCCACACAAGACCACGTTTTTTCCCGCAGTATCGTAGAGTAGTTCGGTGTCGGCCTGCATGACTGCCTGCCAGGCTGGCTCGAGAGGAATACACATAATAACGAAATCGAGGGTTCTGTTGCCACCGATACCACTGTACTCTTTTGCCTCCAGTTCAGCAATATGGCGACGAACGGACTGAACATGCTCTTTCATCGCCTGCTGGCGCTGTTTGTCATCATCGCAGCGACAGAAGCGCTCATAGGCGGTAAGGGAAACTTTGGAATCAACAATGACTGCCTTGTTTGCAGGCAGCAATACCATAAAGTCAGGGCGTTTCATCAATCCATCATCTTGCCGGAAACTCTCCTGCGCCATGTATTCACGGCCTTTTGCAAGGCCTGACACCTCAAAAATACGCTCGATAATCATCTCACCCCAGTCACCCTGTTTTTTTGAGTCACCCTTGATGGCCTGTGCCAGCAGGTTGGCCTCTTCACTCACCTTTCCACTCAACTCATGCAGTTGGCGCACCTGTTCGAAGAGGCGTCCTGAAAGCTCACTATCGACGGTGTGCACCTCATCAACTCTCTTTCGAAATGCATCAATCTGCTCGCGAAGGGGCTGCAATAGTCCATCCATGCGTTCGCGGTTTTCAAGACCGATAGCTCTACCCCGCTCTTCAAATATTCTGTTGGAAAGGTTTTCAAACTCAATTTTCAACCGGGATTCAGACTCCTGCATAAGGGCTGTTTTTTCTGTGCTATTGCGCTGCTCGTTCTCAAGATCAGCTTCAAGCCGGGCCTGACGAATCTTGAGATTTTCGAGCTCCCGGGATTTCAACTGAAGCATTATAGCTACAACAACCAGCAGGGCAAAAAGAGGGAGAATGCTGGAAAAATAGAGAAGGTCGGTCATGAGGATTGGGATTTGAAGAGTGCGGGGTTGGCTGGCCGCTAATACAAGGTTTTGAGATTTTTTTCAAGTAATTTTGCCCGCTCGTTATGTTTAAGAACAAATGCCATATAGAGCACCACCATCAGGTTGATCACAACAAGTGCGATCTTAAGCCATGTAAAACCTTTGGCAAGCTCAAAGAGTTCAACCGGAAGATAAACGCATCCGCTGATCAGCGCAAACCATTCAGCCCATCGCCTTGCAAACCACAGTCCATAAGCCTCAATAAAACGCATAAGCGCATACAGGAGGGCAAAAAGCGCAAGAAAACGTAAACGGCTATCGGTAAGATGCCCTGCCGCTTCGATAAAGATCCTGGGAATATTATGTGCTGGATTAAGATGCAAATGCCTTATAAGCTGCTCGGCAGAAGCTTGAATATCCTGAGGCATCATTGAAAAAATGGCTACTCCGGCAAGCAGTACCAGTAGACCCTTGAAAGCTTCAAATAGTGCTACGACCTTGAGGACACGCGTCATTTTATAGTTCAGAACCATTCTCTTAGAATATACGTTATTTATTCTCCATCGATAATTTGAGTTTTAATATATCACACATTCAGCAAGAGCGAAGCAATTTGAAAACTATTCCAACAATTCAAGCTATCTTGCAAATTTCAATATATATACCATAAAGAAAATAAACCCTGCAAAGCTTTTGTTTGAGAATATCTTTTTCTTACCTTAACATTCCTGTAAAGGCGAAGTGGCCGAGTGGTTAGGCAGAGGTCTGCAAAACCTTCTACAGCGGTTCGAGTCCGCTCTTCGCCTCCAACAAAAAAGCCTGCATAATGCAGGCTTTTTTGTTTATTGAGAATCTCTTCATACAACACCATCCTATCCTATTACTGCCGCACCGGAGATAATGGCTTTGACAAGCTTCTCTATGGTAGCGTCATCCATCAAGACTGGAATGTTGAGGCATATACTGCTGCGAAGCATGATACCGGTTTTTGGCCAGAGTGCTTCAAGATCAGCACTGCTGTAACGGTCGAACTCACCAAGAAGGTGGTCCCATACTCCTGCGAAATGCCAGTCAAGCGCTTCAGGAAGAATCTTGGTACCAAAACCATGCTTGGTCAGATGCGCTTCAAACTGGAGCGCAGCTTCACGGTTCCTGACTCTGAAAATCAAGGTATCACCCTGCGAACCAGCTTCATCAGTGAATGGCCTCAGGATAATATTATCAAGATGACGGATTGCCTCCTTGATTTTACGCTTGTTCTCTTTTGCTTTTGAAAGGATAGTCTCGATTTTTGCAAGCTGGGCAAGACCAATTGCTGCTGTCACCTCGCTGATGCGTAAATTCAGGCCTTTAGATCTCCGTGGATCTTTGCCTCTCGGCAGACCGGGCTGGTGCATGTGGCCATGATCGGAGAATTCGGCTGCACGATCGTAAATATCCTTGTCGTTGGTTACAATTATTCCACCCTCGCCGGTATGGAGTGTCTTGCCTGCATCAAACGAGAAGGAGGCTACACTGCCAAAGGTACCGAGCTTGTGGCCTTTGTAGGTGGCGCCAAGTGCCTGGGCGGCGTCCTCGATGAGGATAAGGTTGTGTTTTTTGCAAATTGCCGAAAGTTCATCCATTTTGGGAGAGGCCCACATTGGAATTGCTACAACTGCTTTTGTTGATGGCGTAATAGCCTTTTCAACTTCCAGAGGGTCGAGATGGTAGGTTTCATCAAGCTCAACCGGCACTGGCACCGCGCCTAAGGCGCTGATGGCCTCAATCGGGGCAATAAAGGTCCATGCCGTGGTAATAACCTCATCACCGGGCCCTATCCCTGCACCGGCAAGCGCGCAATGAATAGCAGCTGTACCTGATGAGACCGCATGAGCATACTTGACACCTATCCATGCTGCAAATTTTTCCTCAAACTCTCTTGTCTTGTAATTACCACCACCGTAACGGTAGAGATTAACCTTCTCCCTGCTGAAGAGCTCCTGTATTTCGGCCAGTTCTTCGCGACCGATGAGTTCTGCACCCGCCATAATATGTCCTGTTCTTTTATGTTAATTGAAAAACAACGGCCCTTGCCGATTCTTCTGTAAACTCAACGGGATTACCTGAAAATGATCCTTTCAGGGCTTCCGATGCATTGTGTGCAAATTCCACAGCATTACCCTTCCCGTAGCCATAAGGTACCAATGTAGGTATCTTGAGCAGCCGGTAGAGATCATCCATCTCTTCAAGCAGTTCCTCCGTAGCTTCTCTTGGTGAGGGTGAAGAGCGCATGGGATTGAGCAGTGCATACTTTTCGTAACCTTGAAGATGGTTGTAACGCATGACCTCCTTGAGAAAGATCGCTCCGGCAAGACCGTGAGGTACTCGATGCTTTACTCCAAGATAATAGGCAAAGCCGTTGGTCGGACCGTCTCCAGAGTTCATGAGAGCTACAGTTCCGCAAACGCTGCCAATAGCGAGATCGAGCCTCGACTCTGCCCTGTCGAGCTGGTTCTGCTGCAAGGCGTAAAAGGTGCGCTGAAATCCCTCGACAGAAAATATCCTGCTCAATTCAGTATGCTTGATTGACCCGAAACTGTCAACGCAGTGCACAAGACTGTCCATTGCTGAAGCTATAACGCTTTCCAATGGGGCTGTCATAGAGAGCTGGGGGTCGATAACTGCTTTTTTAGGAAAGTTCTTTTTACTGTTTATCCCAAGTTTACGTCCTTCTGCCTCATCAATAAATACCGCATTAAAGCTGACCTCAGCCCCGCTTCCCAGAAGCGTCGGTACAGTGACAAGCGGCAGAGGATCATTCACGCCTGCGGGAAATCCCTTGAGGGAAAGAGCTGGGACGTTATTGGTCATAAGCAGAGCCACCCCTTTTCCAAGGTCAAGAGTACTGCCGCCACCTATGGCAACAATAGCATCAGGTGAATTGCTCCGGAAAAATTCCGCAACATTTTCAAGATGAGTATAGGTCGGCTCACCACCGAATTCGTTACAGTAAACCACTGAGTTTGAATAGACAGAGGTAAGATTTTTCAGAACATCCTGAAAATAGAGGTTGCCAGTCACATTGGCATCATAGATGATACCGGGCTTCTTCACGGCCAATTGAGCTATATGCTCATTCAGTTTGAGAGCCTCATTAACCCCGATAACAAGATCGGTGGATAAAAAAAAATTCATAACAACTGTGATCTAAGGGTTTTATTGGTTCACATCCTGGCCTGCAAGATGTTTTTTATTAAAGTAATACTCAATTAAATCCGCTTCTTCAAGAGTATCAATCTCCCATGTCTGCCAGAACTCCATTTCATAAGCTGAGAGCTTGGCACCGATCCTGTTGCCGAAAGCCGTAAGCGTTTCAGGTTTGAAGATATAGATCGAACCATTTTCAATGAACTGTGTCGGACGATCCTGGCGCATGCCGCGATTGCGGTAGTCAAAGTTAACGCTTTTCCACTCTCCCTCCCTGGACTCCCACAGTGTCAGGTCATCAGCTCTGGTAACCGAGATGAGTGAATCAGCCCCTTCCTGAAGAAAAAGCTCAACAGCCCGATCAATATCACCGGGTTTGCGTAATGGGGATGTTGCCTGAAGAAAAACAATAATATCCAGAGGGATGTGGTAGTCCCGCTCAATAACTGATGCAGCATGCAGGATTGCTGATTCAGAGCTTGCCTTGTCGCCGGAAAGTTCCGGGGGGCGCACGATCACCTCCGCTCCATACTCTACAGCAACATTGGCGATAGCATGGTCATCCGTGGTGACAAAAACCCGTTCAATAGTTGTCGATGCCAGGGCTTGCAGGATAGTCCATGCCAGCAGGGGTTTTCCGGAAACCGGGTAAATGTTCTTTTGTTTCAGGCCCTTCGACCCGCCTCTTGCAGGAATGATTGCTACGGTATGCATAAATAAATAGTCAGGGTTTTTCTCAGCCGTCAATAACCTGACGGCACACTTCAGCGATATTCCTTGCTGCGGATTTGTTCTGCAGAGGGGTAAGCGCTTTTAACAGGTCGGAAGGCAGACCGCAATGCACAACTTTGTTCAGAGCAGATCCTACAAAAATTGTGGATGAAAACTGGGCAATCAACATCCGGGAGTTAGCTATCATCTCTTCTGTTCTGCCTTCACTGAACACAAGACTCTCCGGGGCATACTGCCCGATCTCCCTTATTGCCCTTTCAGCATTTTCATTGGGATGCAACTTGAACATGAGCTGACTGCCTTCAGCCATTTCAAGATACTTTCTGATATTTTTAATGCGATTTTCGTAAATAAACGTTTCACGATTGTCCGATGTACAGACAAGGACATAATCGCGATATTGAAAGTCATTCTGAAGGTACTGCTCGCAGTTGTCAAAGTTTGGAATACTGGTAACCACTATTTTTGTCGGATTTACCCCTTTATTGATAAAAAGTTCGCGGTACCCTTCACTGGCAACACAGAACTTTTCGTAAACATCGGAGAGCCCTGTCGTAGAGGTACCGGCAATCCAGCGGGGAATCCACTGAAAGTTTCTTGCCAGATGGTAGAGCACTGTTTCCGGCTCAGTCATTCCCTCCTGAACCAAGACAATTTTTTTTCGACGGATATGTCGCGGTACAATGAGATCCGTACAGGTAACCACAAGATCATAATCATAGCCAAGGCCGCCAATATCAAGCTTGCATTCGTGTAAACGAAGATAGTCAAGCGTTCTTTCGGAGCGCTTACGGCCCATAATGGTAAACTCAAGCAGCCCACGTTCACTTGCTGCACCGAGAATACCATCACTAAAAAACGGGGAAAAATAGTGGTCATAATCGGTCAAGCACCCGGAAATCTGATGCATCTGGGTAGTCTGGTTCATGGAACCGCAAATAAATAAAATTTTTTTCTTCATGACTCTGCGCTACTGACTCTTTCTGCATCACGGAGGTGCACACCTGAAAAAAACATGACACCATACCCTGCGGCGTACCAGAGCACCTCTTTGAACCGCCTCAACAGCACAAATGCGCCACCATAGGCCAGAAAATCATGCATGCCGAGCGCCTGAAAAAAGGCGAGATAGCCGAGATCCTGCACACCAAGTCCTGAAGGAATGAAAAAAAAGAGTGCACGAAGCAGGGTAATGGCGGTGTCAATGGCAAGTACCTGAATAAACGAGATATGGACACCAAGCAAGGTCAATATGATATAACTCTCAATGGCAAGCGTGAACCAGGCAAGGATATAAAATAGCATAACCATGAAGAGTCTTCCTGTAAAAGGACCTCTATAACCCTTAAGCTCCTCATCGGTATCGAGAAATCCAGACTCTTTCTCAATAAGCCATGCTTTGATCCGCTTGAAGGGAATACGCATCAACAAGCCATGCAGATTATGAGCGGCTTTTCCGTTCAGCAGCAGCATAAGAAGAAAAAGAAAAAAGAGAAATATAGCACTACCGGTAGCCACCATAATATAGCCAAGTCCCTCAAACCCCAACATACGAACGGAAGCATGCTGTAAAAGTGAAAACCCTGCTGTGGCTCCGATAAGGGTATAGACTCCCTGAGCGATACCAAGCATGAGTCTGCGTACCGCCACGCTTGCCACGCCGGCGGGAAGAGGAATCTTGAGAAAGCGATAGCAGAGAAAAGGACGCAGAGGTTCACCAACAGCCACTCCTGCAGGCAAGGTCATGGAAACAGTTTCTGATATGATCTGTATTTTAAGAAGCTTGAAAAAGGATATTGAAGCAAGGCTTTGGGGCAACAGTTTGATCCAGGCGAATGTTTCGATGAGGTGAAGCGCCAGATAGGGAAGAAGAATAAAAAGCGATGAAAAACCGATCTTCGAAATCCGCCCAATCGCACCTTGAAGGTCAACCTGCCTGAAAAGGTAGACAAGAAGGAGAGTGCCGAGACAAAGTCCGGCATAACCAGTCCATGAAGAACCGGATTTTTTCGTCATCTGCATGAATTAATCAGGAAACAAGGCTAAAAAAGAATAAAAAAAACCAAAAACTCCAGGGATAAGCTGGAGCACACAAAAACCACAAGAGTTCAGCTGACTGATTCAAGTGTTGTAATATAAAAAATCCCTGATTTAAGGCCTTTGTTGTTTTTGTTCTATTATTGTTTTTTATTTTGCATGCCTGTTCCAAAAAAACAAATAAACAATACTATGAACCAACTTAAGCCTTTACTTAGAACTCTCTTTATTCCGGGCATGTTATTTCTTGGTGCCTGCTGCTGTAATAAAAGTGTTGTTCCCGTACCAACACCTCCACCACCACCTCCAGTTATTCACTCTTCTCTTGGTGACGTGTTTTTTGATTTTGATAAATCAGAGCTACGCACTGACGCTGTTGCACAGTTGAAAACCAATGCCAACTGGATAGAGGCAAATGCTGGAAAAAAGGTTATCATCGAAGGCCATTGTGATGAAAGAGGTACCAACGAGTACAATCTTGCCCTTGGCGAACGCCGTGCCAACAGTGCAAAAGATTACATCGTGCATCTTGGTGTTGAACCTGCCAAACTGAAGACCATCAGCTATGGAGAAGAAAAACCATTTGCAGAAGGTCACAACGAAGAGGCATGGGCACAGAACAGAAGGGCTCACTTCATCGCTGAATAACAAACAAAATATTTCTTTACAAGGCTATCTCTCTTCGGTGAGGTAGCCTTTTTTTATTTAAACTCCAGCAACATTTTTTTTATTGCAAAGCTTATTGTTAATTATTTGTTAATTGTTGATCGGCGGCTTGCAGGGAGCCGGCTTACGTTACCAATAACACCCATCTTCTGAAACCCTGTCGAATTTCCGGCTCTTTTCCACAAGAAAAACTCTTTCGCTGATGGGACTCATCAATCCTGACTTCCAGACATTACCCGAACTTTTCTTCTCTGTTTTCACCCACTACAGAGAACTGGAATCAAAATTTCCAATTGCAAGAAAGGTGAACGGCGTCTATGAACCCATTTCATATAAGACGCTTGAAGAGGATGTCCGCCATTTTGCAGCGTTTTTAAAACACAACGGTGTAACCGCCAAGGATCGTGTCGGCATTCTTTCGGAAAACAGACCGGGCTGGTATCTTGCCGACATGGCCATTCTGAACCTTGGCGCTATTAATGTCCCGCTCTATCCCTCTTTGCCGGCCAATCAAATTGAATACATTCTCAATAACTGCAGTGCCAAGGCCATAATAGTTTCAAACATGCTTCAGCTTGGCAAAATCCTCTCGATCTGGCAGAACTTACCGGAGTTGTGCCTTGTGATCGTTATGAATCGGCTGGAGGAGGTTGTGGAGGACGTTCTTGACTTGAACCAGGCCAAGGAGGAGGGAAAAATAATTCTTGAAAACAAACCGTGGTTCCTTGACGCTCCACCTGTTGAACCTGACGATGTTGCCACCGTCATTTATACCTCTGGCACGACTGGACTTCCCAAAGGGGTGATGCTCACGCACCGAAATATTTGTGAAAATGTGAAATCCAGCTCATCAATCATTCGTCTTGATGAATCCGACCGCGGACTCTCTTTCCTGCCTCTCTCCCATGCATACGAGCGTACTGGGGGGTATTATCTGCTTTTTTCATGCGGTGCGAGCATCTACCTGGCTGAAAGCATTGAAACAATTTCTCTGAACATGTCAGAGGCCCGTCCAACCATTATCTTTACTGTGCCAAGGCTGTTCGACCGTATCAAGATGGGTATAGTGAAGCAGATTTCAGCGGAAAGTGTCATAAAGCAGAAAATATTTGGCTGGGCACTCTCTACGGGAGAAAAATATCATCGGGAAATCAACCATAGAGGAAAATCGTCAACATTTCTCTCGTTACAGCACACTCTGGCCGAAAAGCTTGTCTATCATAAAATCCAGAAAAAATTAGGCGGAAGTCTGCGGTATTTCGTATCCGGTGGAGCTGCACTGCCACAAAAGATAGGCGAATTTTTTCAGGCACTCGATATCACTATTCTTGAGGGATTCGGTCTGACTGAAACATCACCTATCACCAATGTCAACAGACCTGAAAAGATAAAGTACGGAACCGTAGGGCCTGCTGTTGATAACGTTCAGTTGAAAATTGCAGAAGACGGCGAAATACTCTTCAAAGGTCCGAATATCATGAAAGGGTACTGGAAGGATGAAGAAGCAACCCGTCAGGTTATAAAGGATGGATGGTTTTACTCCGGAGACATAGGTGTGGTCGACAAGGATGGTTATTTAAAGATAACCGACCGTAAAAAACATATTATTGTTACCTCCGGTGGCAAAAATATTGCACCAATGCCTATCGAGAACCTGATTTCTGAAAGTCCTTTTGTTGATCAGGTCGTTGTGATTGGAGAAAAAAGACCGTTTCTGATTGCCCTCATTCTTCCGGATTTCAGCGAACTTAAAAAGTTTGCCGCTGCCGAGGGCATTCAGGCTGCCAGCAGCAAGGAGCTCATCCAGAACAAAAGTGTCCAGCAGATTTTTGAAAAACTCATGCGCACTGTGTCACGACAACTTGCAACCCATGAAAAGGTACGCAAGTTTCTGCTTGTCGAAGATGCATTCACCATTGAAAACGGTCATATAACCCCCACCTTGAAACTAAAGCGCAAGGAAATTACCACCAGGTACGCCACAGAAATCGACAAAGTGTACAACACCCTCAATATGGTCTATAATTCCGAATGAGCGAACGGGCTCAGCTCCCTTTGATTTTCAGGATTGAAAGAGCACCGGCAGTGGTGCTCTTTTGGCGTTCAATCAGCCCGTCAGCGATAAGGTCAGTGATGATTTCATTCATATCCCATGGGCAAGAAGCATATTTTTCACTGATCTCTTCGAGAAACATACCATCTGTATTGACGAGTTCCTTGATCAGTTTTCCACGATACCAGCGCTTAGAGCCCTGAAATTTTGACTGTCTGGTAAGGGGACGGATACCTGTCTTTTTGCTGGTCAGTACAAGAGAACCGTAATCCATCAAGGCGTTATGCCACTCGCGGCTTCTGCCTGGCGGAACCAACGTTTCGGCTACCTGTTGCAGTTGGGCTGGTGAGATATCCTCAGGGAGAGCGAACTCATGAATAATTATTCTACGGATATTGGTATCGACAGCTGCGGTATCAAAATTATCGGCAAACACGGGAATGGAACGGCAGGTATAGGCTCCAATACCGGGAAGAGATTTAAGTGAATCTGGTTGTGAAGGAACAATGCCACCAAAAGAGTTCATAATGACAGCCGCACACCGATGCAGCCTTACTGCTCTTGAGTTGTAGCCAAGTCCACTCCAGAGGGTGAGAACCTCACGAAGGGATGCAGAGGCAAGATGCTCTATATCGGGAAATTGTTGCAACCATGCCTCAAACCTCGGAACCACCCTCTCTGCCTGAGTCTGTTGCAGCATGATCTCGCTGATCATGACAGCATAACGGTCGGTTGTGTTCCTCCAGGGAAATGCCCTTCCGTTCAGCCGATAAAATTCAAAAATCTTTTCACGAAAAAGTTCAATATCCATAAGAGACGTTGTTGAATAGCGTTAAAAAGCAGCCTTAAACATTGTCCTATCAATGACATTAAACCGTTTATCGCTATTCAACCACGTCCCAAATCACCCGGCAGCGCCAAGGCGTGCCGGTTTGACTTATAAAAGCTCAGGCTTTTTCTGCAACCTTGCGTTCCTTGACTTTTAATGCAGCTTTTCCTGTACGTTTGCGCAGGTAGAACAGTTTTGCTCTTCTTGCCTTGCCGTGCTTAAGCACTGTAACACTCTCAATGTTAGGCGAATTGACCGGAATAATTCTTTCAACACCAACACCGTGAGATATCTTGCGGACGGTGATTGTTTTATTGCCGCCTGCTCCCCTGTCACTGATAACAATACCCTCGAAGGCCTGAAGTCTTTCTTTTTCGCCTTCAATAACCTTCAACTGAATCTTGACGGTATCGCCCGGATTAATTTCCGGAAAATCGGTAACGGCCTGGGTGGCTTCAACTAACTTAATTAACTGATCCATGACAACAACTATTTACGTTATTTTTTCTTTAATTCTTCTAAAACTATATGATCAAGCAAATCTGGCCTGCGCTGCTGTGTTCTTTCAAGAGCATTCTCACTACGCCAGTGCTCTATCCTGCTGTGATGCCCTGTCAACAGTACTTCCGGAACCTTCATCCCTCTGAATTCTGAGGGACGCGTGTAATAGGCACAATCAAGGAGTCCGTTCTGAAAAGAGTCGGTCAGAGCTGACTCACTGTCACCAAGAACACCTGGTATAACCCTCACTACAGCATCCATAAGAAGCAGTGCTGGAATCTCACCGCCTGAAACAACAACATCACCAATGGAAATCTCCATGGTAATCAAATTCTGACGGATTCTTTCATCTACAGCCTTGTAATGACCGCAGAGTATAATCACATTCTGCATCCTTGAAAGCCTGTTTGCCATAGATTGCTCAAACAGCTTTCCATCCGGCGAAAGAAAAATCACAGCATCATACTCTCTTTCGGCCTTCAGTGCTTCAATACAGGCAAATACCGGTTCTGGACGGAGTACCATTCCTGCTCCTCCACCAAATGGTGAATCATCAACCTGTTTATACTTTCCCAGTCCATAGTCATGCAAGTTATGAACATGAATGTCAGCATGGTTTTTTTTCCGGGCAATGCTTAACAATCCATTATCAAGCGGCGAATCAAAAAAACCGGGAATGACGGAAATAACATCAATCCTTATTGCATTCATCGGAAGAAAAGCTTCAACAGATTTTTCAGGGTTTAATCATTTACAGAAACTCGCCATACCTTGGTATCACCATGTACTTTTCACTGAGATTGAACTCTTCAACAAATTCTTCTATAGCTGGCACCAAAATCTTTTTTTCGCCAACCTGAACCTCATAAACTTCATGTGCCGGCATCCTTATCACATTGGTAACAATCCCTGCCTCCCTGCGATCACGGTCAAGAAGCTTCATGCCGATAATCTCATGAACATAGGCACGGTTATCCGGCTGAGGTAAAAGCTGATCTTCAGTAACAAACAATTTCCATCCGGTCAATGCCTCGGCTTTCTCCACACTATCAATTCCTTCAAAGAACAACCATGCAAAACCTGCGGATAGAGCGGCTTTTTTAACCTTTAACCGCTCTACAGAGTCAATGGATTTCCCCGCATAATATTCCTTACGGGAAAGAAAACTTTCAGGGAAATCAGTAACCAGCTCCACTTTCACTTCACCCTGCAATCCTTTCGGCTTGAGAATGACACCCGTTACATAGAGCTCCATCAGTAACTCCCCGTAAAAGCGTGATTATGCCTGAGCAGCTGCTTTCGCTTCTGCCTCTTTTTTTGCAGAGCGGCGATGAGACTTCAATGCAAGGCGCTTCTGACGTCGTACGTTCTGATGCTCCTGCCACTTTTCCATCTCAGCTGTAATGTCAGCTTCGCTGCGACCCATGCTCTTGAGTCTAAGTTCATAAAGCAATCCGGTCGTGCGGATAAGACTGTTTACTGTTGCGGTTGGCTGTGCACCTGTCTGCATCCAATACGTAATACGCTCTTTATTAATGGTTACAGCATGCGGTTTTGCAGTCGGCTGATAATGGCCTACAACTTCAAGAAATTTGCCGTCCCGTGGTGAGCGTGCATCGGCAACAACAATCTGGTATACCGGCAATTTTTTTCTTCCTGCTCTTTTCAGTCTGATCTTTACCAAGGCTAAAGTATTTTAGTTAATGTTAACTGTTAACAGTAAATGCAATCTATCGTTTTAAAAACTTTTCAAGCGCGAGATTCTGCGAAGTAATTTTTCTGCCGGACTGTGACAGTTTCGATACCGAACGCATCATCTTTTTCATCTCTCCGAACTGCTTGAGCAGAAGGTTAACCTCCTGAACTTTCGTACCGCTGCCGTTTGCAATTCGTTGACGACGGCTTCCGTTGATGATATCAGGATTTATTTTTTCCTGCCTCGTCATGGAATTAATCATGGCTTCAATAGGTTTGAAGTCGAGATTCTCAAGATCCTGCTTTGGAACCATTTTATTAAGCCCCGGTACCATCTCTATAAGCCCCTGAATTGAGCCCATTTTCTTTAGCTGCTGCAACTGGTCGAAAAAGTCGTTGAGATCAAACTCATTCTTCATCAACTTTTTCTGCATCTCGACAGCTTTCTCAAGATCGAGATTTTCCTGCGCTTTTTCAACAAAACTTACAATATCGCCCATTCCCAGAATTCTCTGAGCCATACGATCAGGATAGAACAAGTCAAGATCGTCAACCTTTTCGCCGATACTGATAAATTTAATCGGCTTATCGACAACCTGACGAATGGAAAGTGCAGCACCACCTCTTGAATCACCATCCAGCTTTGTAAGCACAACACCGTCAAAATCAAGACGATCGTTGAAAACCTTTGCGGTATTGACCGCTTCCTGACCCATCATAGAGTCAACAACAAAAAGAAGCTCATCCGGCTTGAGAGAGTTTTTCAACGCTTCAGCCTCAGCCATCATAAGTTGATCAATCTGCAAACGTCCGGCAGTATCTATAATAACAACATCTTTTGCCATCGACCTTGCCTCTTCAAGACCTTGAAGAGCTGCTTTCATGGCGTCCTGCTCTTCAATGGCAAAGACGGGAACATCCACCTGCAGACCCAGCGCTTTCAGCTGGTCGATTGCCGCCGGACGATAGACGTCAGCTGCAACAAGCATTGGATTTTTTCCGTTCTTTTTCAGACGAAGCGCAAGTTTTGCGCAGAATGTTGTTTTTCCCGATCCCTGCAGACCGGCAACCATTATTATAGCAGGAAGTTTCTTGGGCGAAAGGTTGAGCGGCTTCTGCTCTCCCCCCATCAACTCTGTAAGCTCATCATAGACGATTTTAACAATCATCTGTGCTGGTGAGACGCTTTTGATGACCTCTTCGCCGAGAGACTTCTCCCTTATATCCTCAATTAATTTCTTTGCTACCTTATAGTTAACATCGGCACCAAGAAGCGCTCGCTTGATATCACGCATGGCGAGACCAATATTGATCTCGTTAATAGTGGCTTGGCCTGCGAGCTTTTTAAAGGTGGCCTCTAATTTATCACTTAAACTATCGAACATGGTTACCCGCTTTTTTCATATAAAGCTTAAAAATGCTTGGCTTTAATTATAACAAAAAATAGCAAAAAATAAAATGATACCAGCATATCTTCATTGCTGAAAAGGATTTTCCTGCTATTTTTATTGTGTCTGCCACCGAAACACATCAAGAAACAAGAGGTTATGACTGTAAAATCCATTGAGACCATTCTGGACTCTTTTCGCAGCAAACGAATTGCTGTCATAGGCGACATCATGCTCGACAAGTATATCTTCGGTCATGTCTCCCGTATTTCACCGGAATATCCGGTTCCGGTAGTCGATGTCACCCATGAGGACAACAGGCTTGGAGGAGCGGCAAATGTTGCTCTCAACACCCGATCACTCGGAGCAGAGACCATGCTGATAGGGATTACCGGAGCTGACAGCAACAGGGAGGCACTTCTGGAACTCTTCCGAACTCATGGACTTGCAGCCGAAGGGCTGATCAGCGATCCTTCAAGGCCTACTACCTGCAAAACAAGAATTCTTTCACAAAACCATCATATCACGAGGGTTGACTTCGAAAGCAGAAAAGAGGTCGATAAAACGATAGAAAATGCTGTTATCGACTCAATTGAGGCTGTTATCGGCTCAATTGACGCTATCGTGCTGGAAGACTACAACAAGGGGTTGCTCAGCCCCCATATCATTCAGCATATCATTACATCAGCGAAAACACATGGTGTTCCGGTGCTTGTTGATCCGAAACTCCAGAACTTCTTTGCGTTCAGAAAGTGTTCGCTCTTTAAACCGAACCTTTCCGAAATGGCTGCGTCACTCGGTATCATCCTGCACAACAACGACGAGGAGGTTGAAGAGGCCTGCCGTCTGCTTCAGGAAAAACTTCAGACTGACACAATAATCGTTACAAGGAGCGAAAAAGGTATGACTCTCTATAACGGAGAGTTTACTCATATTGCAGCCACATCGCTTGAGGTTGCCGATGTTTCAGGTGCCGGTGACACCGTCATCGGAATTCTGGCACTTGGCGCTGCTGCAGGTCTCGACATCGTAACCAATGCAACCATAGCCAATCTTGCCGCTGGAACGGTCTGCCAGGAGGTTGGCGCCGTTCCAGTAAAAGCTGAAAAACTGATCAGGGCCTATCAGGAACACCTTCAACTATAGAGAGATACTCAGCAACAGAAAATGGTCACTCCGTTATAAATTTCTCATAATTTTGGATAACATCTTTGGCAGATTTCTTAAACGGAGCTTCTATTGGATTCTGATATTTTTCCTTTTTAACCATTTCCCGCAAATTGGTCAGGGTGTGATAAGGAGTATCAATAACAGCAATATTGGCCAGCCAGGAGGGAATTTCACCTCCGGGTTCGATATGAAGACGGAAAACAACCCTGCACTGGTTTGCTGATAGCGGAATAATGTTCCATGCACCCTCAAGCTGGGGTACGCGAACATATTTGTCGTTTAAAGGGAGATAATCAGCCATACATTCAAGTTTAATAAAAACCTCCCCTGTTTCAGGATCAAGATAGCCTTGTGAACGAGTTATGATTTCGCGGTCTGACACTGGCCATGGAGCTGTGACATGCTGATAGACAATTCGCCCTTCATCTTCCGAGAGCTCCTGAAGCACCTTCATTTCCTTTGTTTTCCATACCCACTCTGTGGCTGCGTCAACATCATATAACAGGCTCAGCACTGCATGTTGAGGAGCATCAATGGTGGCAATACCGACAAACGAAAGGAAATCGGAAGTTGGCACGGGACAGGTAAATATTTTCAGCCAGTCGTTTTTAAGCCGTAACGCACAGGATGCACTACTGATTTTTTCCAGTATTGACATAATCATCTCGGTTAAATCGTTAAAAAAATATTCAAGGTCGACTGCCCGGAAGTGTTTCAGCTATCTTGACCACTGGATCAGCACTCCGCACAAGAAACTTTAACTGGCCTTCAGCACCAAAAAGCTGATGTGCAATCTTCGACTTTACTGCACGGGCAATATGTTTTCTATCCCGAACAAAACTATTTCTATCGAAGGCAATCTTTTTGGCTTTGCATATTTTTACCACAAGGGCTTCAAAACTGCTCTCTTCAGTGTAATTGGCAATAAATCGATCCAGTGAGGTACGATAACCCTGAACTGAACTTCGAGGATCGTCAAGAAGCTTCATCGCCATTTCATCAAAAACACCTGACTGATAGAGTTTCTGATAAAAATCAGATAACGTCCCACTGGTCACCCAGAAATCAGGAATAATGCCACCTGCATCCCTGAGAGCAACAAGTTTACTCTGCCCGTTTTCCTTTCCTTTTAGAGTGGACACAAGAGAGGGCAGAGATGAAGTCTTATAGACAGAGAGTTCACTGTTTTTCAGATACAATAAACTGTCAGGATCAGCAAAGAGTTTCTGGGGAAGAATATTAATCATCGCTTCCTTGTAATAACTCTCACGGCCTTCAACTCCCTTGCGATAGACTCTCTGAATCTGGCGGCCTGAAGGAGTATAATATCTGGATACGGTCAACCGAATGGCAGAGCCGTCGGCAAACTGAAGCTGACGCTGCACCAGGCCTTTACCAAAGGTAAGTTCGCCGACAACGGTTGCCCTTTTGTTATCCTGCAGCGCTCCGGCAAGAATTTCAGATGCTGAAGCACTTCCCTTATCTACAAGGAGAATCACATCCCCTTTTTTAAACCCCTCGTCAACAGATTTAGCAACATATCGCTCGTCCTCCGCACCACCTCTGCGGCTTTTTGTATAGACAATCAACTGCCCCTTGGCAAGAAATTCATCAGCAACCTCAACAGCCTGCTCAAGAAAGCCGCCAGGATTGCCTCTCAAATCAATTACAAGTCGCGTCATTCCCTGCTTTTTCAAACCGGCAAGCGCACGCCTGAACTCATCAGCTGTCGTAACAATGAATCGACTCAACCGTATATATCCAACCCGGTCATCAATCATAAAGGTAGCATCAATACTTGATGTAGAGATTGTACCTCTGGTTACTGTAACGTCAAAAAGTTTTCCGTTTAAAGGCCTGAATACTTTAAGGCGCACTTTCGTACCCCGTTTGCCCCTAAGCTTTCTCAGTACATCCTGTTGAGTTATACCAACAGCTGAAGCAGAATCAATCCCGACAATACGGTCACCCGGAGAAATACCGACAGCAGCACTCGGTCCGCCCGAGAGGGGAGTGACAACAAGAAGCGTATCTCTTATAACTTCAAATTCAATACCTATGCCATCAAAATTCCCATCAAATTCCGCCTGAGAATATGAGACCTTTTCCGGCTCCAGATAAACCGTATGAGGATCGAGATACTCAGCCATTCCCTGAATCCCTGCACCGGCAAGACTGTCGCTGTCAACCTTATCTACATAGAGCTCTTTCATCAAACCATAAGCCTCAAGCATTTTTTTCTGCTGTTCAACCCGGCTCTCCCCGCCTCCGCTGAGCCTGGTTCCGAGAAAAATGCCGAAAACAAGCACAACAAGCATCATTACAATAGTCAGTGTACGGGACATGAGGAGTGGTTTAGTTACCGGGTATGAGAGAGTGAATATTTGGTTCCTGAAATACAGTTTACCTATCGCAGATCAAAATCACAAAAAATCATTGATCTATCAACCGATTACCTGCCGAAGATCACATCCGCCAGCATCATCAGCAAAATAAGGTCCTTCATAAAATCAAAAATAACCACAAAAGTAACAACCAATACAGCAGCTACTAATGACATCAAATCACAACGTACTGCTATAGCGAAATCAATCTGAATAAAAGACATAATCAATCAAAAACAAGAGAAAAAACTGCATAGAAATGTTTTAAAATGAATACATAAAATATGTTACAAATATCATAAACAACAATAAAAATAACTATTGATAAAATTATTAACACTAAGGAATGAACAAAATATTCAACTACAAATCATTAAACCGATAAATGTATATAACATTAATAATTATTTAAATTAATATTCATATTAAACTATATTAGTTATTTTAATACAATATTTTAACATTTTTTACTTAAAGTATTTTTTAATAAGTTATATGATTTTTAAATCAAACTATAGAGAAGTATTTTTATGAATTAAAGCACTATAACTTGTCGAGATATACTTGCTTTAAGTCATATCTTAAAATTATCTATAATAAGCATAAAACACTTGCAGCATTAAAGATATATGTGCTTATATCAATGATAATGCAAGTGATTTTATAGTGTAGTAATAGTTGATTTTAATTGAGGATATTGAAGAATCAACATCGATGAAGGATGATGTAATCGCAGGTAATATGATTACAAAATGGTTGGTTTAAACTGCACAATAAGCTCAAGTTCAAGACTTGCATCAAGGGGTAACTCCGCAACACCCACAGCACTTCTTGCATGGGCTCCCCTCTCTCCAAAGATTTCATGCAGCAATGAAGATGCACCGTTAGCAACCAGATGTTGGCTGGAAAAGCAGGTTTCACTCGAAACATAGAGGGTGAGCTTTACGATTCTTTCAATACTATCCAGTGTACCAGTCACAGATTTAATGGCTGCCAGTGCATTGAGAAGAGCGACTCTGGATGCATGAAAAGCATCATCCTTTCTGAGATCATTGACCTTACCTTTTCCTCCAGGTTCTACCAGTTGACCATCCCGAAGAGGTAGCTGCCCAGAGGTAAAAACAAGGTTGCCACTGCGAATTGCAGGAGAATAAAGACCTGCAGCTGCGGGAGGCTGTGGAAGTGCAAAGCCTGCATTGATGATTTTTTCTTCGATAGTTGCCATGGGGCGAGTGGATTAAATTTTATAACATTTATACCTGTGTACTTCCCCGCCAATGCTGTCAGGGAAAATCATTTATTCTCCTTTTTATTATCAGAGACCTTATCTCTGTGATCCTGATTTTTGCTATTATCAATAGCTTTGTGTGGCTGATCCTGAGTCTTCTTTTGATTAGGGGTCTTGTGCTGATCGACCTGAACCTTGACGTTTTCAGGTGCTTTGTGCGGCTGATCCGCGGCCTTTATATGATCAGGGGTCTTGTGCTGGTCAACCTGAACCTTGCTGTTCTCAGGTGTTTTGTGCGACTGATCCGGGACCTTTATATGATCAGGGCCTTTGTGCTGGTCAACCTGAACCTTGACGTTTTCAGGTACTTTGTGCGGCTGATCCGCGGCCTTTATATGATCAGGGCCTTTGTGCTGGTCAACCTGAGCCTTGACGTTTTCAGGTACTTTGTGCGGCTGATCCGCGGCCTTTATATGATCAGGGCCTTTGTGCTGGTCAACCTGAGCCTTGACGTTTTCAGGAGCTTTGTTTTGTTGAGGCTGAGTTGTCCTACTGTTGGCTTCGTTACGCTGATCAAGGACTCGCCTTTTGTTGTCATCCTCACGCTGATACTGGTTATTCTGACTATCCTGCCTGCGATATTCAATATCACGATACCTCTTTATTTCTTCGGAGCTATGCCTTCTCAGCTTTGAGGGCAACCTCTCATCCTGGACATAAATCCATGGTCCATGGTAATCAGATGATCGGTACCAGTGGTCATGATGACGGGTGTAATAACTGTCGCCATAGTAAACGATGTCAACAGAACTTCCGTTGGATACTGAAAAACCTTGATCTCTCAGATAAATAAAACGTGGCGGTGAATCGATAACAAAAGATGGAGAACTTTCTCTACTGACTGGCTCGTAGTTCCTGTTGTCGGCAGCTTCGTATTGTTGATCCCGAACATTCCTGTCGTTGGCATCGTTACGCTGGTTACGCTGATCAAGAATTCGCCTCGTGTTGACGTTGTTGTGCTGATACTGGCGATTACCTTTATCAGGCTTGCGGTTTTCAATATCGCGATACCTCCTTATATCCTCCATGCTGTACCTGCCTATCTTCGAGGGCAGCCAACTATCCTGAATAAGAATCCACGGTCCATGGTAATCAGATGAACGGTACCAGTGAGCGTTATTGTTGATGTAATAATTGCCATCAAAAGAGATGATATCGTAAGGGCTGTCCTTGGATACTGAAAAGCCTTGATTTTTCAGATAAATAAAATTCGGAGGTGAATCGATAACAAAAGATGGGGTGCTTTCTGTGCTGGTTTGCACTTTGACTTCAGGAGAATGACTTTTTTCGGAGCAACCGATCATCATCCCTGCAATACCCAAGACTAATAAAATGTTTTTTTTCATCGTTCTTCTTCTCTTAAACCACTTTTTTTATAAAAGATTATTGGCATTGATAGTGTTCATTATGCAATATGAATGGTGTTTACTCCACCAGCAATACCCAAGGCTGTGGCAGTATGAAGACCTACCAACTCTACAATATGCTCACCACGAGCTGTTCCGGCCACATGGTCACCGATAGCAATATAGGTATTCACACCATCGTTGTACGCAAGCATATCATTTGCGGCAAAGGTTGTTGAGGAGGCTACATCTGCAAGGAAGGCTGTAAGACCAGTTGCACCTGTTAAGCCAGCCCCTGTGACCAAACCATTTCTTACTGTCCATTGATGCCCGTTAAGGTCTGATGCTGTACCGTTGTGAGGAGCAATACCGCTAAAACCAACCTTCAGTATATCACTGTTCGTATGGAAGTTAGTGATTTGTGTGATATCGGCTTTCTGTGCTGCAGCATTAGTGTACTGTCCTCCAACACCTGCAACATGAACCCCAATAAGCGTTGTATCAATAGTGTCAGTAACAGTGTGGCCTGCCAGTAAAGTAATTTGATCCCCTTTAATGAAAGACGAAACTGCAAGATAACTCTGACCAGAGCCAAACTTAATCACGTCACCTTTTCCTGTATCACCAGCCAAGGTTGCAGCAGTATAAGTACCACCAATAGTTCCCAGTGTCAAGGCTTGGGTAAACCCGGATGCATTGATCGTATCACCGGTTGCAATATTATGAGTTACACTGCCTATCGTAAGAGCGTTATTACCGGTGATCGTCAATGTCTGGCTATCTGAACCGTGATAGGTGTTGATAATATTAGCAGAAGTTGCTGTATTGGATGTCAGAGCAACACTTGTAATACCCCCTGCAGTTGTCAAAGTCTTTACAGTAAAACCAGCAAAAAGAGTGGGTGAATTGACTGGTGTCGGATAATTCGGTGTCAGGTTAACAGTCAATGCTGGATGGGTTGCAGCAACAGACGTAAGAGTGAAATCAGTTGGTGTTGGAGTATTACTCATATTGCCATTAACAATATCCAATGTATAAGTTTTCGCTACATTAGTTATCGTCAGTGAACCACCATCCTGGTCGTCAATTACGTGTGTTGCGAACCCATTAGTCAGAAAGGCGTCATTGATAACTATTGAGTTGCCTGAACCTCCTAAGGCAAGGAACTGAAATCCTTTGATAGCATTAAGGGTCTTGTACTCACCCGTTGAAGCTGAAGTGCCGGTAAACGTACTTAGATTATCAATACTCAAAACGTTACCTGAAGTTGCTGTCCCACCGTTCAGCTGAGATCCCGAGGTCAGCACATCCAGACTCGCTTTATTGATTTGAAGAAAGTCTACTCCAGAACCACCAGTGAAGGTAAAGCCGGGTTTAAGAAGAGTTCCATTACCCTTATTAAGGTTAATTATGAAGCCTCCTGTATCTCCGCTGGCATTAAGGGAGTTAAGGTGAGAAACGAAAGTCGGGTCAATCGCAGCATCAAGAAAAGCATCACCGTTGATGATAACATCTGTCAATCCTCCACCACTATTGGCAAGGTAAACGCTGCTCAAGGAACCTGTTGAGGTGATTGTTGCGAGGATGACTGAGGGATCACTTGCATCAAAAAAAGCACGAGTGGCCCAACTTCCATTTCCGTTCACCGTTAACAATGTCTGTTTGAAGATAGTTGGGTCAGCGATGTCAATCGTAGTCGCACCACCTGCATTACCCAGTGCCGTAGCAGTATGGAGACCAACCAATTCGATGATATGTTCACCTCTGGCAGTACCCGCAGCATGGTCACCTACAGCGATATAAGTATTACCCCCATCGTTGTAAGCGAGTACATGATTTGCTGCAAAAGTTGTTGAAGTCGCAACACTTGCAAGGAATGATGAATAGCTGGAGCCCACCTTCGAAGCAAAACCATTACTTACTGTCCATCCTGTAAGGTCGGTTGAAGTACCAATCTGAGGCGCAATACCGCTAATGCCGACCAAAAGATGATCACATTTCGTGTTGAAGTTGGTGATTTGAGTGATATCGGCTTGTTGTGCTGCCGCAGAAGCATATGGAGTCGTAGCAATCGCAGCAGCAATCAATGTTGTATCAATGGTGTCCGTGATTGTATGACCCGCGAACAGGATTATTTTATCACCTGTAACGGCAGACGATACTGCAAGGGTACTCATGCCAGCGCCCAACTTAATCAGGTCACCCTTTCCAGTATCACCTGCTCCCGTTGCAACTGTATAAGTTCCGCCCTTACTACTACCCAATACCAACGTTTGTGTAAACTTTGACGCATCGATAGTATCACCTGTTTTAACATTAGGTGTTATGCTAGGAATCTTCAACGCAACATTGCCGGTGATGTTCAATGTCTGGTTATCTGAGCCATGGTAGATGTTAATTTTGTCCCCTGTAGTGGCAGCATTGGAGACAAGGTTAACGCTTGTAATAGTTCCACCTGTAGTGGTTAGGCGGTTCACTGTCAAGCCAGACAGAAGAGTCGGTGACAGGAGGCTTGGTGCCAGGTTGACGGTCAATGCTGTCTTTTTTCCAACAGCAGAACCAATAGTGAAATCAGTAGGTGTTGGATTACTGCTGCCACCTGAATTAGTGATGATATCCAAGGTGTAAGTGCTTCCAACATTGGTTACTGTCAGTGAACCACCATCTTGCGCGTCCATGAAGTGGGAAGCAAACCCATTTGTCAGGAATGCGTCATTGATCACTGTTGTAAGGCCTAACCCTCCAGTGCCAAGAATCTGGAACCCTTTTGTTGCATTAAGAGTCTTGTACTCACCGGTTGAAGTGGAGGTACCCGTCAGAGTACCAAATTCGGCAATAGCCAACATGTTACCAGAGGGAGCTGAACCACCATTCAACTGAGATCCTGAAGTCAAGGCATCAAGGCTTGCTTTGTCGATTATAAGTAAGTCTGACCCAGCCCCGCCCGTGAAAGTAAATGCAGATTTCAGGGTGCCAATATCCCTACTAAGATTAATTGAAAAACCACCAGTATCTGCGCTGGCATTGATGGAGTTCAGATTACGAACCATTGCCACATCAAATGATGCGTCAAGAAAAGTATTACCATTAATAGTAAGAGCAGTCACCGCTCCGCCAGAATTTGAAAAGAAAGCGTGGTTTGCTGCACCTGTCGACACAATTGTTTCGGATGTGACGGTAGAATCACTCATATCAAAAGTCACAGGATTTGTCCCGTTTCCTACTCCTGTCAAGGTAAATATTGCCTGTCCAGAAGGAGCAAGACCAAGAATGTCTATCGTTTTAGCTCCACCAACATTATTCAATGCTGTTGCAGTATTGACACCCAGCAATTCTATAATATTTTCACCAAAAGCTGAACCGATAGCATGGTCACCAACTGCGATATAGGTATTTGTGCCATCGTTGTATGCAAGGACATCGTGAGCTGTAAAAGTTGTTGATGCCGCCATATCTGCAAGGAATGCCGTAAGGCCAGTTGCACCCGTTAAGCCTGTGCTCGTCACAAACCCATTGGTAACAATCCATGTATGACCAGTAAGGTCTGATGAAATACCATTTGAAGCAACATGAGCACTGCCAATACCCACCTTCAGAACATCACTATTAGTATTGAAGTTGGTGATTTGAGTGATATCGGCTTGTTGTGCTGCTGCAGAAGAATATGGTGTCTCAGCAATCGCAGCCACTATCAGTGTTGTATCTATGGTATCAGTAGCTGTATGACCCGTCAGCAGGGTAATGTTGTCACCAATAACGGCAGAGGATGCCGCCAGGTAGCTTATGCCAGAACCAAATTTAATTACATCACCCTTGCCTGTATCGCCTGCAGCTCCAGCAACCGTATAAAAGCCTCCATTAGTCCCCAATTTTAAAGTTTGGGTAAACCCGGATGCATCGATAGTATCACCTGTTGTATTGTTCGGTGTCACGTTAGCAATCCTCAGTGCATTATTGCCGGTAATAGTCAAAGTCTGGTTATCGGAGCCGTGATAGGTGTTAATTTTGTTGCCTGTGGTTGCGGCATTGGATACCAGTGAGACGTTTGTAATAGTTCCATCTGTAGTGGTTAGGCTGTTTACTGTCAAACCAACAGAAAGAGTTGATGTCTGGGCAAGTATAGAAGTATTCGGAATCAGGTTAACTGTTAATGCTGTCTGTGTAGAGGCGGCAGAACCAAGAGTGAAATCAGTTGGTATTGTATTATTAAGGAACGTTCCATTATTAATTATATCCAACGTGTAGGTGGTTCCTAAATTGGTTACAGTCAGGGAACCACCATTAGTGGCGATGAGGAGGTGGGTAGCAAACCCACTATTTGTCAGGAAGGCGTCATTGATTACTATTGATGAGCCTGTACCTCCCAAGAAAAGGTTTTGAAAGCCTTTTGTCGCATTAAGTGTCTTGTACTCACCTGTTAAAGCTGACGAACCAGTAAGTGTGCCGATACCTTTAATAGCCAGCGTATTTCCGGTGGTTGCACTCCCACCGTTCAACTGAGAACCTGAAGTCAGAGCATCAAGGTTTGCTGAATTTATTGCAACGAAGTTTGATCCAGAACCGCCAGTGAAAGTAAATGAAGATTCAATGCCTCCATGGCTAAGATCCACAAAAACACCACCGGTATCAGAACTGGCATTAATGGAGCTAATGTGAGGGAAAAATATATCGTCAATCGTTACCCAGATGTATTCATTTCCATTGATGTTAAGAGATGTCACTCCACCACTGGAATTTAAAAGATAAACCCAGCTCCCTGTACCTGTCGATGTGATTGTTTCGGATGTGACAGCAGCATTATTAACATCAAAATGAACATCGTTATTCCAGCTTCCCTCACCGTTGAACGTAACCTGTTCGGAAGTTCCTGTTATTGACCACGTTATTGACATAGGTTAGGTAATATGGTTTAAAAGGGACAAAAGTGACATCAGTGACACATCACCAAGACTATACCCATAGCTAATACAAACGCAAACGGATTGTTGTGATTAAGGGTATTAAATTCTTTATTATAAGTGAGAAATTAACACTTTCCCAACTTTTTACGTAGATGAAATACAAAAAACTACTGACCACACCCCTGCCGCGTCTCTTTATGATCAGTAGTGGAGAGGCTGATACTGATAAGGGAACACTTCTTTTTAATCAGCTCAATCTTCTCCCTGAATCTTTACCCTGTATGGTGCAAATAAGGGAGAAACGCCTTGCAGCAAGAGAGTTGTTGATTCTGACAGAGAGGGCCCGGGCAATAAAACTCCCTGCTGGCTCTCTGCTTCTCTGCAATGAGCGGATGGATATTGCCCTTGCTGCAGGGCTTGAGGGTGTTCATCTGCCTGAAGGCGCCTGCAGGCCGGATAGACTTCGCACTGTTGCGCCGGTGTTGATCTTCGGATGCAGCATACACTCGCTTGCATCTTTGCGTATCGCTGAGGAAAAAGCTGCTGATTATCTGCTGTTCGGGCCAATTTTTGACACCCCATCAAAAAGAAAATATGGCGCTCCACAAGGCCTTGAAAAACTTGGCGAGATTTGTCGGGCGACCTCACTTCCTGTCTTTGCTCTGGGGGGAATAACACCTCAAAATGCAGCGCTTTGTATGGATAAAGGCGCTTACGGAACAGCGGGCCTCTCAATTTTCTGTGACACTCTACGATTAGCTGAAACCCTTGAACAATTTTATCGCATCCTCTATCCATGATTCCTTCCTCACCTTTTCTCTGCGTTATAACAGATGAAGCGCTATGCCCGGTTACTCTTGCTGAAGAGGCACTCAAGGGTGGTGCGGCCATGATTCAGCTGCGACATAAAACCGCCTCTGGCAGCCAGCTGTTCTCATGGGCGGTTGAAATCCGCAAGCTCTGCAGGCAATACCAGGCTCTCTGCATTATTAATGACCGTGTAGATATTGCCATGGCAAGCGAGGCTGACGGCGTTCACCTTGGGCAGGAGGACATCCCTGCTCTTGCTGCTCGAAAACTGCTTGGCAGCAACTTTATTATCGGTATCTCTGCATCTTCGGTGGATGAGGCCGTGCAGGCAGAAAAGGATGGGGCAGATTATATCGGATTCGGTCACATCTATCCGACAATTTCAAAACTAAAAGAGCACGCTCCTCTTGGATCCGATATGTTACGCCATGTAACCTCCCGCCTCTCTGTGCCTGTTGTTGCAATAGGAGGCATAAGCATTGAAAACGCTGGACTCCTTATCTCCTGCGGGGCTTCAGGCGTGGCGGTCATTTCAGCTGTCAGCAGAGCTGAAGAGCCCTCAAGAGCGGCCTGTGAGCTTCTCCATGCACTGAAAAAAGGTATGCCATGAGAAAAGCATATACAACCGTACTCACCATTGCAGGATCCGACGGAAGTAGCGGTGCCGGGATCCAGGCTGATATCAAAACATTTGCCGCTTTGGAATGCTATGGAGTGTCTGTCATAACGGCCATTACAGCCCAAAATACAACAGGAGTCAATAGAATATACCCTCTTGATGAAGAGTGCATCAAGACGCAGTTCAGGAGCATTATCTCCGATATTGCAATTGACGCGGTAAAAATCGGTATGCTGGGGAGTGCGGAGACTATTAAAACAGTAGCTGCGTTACTGAGGGAGCTGCAAGATGATCCGCCTATTATTGTTGATACCGTTCTTGCTTCTTCCGGAGGTAAACCCCTTCTTCCGCCGGATGCTATTCCGCTCATGAAGGAGGAGCTTTTTCCGCTTGCCTCACTGATTACACCAAACCTGCCGGAAACCGCCCTGCTGACAGGGATGAAACATCCTCCGGCAACTCATGAGGCAATAGAGAGTGCGGCAGTGCAACTCCTTGAAACCGGTGCAGCTGCTGTGCTTGTTAAAGGAGGGCATGGGGAAGGTGAAGAGTGCTACGACTGCCTGCTCTACGACAATCGTTTTTTCTGGTTCAATTCAAAAAAAATCATGACCGGCAACACCCATGGTACCGGGTGCACGCTCTCAGCGGCCATAGCAGCATTCATGGCCAGGGGGGAGAGTACCGAAAGTGCTGTAGAGATGGCAAAAGAGTATCTCAATGAAGCTTTGCAGGCTGGTGCCGCCTACCATCTCGGGAATGGAAGCGGCCCGCTGCATCACCTGCACCGACTTTGGTCGTAATGTTTAGGATACTCCCCGCGGAGAACGGCCTATGGAGTAATAGGTAAACCCGAAGTGCTCCATAAATTCCGGGCTGTAGATATTTCTGCCGTCAAAGATCACCGGATGACTAAGATCTCTTTTGATCATCTCGAAATCAGGACTGCGAAAAACAAGCCACTCGGTAAGGACAACAAGGGCGTTGGAGCCTTTAATTGCGTCTTCGAGGTTCAAGGCATAGACAATGTTCTCACTCTCTCCATAGATCTTTCTTACCTCATGCATGGCAACCGGGTCGTAGACTCTTACCCTGGCACCATCATTCAAAAGCTCGTCAATAACCCGTCGACTTGGCGCCTCACGCATATCGTCGGTATTGGGCTTGAAGGAGAGCCCCCAGATTGCAAAAACCTGACCCTGAATATCATCACGGTAATGCCCTTTTATTTTTCTGACAATGGAGCTCTTCTGGTCGTGATTGACCGCTTCGACAGCCTGGAGAATCCTTGAGTGATAACCATGTTGGTGTGCTGTTCTTTCGAGCGCCTGCACATCTTTGGGAAAACAGGAGCCACCGTAGCCAATACCGGGATAAATAAAGGAGAATCCAATCCTTGAATCAGAACCAATACCCTTCCTGACCGCTTCAACATCAGCACCCACCAGTTCAGCGATGTTGGCAATTTCATTCATGAAACTGATTTTTGTTGCGAGCATGGCGTTGGCGGCATACTTGGTAAGCTCGGCTGAACGAACATCCATAGCGATAAAACGATCAGAACTGCGATTGAAGGGTGAATAAAGAAAGCGCAGCAGCTCTTTTGTCCGGGGATCATCAACGCCGACAACAATTCTCTCGGGTTTCATGAAATCGTTGACCGCGTCACCTTCCTTGAGAAACTCCGGGTTTGAGACAACATCAAAATCAATGGCAACTCTTCTTTCAGCCAGAACCGAATTGATTTTTTCCCTGACAAGGTCAGCCGTTCCAACTGGTACCGTAGATTTATTGATGACAACCCGGTACTCCTGCATATAGGTGCCGATGCTTTCGGCAACACTGAGCACGTGGCGCAAATCCGCGGATCCATCTTCATCGGGAGGAGTTCCGACAGCAATAATCTGGTAAAGCCCGAATGCAACCCCTTCACGAATATCGGAAGTAAACCTTAACCGACCCTCCTTGATATTTTCAGCAACAATTTCATCAAGACCGGGTTCATGAATAGGAATCTTCCCTTCATTAAGAGCTTGAATCTTCTGGAGATCAATATCAACACAAAGCACATCATTACCGACTTCAGCAAAGCAGGCACCTGTGACAAGACCCACATAACCTGATCCGAAGATGGTTATTTTCATGACAAAAAGATATGGTTAATGAGGTTTCCGTTTATTCCATAACAATCACAAGACAGCGGGACTTCTGCCAGAAAGCGTTTTCATTACGGATAAGAAGAACCGATGAGGTTTTCCCTCCGACAAGCTCATAAGAGCCTACGGTATGTGGTGTTATAATTTTGAGGTTTGACAGCGGCTTATCAAAATAAAGATCTCTTGTTTCTGTAATATCTAATTTTTTAAACAGATTCACATTAAAATCAGAGGCAAGACGGTATTCACTGCCAAACAACTTCTCAAGAGGGTTGATGCGCACAAGAATACCTTTGGCAACAAGTTCATTAAAGGTGCCTGAAATGTAATAGGCTGTGTAGAGCTGAACTTCCTGATCCTGAATAAACTTGTCGAGCACATCCACGGTTGCCATAAGAGTGGAGATCTGCTTGTTGAGATTCTGAAGCTGGCCTTTGAGCGCCTTGACCTCACCGTCTTTGGTGTTAACGGCAACCTTCATCTCAGCAACCAGCCTGTCAAGAGATTCGACACGATAGGATGACGACCTGTTCTCCTCTTCAAGCTTCTTTATCAGAGTTTTGCTCGCCGCCAGTGTAGAATCAATAATACGGATACTGGTAGTGATATCGCGACCGATCTGCTTGACATTTGCTGCATCCCGGCCCTCAATTCCAGTAGAAAGGCGTTCAACAACAGCCTCTTTCTGCTGAATCCTGCCGAGATTTTTCTGAACCTGGGCAAGAATAGCCATCACTGATTCCATATGCTCCTGCCTTGGATCTTGCTTTTGCTTCTCCTGACTGCATGCCGACAGCACCAGAAAAAATGCAAAAAAGACAACCCCTGCAACCCTGAGTCGACTATCCCTTACAGCCACTGAATCCATTGTTCAATCCCTTCTTTTGTGCCATACCACCTGGTATGCGGTGTTGGAAGATGTTCTGCATCTGCAATAGTAACATTTTCAGCACCCTCAAGAAAACAGCTTTTTGCAGGCACAATTCCATCACCGCCCACATTGCCATCTTCGAGAACGCTTTGGTAAAACTTGTAACACATTTTCTCCACAAAACTTCCCTGAGCATTGCCATGATACTTATCGCTGACAACAGAAACAACAGGATATCGCTTAAAAAAATCCGCATGAAGATATCTGAAAATAAAATCCGTCTTGATTTTCGCATAATGTTCATGGGTGTGAAATGGAGTTCCAAGGGTAATCAGCTTTCCTACCCTATTCCCGGGATGGTAAATATCTCCCTGAAATGGTTTTTCAAGAAGATAGACCATGGCTACACTCCCTCCACCGCTATGTGCAACAAGTGTTACCGGCTCACCAGGAAATTTCCTTTGCATCTCTTGGACGGCACCATCCACCGTTTTCATAACCCGGTTTGTAGATCTTTCCGGTGAAGGTGGAAATCCTATCCAGTCAACAAAAGATACCGGAGCGACAGCAATTCTCTGTGCCGGAAGATACTCTGCAAGAGCATCTTTCATAATGTCATAGAGGGAATCCCAGAACAACACGCCAGGAATAATCACTACCGGGTTTTGCGGTACGTCCTTCATGATGGGTTCAGATTAACACCATTTTTTCAGCACTTCTACAAGCAGGCTCACACCGAAACCTGTGCCTCCACTCACTTTGCCTGAGCTTTTCGGCAAAAATGATGGGCCGGCAATGTCGATGTGGGCCCATTTTTCATGACCATCAATGAATTTTTCAAGAAATTTGGCCGCAGTAACCGAGCCTGCTCCGCGTCCTCCGGTATTGTTCACATCAGCCACATCAGACTTTATCTGCTCATCATAGACCTCCCAGAGAGGCAAGCGCCATACTTTTTCGCCTGTCTGCTGCCCTGCCTGAAAGATCTCTTCAGCCAGCTTGTCATTGTTGCTGAAAAGTCCTGCAACAGGATAACCAAGGGCAACAATACAGGCTCCGGTAAGCGTTGCAACATCAATGATCACATCCGGCTTGTATTTCTCTTTCGCGTATGTCAGGGCATCAGCAAGAATAAGACGACCCTCGGCATCAGTATTGCCAACCTCGACAGTGATACCCGAATAGGTGGTAATGACATCACCAGGAGTCTGGGCTGTACCGCTCGGCATATTGTCTGTTGCTGGAATAAGGCCGATAACATGCAGGGGAAGCCCGAGACGGGCAACAGCCTCCAGCGTTCCGAGAACGCTTGCGGCACCCGACATATCGGATTTCATTTCACCCATATTTTCAGATGGCTTGAGCGAAATACCACCGGAATCAAAGGTAACACCTTTACCTACAAGGGCGACCACAAGCTTTGTCTCCCCTTTTGGTTTGTAGTCAAGCACCGTAAAGGTCGGAGGATGAACACTGCCCTTGTTGACCGCAAGCAAACCACCCATACCAAGAGACTCTATCTCTTTTTTATGAAAAACAGTGACATCATAACCATGTTTCTTGCCGGACTCCACTGCTCCTTTTGAGATATCCTCTGCCTGCAGATAATTACCCGGAAGGTTCACAAGATCCCTGGCCATTTTCTGGCATGAAGCAACAATTTTTCCTTCAGCAACACCTTTCTCAATTTCCTCAACCATCCCTGCATCAGCTCTGATAAGAAGCTCTTCGATCTTTTTCGGCTTCTTCTCAGTAGAGTTCTTTTTATCCAGTTTACCACTTTTCAGGCGATCAAACCGGTAGGCTCCAGCACCACAACCCTCGACAAGGGCAGCAGCAAGTGTTGCAACAGATTGCCCGGCAGAAGCCGCGACAGTCTCAATGCCGGAACAGTCAACAGCAATTTTTTCAAGTTTCATCTCCACTGCTTTAGAGGCGAAGGAGATGGCAGCCTTGCGCCACTCATCAAGTTTTTTTCCCTCTCCAACTCCAAGCAGTGCGATCCTTGCCGGCGTATGCTTTTTTCCTCCGCCATAAAGAACAACAACCTCGCCTGCCTCAGCCTTGAAATCTTTCAACACCTGAATATCAAGCCCTAAGGTTGAAAGCGTTTTTTCCGCTTCATTTTTCAGAGAATCATGGCTGAAAGGCAACGCAAGAAGATCAGTGCCAAGATGTTCAAGATCACTTTTTATTACTGAAATTTTCATAACTTTACTTACAATCGTTAAGAAGAGAGGCTTTTTGTTTCGTTGTTATTTTTCAGGAACTCTCTCAGGTCATCCAGTAACACCTTCTGGGCTTTATCGGATGAAAACTGAAAAAGACATCCGGCGGCATTCATATGACCACCCCCTCCATATTTTTTTGCCAGCTGATTGACATAGATACCACCCCGTGACCTGAAACTTGCTTTGGTTCTACCATCCTGCATCTCAACTATAAGAACTGCAATACGCACAGATGGCACACTTAAAAGATAGCGGATAATAAGATCGGTATCAAACAATTTGCTTCCGGTTGCTTTAAGCATATCCTGCGATATGAAAAGCCATGAAATTTCACCGTTATCAAGTATGGAGATGGCACTCAGGGCCGCACCGAGAAGTTTAAGCGCAGGCGTTGTCAGGGAGTTGAAAATCCTGTCGTAAATCTCCGCTGGATCAGCGCCCTTGCTCACAAGGTCTCCGGCAAGCAGATAAACATAGGGAGTTGTTTTAGGAAACCTGAAAGATCCTGTATCAGTCATGACGGCGACATAAAGCGCTTCGGCAACTTCAGGGGTAAAGAGCTCTCGACCCAACCGGGCCTGAAGCGCATAGATCAAGCCATAGACAAGTTCACCGGTCGATGATGCATAACTTTCGCATACCATGACATCAGTAAAATCATCCGGTTCAAGATGATGATCAACACAGACAAGTTTAAGACTGCCAAGCTCTTTGGAAAAAATTACATGTGGCCACAGCGAACCCATCCTGTCATGTAAATTGGCATCAAGCAACACAACAACATCACAGAGTGCCAGCTCCTGAATTGCCTCCTCGCTCTTGTTATTAAAGAGTGTTATAGGATATAACTGTTTGAGAAACATGTAGTTCGGAGGTACTTCCGTCGGGTTGACAATAGAAACCTCCTTACCGAGCGCACGAAGTACTATGGCAAGGGCAACCTCGCTGCCGAGGCCGTCACCATCTGAATTTTCATGGGTTGTAAGAACAAAAGACTGGCCTTCAAGCAGTGCATCGATGACCGGAGACCACTCCTCTGCATTAAGTGTCCGACCATACTCTGGAATTATCATTCGTTTTGGGTAACTTTAACAAAAAATAAAAGTTAATCTATACTTTTTTCCCCGCTACGGAAAGCGGAAACTCTCCTGTTAGCAAAAGAACCATTGAGAGCATATATTTTTCCTTATATCACTACTACTATGACTATTGATTTTTCATCAATGACGTTTTTTAAAAAAAAATCTATCTATTTTACAATGTCCGAACCGCTGCTGAATATAGTTGATCTAACCCTTAAGGATCTTAAACAGGCAATGGCCTCAATGGGAGAACCCTCATTCAGGGCGGCCCAGATACATCAGTGGCTTTTCAGCCACCATGTGTCGAGCTTTGATGAGATGACCACATTGAATCTTGCGTTACGCAAAAAACTATCGGAAACATTTTCAATCACACCTCTGCAACTCATTGATCATCAGGAAAGTTCCGAAGAGGCCTGCCAAAGCCCGACAGAAAAAATATTGCTGAAACTTCCCGATAATAATATGGTGGAAAGCGTCCTGATTGCATCGGCTGACAGAATGACCGCATGTGTTTCATCACAGGTCGGCTGCCCCCTTCAATGCCCTTTCTGTGCTACCGGAGCCATGGGTTTCCGGCGCAATCTCAGTGCGGGAGAAATTGCCGGTCAGATTTATGCCCTCGACGATATTGCTGCCGCAAAAAATCCACAGGGTAGACTTACTAATATTGTCTTTATGGGGATGGGTGAGCCGCTTCTGAACACGGACAATGTCATTGAAGCCATTGAAACCCTCAGCACAAGAAACTACAACTTCTGCCTGTCGCAAAAAAGAATAACCATTTCGACGGTCGGCGTGATTCCGGAAATCCAGAGGGTTGCAAGGTCTGGAATGAAAACAAAACTTGCGGTATCGCTTCATTCGGCGGATCAAATAAAACGCGAATCGCTCATGCCAATCGCAGCCCGGCAATACCCGCTGAAAGAACTTGGCAAAGCACTGGCGGAATATACCGGATTGACTGGTATGCCGGTTACCATTGTTTATATGCTCCTGAAAGGGATCAACGACTCGCTTGATGATGCGAAGACACTTGCCCGATTTGCTAAAACCTTTTTATGTAAAATAAATTTGATTGATTACAATTCAATCATTAATATTAAATTCAAGGCTGTTAATAGTACAACCAGGGACATGTTCCAGCAATACCTCCTGAATGCAGGGTTGCATGTCACGGTCAGAAAAAGCTTCGGAACAACCATTAATGCGGCATGCGGTCAACTGGCTGCAATGGAGCATTCAAAACCGCAATAATCATCTAACCGTCTCACAAATTATGGATCTGACTGAATTGATTCCTTTTAAAAATGAGTTTAACAAAACTTACTACGGCTTGAAAAGCAATGCAACGCACACCTCAGAACAGCCTGTGTTCCATGAGCTGAAAGTGCGGCGTTACGACAAGCCTGTAGCTGAAGTGTCAGAATTTATTCTAACCAAAATTGATCACTGGGTAGGATGGACTCTGAGAAGTGAGAAAAAAGCTGTCGGAGGAATGACTGCCATTCGCGCTGAGGTAAGCTCCTTTATCCTCTTCGGCATAAAGATCAACGTCGCCTTCGGACTGCTTGAGGAAACAGATATCAATGGGCGCCTTATCACCTCAGTCAACGCCAAAGCTGAAACACAGATAGAATCGAGGGGAGATCTCGGCGAAAGCCGCAGGGTAATCAGAATGATGCTCGGCGCAATGGATTTTGAATTCAGAAACGAAATCATCCATGAAGAGGAGTACCTCACCCGATCAGTAGATGCGAAAGGACATACAGCAGCATCCCAACAGATTTTTAATGAAGCCAAGCTGCAGAATAAAACAATTGAATCTACCCCGAAGGCTAAAACAATCGAATTCAAGAAAAGAGCTCCTGTTCAGACTATCCAGCTCAAACCCTCCCTGAAAAGTGATGAAACCGCTCCTTTCTCATCGCCGGTTTCAGATGTTGCCCTGCAGAACGGATCATCAGCAAGCACCCCTGACGTTGAACCAGCCGTTGATCAGGCAAGGCCTTCAAAGCCAAAAATCATGATTGTCACATCAAAAAAACCATATTAAAATCTGCTTGATGAGAATTATTTTACTGGGAGCACCGGGTGCAGGCAAAGGGACACAGTCAACCTATATTTCAAAAGCCCTCGATATACCGCAAATATCAACGGGCGACATGTTGCGTGCTGCAGTAAAAGCAGGCACACCCCTCGGCATCGCCGCAAAAAAAATTATGGACACAGGACAGCTTGTTTCTGATGCAATCATTATCGGTCTTGTCAAAGAGCGTTTGACAGAGCCTGACTGCGCCAAAGGATGCCTTTTTGATGGTTTTCCCCGTACGCTTCCACAGGCCGAGGCTTTGGAAAAAGATGGCATCACTATCGACCATGTTGTTGAAATCAATGTCGAAGATAAAGAGATTATCGAACGAATGAGCGGACGACGTCTCCATCCTGCGTCGGGCAGAACCTATCATGTTCGCTTCAATCCCCCAAAAACAGCCGATATTGACGATGAAACGGGTGAGGCTCTTGTTCAAAGGGAGGATGATCATGAGGATACTGTTCGAAAACGGCTTGAAATCTATCATGAACAGACAGCCCCTTTGATCAACTACTATCTCGGCTTGTCACAGAACGGCTCCCTGAATGCCCCACGTTACTACCAGATCAAAGGAACAGGTAAAGTTGAGGAGATCCGCGACAGGATTCTTGAAGCACTTACCACCTGAACATTTGCAATAAATAAATTACTCTGTTAAAAAAGTCAGTGCCTTTATCACTGGCTTTTTTTCATTTACCACCATGCAGGCACTGATTGTAGCAGAAAAATTTTTCAGAGGCGAGCCCTTCAGCGCTTTGGTACCCGACACTCTTGAACTGGAGATCAAGCCGGGATGCATGGTGCTTCTTTCCAAAAAAAAAGGAAATGGAGCTGTCTCAACAGGCTACATTATCAGCATAACAGCTGAAGAGATTGGAGAACTCTCCGACATAGAGATTTCTGATCTGCTCTATGGTGGGCGCCCTCTTCTCGACACCTCCCTCCTCAAGCTTACTGAGTGGATGGCTGATTACTATCTTACAAGAAGAGTTGATACCCTTACCGCCGCCCTGCCCGCCGCAGTGCGGACAACAGTTCATGATGTCGTTGAAATAACCGGCTTTACCCTGCAGGCCGAAAGCACCAAAATCATCAACACAAAACTCCGGCGCTCCATCATGCAGATGATGATCATGGAGAAGCGTCTGACTGTTGTCCAGCTTCAACGGCGACTGGGAAAAAAACAGCTTTACCGTACCCTCTCCGAACTTGAGCGCGGAGGACATCTTGTGCTTTCAAAAAAATTTACCTCCACCAGGCCCAAACAGAAAACCGCTTACCGCCTTGGCACATCACTGCCGGACAATGCGGAAGAGAGCCTGAAAGGATCCCCGAAACAGCTTGAAGCCTTCAAAATACTGGCTTCCCTTGACTATACCTGTGCATCTGCCGAAGCGATCGGCTCCTCAAGGGAGACACTGAACGCTCTCGTTAAAAAAGGGCTGGTTGAAAAGGTTCTGACCGATATCACAACTACCTTCTCAACCGGCTTTACAGAAACACCCCAGTCCCGGAAAACCCCTACAGCGTCACAGCAAAAAGCCCTTGACCAGCTTTTGTGTGCTTTTGAAAAGAACGAATACAGCACCTTCCTCCTGCACGGCGTCACCGGAAGCGGAAAAACCCTGATCTATATTGAGCTGCTGAAAAAAGTTCTTGCCGCAGGAAAAACTGCGATTGTTCTCGTTCCTGAAATTGCCCTGACCCCGCAAACTGCAGGGCGATTCCGTGAGCATTTTCACGACGACATCACCATCCTGCACAGCGCCATGAGCAACCAGGAAAAATATGAGGCCTGGCACTGCCTGCGCCTTGGAAAGACAAAGATCGCCCTTGGCGCCCGCTCAACCATTTTCGCTCCTCTCGAAAACCTCGGCGCCATCATTGTGGACGAAGAACATGACGGCGCCTACAAGCAGGACCGGAATCCCCGCTACAACGGAAGGGATACAGCGGTTATGAGGGCAATGTTCAGCAGTGCTATCTGTGTGCTCGGATCGGCAACACCATCGTTTGAATCATACAGCAACGCACTGAACGGCAAATATACCCTTGTCAACCTGCCAGAACGGGTTGACGGGGCAACAATGCCTGTCATCAGCCTGATCTGGATGAAAGAGAGCCCAAAAGCATCTGCATCGATTTCAGAGCTGCTCTATCGCCAGATTGCCCTTCGCCTTGAAAAAGATGAGCAGGTCATTCTCCTCCAGAACAGACGGGGGTTTGCCGGAAGTGTCTTCTGCCTGACATGTGGTCATATCCCAATCTGCAAGTTCTGTACTATCCCGCTGGTCTACCATGCAACCCAGAAACATCTCCGTTGCCACTACTGCGGCCACACTGAAAGCTACACTGCTTCATGCGTGAAATGTTCATCGACCGATCTTTTTTTAAAAAGCAGTGGCACCGAACGTATAGAAGAAGAGCTGCAGACCCTTTTTCCTGAAGAAAAAATCCTCCGGATGGATGTCGATACCACAACCACCAAAGGCTCTCACGGTCGTATTCTCAAAGAGTTTCACGACAGAAAAGCACGCATCCTTCTCGGCACACAGATGGTTGCAAAAGGGCTCGACTTTCCGGCCGTCACCCTCGTAGGAGTGCTCATGGCTGATATCGGGCTCAACATCCCCGACTTCAGAGCTTCGGAGCGCACCTTCTCCCTGCTTACGCAGGTGGCCGGACGTGCAGGACGCTCCTCAATGCCGGGAGAGGTCTACTTTCAGGTTTTCAACAAGGAGAGCGATGTTTTCACCGCCCTTTTGCAGGGAAAGGAGAGCTATAAAAAGTTTGTTCTTGAGGAAACAGCTATAAGAAAAGAGCTGCGTTACCCACCAGCATCACGGCTCATTAAATTTGAATGCACTTCTACTGTTGAAAAGCAGGCTGAAGCTGCCGCACTCTACTGCCGCGATACATTGATAGAGCAACTGCCGCAGGAGAGAGGACAAGTGCTGGGACCTGCACCGGCAGGTATTGCAAAAATAAAAGGACGGTACCGATACCATGTTCTTGTTAAGCTCTTCGACGGCAAACTCTCTCCCCTCTTCGTCAAACATCTAAGCGACGAAATTACTGCCCATTTCCGCTCTTCAGGCCTCGCCTTCACGGTCGATGTCGACCCCCAGAACCTCATGTGATTCAGCACCATGCTGAATAGTCTTGCTCATAGCGCACCTGTTTCCGATGAAATTTTTCTTTTTCGGATACGTCGAGGCAGCTGCTCATCCATCAGAACAAGCCCGATCGAGTCATTTGCGGTATCTATAAGTTCATTGAGTTTATCAAGTTTGCCCAACACATAAAGAGCGCGGGCAATCGTCCCCCACGACAAACTTGGATCACCTTTTTCCAGTCTCCTCAGACTGGATACTGAAATACCAATCCGCTCAGCCATCGACTGCTGTGAAAAGCACCGCCGCCTTCTCGACAGAGATAAATCCATCCCGAACTTTTTTAGTGCTCTGGAAACAGGGAGTGGTATGGGTGCCTGGTTAATATTACCGCTCATATATAACACAATACCATAGGATAACGCTTCTATATGAGCTAATATACGACAGGATAGTTTAAAAGAGAAAAGATTTCATGGGCTTGGTCTGTAGAATTTGACCTCGATACACCCCTGCTTTGGATTATGAAAATGTGATTGCATTATTGATCGATCGTCTTAAAATGGTAACTTTTTCAAAACATCCTGAATATTAAATATATTGCTGTGCAGTTAGCTTCATTGATGCAGAACGCCCTCAACGACTTAGACCGATAGATGACACACAATCCATTGAAAAAAGCAGGGATTATTGTTTTCCTTGTCGGACGTTATCTTTTTGCCCTGTTTTTTCTCTACGGCTTCTGGCGCAAGTTGACGAAAGGGTGGCTTTGGAGTGACCTGATGCTCGGTTTTTTTACGAAGCGTTTTGCGGAACTCCCGGCCGGTTCCTTTCAGGCCAACTATCTTGAGCACTTTGCTATACCGTTGGCATTTCCGATTGCATGGATTGTAACTGTTGGTGAGCTTGTTATCGGCCTGTCGCTGCTGGCAGGTTTTGCCGTGAGAGCAAACGCAGCACTGGCGTTATTTCTGGTGCTTAACTTTGCTGCTGGAGGCTATTACAACCTCTCGCTTCCGCCGTTTATGATCTTTTCTGTATTGATGATGCTGCTCCCCTCCGGTCACTGGTTCGGGGTTGACAAGCCGCTTCACCAGAAATACCCCGATTCCATTTGGTTCAAATAACCGCATCAATGCCTGCCACCACAAATCGCCGAAGACGCCGTTACCTATGGTTAGTGACTCTTGCACTCTTTTCACTGACTGCACTTTTTCCGGCAATTGCTGCAAAGAAAGCAAAAACAGTAAAAATCAAACCAACGGTAACACCAATTGAAATTGCTGATGAAGCGTTATGGAAAATGAACTATCCAGTAGCTGATTCGATATACTCCTCAGAGCTTCACAACAATCCCTCCAATGTTGAACTCTACTGGAGAATGGCCCGATTGCAGGTGAGCCTGGGAGAGTCCATTGGTCACGGAAACAATGATGCACGTATGCAGCACTACCGTAAAGCAGCGGAATATGCACGCAACGGCATAACTCTCGACAGCACCAATGCAAAAAGCCACACCTGGCTTGCCGCGTCGCTTGGCATGATGGCTGACAAAATCGGCACCAAGGAAAAATTAAAACGGGCGAATGAGATAAAACGAGAACTTGACACGGCGCTTCGATTAAACCCGAATGATGGGACAGCGCTCTCAATGCTTGGCTCTTATTATCGCGAGGCCGCCAGTATTGGATGGTTCAGAAGAATGGTCGGCAACGCCTTTATCGGTGAAGTACCGAAAGGTGATTATACACTTGCTGAAACAGCATTTCGAAAAGCAATCAGCATCGATTCAAGATTCATCAGAAACTATCATGAACTGGCATTAATCTGTATTAAATCAGGAAATAAGGAGGAAGCAATCACACTCATGAAAACTGCTCTTGACAAGCCTATTCTGATAGAGAGTGACAAGAGACGTATTGAGGAGATGCGTGTACTCCTGAAAAAACTTACAAAAGAGTAGGTTACTGTATACTGGAAAGCCCCATAAGAGCCCTTACGCCAAGATGATAGCTATTCGCTCCGAACCCGCTGATCACACCAACGCAGACTTCAGAAATAACTGATTTACGGCGAAACTCCTCGCGAGCATAAATATTGGAAAGATGGATCTCAACAACTGGGATGACCACTCCACTGATAGCATCACGCAGCGCTATCGAGTAGTGCGTGAAGGCTCCGGCATTGAGCAAGACCCCTCTGTAACCGCCCTTGTCCTCAACATGAAAGAGTTTTTCAAGCAAGGCGCCTTCATCTTCTGACTGAAAGAACTCAAAGGTCACTTCCGGAAAAGCTGCAACCAGTTCGCGATTGATATCATCAAGAGTCTGATAGCCATAAACACCGGGTTCTCGTTTTCCAAGCCTTGAAAGGTTCGGACCGTTGAGTACAAGTATCGACATCGCAATTGTAATAATTATTGTAACAGAGCAGGTGAAAACGCCTGCTCTGAAAAAAAAGAAAAAACCACTCTTACAGGATATACTGACTGAGATCTCTGTCGGCCACCACATGATTAAGTTTTTCCTTAACCATTACTTCATCAATTTCAACATGCTCATCTGAAAAATTTTCAGGAATATTGAACATTAACTCCTCAAGCAGATTGGTCATAATGGTATGCAGCCGCCTTGCTCCGATATTTTCAACGCTTTCGTTAACCCTCGCTGCGATTTTTGCAATCTCACGAATAGCTCCGTCACTGAAGGTCAGGTCAACCCCTTCTGTGCGAAGAAGCGCGGAATACTGCTTGATAAGGGCATTGTCAGGCTGCGTGAGAATGAGATAAAAATCCTCCTCGGTGAGGCTTTTCAGTTCAACCCTGATCGGAAAACGACCCTGCAGTTCAGGGATCAAGTCAGAGGGTTTGGCAACATGGAATGCGCCGGATGCAATAAACAAGACATGATCAGTCTTGACCATACCATGTTTGGTTGCAACATTGGAACCCTCTACAATCGGCAAAAGATCTCGCTGCACCCCTTCCCTGCTGACATCCGGCCCCTTGCCGCCAGAACCTGATGATGGCGCTGCGATTTTATCGATTTCGTCAATAAACACAATGCCTGACTGTTCGACCTTGTTGATAGCCTCTTTGACAACACTATCCATATCGATAAGCTTCTGAACCTCTTCCTGTTCAAGAAGCTTGCGGGCTTCGGCAATTGAAACCCTTCTTTTCTTGCGTTTACGAGGCAGACCGCTCATAAGATCCTGCATGATTCCGCCAATCTCCTCCATCTGCCCAAGAGGGCCGAAAATCTGCATCATTCCGCCGGGATTATCACCTGTGGTATCCATCTCAATCAGACGATCTTCGAGCTTTCCGTTGCGAAGACGTTCCAGCATTTTCTTGCGGCTTCGGCGGTTAACCTCAAGAGACTTGTCATGCTCATCGGCAACTGCGCTCTCTGAAGAGTCATCGTCACTCGTCGCCTCACTGTTCCGTGAGTTGCGTGAGGTAGCGAGTGGAGGGAGAAGAATATCAAGCAGGCGCTCTTCAACCAGCAAAGCAGCCTTTTCGCGGACATCTTCAGATCGCTCGCTTCTCACCATAGCTACGGATTGATCGACAAGATCACGAATCATTGACTCGACATCCCGGCCTACATAGCCAACTTCTGTAAATTTGGATGCCTCAACCTTGACAAACGGCGCTCTTGCCAGCTTGGCAAGCCTGCGGGCAATTTCAGTTTTACCGACGCCGGTCGGACCAATCATGATAATATTGTTCGGCATAATCTCATCACGCAGATCATCACTCACATGCTGACGGCGAAGCCTGTTACGCAGAGCTATAGCAACAGATTTTTTGGCATCCTTCTGACCAATAATATACTTGTCGAGAAGTGAGACAATCTGATTCGGTGTCAGATTACTGGCCGCTATTGAACTATGTCCCCCGCTATTGGCTTCAGGCAATGCCAAAACATCTCCCTCGCTTTTTTTTGTGATTTCCATGCGACAAATTATAAATTACTAAAAATATAGCTCAATAACACAACTATTATCTCGAACAGAAAGAGTTCAGACCTCTTCTATAACTATATGATCGTTGGTGTAAATACAGATATCAGACGCTATCTTCAAACTTTCGTGCACAATATCCTTTGCTTCAAGTGCCGAATGTTTCATGAGTGAACGAGCAGCCGCAAGCGCATACATACTGCCGCTTCCGATAGCTACAAGCCCATCCTCCGGCTCAATAACATCACCGGTACCTGAAATGATGAGAGCCTTATCCTTACTGACAATGGCAAGCATGGCCTCAAGCCGCCGAAGATACTTGTCAGTTCGCCAGTCCCTGGCAAGCTCAACTGCAGCACGATCCAGTTTGCCATTAAAAGCCTCAAGTTTTTCCTCAAAGCGGTCAAGCAGCGTTACTGCATCAGCTGTTGCGCCGGCAAAACCTGCCACAATCTTTCCATGATACAATCTTCTGATTTTCCGGGTGGAATGTTTGAGAATGGTATTTCCCAAAGTCATCTGGCCATCACTGCCGAGTGCTGCATGCCCGTCCCTTATAACACCAATCACTGTTGTTGAGCGGATCAGTGGCTTTTGGTTGTTCTTCATCAATTAAAATATTTTTTTTCTTAATCTTGCAACTGGAATTTGCATTTGTTCGCGGTATTTTGCAACCGTTCTTCGAGCTATATGCACCCCCCTTTTCATCAACATATCTGTCAAGCTATCATCGCTCAGTGGGTTGAAAGAGTCCTCTTCCTTGATCATTTCAGTAATATACTGCTTGATAATCTTGCTCGACAGATCATCACCCTCTTCGGTCGAAAGACCACCGCCGAAAAAATACTTCAGTTCAAAAACCCCAAAGCGAGTCTGAACATACTTACCATTAACGGCTCGGCTGATCGTCGATATATCAAGACCTGTCTCGGCTGCAATGGTTTTCATGCCAAGCGGCACAATCCGCTCAGCACCGGATATAAAAAAATCATACTGGCGCTTCATAAGTGCTTCAATAACCTTCAAAAGTGTCTGGCGCCGTGTTTCAATAGCACTGGTAAACTCTTTTGCCCGCTGAAGGTTTCTGCGGATAAACTGCTTTTCTTCTTTTTGACCTTTCCTGTTTTTCAGACGATCCTGATAGGCATCGCTGACCCTGACAGAAAGAGCACTCCGATCATTCAGTACCGCTGTAAGTGCGCCGTTTTCATAGCTCACCACAAAATCGGGAGTAATATAGTGGCCCCCCTCGTCCTGAAAAATACCCGGATGCGGATCCAGAGCAATAATCGCTGAAATAGCTGATTCAATAATCTCTTTCGGTTCAAGGAGCTTTTTCAGCAACAGTTCAAAACGCCTGTGCATAAAATCATCAAAATGATCGCGAAGAATTCTGTTAGCAACTGCACAGGTTTTCGAGTCATAACGAAATGCAGCAACCTCAAGCTGAACGAGAAGCCTTTCGCGCAGACCCTTCACAGCAACACCCGGGGGATCAAGAAACCAGATTTTGCGCAAAACCCTCTCGATCTCTTTATAGCTGACCTCATGACCTTCAAGCTGAAGGCTGTCGACAATAACTTCATACTCTTCGGTAAAATATCCATCACCGTCAAGGTTGCCAAGAATCTCGACAGCAATCATCACATCGAGTCGCCCAATTCCTTCCTGCAGAGCAAGCTGCTTAAGGAGTATTTCATGAAAACTGTCGTGCTGAACAGCCTGAAAAAACCTCTCTTTTGGAGCGTTGTCATAGGTATAATTGAGGCGACCTTCGGCAGACTCTCCGGGAAGAGGAGCATCATGACGATCCTTGAGAGAACTTTTACTGAAGCGGTCAACCGCATCGAACATATCGTCACCGGCATCCCGATGACTCTCCTCAACAACATCACCAGCATTCTCCTTACGCTCTTCAACAAGTTCAAGCAGAGGATTTTCCTGAAGCTCTTCATAAATCCGCTGCTCAAGATTAATCATCGGAAGTTGAAGGAGTTGACTGCTTAAAATCTGCTGGGCAGAAAGAAGTAGTTTTTGTTTTTGTTGAAGCCTGATCTCTGGCATTACTTCCTGGGAGAAAAATCGACAAATGTTTTCAAGCTCACTATCCAGTCGGAACCGTACAAGGAACGGAGAGCTTTATCAACATAATCAATAAGTTTTAATTGTCGCTCTCCACCCGCTTTTCGAGCAGAGCGACACATCGAGTGCTGTTCATAAACAAGATAATCCAAACCAAACTTTTTTCTTACCCTTATCGGAAACAATCGGCATGATAATGGCTTGTCAAAGCTCAACAGGCCATCGTGAAATGCAATTTCGATTGCGCAATAGGCAATTCCTTCATGAAAAGAGGTGAAAACACACTCACGATTATCAATGGTTCGTGTATAGTGGGTTCCCTGGTAGGTCTCAACACATCCATTGCGGCGTATATACTTCACACTTTTTTCCGGAAGCATCTTCAGCAGCTCTTCCCCGCAGTGCTGAAGCTCTTGGGCTTCAAGAGCGGATAAGGGAGCCCCGAGTTCACCCTCAACGCAACACACTCCCTTGCACTCACGCAGATCACATGAAAAACAAGCGTGCAGAACATCTTTCTCAACAAGAACATCACCTATGGAAACCAGCGACATAACGAACTATCTTTACTTGAATAAAATGATTTTTTCATAGCTATGCTCCTTATATTGCAGAGCGGATAGCTTCCGGACAGAGTAACAGACACAACAAAGCCAAATCACCATGCTCATTATCGACGGAAAAAAGGTCTCTCTCGACCTGAAAAACGAACTGAAAACCAGCGTTGACCATTACAAAACCATCACCGGCAAAGTCCCCGGACTGACCGTCATTATAGTCGGCCATGATCCCGCCTCGCAGGTTTATGTACGCAATAAAGCTAAAACATGCAAAGAGATCGGCATGATTTCCACTGTGATTGAATTGCGAGTCGAAACAACTGAAAAAGATCTGCTTGATACCATTCATGCACTGAATAATGATCCAGCTGTTCACGGCATTCTTGTCCAGCAGCCACTGCCAAAGCAGATTGATGAATTTGCCGTAACCCTCGCCATCGACCCGTCAAAAGATGTTGACGGATTTCATCCGGAAAACCTCGGTCGGCTTGTCATGGGTCATCTCGACAAATGTTTTGTCAGCTGCACCCCATACGGCATACTGGAGCTGCTCGGACGCTACAACATTGAGACCACAGGCAAACACTGTGTTGTGGTAGGGCGCAGTAACATTGTCGGCAAACCCATGGCAAACCTGATGCTTCAGAAGCTTGATGCCACAAACTGCACCGTCACCATCTGCCACTCCGCCACAAAAAATATTCCTTTTTACACCAGGCAGGCGGACATACTCATCGCTGCCTTAGGAAAAGCAGGATTTATTACTGCTGACATGGTTAAACCTGGTGCCGTAGTGATTGATGTCGGCATCAACCGTATTGAGGATTCTACCACAAAAAGCGGCTACCGACTGGTTGGCGATGTGGATTTTGAAGGCGTATCTGCCGTTGCTTCTGCCATGACCCCGGTACCCGGAGGAGTAGGACCGATGACCATAGCTATGCTCCTGAAAAACACGCTGCAGTCATTTCAGCGTATCAATGGACTTTAACCAATAATGGCCAAAACAGCTACGAGGTACATCTGCTCAAACTGCGGTGCCGTCTCCCTGAAATATCAGGGAAAGTGTTTTGAATGCCAGAGCTGGGGAACACTTCAAGAAACCCGTGTCGAACCCGAACTGAAACACCGTCAGCAGGGCGCTCCAGAAGGGGCTGTTGTTGTGCAGAACCTGCATGACTGCGTTCCATCAGAATTTCAGCGCATCATGACCGGCATCGGGGAGCTCGATCGGGTGCTTGGAGGAGGGCTTATGCAGGCTTCAGCTGTGCTGGTGGGAGGAGAACCGGGTATCGGCAAATCAACCCTCATGCTGCAGCTCGCGCCCCGGCTTGCACCCGCGAAAGTGCTCTATATCTCCGGTGAAGAGTCGCCAAACCAGATTCGCGAACGTGCCCGTAGGCTCTCCATCAAGGCCGAAAACCTCTGGCTCATCCCTGAAGTCAACCTTGAACGCATTCTTGCCGTTATTCAACATGAAAAGCCGGCACTGGTTATTATCGATTCCATTCAAACCATTCATTCAGCCGAATACCAGAGCTCGGCAGGCACCATTACCCAGATCCGGGAGTGTGCGGCGACCTTGATCCGTGCAGCCAAGCAGCAGAACGTCATACTGATGATTATCGGCCATATCACCAAGGAGGGAGCCCTTGCCGGACCGAAAGCCCTTGAGCATATGGTCGATACTGTCCTGCAGTTTGAGGGGGAGGGATACCAGCGTTATCGTATTGTCAGGTCAGTTAAAAACCGATTCGGCTCCACCAATGAGATCGGCGTCTTCCGCATGGATGAAACCGGCCTTGAAGAGGTAAGCAACCCCTCTGAATTTTTTATTTCCGGTCGCAGAACCGATGTTCCCGGAAACTCAATCCTTGCAGCTATTGAAGGCACAAGGGCTCTTTTGGTTGAAGTGCAGGCACTGGTATCGAAAACCAACTACTCCATGCCGCAACGCATCAGCACAGGGTTTGACTTAAAGCGTATGTCGATTATTCTTGCTGTGCTTGAAAACAGGCTCAAAATTGAGACTTGGGGTCAGGATGTTTTTGTAAAAATAGCTGGAGGCCTGAAACTGGCTGAACCCGCGGCTGACCTCGCCATTGCTGCAGCCATTGCCTCAGGACTCATGAACCGGCCGGTAGATCCCGCAACTGTCTGCTGTGGCGAAATCGGGCTTGCAGGTGAGCTCCGGGCCATCAGCGACAGCGAACGGCGAATAAGGGAGGCAGCCCATCTCGGCTTTAAACGCATTGTCCTGCCCGAAGCCAATACCCGCGAACTGAAACCATCATTGCTCAAACTCCCGATAACCATCGCGGGGTGCACAACACTGCGTGACGCACTGGAAGAGCTTAATATCTGATTATTATTTTATGGTAATTTTTCCATATTTCTCGCCCATCAACACATGTTTATAGGCGTTTTTGCTCTCTTCAGGTACCGTTAATTTAAAATCAACCTTGCTTTGAAAGAGCATTACAATATCTGATCCACCAAACAAGAAATACCCAAGCATATCTCCCTTTTTGACGCTATTACCCACCTTGACACTCTTTTCAAAATTAACCGAAGATATCTGCGACATTGCAATGGGCAGCAATGCTACCAAACCATATTTTTTAGTTTCCATAATGACACAACCACGTGTCTCAATATTTTGCTAGCCCGGGTTTGTTGCCTCAAGAAGATATTTTTTTGTCCTGGCATCCCATGTTATTATTCCACCAACCGCATCATCGCTTTGAATAATACGAACCTCTTTTATTGTTCCATCAATAGGAAAATGATAACGATGATAATCGTTTATATCAAGAAATGTATGCATCAATCTATATCGGTCAGATTCCAACCCGGACGCTGACAAGAAACTGGTGGTTTTGCAAAGAAGTATCTTCATATACCGCCAAATCATAATGAGCTGTCACAAAGTAGCGATAACGGGCATCAAGTGTCACTTTATTGCTAACAGGAAGTGCAATGCCCGCACCGAACTGATAGGCAATCGTCGTTGTGTCGAGATTCTGTCGATTTAACTCATTACTGCCCACAGGATTGGGAAGGCCATTGATACCAAACCCGACATAGCGAACCTGAGCCATGCCAACACCAGCGGTCACATAAGGTTTAATCTTTCCGCCAACCGGGAGATCGTAGTAAGCATTTGCCATAAGCGAGGTGAGACTCCCTTTGCCGGCTACATCGAATGTTGATGTTTCATTGAATGCTCCACCGAAAAGGTCGTAAACATATACCGAAATTGGATTGTTATTTGTATTTCCTGATCCGGTTGAATGCACCTTGATTTTGTTGAAGTTGAATGTCTGGTATCCTGCCTCGCCTTCAATTCGCACGTTTCCATAATCAACACCGACGGCACCAAAGAGCAATATTCCGGAATTGAGTGATATTTTTGTATCCCGTATCAGATTAACATTTGCAGAATCATAGAAGCTAAAAGATGAATTTAAATCCTGATAAACAGGGATACCGAAGCTCCCACTGATGTAGTGCTCAACGGCAGATGCCTGAGATGCTGACAATAACCCAGCGGAAAGCAATGCTAATACGAAGGTTGACTTTTTCATGTTCGTCGTATTTAGAAATGAAAAAAGGAATAAACGGAGATTCACAACCACTCAAGTTGCGTAATAACACGATGCAAAAAAATATATTTATTACCTATACATTTCGTTGATGAAGGTGTCATCAAGAATACTGATGTTTGACTTGTCGCGCCCTACTGCCTCGAAGATATCCAGCATTTCATCCGATACCAAGGCTCGATCGATGATCAGGCGGATGGCCAATTCGCGCTCTTCATTGGTGCGTTCTTTACCGCTGATCTCTTTTTTGGTCAAAAGTACCTTTTGTGCCTAAAAAAAGCGACTGTTAATTTTAAATCAACCTTGCTTTGAAAGAACAGTACAATATCTGGTCTACCAAACAATGAAATACTCGGCTCACCCTGACCCCGTTTCCCTGACACCAGAGCAAGGTTGATTTGGCACGATAGAATTTGCCGGCATGCCCCGACTCTGGATAGTACTCATACCGTGCAAGTAGCTAAACTAAGGTAAATGTGATATAAAATATATTTAACTTATATTTGCCTTAGCAGAATATAAATATAATTTATATAAATTTTCGTCTCTAAGGCAACAAAAGTGTACCTATCGAGTTAATCAAACTCCGCAGTATGTTCATTGGTAATGATCCCTATAACGACAAACCAACCAGCATCATGCCAAGCCCAAATAACTCTTCTGCCTCTATTTCTTTGAATTTAAGTGGCAATCTAAACATTGATGCATTATTAGGTCTCTCAAAGTGGGGAGGGTCAGTAGGCTCAGGGGTCAATTTGACGTACAGTTTTCCCTGGACGAGCAACCCTAATCCAAGCTGGGCAAGTAGTTATATTGATAATGGCCAAACTTTGCCTGGCTATAGTTCAGCAAATGAACCAACTGCGACAACGCGTTTTGGCTTTAACGCCACCGAAATGATTGCGACACAACATGCACTTCAGGTATGGTGTAACGTGGCTAACATCACCATGACAGAGGTTGGCGATACTCAAAGGAACGTAGGTGATTTCCGATTCGCATTTTCATCTGCTGTATCCGACGCTGGGAAATGGGTATGGGGTTGGTGTTCTTTTCCGGACAGCAACGCATCTGCCGCAGATATCTGGATAGCTCCAGCATACGATAAGTTTGGTGGCTGGTCAGTTTATGATTACAACTTTGAACATTTGATGCATGAAATTGGTCATGGACTTGGCCTTAAACATCCCGGGAATTACAATGCGGACGGTAGTGGTAGTGATGGGCCTTATCTACCTGCGAATCTGGATAGTACTACGTACACTATCATGTCGTATAACTTATCGAAATACGATTTTTGGGATACATCGCTTCAGAAATACATTCTGGTTCCCCATCAAACCCCTATGGTTTATGACATTCAGGCGATTCAGTATCTCTATGGAGCCAATAATAATTACCATACCGGCAATGATACATACATTTTTGATCCATCCAAGCCCTTTTATATGTCCATTTGGGATGCCGGGGGTATTGACACCATTGACGTGTCTGACTTCAAAACCAATTGCACTATTGATTTGACGCCTGGTCATTATTCATCTCTACTCTATAACAACCAGGGAACAGGAAGCGATGGGACAGGTGCCTATCTTTATGATGGCATCGACAACCTTGGTATTGCATTCGGTGCAATCATCGAAAATGTCACGGCTGGGTCCGGCAATGATACCATTATAGGCAACAGTGCAAATAATATTATAAATGGCGGAGCCGGTAACGATACGATATATGGTGGAACAGGTATTGATACCATTGTTTTCAACGGTAAGGAAGCGAATTATACCATAACTCTATTCGGTACAGGATTTTCAACCAAAGACAACGTGGGCTCAGACGGCAGTGATACGGTACTTAATGCTGCAATACTACAATTCACAGACCATACATTGACCTTTGCGAGAACACCAGATGTAAATCTTTTAGAGTCATACCGCTTTTACAAGGCAGCATTTGACCGTACTCCCGATTATGGCGGTTTAGGTTACTGGTATAATAACATCAATCATGGCGCAGCTGTAACCAGTGTGGCGAATAGTTTTATCGGTAGTGATGAGTTCAAAAAAATGTATGGCGACAACCCGAGTGACTCGACATTCGTAACCGAACTATACCAACACGCTTTTGGACGAACACCCGACCAGAACGGATACGATTTCTGGGTTAACGACTTGAAAGTTGAAACTCGTGCACAGGTACTTACCCACTTTTCAGAATCAGCTGAAATCATTGCAAAAGTTGCTGGTATCATTGCCAACGGAATTATCTATGAAGCATATGCGGCCTGAAAATCAAGGAAAAGAAATGAGCCGTGCTTTCGGGCTCCCTGGTTGTCCAGAGCGTTCTCGGGGTTATCCCATAACAAGTCGCTGCGCTCGACAAAACGCATGATTTTTGAACTATCCAGTGAGTTTCTGTCTCCTCTAAAAACTATTAAGAAATAGAGTTCAATTAGTCTATTATATTTCACTTTCTTACATTGCAGTCAGGTGGAAGCGTGAACACAAGCAAGGAGACGACGATGATGCACATACTGTTCCAATGGTTGATCAATGCCCTCGCGGTCTATGCCACTGCCCATATACTCGGTGGAATTCATATAAAAAGTTTTGGTGCGGCAATTCTTGTTGCACTGGTTCTCGGGTTGGTCAACGCTGTTGTAAGGCCGGTACTGCTCTTTTTTTCAATCCCGTTTATTATTGTAACACTGGGGCTTTTTCTGCTGGTAATCAACGCTCTTTTACTGCAGTTGTCTGCTTCGATTGTTAGTGGGTTTACCATTGACAGCTTTGGTTGGGCTGTAGTTGGATCAATTGTAATAAGCGCAATTTCCTGGATGCTAAGCTCTCTTTTCAATCTCTGACCTATGACCATGCAAGGGGAAGCGCAAGCAATAGTCTTGCAGAAAGCCAACAAACTTAAACTGCAGACGGCAGAATATCAAACCGGCAAACCCGACGATGTTCTGGTGAAAACCATTGCAAGCACCATAACGCCGGGATATGACCGCCTTCTGCTGACAAACAAGCCAGTATCAAACCGGGTCTTCCACTACCCCATCATGCCAGGCAGCGAGTCAATCGGGCAGGTTATCGATACCGGCTTGGAAGTAACCGACCTTTGTCCCGGTGATTTTGTCTACGCCTTCAAAGGCGATGGCTGGACAGGAATCCAGCCTTACAGCGGGTGCCATGCGGAAATCATCCCGACATCGCGCCACAATCTTTTTGCTCTCGGTCGCCAGCCTATCCACAGAGACCTTCTCACCGGGCTTCTTGCCTATATTATCAGTGCTGTCGAAAAAGCTCCTCTCCGTGCTTCCTCAAGAGTGCTCATCCTCGGTCTCGGCTCAGTTGGGCTCATGGTTTCTGAGTACCTCAACGCTCTTGGTTTAAAGAATATCGATGCCGTAGAAACTTTCAGTATAAGAGGACAGCTCTCTCATGCCGAGCATATTGCTCTCGACATCAGCGATTTTACTCCTGATTTCAACGATAGCTATGATCTTATTTTTGAAACTACAGGAAGAATCCTTCTGATTGAAAAGGCTGTGCGTCTTATGACAAAGCAGGCAAAAATAGTGCTGATGGGCAATTATGAAATCATGGCCTATGATTACCGCCTAATACAGCAAAAAGAACCTGTTATTATCTCTTCAAGCATAGCCAACATCTGCCATATTCAGGAAGCCTACACGATACTCAATAACGAAATGCTCGACAGCGAAAAGTTTTTTACCAATGTGTTTCCCGTCTCCCAATATGAGCTTGCCTACCGCATGGCGCTTGACAGTAAGGAATCCATTAAAACCGTCCTGAGCTGGGTATAAACCACTGAAAATCTACAAGCAATGGGTATAGCTGTCCGTTTGAGCGGTATATCAAAGAGGTTCGGAAGCTTTACCGCCAACAGCAATATCTCTCTTTCCATTGAGGAGGGAACCATACACGGGCTTGTCGGTGAAAACGGAGCAGGAAAAAGCACCCTGACCAAAATCATCTACGGCATGCTGCAGCCCACCGTGGGAGAGTTTTTTGTAGATGGAAAACCTGCCCACTTTGCCTCTCCCCGTGAAGCCATCAATGCTGGGATCGGTATGGTTCACCAACATTTCATGCTCATACCAAAACTTTCAGCAGCTGAAAACATCATGCTCGGTAATGAGCAAGCAGGCATATTTCAGCCTCTGCGCCTGAAACATCTTATATCCCTAATTCGGAAATATGCCGAAGAGTACGGTCTTGCCGTTAATCCTGATGCCATAATTGAAAACCTCAGCGTGGGAGAGGAGCAGCGGGTTGAAATTCTCAAACTCCTCTTCCGTCATGCCTCCATCATGATATTTGATGAACCGACCGCCGTATTGACGCCATTAGAAAGAGAGCAACTTTTCAAAACGCTTCGATCGTTGCGTGACAAGGGAAAAACCATTATCCTCATTACCCATAAACTTGATGAAGTGCTTTCCGTAGCTGACACGATAAGTGTTATGAGAAAAGGAGAACTCAAAGGCACCATGCCTGCCTCCTCAATCACCAAACCAGAGCTTGCCCGGTTGATGGTTGGGCGCAGCGTCCTGTTAAGGATTACAAATCCACCGCCCTCATCCGGTAAAACTGTTCTCACGGTCAATAACCTTGGATATTATACAGCGAAAGGCGAAGAAAAACTTCATAACCTCACCTTTAAGGTAAGAGCCGGAGAGATTTACGGTATTGCAGGAGTGGAAGGAAACGGTCAAAGTGAACTGCTTCAGGCTCTCTACGGCCTTTCACCCTCAGGAACCCTTCTTTCCGGCGAAGCAGTGCTCAAAGGAATGTCACTCTTAGGAAAAAAACCTTCCGAAATAACCGCCATGGGTATTTCACTTACTCCTGAAAACCGCCTTCGGCATGCTGTTATTCTCGACTACTCAATCTCTGAAAACCTTCTCTTCGGGCGTCACCGGGAAGCTGCTTTTCACCGCAGGATAGGTTTCGACCGTGAGGCAGTAAACAGCTATACACAGCAAATGATTGCCGACTATGATATCAAATGCACCTACCCCTCCAGCCAGCCGCTCAGCTCCCTTTCTGGGGGAAACCAACAAAAGATTGTTCTTGCAAGGGAACTCAATCGGCCAGATATCTCTCTGCTGATTCTTGCCCAGCCTACCCGAGGAGTTGATATTGGAGCAATCGAGACCATCCATAACAAAATTATTGAAGCCCGCACCAAGGGCATGGCAATCCTGCTCATATCATCGGAACTTGAAGAGATCATTGCACTCTCAACACGTATCTGCACGCTCTACAAAGGGTCGATTCGGCACGAATTCACCCAGGATGAGGTAGCAAAAAAAAGAGATTCAGAGGATGAGTTCCAGAAAGAGATCGGCCTTTATATCACCTGAACAACCCCTCGACCATGACCCGAAAAACCAGCCAGTTTTTTATACCTATACTCTCTACGCTCTCTGCACTGCTTGTCAGCGCTCTTATCATTATGATGGCTGGCCGGGATCCGGTCATGATTTTCCAGAAAATGTTCCAGGCAACACTTGGATCCTCTTATGGCACCGGACAGGTTGTGTTTAGAATGACAACTCTTGTGCTTGTTGGTCTTGCTGTTGCGCTACCCTTCCAGGTTAGGCTTTTCAATATCGGCGCAGAGGGCCAGCTTCAAATGGGAGCCTTCGCCGCAGCAATGACAGGTGCCATACTGCCAGCCTCGCTACCCTCTCTTGCAGCTATTCCACTCTGCATTATTTCTGCAATGGGAGCTGGAGCTTGCTGGGCCTTATTGGCCGGAGTGCTCAAGATACGCTTCGGTGTCAATGAGGTCATTGGTACAATCATGCTGAATTTCATTGCCCAGGGCATTACGGGCTATCTGCTTACCTACCATTTTGCACTGCCATCGACCGTACATACTCGACCAATCATAGCAGCAGCAAACATTCCGTCATGGAACAGTGTTGCTGGATTTTTCGCTAAATCACCGGCAAATCTCAGCACACTCTTTGCCCCCTCTGTGGCACTCCTCTTCTGGATTACCCTGTTTCACTCAAGGTTTGGTTATGAAATGCGGGCTACCGGCCTGCAGCCTGAAGCAGCAAGATACGGAGGAATCAATGCAGAAAAACATACACTCTCAGCTATGGGCATGGGCGGAGCTGCCGCAGGGTTGGGAGCTGCCAATATCCTGCTTGGCTACAAACACTACTACGAAGCTGGTATGACCGGTGGAATCGGCTTTACAGGTATTGCTGTAGCGCTCCTGGCAGGCGCTCACCCTTTATGGATTCTCGTTTCTGCTCTCTTTTTTGGCATGCTCGAATACGGCGGGCTAACGGTCAACGCTTTTATACCCAAGGATATCTTCATGATGATAGAAGCCATAACCATCCTTCTCGTCATATCCTTCAGCGCGCTCGGCAATCGCATGCAGCAATAAAAAAATATCCTGTATGGCTTACCATTGTACCAGTATTATTTTTTTTTTCATGAGAATTATATAATATTCAGCAGCTGGAATACACAATAAAACAATAACAACTATGGCCAAAAAAGCTGAGAAAGATGAGGGAGAGAAAACTCCAAAAAAAAGAAAAAAAGCCAATACAAAACTAACACACGAAGAGCGTGAGGAACAGATAAGGATGGCAGCATACTACCGTTGGGAAGAGAAGGGAAAAAACCATGGTTCACATTCCGATGACTGGTATGAAGCAGAAGACACACTGACCGACTGATTTATCGTTGCCTTTATTAATTCCACAAGGCCATTCCTCCACGGAGTGGCCTTTTTTGTATGTTGCAAAAACTCTTTATGGTAATAAAACGCATCGCGACACTCTGGGAATCCCTTGTAATTTTTTTTGCCGGCCTGTGGCTGGTTGTACGCATCATCCTTGAATATTTCGGTTTTATCAGTGACGGCAACGACCGAACTACAGGCATCAAGGATCTTCGGGAAGAGTATAAAAAAGCCAACTACAAGTAACGCAATCAACTACTCTGAGGTTACAACCGTCAATTCAACCGATTGATCAGGCGATACATAGGCATTGACAGCAGGCTTCTGGCTGATGACAGTATTTGGAACAAGAGAGGAAGAATATTCAGTGGTAACCTTTCCAAGTTTAAGACCTGCATCAGCAACCACCAGCTTTGCCTGTTCAAGAGACATACCGAGAACATCAGGTACAGTAATTTTTTTCATCCCTTCAGGTGAAGCCTCATACCTGCCGACAATAATAGAAGCAGAAGTACCCGACTTCACCATGGTCTGTGGTGGAATCGACTGGCTCAGTACCCGTCCATTCTCTTCGGACTTGGTCACGGTAGTGAACTGAACATTCTGAAGCGTTATATCCATACGGGCAGCCGTCTCCCGTGCATCCAGTTCTGGTCTCCCCAAAAGATCAGGCATGGGATAACTCGGTTTTTCACGCTTGTTGACTACTAAATAGACGTTTCTGCCAGGCTTGACCTCCATTCCGGCTTCAGGCATCTGTGAAAGCACAATATTGGAATCAACACCGCTGAGATATTTGACATGATAACTTTTTATCGCCTTCAGGCCAGCCCGCCGCAAGGTTTTCGATGCATCTTCATAGTTCATGTTAAGCACATCTGGCACAACATTGACGTTGCCCTGTGAAATATAGAGGGGCATGACCACCTTGTCGATCATCACAACAAACCCTGCAAGAACAAGAAATATTATCGCTACTTTTTTTTTCATCTTACATCTTGACCGTTATCACTGTTCACATCCGCTTCAAAAGGCAGACTAATACTCTCGATTCATGACAAAATCAACCAGTTGCAGCAATGAGGTTTTAGCCGCACTCTCCGGAAACGGATGAATCGAAGCAACAGCTTTTGCGGCAAGCCCTTCAGCAACTTCAGTGGCATAATCGAGCCCGCCCTTACTGGTAACAAACGCTATAACATCTTTGCTTTTTATTGCCCGTTTACGCGAACTCTTCAAAATGGAACGAATGGTTTTCTGTTCAGCTGTGGAGGCGTGAGTAAGAGCGTAAATCAATGGAAGAGTTATTTTCTTGTCCTTGATATCAATTCCCATCTGTTTGCCGGTTTTTTTTGAATCTCCGGTGTAATCCAGCGTATCATCACGGATCTGAAACGCAAGGCCAAGATACTCGCCGTAACTTTTCAACGCGGCAATATCGCCCTCGTCAGTCGTTGCACTCATAGCACCCATTGCACAGGCTGAAGATATCAGCGATGCTGTCTTGTCTGAAATAACACTCAGGTAATCTTCCTCGGAAATATCAAGACTGCGGGTTTTCTGGATCTGAAGAATCTCCCCTTCACTCATGCGACGTACCGCTTCCGAAACCATATGTAAAAAGCCGTAATCCTTGAACTCAAGAGAATAGAGCAAACCCTTTGAAAGAAGATAATCGCCTATAAGTACCGATATCTTGTTTTTCCACAACGCATTGATAGAAGGTATCCCTCGACGCATCTCAGCGCTGTCCACAACATCATCATGGATCAATGTCGCTGAATGCAACAACTCAACCATGATTGCTGCCCGATAGGTAGCCTCAGTCACACCGCCACACAGCTTGGCAGAAAGCATAACCAGAACAGGACGAATCTGTTTTCCCTGCTGTTTTAATACATAACGGGTAACCTTGTCGACCAGTGTATTCTGAGCATGAAGCACCTGCTTGTACTTTCGCTTAAAAACCTCAACCTCATCGGATACCGATAGAGTAACATCCTTGATATTCACCTATTCCCCGGACTTTTACGTGATTCAAATGCAACCTTGACCTCAGTTTGTTAAGTCAAGATAGTATTTTTTGAGCCTTGTTTTGTACCTCGATATACAAAAAGGAGCACGCGAATAATGAGGGTTACCGTTATTAGACCCGAGTGGCTCTTTACCATTCTACGTTGATTGCCGTAACCGCCAAAAATAAATGAGATTCTGAAAGATTTATTGAAAGAAAAATCAAAGAAGCGCGTAGTAGTTTATAGGAAGCAGGATAATCCCGGTTCCAAAGATTTTTAAACCACAAAAAACTAACAGACACATGAAAAAGAATTTTATTGCTGGCGTTATCGTATCACTTGCTATCTCCGGAATCTTCGGTGGCGTTTCTTTCGCAGCTGACAAAGCAGCTGTTCCTGCAGCAAAAGCTCCGGCAGCAGCTACAGCACCTGCAGCGCCAGCTGCCGATGCAAAAGCTGAAGCAAAGCCAGAAGTAAAGGCAGAGAAGAAAGTTGCCAAGAAAGCAAAGAAAGCAAAGAAAGTTTCAAAGAAAGCAGCTAAGAAAGCAGAAGTTAAGGCAGAAGCACCTGCAACCAAGTAAGCTCCGAACTTCAAAAGGGTGATATTGATGGCTCCTGATGCACAAGATGATGAGTAGATGAGAGAATAGTCGTTGGTATTATAACAAAAAGGCCCCTTCGCAAGTTGGGGCTTTTTTTGAGTCTAAATTAGAGGGCATCAATCACACGCTCAAGCTTTTGCGTGACTTGTATGCCTAACTCCTCCAACTCAGGGTTACCTATCCTGGAAAATCTGGCTATCGGATCCATGAACATGACAGCCGCTTTCCCGTCATCTCTGTTATAGATCACCACATTGCAAGGGAGCAGTACCCCGATATTTATTTCCCCGCTCATTGCTTCATAGGCAAGAGCCGGATTGCAGGCACCGAGAATGATGTAATCCCGAAACTCCTTCTGGAGCTTGTCGGCAAATTTCTGGCACATATCGATTTCAGTCAGTACACCGAAACCTTCCTTTGCCAGCTCTTCACGCACCTTCTGCTGAGCTTCAGCAAAAGGCAAGTCCATTGTTTTACCAAAGGCATAGGGTGTTGTCAAGTCCATCGGTAATCTCCTGTTGTAATTGAGTGTGCTTTCCGCTTTTATAATCGATGCGATTTACTCTAATTTAATGGCTGAGTACCTTGGGTTACGCCAGTGATTGAAAGTTATGAATATTCTCGTGATTACCGTCATGAGAAATCTTGCATCCAACTGTCAACCACACTCTTGAAATTATCAAGGTACAAAAATTGATTTTTTCGTGTTACTTTGGGAAAACCAGAACGCTTCTTATCTTTAGGCCCGATGCCGGAACTCACTTTTTTTTAACGGAATAGGCTGTTTCGTTGAATTGTTTGTTTTCTGGTACCCATTTAATGTTTAAACCATCTGTAATTTTGACCACTGAAAAAATAATTGAAATTCAGGGTATTGAACCTGTCATACTTTTTGGGCCGTATGATCATCTTCTGAAAAAAATCAAAAATGAGTTTTCAGATGTGCAGATTACAGCGCGGGGAACGCAGATCATCCTTCGGGGAAATCGCGAAGAGGTCGCTCTGCTCGAACAGATTTTCAATGAGATGATCTTTTTAGCCAACAAGCATGGAGAGGTGCTTGAAAATGACCTGAATGCACTTATCAATCTTGCCCTCTCCCCTTCTCCATGGCCAATCACAATTCTTCACGGTGATGAGGATATTATTGTTGCATCATCGGATTACACCGTCAGAGCCAAAACAAACGGTCAGCGACGAATGGTGGCTGAGGCGAAAAGTAACGATATTATGTTTGCCATCGGCCCGGCAGGAACCGGAAAAACCTATACCGCTGTTGCTATTGCGGTTGCTGCATGGAAAGCTAAAAGGGTCAAGCGGATTGTGCTTGCCCGGCCAGCTGTAGAGGCTGGTGAAAGTCTGGGGTTTCTGCCTGGCGATCTGGCTCAGAAAATAGACCCCTACCTTCGCCCTCTCTATGATGCGCTTCAAGACATGCTGACCGCTGAAAAGCTGAAACTGCTTACGGAACAGCGTGTTATCGAGATTGTTCCTCTTGCCTACATGCGAGGAAGAACAATGAACAACTCCTTTATTATTCTTGATGAAGCCCAGAACGCATCGAACAAGCAGATGAAAATGTGTCTGACAAGACTGGGTATCAATTCGAAGGCGATCATTACCGGCGATGTCACCCAAATTGATCTTCCGAAGGACATCGATTCAGGGCTTACTAATTCTCCAAAGATTCTTAAGGATATTAAAGGAATCAGCTTTGTCTATCTTGATAAATCTGATGTTGTCCGCCACAAGCTTGTCCGTGATATTATCAATGCTTACGAAATCCATGAACAACAATGACAATCTCCTGGAACAGGATGAAACTTGGTGTTATATTGAAGAACATGATCCATGCGCATGAGAAAAATATTTAGTTTCAATCATCTTAATCAAGGAATGAAAAATGGCACATCGAATTACTGATACCTGTACCTATTGCGGAGCTTGCGAGCCTGAATGTCCTGTCAGTGCTATAACCGCCGGAGAAGATGTCTATGTCATTGATGAAACGTTCTGTACAGACTGCTTCGGATTTCATGATGAGGCTGCATGCGTTGCGGTCTGCCCAGTGGACTGTATTATCAAAGTCTGAAAAAAAGAGCTGAAAAAATAAATCGCACTTACAAACCAGAAGTGGTAAGGCGTTTTTTTTGAGCAAAAAAAAAATCTTATATTAATCGAAATTCACCCGAACTGTTCTTTCTTTATTTTTACAACTATTAAGCAAGGAAGCTAAAATATGGCACTCTACATTACTGAAGAATGTACCTACTGCGGAGCCTGTGAACCAGATTGTCCAGTCAATGCAATTTCTGCTGGAGATGACGTTTATGTTATCGATGCTGCAACCTGCACAGAATGCGTAGGATACTCTGACTCGCCAGCCTGCTCTGCAGTCTGCCCTGCAGAGTGCATCGTTCAGGGATAAACCCGGAACTGATTTGAACCATAAAAAAGCGGAAGGCTCTCAACCATCCGCTTTTTTATTTTCCTGTTTTCGGCGTCCACCGATTACGTTCTGATCATACCTCGTAATCAACAACCCGGCGCTCAGACGCCGCTTCACTGATAAAGGGTATCAATGCCTGATGTTCGGGATGTACCTGATAGGCATTAAGAGCCTCTCTGTCTGCGAATTCACTATACAACACGATATCGCCTGAACCTTCACTCCTGCTGAAATCAACTCCAACCTCAAGTGCTGTAATACAGGAAATTGTTTCGCGCAATGCCTCAAGTTTTTCCTTGATCTGGTATGCATTGGTCTCGGAGTCATTGCCATGCGAAGCATCCTTAAGACGCCACATTACGATATGCTTGATCATTATTATGAGATTGTTACTTTCTTTTTGGTTTTCCTGGACTGTTTTGTGGAAGCAAGTTCATGCTTTTTGGACTTCCGTATGGTTGTTGTAAGGGCATGTGCATTCCGCTTTACCTTGTTACGGGAGTTGGAGATGGCAAGTGCATGATGCTTTGATTTCCGCGCTGTTTTTGACAGGGCTAATACATTTCTCCTCGACCTCAGTTTTACCTTCGACAAGCGATACTTTCTTTTACCAGCCTTGACTGATGAGAGCGTGTTAGTTTTCGACTGTTCTCTTATAACATGAACACCAGCACGCGCTGAATCATCCCGGGATGTCTGAACAATCCAAGCAGGGTCTGGCTTGTTGGCTAAAAACGCAGTATCGAACATGTTGGCTGCAACATTCCATCGATCTGTTTTAGCATTCAGCATCACAAGAAGAAGATCCTTGTTATTCTTGATGGCTCTGGCGATGAGACAGGCGCCGGCCTTGGTGGTATAGCCGGTTTTAATGCCGACAGCATAAGGATATTTATCGAGTAGCTTGTTGTGGGTTTTCAGACTATAGAGCTTGTGGGTCGTCTCTTCTGTAAAAACGGCTTTGTCGAGGCGGGCTATTTCATTGAAAACAGGGTTCTTTACCGCGTATTCCGTCAGGCGCAAAAGATCACCGGCAGTGGAGGTATTACCTGCATAGATACCTTTATCAAAACCCGCAGGATTGGTAAACCTGGAGTTTTTCATTCCAATCATTTTTGCCTTTGAGTTCATGGCCACAACAAAGGAATCAACATTGCCGGAAAGAAATATTGCTATGGCAAATGCTGCGTCGTTGCTTGAATTAACCATAGCTGCCTTGACAAGATCAAGAAGCTTGATTTTTTCACCTGGCTTGAACCCTGCTTTTGAAGGTTCAACCATCGTTGACTCTGGAGTAATCAGTACCTCCTGCTGAAGTCGGCCACTTTCAATGGCAATGGTACATGTCAATATTTTGGTCAGGCTTGCTGGCGAAACTGGCCTGTCGACATCTTTTGCCATCAGGAGAGTTGAAGATCCTACCTCCTTGACGATATAGGAGTTTATAGGGGGCAGAGAGTGCAATGAATCATCTCGTAAATGGGCTTGAACAGAGAGGGGATAGATCATAACCACAGTTACAAAAAGAGCAACAAAGAGGTTCAATTGCTCCAGGTATCCGGAAATACGTTTCCTACAGGTGAGAACTACCTGTTGCCATAAGCTGAACATCGCGGATGACAGTATTTGATTGTTCAAAAGAAAAGTGTTCTGGTTAGGATTTTAAAAACAAGAGCATACCCGGTCATTGCACTCGCTTACGTTCGTTCTATTGTACGTCAATCCATCTTAAGAAGCAAATGCCAGAACCAGTAAGATGCATTGTTTCTCACCCTTTGGAGGAATAATAAACTTGATGTATCACTTTGAGATGGCAAGTTTTACGGCAAGCCCGACAAACACTACTGAAGCTGTTCTGTTGACAATTTTTTGGGCAAAGGCAGATTTGCTGAACTTATCACCGAGTCCGCCGGCAACAAAGCTGATCAGCCCGAAAACGATAAAGGTCGCCGAAATGAAGATGCCTCCGAGCAGAAAGAACTGCTGCGTCATGGAGCCACGCCGAGGATCGGCAAACTGGGGCAGAAAAGCCAGAAAAAAGAGCGATACCTTGGGATTGGTGAGATTCATGATGATCCCACGCCGATAGAGATTTCCTCTGGAAAGAGCCTGAAAATCCTCCTTACTGCCCGTTGCAATACCTGCCCTGAAAGCCTGCCAGGCAAGATAAAGAAGATAGGCTGCACCGATATATTTCAGGATGCTGAACGCCAAAGTTGAGGCACGAACAAGAGCAGCAAGACCGAATGCAACGGCAGCGGTATGCCCTATAAGCCCTGTAGCAAGACCAAGCGTTACAAAGAGGCCTGCCATGCGCCCTTTCAGGGCTGACTGCGCCATAACGAAAAGATTATCGGGGCCGGGAGAGAGCGCGAGAATGAGAGATGTCGAAAAAAATGCAAAAAGCACAGTGTTGTCGATCATGTTGAGGTTATTGTTTATATGACCAATTTATTCCGTGAGAAATTTCTGTCAAACACAACGAAAATCTGCGAATTTCTCTTGCTGCCTATAGATATTCCAGAGTTTCTAACTGACAGAAAAAAAGAACTTCTTGAATTGTTTCAAGGAAAGTTACAATAAGTTTAGTGTTTTGGTGCGCCTACCATGTTACACAAGCATCTCGTTGTGACAAAAAAAAAGCGCACTTCCAAGCAGAGAGATATCTCAGCTTGGAAAGCACGCCTTTTCACACTAACCAATTAACAAAGAACGTCAAGAACGGCAAACCTTAAAAACCAACCTGTGTGTAGAGATTAATTGAGTTTGCAGCTGCCAGTCCTGCAACAGATGTTTCTGCAACCGAGTCTTTTGAAACAGAAACATACTCAATTCCAAACTTGACATTCGGCCTGACCAAAGCACCAATACCGGGAATCACCTTGTTGATCCTGCCATTAAGATCATCCTGCAGATGCTCATAACGAACAAGTCCAAAAAGCCAAGGATAGATCCAGTAATCCGCCTCAAGAGAGAGAGCTGTCCGTTTGCCATAATTCAAACCAGCTCTGGCAATATCAGATCCATCCTCAGCGGCGCCAGGCAACGGCAAAGCATTGAGCACCTCATTAAAACGTGCATACTGGGCAACAGCACGAACCGGACCGTAATTGATTCGTACATCACCGGAATATGCCGTTTTGGTCAAACCTGCGATTTGATCTTCTGAAGTTGTGTTTGCACCTTGACCAGAGTTGACATAATCAACACCAAAAGTTATAGAGTTATCCATTCCTATGGCCTGAACTCCATACTCGCCACCAACACCGCTCATCAATCCATTGCCACCGAGCTTATAGGTTGCACGGACAAATCTTGTATCGGCAATATTTGCATCAGCAAGATTATTTCCATTTCCGTCTGTACTACCAACTTCTGAATTCCGACCTAATCCTGCAAGAATTGAATATCCGCCACAGCTTCCCGTATTTCCAGCTATTCTCAATTCAACCCCCCTGTTGGGATTTGGCAGACTGGCGGCATAACCATCCTTGTCAGTGCCTGCTCGGGTTGAAATTATATCAAACTGCTCAGGAAACCCGACTGTGCCCCACGCGACACTTAATCCCGGCTGGAAGGTCCAGACAAACTGCAAGCGCCCCAATGTAGTGGCAGTCGCATCAGAAACATTTAGACCTCCATCAATGTTCAAATCGCCGATATAACTCAACTGTTTGGTTATTGTACCAGAAAAGAAAATATTCAGCTCCTCGTCAATACCCACATCTCTATACTTTCGTGTTGCGGTGTTTTTTGTCATCGAAGCACCACTCTTTGCAAGAAAACCAAGGGATGGCATATTGGGGATATCCGATGGCCAGATCGCATCTGGAAAAACATCCTTGTAGGCCTCCTGACCAAGCTTGATTGGCTCTTCCTTCACCATCTCTTCGTCAGTGCCATCCGGGAAGCGGTATCCATTATTGCGGAAAGCTTCACCAAAACCGTTTCGGGCAGGAAATGCTATATGGCAGGTGGAACAGGCTGTATGGTATTTACGAGCAAATACCGGCAAGGCAAAACTATCCTGAGCCGATAAAACAATGAGCGATACCAGACTACATAAAAGAACAACAAAACGACACCTATACTTCTTCTTGATGACCGTACCCGGCCCGGTTTTATTTGTCATAGTTACTCCGTTTATTTGTTTGATCAATAATAGCATAGCTGAAAACCATGCACCCCCTGGAAAAGAACAATGCCTTTATAGGCTATATAAAACGCGTAAAATTTGAAAAGAACGCATCATGCGCTTCTCTATGAACCCTATGAAAATGAACGTCAGGAAGTCCCCTGGTATTGTGCAAGAAAAGCCGTAACGGGATATTTCTAGCCGAAGATCGTTACAATAAATTGTACTATCAGGAAAACAAGCAAAAAGAAGAATAATACGCTGAAATCATATAACCGCATAGAAAGCTGCAATTATCGAAAAACCGTATCAAACCACATGGTCAATCTCTTGACGATTACGCTTCGGACACAAATGAACGTAATGAGCAGGTATTAGGAAAAAGAAAAAAATAACAATTGTAACGCATACCAACAAATTCTTTTTTTAAGCCTTTTTTAAGAATATATGCTTGGTATACACGGTACTCTTATAAGTCTTATAGGACATATAGGACTTATGGCTTTTGTGGTGGCTTTGGCTGGGAGGAGAGTTTGCCGCCATAGTGGCCCAGCAGGGTGACTACGGGCAGCATGGAAAAAAGCAGAATAATATAAAGCCAATGCTCGATGCCGTGAAGGGTCATAATATTTGGAATGCTGAGCCTGATGGTTACAGCTGAAATACAAAGCAGGAAAAGCAGTGCTGAAAGCCGTATTTTTTTAATAAATATCGGGGCTTTTGCTCCGCGATATTTTTTTTTCCAGTCATAAATACCTGAAATAAATGAGACCGGAATGGCCAAAATAACAATGAGAATCAGATGCTCAACAGTATGTTCGAAATAGATGCTCCCTGTCGAAAGAGTCAAGAGTAGGTAGAGCACAGAAACTGGAATCAGCCCGTTACTGAAATGAGCCGCAATGGCGTGAAACAGAAATGTTTTTTTCATCTCCTTGAGCAAACTTGAACCTGCCATCTGATCTTTCTCCTCTTTATTAATTGTAATTGCTGTAATAAACAGACTGGTAAACAGTAAACCGTCCAGTTCAGCGGGTTTTTTCCAGTTTAAAAAAAATCCTCATGTTATTTCAGGATATTAACCATAAACTGAGTTGTTTTACGATAGTTGGGGTTCCTTTCTTTCGTTTTACATGTTATTTTCATACCGGCAATATTTCTCCAACCAAGTTAGTTCGGGTGATTGATTATCGTTCCATGAAAAATTCTGAGCATCAGCCTCCGCAGGATAACAGTGAGTTTAAAACTCCATTAAGCGTAAGGAAGCTGGTCGATGCGAGATCAATGCCTGCCGAGAACCTGTCCAAGCTTGCCCTCATTGTAAGGTTTCTCAAGCCGGTCACATGGATTCCTGTCATGTGGAGTTTTCTCTGCGGTGCAGTGGCGAGTGGCGCTTTTGGGTGGAAAGAGAGTATCGGCATAAAGTTTCTGCTTGGCATGCTGCTGACCGGCCCCTTGGCGAGTGGTACCTGCCAGATGCTTAATGACTATTTTGACCGTGACCTTGATGAAATCAACGAGCCGAACCGTCCAATACCGGGTGGGGCAATGTCGCTGAAAAATGCCACCATTTTGATTGCTCTCTGGTCAGTACTTTCAGTTATCGCCGGCTATCTGATTAATCCGCTCATTGGACTATACGTTGTTATCGGCATTGTTAATGCACACCTCTACAGTGCCAACCCGATAAAACTGAAAAAACGACTCTGGGCGGGCAATATCATTGTTGCAATATCATACCTTGTAATTCCGTGGATAGCAGGAGAAATAGCTTATAACCCTGCCTTTACACTCTCATCACTTCAGCCATCTCTTATTGTGGCAGGCCTTTTTACTCTTTCAAGCACAGGCACCATGACCATCAACGATTTCAAATCAATTGAAGGTGACCGGCAGATCGGTATCAGAACCCTCCCTGTGGTATTCGGGGAAACCAATGCGGCAATCATTGCTTCAGTGCTCATCAATGGTGGCCAGCTGCTGGCTTCATGCTATATGTTCATCATCGGCCAGCCTCTGTATGGCACAATTGTCGGGTTGCTCGTCATTCCGCAATTTTTTCTGCAGTTTTCCCTTGTCCGATCACCAGGCACCATGGATGTGCGCTATAACGCCATTGCACAAAACTTTCTTGTTGCCGGTATGCTGATCTGTGCTTTTGCCATTAAAGCGGCAAGACCATGAGATTCAGCAACAGACCTGAAATTTCGGTCATCATGCCAACCTTTAACAGGGCCCGATATCTTGAAAACGCGGTAGAGAGCGTTGTTGCGCAATCGTTCGACAATTGGGAACTTCTTATTGTGGATGACGGGAGTTCGGACAACACCTTTGAAACACTTAATCCTTATATCGAGCGATATCCCCATATCCGATATATGAAGCATAAGAACCGGAAAAGTGCGCTCTCCCGCAATGCGGGCATTCAGGCATCTTTCGGTCGCTATATCACCTTTCTTGACAGTGATGACTTCTATCTCGAGAATCATCTCGAAACAAGAATTGATATTCTTGAGGAAAATCAGGAGGTTTCACTGCTTTCTGGAGGATTTCTCTGCGATGAAAACATAATGGTCAAAGATTGCCATAATCTTGACAGGCTTATTCACATCCGGGAGTGCATCCTTGGTGGAACGTTTTTTGGTAAAAGAGAGCTTTTCTTTGCACTCGAAGGATTCTCAGAAGTTGAATACGCTGAAGATACTGATCTTTGGGAGAGAGCTTTGAAGCTTTTTGAGGTAAAAAAGATAGAAGAACCGAAAACCTATGTCTACCAACGTGCAGAGGATAGCATCACCGTTAATTATTAGCTCATCATGATCTCATCCATTACGGTTTACTGCAGTTCAAGCAATCTTGCTCCGCGTGAGTATTTTACCGCAGCTGCCGACCTTGGGCGTGAATTTGCCCGGCGGGGTATCGGGTTGGTCTTCGGAGGTGGACAGGTTGGTCTGATGGGTTGCATTGCCGATGCTGTCATGGAAAACGGGGGAACTGTCAAGGGCATCATACCGAGGTTTCTTGAAGAACGGGAGGTTGCCCATTACGGGCTGAGTGAACTGCATGTGGTAGAAACAATGCATGAGCGAAAACTGAAACTTGCAGAATGGGGGGAGGCCTATCTGGTTCTGCCTGGCGGGTTCGGTACCCTGGACGAACTTATGGAAGTCATCACCTGGAAACATCTCGGGCACCATCGTAAACCTATCATTCTGCTGAATCTGAACGGGTTCTGGAATCCCCTGCTCCTTTTTTTCAGCCAGATTGCAGAGCAGCATATGATAACCGAGGAGTACGGGGCATACTACTCGGTCTGCAATAGTGTCGAGGAGGTGCTGGAGATAATATAGGACTTATAAGACCTATATTATTCTTAAAACCGTTTTTGGTAGATGTGGCAGTAGGGTTGATGACCGTTTTTCTTATAGTACTCCTGATGGTAGGCTTCAGCCTCCCAGAAGGTACCGGCCTTTTCAACACTTGTTACAACATGGTATCCTTTGGTCTTTAACAGAGCGATAAGCTTGTCGATAACTCTCTTCTGCGCTTCATTGGCATAAAAAACAGCGGATCGGTACTGCGTTCCAATATCCGGGCCCTGTCGATTGATCTCGGTTGGATCGTGAATTTCGAAAAAAAGTTTTGCAAGGGTTTCGTAGCTGACTTTGTCAGGGTCAAACGCTATTTCGACCGCCTCGGCATGTCCAGTCTTGCCTGTACATACCTGTTGATATGAGGGGTGATCCGTCATACCACCTGTATAGCCTGATTTGACAGAGAGCACTCCCTTTACTTTACTGAAGTGGTACTCGACTCCCCAGAAGCATCCTCCGGCAAAAATTGCTTTCTGCAGTTTTGTAGAGGCATAAGCTTCGGGTATAAAATTCAGGGAAAGAGAGTTAACGCAATGACGGAGGTTTTTAACCGTAATTCCTTCGCTAAAAAAAACATGGCCAAGATGTGCCCCGCAATGTGCACAAACGATTTCAGTACGTCGGCCATCGGGGTCAGGAATCTGTTGGACTGCGCCTTCAATTGCATCATCAAAACTTGGCCAGCCTGTACCAGAATCGAACTTGTCGGATGAGCGAAAAAGAGGAGCATCACATCGTCTGCAGAGATAGCTTCCAGACTCCTTGTTCATATAATATTTACCACTGAAAGGAGGTTCAGTTCCCTTATGCACGATCACTCGTTCTTCTTCGGAAGTCAATTTATTAAAGATCATACTTTTCTCCTTTTGAAGAGTCAAACGAAGCTCCTCCGGGGAGTGCGACAGGCTATCCTGTCTACATCCGCATAAGCAAAGAAGCTGAACAAGCAGGAAACCAAAGGCAATTAACCCTTGAATCCATACAAAACGCTTCGTCCCCCCGTCAAGCATCATTGATCACTGTTTATTAATTATAGATTACTTAGTCATAACCAGCGGTGGGGATTGTTGGTTGCAGTGGAGGTTTACAAATAACCAGTCAGACCAATACCATAGAAGGAGTTGCCAACTACAGGCCGGACATTCCACGTTTTATTTGGCGTGGTAAAAAGCCAGCTGCTTCCGATTCCAATGAGCGCTCCGGCTATGACGTCGCGCGTATAGTGCTCTTTAGATTCAACCCGGCTGTAACCGACAAACGAGGCTGCAAGATAGGCGGGAATTCCGTAATTCCAACCGTAACGTTCACGGATAAACTCTGCAGAGACAAAAGAGGTGGAGCTGTGACCGGATGGAAAAGAGTTTTGCCCGCCGTTAGGGCGTGTGGCATCAATTGAGTATTTCAATCCATAGGTAATACCGAGCGTAAGGAGACCTGACTCGGCAAGCTCTATAAAACCCTCTTGATCATGATTGATAATGGTGAGTCCGGCAGCGCCAGCGGGTAATACAAGCTGTATAATGTTGCCAGCAGTCTCAACACCGTCATTTGCACTTGCTGTTTCCTTCGCCATAAAGCAAAGCAGCAGCGACATGAACAACACCATAAAATTGCGCATAGATACCGATATAGTTATGGGTTGTAATAAATTTGACGGTCAAAAAAGAAGCCCCCTCTTGTGGGAACTCATTTCTGTGCTTGGTAAAAATAACCCTTTGACCTGTCAGTAACGATGGCCTTTTCGCCTAAAAATAATTTACAGCAACTGTAATGTCAATCTAACGGGTAATCCTCTTTTCTTATCAATGGCTTAGGACTGCCTGTAAACGCCTTGACCGTCTTGCTTACCAGGGTACCTGCTGCAAACAGACCAAGACCTACAACTGCAATACCGGTAAGACCATGAAGAATTGGCACCGCAACCGGAGCGAGAAGAACAGCTGGTGCAGCTATTTTGACTGGGTTTGGAATCATTTGTTTGAAGATTATTGTGATCCATGAGATTTCAGAACTTTATTCTGAAAAATAACTATATTTTTTTAAAAAGCAGCATAAGGATGTCAATACAAAAAAATCTATCATCGTCCATCTTATAGTGATTCGGCAAGGACAATTAGCTCAGCCCGGTTAGAGCGTTCGCCTCACACGCGATAGGTCAGTGGTTCGAATCCACTATTGTCCACTCTTGTTTTATTAAATCAACGCACAGATTTTTCAGGGGAAAAAAACAAAAATCCGGGAACTTTTCCGACATTTTTCTTGCCCATGTTTTATTATTATATTACAGGACATGTTGGATGATGATGTGTAGCAACCCTCAAATCAGAACTTATGAAAACCTATCACCTCTACCTGAAAGACCGTGAGGATCCAATCTTGTTGCAATTCGACAGAGAGCCGTCAATACCAAAACCTGATCCAAACGACAACGGCATCATTACCCTCTACACTGCACACGGACGTACCTTAATAAGTGAAAGCGATTTCATTGCTCTCATTCCAAATCCTCCCAACACTTAAGGTTATAACTGATCTTGATACCAACCAACTCCTCTTGCAAGCATAAACCCAATAAGTACAATTGCTTTTGAAAGCACTTTGGTGATATGGTACCCAATATCATTCACTCACCTAACTTTAAGTTGATAAAATTTCTGAAAAATACGCAAAGTAATAAGGATTTTTTCACACCAAACAAAAATCATCAATTCGATTGAACGAAAAACGGGTGATTAGCATTGATATACTGATTTAAGTCTTTGTTATGATGAATTGACGGAGAGATCAGATATGGCTACGTTGAAACAGATTATCATGCATGTAGAGAGTAACAATGACCTCAACTGTTGTTGTTGGGCAGACTGGAAGGATGCTCTTGACATCGTTACCGCATACGCTGCTGAAGGAGTAGAGTATGAGAATGAATCAGTGACTGACATGCTTGTAACCTCTATCCTTAACAGAGGAATCCACTCAAACGGCAAGACCTTGCCGAGTGATTGCAGGTTATACGAACACTTGATATGGGGATCTATGGTCTCATTTACAGGTGGCGGATTCTGGATTGAGGAGCTTGAGGAAAAGTATGGTGCCCGTGACAGAGACACCTTTTCCGAGGACTATTGACCTGCTAAAACTCCTCGATATACATCTCTCCTGGAGTATCTGGATGGTGTCTGGTATATCCAAAATCATTCAGCCATTCCGATACATGACTCACCATCTCAGGACTTCCTGTGATAAAAAAACGTGTACGTTCGGAGTCTGGAGTTATGTTGAACTCGTTCTGCAGCACATCCTTTTTCAGCAGATCCTCAATACAGAGACGATAACCATGCCAGTGATCATCAGGATCAATCAATGTTGGGACATAAAAAAAATTGGCATAGGTTTGCTCGAGAAATGTCAACTCACTGTAGTAGCCAAGATCCCAGCGATGGGCCGCGCCTTGGATTAACACCATTTTGCTTTCCGGCCGTTCCACGATATGGGATCGCAAAAAACTGATATAGGGGGCAATACCGGTTCCTGTTGCAACCATTACAATATCGGTGCCGTCTGGTGTTTCATCAAGCCGGAAAATACCAGCCATCTTGGGGCCAACATAGAGTTTATCATCGATATTGAGATTAAAAAGTCGCGGACTCAGTTGCCCGGATTTAACCTGTGAAATGTAAAACTCAAGCTGTCGTGTATCTTTTATGGCTGAAGCGATAGAATATGGCTTCAGAATAAGCTTCTCTTCCTCCTGAGGAAACAGCTCCATTTCAGAATTTAAAGAGCGCTTCTCGAATCCATAGAGACCGAGCACGATAAATTGCCCGGCTTCAAAATCCTCTCTTGGTTCATCAGTCTCAAGGTGAAGAATCATAAGATCCGGAGTAATCATTATTTTACCGGTAACCTTTGCATTATAATGGGCTCTATCCATAGGTGACGAATTCTTGAGTATTAACCTGAAAAAAACACCTTAACTCCTTATATAAAAGGAACATTTCAATCACGATAACCGTTCATTCATTGTATGCCTATGAACACCATGCTTACTGAAAACAAGGTTTTTGAAAAAATTTCCTTTCGAGAAAACGTCATTGCCAAAGGGGTCTATGAAGAGTGTACGTTTAATAACTGCAACCTTAACAGCGCTGATCTGGCGGGTATTACATTCAGGGCCTGCACGTTTAACAGTTGCGACTGCAGCCTTGTAATCCTTAACAACACCACTTTGCAGGATGTCAAATTTATAAACAGTAAGCTTCTTGGCTTACAATTCAATCAGTGTAGAGGATTTCTGCTGCGGCTCTATTTTGAAAACTGCATGTTGAAACTCTCTCTTTTTTACAAACTGAAACTCAAGAACACAACGTTTAAAAATTGCAATCTGCAAGAGTGTGATTTTTCTGAAGCTGACCTGAGTGAAGCCTCATTTGAAAACTGTGATCTGCTGCAGGCCATATTTATGCACACAAATCTTGAAAAAGCCGATTTCCGTTCAGCCTGTAATTACTCAATCAATCCCGAAATAAACCGTATCAGAAATGCCCGTTTCTCAATACCGGGGGTTACAGGTTTACTGAATAGCTACGATATCGAGATTGAATGGTAAGCCCCTTCCTGCCTAACGCCAGCCACCGCCAAGTGAACGGTAAAGCTCTGCCATGACAGAAAGATGCTGCCGGCGGATATCGGCAAGATTGAGTTCTGCCTGCAGCGCATTGGCCTGGGCAACAATAACCTCAAGATAGGTCGCCATGCCAGCCTGGAAGAGCATTCCTGCATTGGCAACCGCACCATGAAGGGTGGCAACACGTTCTTCAGCAATAACTTCCTGCGATTTTACCTTTTCGAGCTGCACCAGTGCATTGGATACCTCCTCTACAGCTTTAAGCACTGACTGCTTGAATTCAAGTTCTGACTGCTCTCGTTTTATTTTTGACTGTTCATATTTTGCTTTCAACTGGCCGCGCTGAAAGATCGGTTGAAGAGCTCCTCCCTGAATTACGCTGAACAGAGAACCAGGGGTAGTAAACCATTTGCTTGACTGAAGAGCATCCAAACCACCGGAGGCCGTAACGGTGAGTGAAGGATAAAGATTTGCTTTGGCTTCACCCATATCGGCATGGGCTACCCTGACCGCCATCTCTGCAGCACGGACATCGGGCCGGTTCTGCAGAAGTTCGGAAGGAATACCTGAGGGAAGAGTATCGGCTACCTTTTGTGTAAAAAGAGATCTGTCGCGATTGATGGTGCCGGGCATTTTACCGCAAAGCGTGCTGAGAGCATTTTCCTGTACCGCTATTTTTTGTTCAATCACCGGTATGGACAACGCGATTGATTGCCTTGAAGCCTCCTGCTGCTGAACAGCGAGGGAGGTTACCTGGCCAGCTCTATACTGAAACCCGATCATTGTCAGCGTGGTATCGGCAAGCGCAAGGTTTTTTCTTGAACTATCAAGCTGCTCATCGAGCATGAGAAGATTGTAATACCCCGAGGCTACATCTGCAACAAGTCTGGTACGGACAGCCTTGGTTGCTTCCTGCGTCTTCAGGTAGGTGGCCAGCGCCGATTTTTTGCGGCTGCGGATTTTTCCCCAGATATCGGCTTCCCATGAGGCGGTAGCGGAAGCTACGTAGTCTTGAGGAGTTGTCTGAACACCGTTATTGGATGGAGTAGTATGTGTGTCCTGGGCTACAAGATTCAGAGTAGGGAGATTTCCAAGCTTTGCTGACCGAAGTGTCTGCTGTGCAATATCAATATTTTTCAAACCTATCTGAAGATCAATATTGTTCACCAGAGCAGTGTCAATCAAGGCGCGCAGGGTATTGTCTGCAAAAAAACTCCTGTAAGGCATTTTTGCCATAACGGTATCGGCATGAGTACCCTCTCCGGCCTGCATCTGGCCACGATAACCCAACGGGAATGCAACATCAGGCTGCCTGTATTCATGGGTGACTCCACATGCTGCAAGAGTGCAGAATACCGGAACGCAGATACTGGTCAATAGATATCTTTTCACTTGTTTTTTCATAGGTGAACTCTTAATACAAATATTACTCATGAAACCAGCGCTGACCGATCTTTTTCCTGTTGCATGACCTCATCAAGAAGATCCCCTGCCTCCACGATGGCAGCGGCTGGGCCAGTAATGCGCTCCTGGAGATGCTGGAATACAATAAAGAGTACCGGAACAACAAAAATACCAAGAACCATACCAATGAACATGCCGCCGATAGCTGCCGAACCAATAGAGTGGTTGCCCTGTGCGGTCGGGCCGGAGACAAAGAGCAGAGGTAGCAGACCTGCAATAAAGGCCAGCGAGGTCATGAGAATAGGTCTCAGCCTTGCCTTGGCGCCAGAAATGGCCGATGCGGAGAGCGATTTACCCTCAACCCGTCGCTGGAGGGCAAACTCGACGATCAGAATTGCATTCTTGGCCAGAAGTCCAATCAACATGATAACCGCAACCTGAACATAGATGTTGTTGGCGATCCCCGCCATTTTTATACCCAGAAATACCCCAAGCAGCCCTGTCGGGATAGAGAGCATCACAGCAAGGGGAAGCAGATAGCTCTCAAAAAGTCCTGAAAGCAGAAAATAGACAAAGACCACAGAGAGCATGAAGATAAGAAGCAGTCCACCGCTTGATTCAAGTTCTTCACGACTCTGGCCTTTCCAGTCATAGCTGTAACCGAAAGGAAGTGTGGTTTTGGAGACCTCTTCAACGGCCTTTATGGCCTGGCCAGTACTGAAACCAGGCTTGACGACAGCGTTAATTGACACCGCATTAAAGAGATTGAAGTGGTCAACCGACTCTGTACCGAAGACCCGTTTTAGGGTGATCACTGAAGAGACCGGCACCATTTCACCTCGTGAGTTTTTGACAAAGATACCATTCATGGATGTCGGCACAGCACGTTCACTTGATTCCGACTGCATGACCACACGATAGTACTTGCCAAACCGGTTGAAATCAGAGGCCTGCAGACTGCCGTAGTATGCCTGGAGCACCGTCAGAAGATCACTGACATTAACCCCAAGTTGCGCAGCCTTGACATTGTCAACCTGAAGTTCATACTGGGGAAAGGTTGCCTTGAAGGTAGTAAACGCAAAACCTATCTCAGGGCGTTTCATCAATTCGCTGATAAAGCCCTCCGCCACACTGCCCAACTTTCCAAGAGGCCCACCGCTTCGATCCTGCAAGACAAACTCAAGTCCACCGACAGCACTGAAACCGGGAACTGTAGGCTGGGCAAGAGCAAAGAAAGATCCTTCCCTGTTGCCAAGTTGCTTGGTAATCGTAGCAAGTATCTGCTTGATATTACCCTCAGGCCCGCGCTCGTTATGATCTTTAAGCTGAAGGAACAGAAGACCAGATGATGGTGAAGAGCTTCGAGAGAGAATATTGATACCCGAAACTGAAATCACCTTTTCAACTGAGGGAATGGCGCGCAGAATTACTGCAGCACGATCCATCGTCGACTGGGTACGGGCAAAGGAGGAACCAGGAGGCATGGTGGCGGAAACAATCACAAAGCCGTTGTCCTCATCAGGAATAAAGCCCGTCGGCAAGGTTTTGAACAACCAGAATGAAAGTGCGAACATCAGCCCAAGAAGTGTAAAAGAGAGGCGTTTGTTGCGAATCAAAAACACAAGAGCCCCGAGATATTTTTGTTTCAACGCTTCAAATCCCGTATTGAACCCGACAAAAAAACGATGACCAAATGATCCTAATTTTTTCAGCTTCTCGTGCTTTCTTGCACTACCCTCTTGATGAAGATCCTGGAGAAACAGTGCGCAGAGAGCAGGGCTCAGTGTCAGAGCATTAACCGCTGATATCAGGATAGCGATTGCAAGGGTGAAAGCAAACTGGCGGTAGAAGACCCCGGTTGAACCCTGAAGAAAACCAACCGGCAGAAAAACCGATGACATCACAAGGGTAATGGTCACAATGGCTTTAGTAATATCCCGCATGGCTGAAACTGTAGCAATTTTGGCGGGATAGTGTTTTTGCTCCATTTTGGCATGAACCGCCTCGACCACCACAATGGCATCGTCAACAACAATACCGATAGCCAGTACGAGACCGAAAAGTGTCAGCACATTAATGGAAAATCCGAAGAGGTTCATGAAGAAGAATGTTCCGATAATGGCAACAGGAACGGCAATTGCAGGGATGAGGGTTGAACGAAAATCCTGCAGAAAGAGGAAAACCACAAGAAAAACAAGAATAAATGCTTCAAGAAGAGTGTGTTGAACCTGTTCAATCGACTGGTCCACAACCTTTTTTGAACTGAACGGAATAGAGTAGCTTATCCCTGCAGGAAATGAAGCTGATGCCTTTTTCAGTACCTTGCGAAGCCCGGTTTCAACTTCGTTTGCGTTTGAACCCGGTGACTGGTAGACAGCAAATACCACAGAGGCCTGCCCATTTGCCTTTGTATCAACAGTATAAGTATAAACACCAAATTCAACACGGGCGATATCACCAAGTTTGAGCAGTGTGCCGTCAGAATTGGCCCGTATCACAATCTGCTCATAATCGACAGGATAGGGGTTTTTACCCTTGTACTTCATCACATACTGCATGGTCTCAGAGCTGTTCTCGCCAAAGGAGCCGGGAGCAGCTTCAAGATTCTGACTCTGAATGGCATTCGATACCTCCTGCGGTGTCACCTTGTAAGCCGCCATCTTTGCTGGCTTCAACCAGATACGCATGGAGTAATCCCTGTTGCCAAACACCGACACAAGACCAACACCGGGAACCCTTGAGAGATCGTCGACAATATTGATTTTGGCATAGTTCTGCAGAAAGTTCTGATCATACTCTTTTGCACTGCTTGCCAGGTTGATGAGCATGATCTGGCTGTTCTGGCGCTTGACTGTCGAAATGCCTATCCGGTTTACCTCGGCAGGGAGCTGGCTGGTGGCCTGTGCAACGCGGTTCTGAACATTGACGGCTGCCTGATCGGCATTTGTTCCCTGCTTGAAAAAGACTGTTATGGAAAGAGAACCGTCATTGGCAGAGGTTGAGGTCATGTAGGTCATGTTTTCAACCCCGTTGAGCGCTTCTTCAAGCGGAGGCGCTACAGAACGGCCAACAGTTTCAGCACTGGCACCGGGATAACTGGCCGAAACCACAACACTTGGGGGAGCAATATCGGGAAATCGGGTAATCGGCAGCTGGTATATGCCAACCATGCCAAGGATAACCAGAATCACCGATATGACCGTCGCCAGAACCGGCCTTGAAATAAATCGTTCAAACATGGATAGATGCGTTTAGCTCTGCCAGATCGTTGTACAAAAAATTACCTTCTCTCACTTGACCTTTACTGCTGTGGTGCTGGCTGTTCCCTGCTCGCTCTTGAGTGGCTTGATAACCATGCCATTCTTTAATTTCTCTATGCCGGCAATAATAATAGTGTCGCCCTGTTTCAGCCCTGCACTCACGATATAGTTATGACCACTCTTGCCGGAAACCGTGACAACTTGCTCCTTCACTTTGTTGCCTGGAGTAAGAAGGAAAACAAAAATCTTGTCCTGCAACTCAACAGTTGCTGCCTGGGGAACAATAAGTGCATCATGGAAAAGTGATTCCATCACCACCTTGCCTGTATTGCCTGAACGCAGGAGAGCATCCGGGTTGGGGAAAACCGCCCTTAGCCTGACCGAGGCAGTTGTTTGATCAAACTGTCCGCTTACACTCCCTATGGTGCCTTTTTCAGAAAAGCTGCTGCCATCCGACATAATCAGTGATACCGGAGAGAGATGACGCAACTTATCCTGTATGGTAGTGCCGGTATAGATCTGGCGGAAACGCATAAAATCATTTTCACTCATGCTGAAGTAGGCATAAATTTGACTGACATCACTCAGAAGAGTGAGCCATTCGCTCTGGTTTTTACTGACAAGGCTTCCAAGCCGTAACGGAATTTTACCGATATAACCGCTTACAGGTGCTTTAATAAGGGTATAATCAAGATTTACCTGAGCAGAGCGGGTGGCGGCTTTAGCCTGCTCAACTGCGGCTTGAGCTGCATGAGTGTTTGCTTTGGCGGTTTTAAGCTGGATATCCGAGATCACCTTGTTCTGCACCAGCGGAACAAGTTTTTCCTCGTCAAGCTTTGCAATTACAAGCCGTGCTTCAGCGGCATGCTGAGATGCCAAGGCGCTGTTGTAAAGCTCACGGTAGGCACGATCATCTATTTTAAAAAGCGACTGACCAGTTTTGACAAAGGAGCCCTCATCGACAAAGATAGTCTGGAGTGTGCCATCAACCTGCGGGCGTATTTCAACATTGACTCTCCCCTCAAGAAGAGCTGAATAGAGCGTTGTTACCGTTGCATCTGAACGATTAACCACCATTACCGGCAGAGCAGGCTTTGCATTCATTCCGGCATCTTTGCCGTCATTTCCAGAGCCACAACCATAAAAAAGTACCGGCAAACACACTCCGATGACCACCGACAGCAGGACAACCCTGTTTCTCAGTTTATTGTTCATATATCTGTTTATTTATCCGCTGAAAACCTGTTGATCTAATTTTTCTGTGAGAACCGGAACATTCTGCGCCGGAAATCAACCGGCATCATACCGGTCTGTACCTTAAAAAATCTGCTGAAATATGCCTGATCGCTGAACCCAAGCTCAAAAGAGATCTCCTTGAAGCTTTTTCTGCCATAGGCTATTTCCCGTTTAGCCTCAAGAATAAGCCTGGTATGGAGAATACGAGTCAGCGTGAGATCGAATTTCTCATGCAGAATCTCGTTGAGCCGCTTGGGAGTTATGCCAAGCGCCGAGGCATAAAAACCGGCATAACGCTCCTTTCGGAAATTTGCTTCAAGCAGTTCAAACAACAGGCTCATGCGTTGACCAGCATGATCGAAAGCAAACGCCGGTTCCTGATTACTTCTTGCGATATGCAAAAGAAAAGCCTTGAGATAGGAGAGCAGAATAAAAAAATCCTTGCCCCCCCTGCTTTCCAGCATCATCAGTTCGGAGAGTTGCTGCAACACACTGCTCTCCGACTCTCTTAGTCTGACTCCCCTGTTCATGAATGGATTGAAAAGCACCCTGAGTTGGAGATCCATTATGTTACTGAACATTTCACGCGAAAAGACCATGACATAACCAGATGGTGATGCTCCTTCATAGGCATGCACCTGGCCTGGAGCCAAAAGATAGACCAGTCCCGACTCAATTGGGTAGGGCTCAAAATCAATATAATGAGCACTGTCAACGGGGGAAGTAAACCAGAGAATCTCGAAAAAATCGTGACGATGATTGTCACGTGAGAGTTCGAACCCTAAATCTTCAATGCTGATAATCTCAAAAAACGTATCCTCAAGCCTCGCAACCGGTATATCCTGAGTCGAGTTCACCTCTTGCCGTTAATGGTTAACAAATCCTCAACTTTTCATGCTTTTGCTGAACTTGCTTGCATAATTACAACTTAAAAAGTTAAACATAAGTTGCTTCCGCTGAAATAACGATAGACAATCTTCCACAATGCTTGGATTATTTGAACATTTCAAGTTCAAGCAGCTGTTTTTTCAATCCAATTCCACCTCGATACCCGGTAAGAGTGCCATCACTCCCTATAACTCTGTGACAGGGAATAAAGAGCGGCAGTAAATTTCTATGGGTTGCCATCCCAACAGCCCTAACGGCAAGGGGGTTTCCTGTACGTGCAGCAATATCCTTGTATGTGAGTGTTTTTCCATAGGGAATGGTAGAAATGATTTTCCATACCTGCTGCAAAAAGGGTGTCCCGGAAAGGGCAAGAGGTAATGAAAAATCTTTCAACTCTCCGGCAAGGTAGAAGTTTAACTGCCGAAACGCTTCCCGAAGAAGATCAGTTTCATGCATTTCTGCACACTCTGGAATGGGGCATGATTCAAACAAAAATCTGGTTATAAAACCTTCACACTCCGCTACCCCGACTCGACCAATATTGGTCTGTTGATATTCAAGAAAAAGTGTGTTGTTCATTATACCGCATTATGAGTATGTTGTGTAACGTACAGACTCAATGGCATGAGATTGCTCAATTAACTGACAAATCATCAACCTAAAAATAAAAGAGAAAGCACAATGAAAAAACTGATTTTTATTCTTTTTATCCTTGCTCTTATCGGGGGCGGCAAGGCATACGGTGAAGAGTTCACCTTGAAAAGCGATGACTTGCAGGGACAACTGAACGAGGAACAGGTATTTTCAGGATTTGGCTGCACAGGAAAAAATATCTCTCCCTCCCTGAAATGGAGTAATGCACCACACAACACAAAAAGCTTTGCCGTTACCCTCTATGACCCTGATGCTCCCACAGGAAGCGGTTGGTGGCATTGGATCATTGTCAACATTCCATCAAACATCAGCGAGCTTAAAAAAGACGCGGGTAATCTGCAAAAAGGGTTAGCACCTAAAGGCAGCACACAAAGTATAACGGACTATGGAAAACCTGGGTTTGGTGGAGCCTGTCCTCCAGTGGGCGATAAACCTCATCGCTACATCTTTACGGTCTATGCCCTTAACATAGCAAAACTGGAGGTTGATGAAAAAACATCACCGGCGATGGTTGGATTCATGTTGAACCAGAATGCGCTCGCCAAGGCATCTCTTATTTCATACTACAACCGATAATGGAGATGGAGTTTTGATATATGAATTTTTTATTAGCCACTCTGCTGTTATTTTCCGGAACACAGAATGAAACCATATAGAAAAGGAAGCTTTAATGAGTGAAGAGTTTGAAGTAAAAGGGCCACACGAAGAGGTATTGGAAGGTGGTGAAGGAGGGCATGGCTTCAATAATCAAATTGCCGTGATGACTGCAATCATGGCCACCATAGGCGCTCTCCTCTCTTATGAGGGGAGCGTTTCTCTTGGTGAAGCCATTATTTTAAAAAATGAAGCCGCAATTAAAAAAACTGAGGCGGCGGATCAGTGGAATTTTTACCAATCAAAAAGCAACAAGCAATATCTGGCTGAGCTTGCATCCAAACTGACAACAGGCAAAGATCAAGAGGAAAAAGCCAAGGATGTCGTGCGCTATATGGCTGAAAAAAAAGAAATTAAAAAGAAAGCCGAAGAGACAGAAATACTCTCTCATGAGGCCGATGAAAAATCCGAAAAGTATATGCATTCCCACCACCGCTGGGCTTCTGGAACAACGATACTTCAGATTGGCATTTCACTCGCGGCGATAGCTGTGCTGACACGCCGCAAATGGCTTAAGTATGGAAGCTTAACATGCGCAACTCTCGGCATTGTGTTTGGAGTGCTTGCATTGTTTGGAATTTGAACATACTATTTCCATCCTGATTCATTATATTCGCCAATCATGTGATTGCCTTAACAAAAACCGGATTTAGCGGTGAAGTAATATGCCTTTTTGCTAACTTTATTTAACGTAAACACTGCGGATACGCAATGGCGGTCCACCTTGTTTTTACCAGTATCCGAACCCAGAAATTACTGTTCAACTAACATCATCAAGTGGGGTTACCATAAATCGAATCATTGATATAACCGAGCTTGCCCTCCGGGACGCACACCAGAGCCTGATTGCCACCAGGCTTGGTATTGAAGATATGACCGGAGCCTGCCAGGAGCTTGACGACGCCGGCTACTGGTCACTCGAGTGTTGGGGTGGCGCTACTTACGACTCATGCATCCGCTTTCTGAATGAGGACCCGTGGGAACGGTTGCGCACCTTCAAAAAGCTCATGCCAAAAACTCCGCTGCAGATGCTGCTGCGCGGCCAGAATCTTCTTGGGTATCGCCACTACCAGGATGAGGTGGTAGAGCGATTCTGCAACAAGTCTGCAGAAAACGGTATGGACGTCTTCCGTATTTTCGACGCACTCAATGACCTGCGAAATATAGAGAGCTCCGTTCGTGCAGTCAAAAAGGCAGGCAAACACGCTCAGGGTACGATCTGCTACACGGTAAGCCCTATTCACACTACACAGCTTTTTGTTGACCAGGCCCGCAGACTGCAGGATATGGGAGTCGACTCCCTCTGCATCAAGGACATGGCGGCCCTCATCAAGCCTCAGGCAGCCTTTGACCTGGTAAAAGGCATTAAAGAAGCATGCGGAAATAATCTTCGGGTACATCTTCATGTTCATGCAACCACGGGTGTTACGCTGGTCAGCCTGATGAAGGCGGTTGAGGCTGGAGTCGATTGCGTGGATACTGCAATCAGCTCCATGAGTCTTGGGCCGGGGCATAACCCTACGGAAAGTTTTATTGAAATGCTCGAAGGCACCGGTTACACTACCCGCGTCAACATGGAAAAGGTACAGAAGGTAAAGAGACATTTCATGACTGCGCTGGGACGTTACCGCGAATTTCTCTCACAAGTTACCGGTGTGGAGACTGAAATCTTCAAGAGCCAGATCCCTGGCGGCATGCTTTCCAACATGGAGAACCAGCTCAAGCAGCAAGGTGCAGGTGACAGGATGAAAGAGGTACTGGAGGAGATCCCTCTTGTGCGCAAAGATACCGGGTATGTCCCCCTTGTAACCCCAAGCAGTCAGATCGTTGGTACCCAGGCGGTACTGAATGTACTCATGGGCAGGTACAAGGTACTGACCGGTGAATTTGCTGACCTCATGCTTGGCTATTACGGCGCAGTACCTGGCGAAAAAAATCCGGACGTCGTGAAAATGGCACAGGAGCATGCCCATAAAAAGCAGATCCACTGCCGGCCGGCAAATCTCCTGAAACCGGAGTGGGACAAGCTCCGTTCGGCAGCTCTTGCCCTTACCGGATGCAACGGTACAACTGAAGATGTGCTTACCTATGCCATGTTCCCGCAGGTGGCACCCAAATTTTTTGCCGAACGCCACGAAGGACCTAGAAACCTTGGGCGGAACCCTGCGACCGGCGAATCGGAAACACAACCAGCAGAAGGCCATCAGGGGACGATCACCGGCCCTATCACCTACTCCGTGACCCTTAGCGGCCGGCAGCACAAGGTGACTGTAACGCCTTACCAATAAAATTATAGCTTGATAATGATTGCACACAGTCGGGATACCATGAATATAGAGGAGATAGTACAGGATCTGAACCAGCGGAAAGAAACATTGCAATTGGGAGGCGGGCAGGAGAAGATCGATCGCCAGCATGAGGCAGGCAGTCTCAGCGCACGTGAACGCATCGGCGCACTACTTGATCAGGACAGTTTTCAGGAATCGGGACTTTTTGCCAAACACCGCTGCACAAACTTCGGCATGACGGACAAGGAGATGGCCGCGGATGGTGTCGTCACCGGAGCTGGCAGTGTCAATGGAAGACTGGTGCATCTTGCCAGCCAGGATTTCACCGTCGTCGGTGGGTCGGCCGGTGAAGCCCACTGTAATAAAATAGTGCAGATGATGCAGTCTTCGCTCAAGACAGGCTCGCCCTTCATCATGATCAACGACTCAGGCGGCGCCCGAATACAGGAGGGTATCGACAGCCTCTCCGGTTACGGCAAGGTATTTTACAACAACGTCATGCTCTCCGGAGTTGTCCCGCAAATTTCAATAATCTGCGGCCCCTGTGCCGGCGGTGCAGCCTACAGCCCGGCCTTGACCGACTTCATCATTCAGACCCGTGCAGCCCGAATGTTCATCACTGGCCCCTCGGTCATCAAGGCAGTAACCGGTGAAGTGGTTACCGCCGAAGATCTGGGAGGACCGATAGCCCAGATGAACAACTCGGGGGTGGTTCACTTTATCGCTGAAGATGATCTGGATGCCATCGCCATCTGCAAGCGCCTAATGTCATTTCTCCCCTCCAATAATCTGGAGGACTCACCCCAGTTGGAGGCGGACGATATCATCATTCCGGACAAAGCTCTTAACTCCGTTATTCCCCTTGACCCGAAACAACGGTACGACGTTCGGGAGGTCATCGGTCATATCATGGACAATGCTGATTTCATGGAGGTACAGTCCTCATTTGCCCCAAATATCGTCATTGGTTTTGCCCGGCTTCAGGGACGCGCGGTTGGGATTGTTGCCAACCAGCCCAATGTCATGGCTGGCGTGCTCGACATCAACGCATCAGACAAGGCCGCCCGCTTCATCCGATTCTGCAATGCCTTCAACATACCGCTTATTACCTTTGTCGATGTCCCCGGTTTCCTGCCCGGCGTAGAGCAGGAGTATGGCGGCATCATACGGCATGGCGCAAAGATGCTCTTCGCCTATGCAGCCGCCACCGTACCAAAAATAACGGTAGTACTCCGCAAAGCCTATGGTGGAGCCTATCTGGCCATGTGCAGCAAGGACCTTGACGCAGACAGGGTTGTTTCGTGGCCTTCGGCTGAAATCGCCGTCATGGGCGCCGATGGTGCTGTAGACATTATCTTTCGCAACGAGATCAAAAAAGCAGAGGATCCCGCTGCGCGCCGTCAGGAACTGGTCCAAGAGTATCGCGAAACCTTCGCCACCCCCTACGCCGCAGCTGCACACTTTCAGGTTGATGACATCATTGAACCGGCAGAAACGCGCCGCTATCTGGCCATGTCTCTCGATTTTCTCCATTCCAAACGGGAATTCAGACCCCAGAAAAAACATGGCCTGATTCCACTTTAACTCTACTATCAATGGAAGCAACTATCTCTGAGCCCATAAACAGTGAATCTCAAATAACTCAGGAGCTGTTGGTAATCATGTCGGCGGCTATCGCCGCCTATCTGGGAAAGAACGTCCGGATCCGCCGGGCCCGCTTCATCAGCAACCAGGGACCAAGTTCCTGGTCTCAACTGGGGCGAGTCTCCATCCAGTCATCCCATACATTCAGCACCACTAAATAAGGAGTCATACCGTGCAGTTGATATTGACCATAGACGGCAAAAAATATATAGTCGACGTGGATGTCCTTGAGGGAGAAGAGGTCCGCTCACCGGACTCGTTCCAGGAACTGACCTCTACCATTCAGTCGAAGCAGGTCATTGCACCCTCACCCCAACCTCTGGCGATGCAGCCCGTTGCGGATGGTCTGCCCGACGATAAGGTGTGCCGTAGTCCCATCTCAGGGATTGTGCAGCGGGTTAATGTCCAGGTTGGGCAAAATCTCCAGGTTGACGACCTGCTTGTCGTGCTGGAAGCCATGAAAATGGAGACAAATATCACGGCACATACGGATGGCACGGTTAAAAAGATCCTCGCGTCACCTGGAGAGGCAGTAAAAAGCGGCCAGGCTCTCATCGAATTCGAGTAAAACCGTACCATCTCTATCACACTGGTACAGGGCACTACTGTATGCGTTCAATTAATGCACCAAAAACGTAATCATAGGGGTTTTATATGTCATTATGGAATTCAGTCACAGGGCAATTGCGATCAGTCATTGAATGGAAAAATCCTGCTGCGGATGTTCTTTTCCAACGATGGACAGATAATGGAGATGAGATAAAAAATGCGTCAAAACTTATTGTTGGTCCAGGACAAGGGGCGATCTTTGTTTATGAGGGTAAACCTCAGGCTGTTATTACCGAATCAGGCATGATAGACCTGAAAACACAAAACATCCCGTTCTGGACGACGATCACAAAATTCATGCAGGCGTTCCAGAGTGAGCACAAAGTCGGGATCTATTTTTTTCGGACAGCTGAGATTCTGAACCAGGGTTGGGGCACACCTGGTCCAGTGAAATATATCGATCCACAATACAAGTTTCCTGTTGGAATGAAAGGTTATGGAAATTTCTCTTTCCGTATTTCAGATGCGGGAAGTTTCTTCATCAATATTATGGGTCAGAGGGATGAGCTCACTGTTGATGAACTCCGTCTTGTCATTGTGGCAAGGCTTGTCCAGCCGCTTACTGATTTTCTGGCTGAAGCAAAGTTTGGATATAATGAGATTGATGCCCACAGGAATGAAATAGCTGATGGATTGAAGGAAAAGGTAGCTCCGATTTTTCTGACACTTGGTTTTGAGCTTAAGGATATTCGTGTCGAAAATACGGATTTTGATGATGACACGAGGCACCGAGTGCAACGTATTGCGGATATGCAGGCCGAGGCACAGGCAGCCCAAGCCGTCGGTTTGAATTTTGCTCAAGTTCAACAATTGGCAGCTCTTCGAGATGCGGCCCAGAACCAGGGAGGAGTAGCTGGTATGGGTGTTGGTCTTGGTGCAGGCGTAGGAATGGGTCAAGCAATGGCTGGCATGATGACCAACATAAATGTACCACAAGCGGCGGAGGAAGATCCAGTTGCCAAGCTTACCACATTGAAACAGATGCTTGACAACAACCTCATCAATCAACAAGAATACGATACGAAAAAGCAGCAGATTCTTGCGCAACTGTAATTATAAAACATTACCCATGCGATCCAGCCACTTGTTAAGGTTACTGTTTATTATCACCCTTACCGTTCTTGGTATCCCTTTCATCGGTGAGGAGCTTATTGCTCGGGCAGGTGGCGGAGGAGGAGGAAGCCATGGAGGAGGAAGAGGGCATGGCAGTGGTGGCTCATCTGGCTGGGGACATTCCACTGGTGGTGGAGGCTTTGGGCATAATGCCTACTATGGTGGATCCGGCCATGTCTATTTTTCTCCATGGGTTACTGCTTTTATTCTCATTGTGATCCTCTTTTTGGTATTCAGAGTTGTATTATTTTTCCAGAAAGCTTCGACGACAACCTCTTTCACGGTGAGCAGCAATGAAAAGCACTCTGTTGAAAAAGACAATGGGTATAAGCAATTTCTTGCAACGAATCCGAACTTTGATGTATCCGAATTTTTGTTGAAAGTCCGCAAAGCCTTCATCGAAGTTCAAACATCCTGGTCAGAACAAAATACGAATCGCATGCGCAAGTTCATCACCGACGGTGTCTATCAGCGATTCAACACACAGTTCAAGATGATGAAGCTTCTTCAACAGACTAACCCTATAAGCAATATCAACATTGCGAATATCTGGATCGACAAGGTCGAACAGGACGGTCTGTATGATATTATGCAGGTTGGAATCGAAGCCAGCATGGACGATAAGTTTGAATGTGCCCTAAACCATGAGCTGGACGAGGAGGGTTCAATGGAGTTTGTTGAATTCTGGTCTTTCATCCGCAAGCGCGGAATACCAAAAAAAGATATCTATGATTCAGACAAATGTCCTAATTGTGGCGCTCCCCTGCCGGAGAATATGGGCGAAGTTTGCAAATGTACACATTGTAATGCAATGATCAACTCTGGGGAGTTCGACTGGATACTTTCCGAAATTACCCAAAAAGATGACTACTACAGCAATGATGTGTTTTCAGAAAAGTCTGGTAATCTGGACACACAGATAAATGACATGGTATCGGTTTATGGAGATTTTTCCGTTCAACTGGTTGAGGACAAGGCCTCCAATGCATACATGCAGATCATGACTGCTCAAGCCATGCATGACCCATTGATTATGCGCAGGTTTGTCTCCGATGAACTGTTCCAGCAGCTGGCTCCAAAGTTCGAAAAAAGTCAGGAAATTTTCAATCGTATTTTCCTGAACAAGGTAACGCTCATTGGAGCACAGAAGAAAGAAAATAAAAATATCCTTATTTTTGCAATCATCTGTTCGATCCAAAGAGTGTTGATGACCAACAAGAGGGTGGAGCTGGTTGATCGGGAAATTATGACACTGGAAGAGGTAATTTTTCTGACACGAGATGCCCAGGCTGGGGCAGGAAAGGGCTCAATCTATCAACATAATTGCCCATCTTGTGGTGGGCCTGTCAAAGATACGCTTGAGCTAAAGTGTTCTTTCTGTGGAACTCTGCTCAATAGCACAGCGAATGACTGGGTAGTCAGCGCACTGATGAACCGCTCAGAATTCGCTAAATATAATGATGCGAATAACTAACCATTCACTACGAAAGTCTGGTTGTATACATACAAGCTATGGCACAACCACCTGACGGGTTTGGCTGCGGAGTTCGAGGCGAGGATGAGTGACGATAAAACCCTGCATTGCGGCGAGGTGGAGATGGGAAAGAAATGAGCCCGGGATAAGAATGCAGCGTTTCGGGTGGGCGTAGTTGAGCCATGACTGAAGCTGTTGCTGCTGTTTTTCTGCAAAGCGGTAGATCCAGATGAGGGCGATATCAGCTTTGTAGAGTTCCTCTTTTTTCAGGCGACTTGTACCTGACACCATGAGGAGTGTTTGTTTCCGGCTCCAGAACTTTAGTACTTTCTCCTCTGGACGGACTACGACCATGGATGAGAGGAGAAGTTTTGTACTATCCCGCTGCATGTGATGGCGTACTGGCACCTTTGCTATAAGAGAGTCAGGTGTATAAAACTGAACAACAGCTATTGGTGCGTTCATCCCGTACTCATCGAGTTGTTGAGTAATGCGCTTCTGGTCATGCGATACACTGCCTGCATCAATGAAAACTGTTTCGCTACCCGAAGAGAAGAGTGTAGCAAGGTTTTTTCCAAGATTGACCGTCACCATATCGGGCGCAACAGGACGGGTTCGCAAAGTAAAAGAGTACCAGAAAAGTATGTTCATGCCGAGCAAAAGTGCAACAGCAAACCTCCCCCAGGCTTTTCTATAACTGATAAACAGCAGGAGACCAAGAAGTGTGTAATAAATCCAGACTTCAGTGGCATCGGGCTTGAGAGTTAGGGAGGCAAAGGGAAGAGTGCTGAAATAAAGGGCTGACCTGAGGGTGACCTTTGCAAAGAAAAAGGAACTGGCAGCAAAGAAAGAGGCAGCGTAGCCTGAAACAAGGTTGAGAAGCAGCATAGGCACAAGATCGTACATCAGCAGATTGGAAAAAAGTACGACGGGGATATTTGCAAGAAAACTGATAAGCGAAAAGGTGCTAAAATAGTAGGCAATAACCGGCGAGACACCTATAATGGCGGCAATGGTTACCATTAAGCTGCTGAGCAGGAAATGGCCTGCACTCTGAAAAAAACCACTACCCTTGCGCTGTGGCCCGACGAATCGTGGATAAAGCAAAAGAATTGAGAGAACAGCACCGTTGGTCATTAAAAATCCTGGATTCATGAGGTCGAGAGGATCGAACAGAAGAATAAGGAAATCAGCAAAGGCAAGGGAGTTTACGGGATAGGCTTTCCTGCCGAGCATCTCTCCACCGATCACTACCAGGGACATGAAGGCTGCGCGCTTGACCGATGGAGTATTACCAGTCACATCGCTGTAGACAAGCAGAATAAAAGCAAAGAGTATGAATGAGAGCCACCGGCCTGCCCTGGTAACCTTGAGGCGCTGCAGGCAGATGTGTATGGCGAGGGCAAGCAGTCCGACGTTCAGTCCTGAAACCGCAAGAATATGTGCTGTACCAGTCAGTTTGAAGGTTTCAAACACCTCTTCCGACATAGCCTCCTTTTCACCAAAGAGTACTCCAACGGCAAGTTTTCGTTCCTGGCCGTCAGGAATGAGTTGTTCAATACTCTTTGTCATATAGTTGTAGACTGGCCGCACAATGAAATGCTCAAACAAGTTGCCTCTCGACTCCCCTTCACGTTGCACCAGCCAGGGGCCGGCACAGTAGAGCTGCACTGAAACCTGCTGCATGCGGCTGGCAATGCGTGGATTGAACTCTCCCCTGTTTACAGCTTCAGGGACAAGGTCGAGCTTTCCCTTCACACGAAGCATATCCCCGTTATGGATATCAATAACCGGTGACCCCGGGCTACGGAGAAAAACCTTTACCCTGTCATGGAACTTAACCCTCCTGCCCTTTTCAAAAACCTCTTCAACATCCATGATCCAGCTCACTCCCTTTTCAGAGATATCAGGCCGTCCATCAACACACCCGTAGAGCAGCACCGTTTTGCCACTGAAACGTAAAAGAGCCTCTTGTGGCACATAGTAGAGGCGATAACTGCCATAAGCGGCAAAACAGAACAATACAAAAAGAGAGTAGCTGAGCACCGTGAAGAAAATCGGAAACAACCCTTTACATGCAATTTTTTCATGGAGAAGAGCTCCGAGAAGAGCGGTAAAGGAAAGTGCACAGCAAATGATCCATATCTGAAGAGGAAGTGCAAAGTTAACTCCTGCAAGAATGCCCGCCATGATTGTGACAAGTAGCCGCACAGCAGGATAAGGCGCCATGGAGAATGGCACTGAAGGCATCATTGTTTGCATTAACACATACCGAAATCCTGATAAATCCGAGATAAATATACGCTTATTTTACATAAAAGCAAAGAAGAATGTGTGCGTATTTAAAAGCCGATTAACCTGATTTTCTAAAGTCGGTATGGACTATAACACCTAAATTTAGCGGAGGAACAGATCAGTTATTAATGTAAAAAGCTCGTTCTTGTCGATGGGTTTGGAGATAAATCCATCGCACCCGGCCTCTATAGCTTTTTGTTTTTCTTCTTTTGAGGTAAATGCTGACTGAGCGATAATCGTCAAATCTGGTCGAATCTTTTTTATCAGTACTGTCGCTTCATATCCATCCATCACTGGCATTTTAAGATCCATGAGAACAAGATTGATCTCCGGATGATGATCAACAAGTCCAACTGCTTCCTTACCATTAAAGGCTAATAGCGTGGTGATGTCTCCCTTATTGAGATACATTTTAAGCAGTAAATTGCTCACTGCATCATCTTCGACTACGAGAATCGTTAAGGTTTGAACCGTTATGACTGGCATCTGAATGACAGGGGGTGGAAGTGGAATAATTGTAGAACCGTGATGTCTATAGGGAAGCGTAAAATAGAATACGCTTCCCCACTCTTCTCCAGATTCAACCCGGATGGTACCGCCCAACATTTCAACATAAGCTTTGGAAATGCTCAATCCGAGACCAGCACCCTCCTCAGTTCGGGTTAAAGGATTATCAACCTGATGAAAGCGATCGAAAATTTTCTCTTTCATGTCGAGAGCAATGCCTATACCGGTATCGATAACATAAAACTCAAGGAACCCGTTTATAAGGTTATAACCGAAATCAATCTCTCCCTTTCTGGTGAATTTCAGGGCATTCTGGATAAGGTTTGTTAAAATCTGGACCAGCTTTCCACTGTCAGTTTCAATGATGCTTTCGCTGTCGGAAAGGGATTGCATACAGTGTAAACGCAATCCTTTTTTGTCCATTTCATGCTTGAAAAAGGTATAGAGATCACGCAACAGTTCATTGACAGAAGTTTTGGCTATGTGCAGCAAGGTCTCTCCAGCTTCGATACGCGAAATATTAATGAGGTTGTTAATGAGATTCAGCATGCGTTCCCCGCTTTGCTGGATCATATCAATATACTCGCCCTGCTCAGTTCCGGAGAGCTGAGGTTCTTTCAGCAGTTGAGCAAAACCGAGAATGCCATTCATCGGTGTGCGTATTTCATGGCTGATATTCGCCAGAAATGCTGACTTTAAACGGTCACTTTCTTCAGCCCTCTCTTTGGACGCTATCAGTTCACTCAATATTTGTTTTTGTTCAGTAATATCAAGCTTTACATCTACAAAATTGGTTATCATACCCTCTTTATTCACAATGGCCGAAATAACCGCCTGATCCCAGTAGAGTTCACCGTTTTTCTTCCTGTTTTGCAACTCTCCGCTCCAAACATCACCTGAAAGAATGGTTCTCCACAGATCTTCATAAAGAGCCTCCGGCATCAGGCCTGACTTTAGGATACGGGGATTTTGTCCCAGCACCTCTTCAGCAGAATAGCCTGTCACTAAGGTAAACATCGGGTTAACGAATTCGATATTGCCAAGAGGATCAGTAATGACAACAATAGCGGGACTTTGCTCTACAGCTGTACCAAGTTTTTTAAGCTGCATCTCAGTCTGCTTTCTTTCCGTAATGTCATGGATCAAGCCGATGATTCCATGCAGCTCCTGATCGTGATAAACATGTACATGAACTTCCCCATAAACAGGTGAACCGTTTTTGTTCCTGAAACTGAATTCGAAAACTTCATCTGTCACATTATGTAACACAATGTTGTTGAAGATGGCTAAAGCATCAGGAATCCCTTCTTCTGGAAGATATTGAGTAAATGGATAACCAATAAGCTCCTCAGGCAAATAACCAAACATTTTTTCAACAACAGGCGAAACATAGGTCAAGATTCCCGCAGTATCGACAACCATAACTACCTCTGACATTTGCTCAGTTATGTTGCGAAAGTTCCTCTCACTTTTACGCAATGCTTCTTCGATCTCTTTGCGCTCGGTGATATCGTTGATAATTGCATAAAAGATTTCTTTGCCATCAATAAGAATCCTCTTGATGGTTATCTCAACATCACGAATGGAGCCATCCGCTCTCTTGTGCTTACGTGCAAAGCTGTCAAGTTCGGATTTCCTTATTTTATTCAGGTCATCCATGACACACTTCATAGATGACATTGAAACCTGCCCAGCATGCATCATTTTAAGCTCATCAATCGACCATCCATAAAACAGTGCTGCTGCCGGGTTGGCATCGATGATATTTCCCGATTTGTCAATGACCAGCATAACTGAGGAGTGCCCTTCAAAGAGTTGTTTGAAGCGATCTTCACTATTTTTCAGAGCGGCTTCTTCTGCCTTCTTCCTGTCTGTGATATCGGATCCAATACCAAAGAGAAATTGCTCGCCATTGACTATTATCTTCTTGCCAGATATACGAAACCATCTAAATTCCGGACCACCATGTATAAGGATTCTTACCTCTTCAGAATCCTCAACGTTCCGGTTCATAATATTCAACTTTTTCTCTGCGATCAATGCCTTATCATCCGGATGAACTGTATCCAAGGCAAAGGTATTCACCATCTCACTATCCGATTTTCCAACGACAACATCCCGTTGATATGCATTCCACTGCACATAACGACCCCCGGCATCAAGCATATAAAAAGCACCAGGAATCGCTTCGATAATTTCTCTGCTGAATATTGTCTGGTTTAACGAATTTTGTTCCGCAAGCTTAAGCTCTGTAATATCTCGTGAGATAATATAGAGTCGAAATATAGTGCCATCCTTATCTGCTATCGGATTGATGGTATGCAGAATAAAGAGACCGTCTCGTTCATCCTCAAATATGATCTGTGTTTTAGTACGGAAGGCCTCATCAGCTTTTTCTTTTCTTGGGATTGCCAGCTTGGGAGGGAGTAGATTATAAACATTAGCATTAATGCACTCATGCACCTCTTTACCAAATATCAGGGCAAATGCTTTGTTAGCCTCAATAATCTTGCCTTCACTATCAATAATAAAAACTGGCTCCGAAATGCTATTGAATACGCTATGCATAGCACTCTCACATTGCTGACCATCATCTTCTGAGCTTTTTCCTTCGTTCCGACAGTTAAGCATAAGAGTTGAGTAGATGAGAATTTATGAAAATGACCTGAACACCATCATCCTTTATGAGATGCGTAATGATCGGAAGCACTTGTAATGAACTACAATTTAATGTTTTGCAACATAAAACCTCTTTTCGAATGCATTGCAGTTGTATTGGTAGGACGGTTATCATTTTCATATTGATTGGATCATAAGATGCTCAGGCAAAACCAAGCCATAACATCAAGACACGGTTAATCGCATGCATCGCTGTATCATCCAACCGTCCGAAGTTCGATCCAACTTTTTCACAAGAAATAGTCTGAATCTTATCGACCATGACTTGCGAGATTTTCTTCAGGTTATTTTCTGTCGTCGGCTCGATCTCGATACGGAATAATGGCGCTCGACACAGCTCGCTTGTCACTGGCAAAATAGTTACAGAAGGATGCTCTGAAAATAAATCAGACTGAACAACAAGGGCTGGTCGATGCTTACCGCAATCGCCAGATAGAGCAATGGTAACCAGATCTCCTCGTTTCATTCTGTCCAGCCTTCCTGATCTGCCGCGGTTTCAAGAAACTGTAACGTATCTTTCTCCTGCCCATCGCCCTTGACAAGTGCAGATTGTCTCATACATTCCTGAACAAAGCCAGGATTTCGCGTATCAGGAACCCAGATTTGCAGCGGTCGCAATCCTGACTTGCGCAAGCTTTCCCTGTACTTCTGTACCCTTTCTACTACACCTGCCATTTTGCACCTCTGAAATTAATTTCCACTATTGTTACATGTAACAAAGACAATAACACTAAAATATGCAAAACATTACTCAGTGGCCTGATATTGAGATCCCGCAAACCAATTTTTTTTAGTATCCGGATGGAGTAGGAATTGTATATTCTTCTTTTTTAATCACGCCTTTAATCCTTTTTATCTTCCATGCTTGTCAAAGAAATACTGAACGCCGCAACCAAGCCTGTATTCAGTTTCGAGTTCTTTCCCCCGAAAAAAGATGAAGAGTGGGATAAGCTTTTTGAAACCATAGCAGCTCTTTCGCCACTCAATCCTTCATACGTCAGCGTTACCTACGGTGCCGGTGGATCGACCCGTTCAAGAACCCATAGTCTGGTGACAAGAATTCAGAAAGAGACAGGACTGACGGTTGTTTCTCATCTGACCTGCATCTGTTCCGACAAGGAGGAGACCGGAACAATTCTGCAGAACTACCGGGAGCATGGCATCAATAACGTGCTTGCCCTGAGAGGTGACAAACCTGCCGGTTCAGCATCAATGGCTGAATCTCTCAAGGATTTTCCACATGCGATAGATCTTGTGCGCTTCATAAAAACCAACTATCCTGATATCGGTGTCGGTGTGGCGGGATTTCCTGAAGGCCACCCTGAAACGCCGAACAGGCTGAAAGAGATTGAGTATCTGAAAGAGAAGGTCGATGCTGGTGCTGACTATATTGTCACCCAGCTCTTTTTTGACAACCGGGACTATTTTGACTTTGTCGAGCGCTGCATCATTGCTGGTATTACCGTACCTGTTATTCCGGGAATCATGCCCATCACAACACAAAAAGGGATGATCAGAATGTCGGAACTGGCACTTGGAGCAAGAATTCCTGCTTCTCTAATAACAAAAGTACAGAATGCTGAAAAAGATACAGAGGTCGCGTCAATCGGTATCGAGTGGGCTACAAACCAGGTACAGGAGCTCATCGACCATCATATCAGAGGCATTCACTTCTACACTCTGAATATGGCCGATGCTACCCTTCAAATTTTCAACAATATCCACCAGTAACGCTATATCACTCCAGGTGGATCACACCCCCTCTCTGACAAGAACAGTTCGTTTTGAACGAGCTGTTCATAGGTTTCACGTTTTCTGACCAGCGTTACCTCGCTTCCGTTCACCATCACTTCTGCAGGACGCAGCCTCCCGTTATAGTTGCTGCTCATCACAGCGGCATAAGCTCCTGAAGACATAACAGCAAGAAGTTCTCCCTCTTCTGCTGCATCGATAGACCTGTGACGGGCAAAAAAATCACTTGATTCACAGATCGGGCCTACAACATCGGCAATAATGGTGTTCTCATGACGGGTTACAGCCTGAACTTCATGGTGCGACTGGTAGAGCGCAGGGCGGATCAGTTCGGTCATGCCTGCATCAACCACAAAAAACTCCTTGCCGGTATGATTGCGCTTTTTATAAAGAATTCTTGTCAAGAGTACCGAAGCATTTGCGACCAGATAACGTCCCGGTTCTAAAATTATTGTAACACCGGCGGGCTGGAGCATGGGAATCAGCTTTTCAGCAAAATGCTGGATCGGTGTGGCTGGTTTAAGTGGATCGTAGGTTACCGGAAACCCTCCGCCGATATCAAGAAATTCAACAGCAAAGCCCATAGTTTTCGAAGCATTAAAAATCGAAAGCAGCTTGATAGTTGCGGCCACGTAGTATTCTGGATCAAAAATCTGGGAACCGATATGCATGTCAAGTCCGATAAGAGTGATATGCTTCAGCTGCCGAAGCAGTGCAAATACCTCCGGCAGTTCCGCTTCATCAATACCGAATTTTTCTTTGCTGTCGCCGGTGGTTATATAGGGATGGGTTTCAGCGGTTACATTTGGATTGATCCTTATGGCGACAGAGGCTTTTTTGCCATGCTCCCCTGCAATACGATCGATGGCCTTAAGCTCAGAGAGCGATTCAGCTTTAAGCATAAGCACCCCGCTTTCGAGCGCATAGGCAATCTCTTCAGGTTTTTTGCCGACACCGGCAAAAATAATTCGTTCGGGGGGAACACCGGCCTGAAGTGCTCTATAGAGTTCTCCACCGGAATTAACATCACACCCGCAGCCAAGCTCAGCAAAGGTGTTGATAACACTCAGATTATAGTTCGCCTTGACTGAGTAGCAGGTAAAATGAGGTAAAGCGTCAAAAGCATCTTCGAAGGTTTTATAGCTTTCAAGGAGGCTACGGCGGGAGGTCACAAAAAGAGGAGTTCCGAAGGTGCCGGCAAGCTCTTCAAGCATGACTTCATCGCAGCTGAGGCTACTACCGGTATAGTGAAATAAGTTACTGTCAAGCACGGTTCTGCTACCTTTTAAAAGTGTTATAAAGAAGTGAAAAATAGCTTTTCTCCTGTTATCACGAAAAGAAAAACCCCAATACTTGCAAAATCAACTGACAGGGCTTATATTCACAGCTCTTTACAACTTATACCTGACTGGGGTTTACAATGGCAAAAGGAAAAGAAAACAGAATCGTTATCACACTTGAATGCACTGAAGCCAAAAAAGAAGGGCAGACAGTTTCAAGATATACGACCACAAAAAACAAGAAAAATACCACAGAACGTCTTATCTTAAAAAAATACAATCCAAATATGCAGCGTCACACTTTGCATAAGGAGATTAAATAACGCTCTCTTTCAGCATTACAGCAAGCAATAAGTTGCAATTGTTCTTGTCTGAGCATAACGCAATGCCCGAATGGCGGAATTGGTAGACGCACGCGTTTCAGGGACGCGCGCCGCAAGGTGTAGGAGTTCGAGTCTCCTTTCGGGCACAAACAATCTTCCCTGCGATATGCCTGTGAATATACTCGACAATATTTCATCAGTCGATGCAACTCAATCAGACTTTTTGACATACAACACAAAGGTATGCACCTGTCCCTTGGAAGGTGCTTTTTTTATGCTTTTTTAATAATCCAAAACATCAGCAGTAGTGGATCATACCAAAATAAACCTTCTTGTCAAGCTCCAGCACCTTGATAATCAGATAGAAAGCATAGTCAGTCTGCAGAAGGGACTGCCGGAGGAAATAATTGCTCTGGATGAAGACCTGACATTTACAAGCCGACAGATCGAGTCACGTAAGAAAATAGCTGACGATCACCTGAAGCTTAGGCAGCGCCTGCACGGAACTGTTCATGATTGTAAAAATAAAATCCTGAACTTCAAGGAGAAGCAGACACTTGCCCGCAACAATAAGGAGTATGACGCTCTCTCCAAGCAGATCGAATATGAAGAGAAGGAGATTGCTCAGGCTGAAATCCAGCTTCAGGATATTGTTCATGCTGAACAGCGTGCACTTGAAATCCAGAAAAAAGGACGTCAGCTGATTACAGAGAACCGCTATGACGAGATTACAGAAGAGATGATGCCTGATGATGTGCTTCATCAGCAGCTTGAAGATCTGAAAAAACAACTCGATCTTAAAAAAGAGGAGCTGGACAGTATCGTTATTGAAACAGCAGAGGACGTTGAATCTTTGAAAGTAAAGGTCAAGAAGCAACGGAATCTTATTGAGAGTGAAGCAAAAAGATTACTCGACAAGTATGACCATCTCAGAAGCGGTACACTTCAAAATGCTGTAGTACGGTTGAATCGCAATGCCTGCTCCGGATGCAACACAAGGGTTCCTACAAATCGTCATACCATGATTGTTCAGGGTGGGTTCTATCTTTGCGAGTCATGCGGACGTATTGTTGTTCATGAACGACTCTTTGAAGAGGCTGAGGGGCTGTAACGCTTCAAGAATAATTCATTTAACGCAGGGTTCTTTGTTTTAGCTGAAACTGAAAGTGTGCAGTCGCTGTGCAGCATCTGGCTGTGCAGAGGAAAGTCCGAACTTCACAGGGCAGGGTGCCGGTCGAGAGACTTGAATGCTGGTAGTTTAACACTACCTGTTTTTCAGGTCTCAAGCCTGGGGATGACGGTGCAAGCCGGTTATCACAGAGAGCGCAACAGAAAACAAACCGCTCCGGGCAACCGGAGTAAGGGTGAAACGGCGGTGTAAGAGACCACCAGACATTACAGTAATGTAATGTGCTTGGCAAACCTCCCCGAAGCAAGGCTAAATAGGAAAACTTTCCCCTCAGGGGGAGAAGAGTGGCCCGCTCAATTCTGAAAAGAGAGTTTTCGGGTAAGCCGCATTAGATAAATGGCTGCAGTTTTATCCGGTTAAAGCCGGATAATCCACAGAATTCGGCTTACAGCTTCGGTTTCAGCTTTTTTTTATCTCCCCTAATAACCAAGACTTCTCTTGTTACGGGAAAAATTCATCGCCAGTCCCACCATTATCATATTTCCAATTAAAGAAGAGCCTCCATAAGAGACAAAAGGAAGAGGAACCCCAATAACCGGAATCAGACCTATGGTCATACCGGTATTAATAACAATATGTATAAAAAGTAACGATACATATCCGGTAAGTGTCAGTTCAACAAACCTGTTTTTTATTGAAAATATTGCCCAGATGAGCCTTAAAATCAATGTCAGATAGAGTGACAGCAAGAGTGCTGCTCCTATAAAACCAAGTTCTTCGGCAATAACACAAAAAATAAAATCAGTCCACTGAGCTGGAATAAAACGAAGTTGCGTCTGCGTACCGTGAAGAAAGCCTTTCCCTAAAAATCCCCCTGAACTTATGGCTATTTTTGCCTGAAGCACATTATATCCCGCACCCTGGGGATCGTTCATGGGATCAAGAAATGTCTGAATCCTGTCTATCTGATGAGGTTTGAGTATGTCTGCAGCAAAACGATGTGTCAACAGACTCGTGGCAAGACCGATGCCGATAACAAATAACTGATGGATCTGAAATTTTTTATGATGTGCAACAAGTATTATGAAAAGAAGCAGGGCAAACGCAATAATAAAATAGATATTAAAAAACCCGGTGATCATAAGAATCAGGGGGAAAGCAAACAACATGAGGATATAGATATCAAATCCTGAAATAATAAGCATGGGAGCAATGAATGACATACAGGTGATCGTTGTCCCCATATCAAGCTGAAGGATGATAAGCAGTGCCGGAAAAAAAGCAATTCCGAGAGCAATAAAAAAATGTGGTATTGAGCGGATATCGGTTTCATCATCGGAAAGAAATCTTGACAGCGCAAGAATAGTCGACATCTTGGCTATTTCGGAAGGCTGAAAACTGAAAAACCCGATTTTTATCCAGCTTGAATGACCGCCAACTTTCTTGCCAAAAAGCAGAACAGCTACCAGAAGAAGAATCCCGATCGCATAAAAAATATAGGCATTATCGCGGATAACACGAACATCGTGGTAGTAAACAAAAGAGATAACCACGACACCTATCACCCCCCAGGTGAACTGACGGTAAAACAGGGTTGGATCACCGGTTCCATGGGTTGCACTATAGATTGCCATCAACCCGATAACTATAATCCCTGCCATTGGGACCAGAAACCATAGATCGAGCTTGCTTTGTTTTTCCATCATGCTCTTGAGTTAGCTCTTATAAGCTATCCGAATGATTCATTTCAGGATGGCTAATATCTCCTCGTTATTTATTATGCAGATAAACCTCTTCCTTGGCTTTAAGGTCATTCGCCCAACCCCCGCCAAGGGCTACAAAAAGTGCGGTCGTATCCTGCAGTTGCTGAGCCTCAGCCTGAAGGTAACCGATTTTAGCCTGACGATACTGGATATCAGTGACCATGACCTGCAGATAGTTTGCCGTTCCGGCCTGATAATTACTTTTGAGAAGATTCAGGGATAGCTCTGCATCCTTCACTGCCTGAGCCTCGGTTTGCGTGAGCTGTGCATCGTGCTCCAGGGCACGCACAATATCGGCCACCTGGGCAAATGCAGCAAGAACCGTCTGCTTGTAGCTGGCAAAACTCTGCTGGTAGGCACCAATTGCCGCACGACGCTGTGAGAGAAGCGTTCCGCCTTTAAATATCGGGGCTGTCACACTGGCACCTATCCCCCAGACATTACTGCCACTGTTGAGCAGGTTATTCATTGTTTGACTGCTCTGGCCATAACTGCCATTCAGGGTAACACTCGGGAAGAGTGCTGCGGTAGCCACTCCAATTCCTGCACTGGCTGCATGTAACTGAGCTTCAGCTGCCAGAATATCCGGCCGCTGGCGAACCAGTTCCGAGGGCAGTGATAAAGGCAGCTGACGAGGAAGAGAGATATCGGTCAACTGAAGGGTTGGTGGCTGAAATTCAGCTGGTGTTTTACCCTCAAGCGTGGCAAGCAGATGTTCTGCCTGGCTTAACTTCTGACGGAGAGGAGGCAGCGTTGCTTCAAGTGCATGCAATTGATTCCGCAATGCCAGTACAGCTCCATAGGCAGTCAACCCCGCCTTGAATTGTTTTTCAGCAATGCTTATCTGATCTCTTTCCAAGGCAATCAACTGCTCAAATTCATCAATTTCAGCACGATATGCCGCTATGGCAATCGAGGTGTTGACAATGTTTCCCGTAAGCATCATGTAGGAGCCAAGGGTGAGAGCCCTTTGCTGGTCAACCTGTGCTGCCAGACCTTCTACAGTACGGCGTTGACCGCCAAAAACATCGAGCGCGTAACTTACCGATGAGGATAAGGTTGTTATATTAAAGATGCTTGCCGGTGCAGAGCTGCCGATGGATGCCGGTGAATTTCTTTCGCGATTCTCGGCAAACGTTGCGCTGAGCTGCGGATAAAAAATTCCTGAGCCCGCCCGCAGGTTTTCCTGACTCTGCCTGAGAGAGGCTTGAGCCGCCTTTAAGCCTGGATTATCAGCAAGCCCCTGGATAACAGCAGCATCAAGCTGCTTTGACTTATACAAGCTCCACCAATTGGCAACCGGGCCAATACCTTCTTCAAAACCCTGTGAGATACCTTCCGCTGTAACACTCTCCTTTGTATCCCCACCATGGTTGTAATGGGTTAGCTTTGGCGCTTCAGGATGAACAAAGTCCGGGCCAACAGCACAACCCGATAACAGGAAGAGGGATACCACGAATGAAGCGAGGAGAGCACTGCCACGGCGATAGCCCTGAAAAGCTGCACTATTTTTTGGGGGTACTGTTTTTTTCACCAATGTAGACATCAACAAGTTGACCTGGATAGATTGAAACGCCCTTCTGTTTTTCAAAACTGAAAATAACCGGCAGTACACGAACATCAACCCGCTCTGTTCTCTGGCTTGAAAGTTCTATTTTTGGTGTGACGTTCGGCTGTATTCTCACAAATTTCAACGGAATGTTGACATCCGTTCCCTGAATAGTCATTCTCGCCTCTATCTCGGATGGGGCGGGAATCCTGTTAATCAGGATCTCATCAATATAACACCGAACAGCAAGATCGCCTTTCATATTGCCCAGCACCATAACAGGTTGAAACACCTGTGTATAGGTGCTGTAAACACCCTGGCTTGAAATATAACTGCCGACAGCTGTGTTGATGGAGAGAACCGTTCCGTCCGAGAGTGCTTTGACAGCATATCTGCCCAGAAGTGCACTGGCTGCCTCGTACTGCTTTTGAGTGAGTTCAAGATTTGCCTTGGCTCCTTTTACAGCATTTTCTGCTGTATCCAGCGCATCTTTACTGACTGACCTTGGGTCAAGAGCCCATGAGGCTTTCTGTTTGCTGTACTGAGCCTTCAGGCTTGTATAGGTTGCTTTTGCTACATCAATCTGGGCTTTGGCCGATGCAGTCGTGGAGCGCTGTACCGAGTCATCAAGAATAAACAATGGCGTTCCTGCCTTAACATGCTCGCCTTCAGTCACAGAAATCTTGACAACCGTACCCGGAACTTCTGGATAGACATTGATATTCTCGCCACTGGTCTGGACTGTTTCAATAATTCCGTTGGCATAAATGCCCTTTGCATAGGGATTCGATGCGGGTTTGAAGGCCGGTGGCTGAGGTTTGGCCGGTATCCCTGAAATATAGGCACTACCGATTGCAAGCAGGATGCCAAGTATGGCAAATCCGATTAAAAGTTTGTTTCTCATTGAGCCGTTAAAGTATTTCTTTCAAAGCCAATTATTTTTCCATCTTCCATTTTCATGATTGTATCTGCATACTCATAGATGCGGCTGTCATGCGTTACAATGATGACACAACGATCTGCAGTGAGGATTTTTGTTTTGATAAACTCTACAATCTTTCTTCCTGTATCACCATCAAGCGAGGCCGTCGGCTCATCAAAAATCAGAATATCTGGATGGCCGGCAATTGCCCGTGCAATTGCCACACGCTGCTGCTCACCACCACTCAGCTTGACCGGCTGCAGTTGGGCCCGATTCTGGAGCCCAACGATTTCAAGGTATTCAAGGGCAACTTTCAGTGCCTCATTCCAGTCCATTTTTTTCAGGATAAGTGGAATAGCCACGTTTTCAACAGTGGTCAAGCGCGGAAAAAGATGGTAATCCTGAAAAACAAAGCCGATTTTGTGCAAACGGAGATCGGCAATGTCGTCACTTTTCATCTGCCAGATATCTTTACCCTCTACCAGAACACTGCCCTCGTTTGGCTTGAGAATACCCGAAATCATGCTGAGCAAGGTTGTCTTGCCGCTTCCCGATGGGCCGACAATATAGAGCAGCTCTCCAAAGTTAGCCTCAAAACTTGCACTTTTCACCGCATTGGTTTTAGTCTCCCCTTCGCCAAACCACTTTACCAGCGCATTGGCCTTTATGGCTAAAGTTCCCATTATCAGCCCCTGAAAATATCAAACGGTTGAATCTGGAGAACTTTCCGGACACCGATATAACTTGAAACTCCTGCCATAATAAGTACCATAAAAAATGCAAAGGTGAGATTGGTGTAGGTAACCTGCGCTGCGTAGCTTGGTAAACGGAGCTTGGCCAGAATCATCAGGCCTGATGCCAGCCCGACACCGAGTCCATAGCCCAGAAGTGCGGTAAATGAAGCCTGAAAAAGAATCATGGCAATCAACTCATGCCCTTTGGCACCGATGGCCTTTAAAGCGCCAAACCGTTCAAGGTTTTCGAGGATAAAGGTATAGAAGGTCTGGCCGGAGATCGACAGCCCAACGATAAAACTGATGGCCGTCATCATCAAAACATTCATCCCCATGCCGGTCTGGTAAGTATAAAAATCAGAGATTTTCTGGACAAACTGATCGCGGGTAAGTGCCTGATAGCCAAGCTTTTTGATTTGCTGCTGAATAAACGGAATATCAGTGTCGTGTTTCGGCTCGATCAGAATATATGAGGTGGTAAAGCGCATCGAGGGGATGTAGGTAATTGCCCTGTTATAGGTGGTGTAGACAGTAGGGATACCAAAAAGACCCGAAGAGGTAACTTTTGCCACGCCAACGACAAGCCCCCGATGATCGTTTATTTCAAATTCAGTTCCAACCGTGGGACTTTCAAGTTTTTTGAATTCCGCATCCTTCACGACAAAAAAAGCGTTTTCGGCATATATATCCTGAATTTTTCCTTCGATCAATTCAGGCCTGCCATAGAGGGTCGCATCATCAAGGCCAACAACAGATACTGCCTGATAAGCGCCACTTTTGAGTTTGACCAGCGCGTTACCAAAATAGATCGGCACTGCATATTTTACACCGTCGATACTTCTTGCATTTGAAAGAACATAATCAGGCATGGGGATACTGCTGGTAGCGTTGTTCACTGCCGGGTCCATAACCCAGATTTTTGCTCCGACATTATAGACCGATGAGGAGGAGCGGGCTAATATGCCAGAAAACATCGACATCATCATGATCATGAGAAACACAGCAAACGTAATACCAACCAGAAGGGCGATAAACTTGCTCCTGTCATTGACAAGAAGCTTCAATGCTATTTTAAGTATTCCTGGCACCAGTGTTCACCTGTTGTTGTTATTTGATAAAATAATAAAGCTATATCTATGTATCCATTGTTTTCATGATACGTGTATCGCTGGTATCAAACAAGAATTTGTTCCATTTTGTTTCCCGCTGCTCTCGTGATCAGTCATGGGATTTCCTAAAATCATTCCCTGTAAGGGATACGACGATTTTTTCATGTTTTTCCTGTACATAAATTTTAACTTTTTTTAATGAGCAGCAAGGAAATTTAACCTTATATGAAAAAAATCATGACCGATCCGATGCAAATTCTGGAGGCAGATGAGCCATCATCATCCTGGTCACTGTCCTTTGATGGTTATGAACCAGGGCAGGAGGGTATCCGCGAAGCCTTGTGCTCCCTTGGAAATGGCTATCTCACCATGCGCGGAGCTGCTATCGGATCGGTCGCTGATGGCATTCACTATCCGGGAACCTATTTCGCTGGATGCTACAATCGGTTGAGCACCGATATTGCCGGTCGGGTGATCGAGAATGAAGATATCGTGAATTTCCCCAACTGGCTTATGCTTGAGTTTCATCTGGACGGAGAGAAGTGGTTCGACCCGGGAAGTGTACAACTCTTGCGGTACCAGCAAGAACTTGATCTGAGGAGTGGCATGTTATTGCGGCACATCTGCTTTGAGGATGGCAAGGGACGGCGCACGACAATCAAGGAGCGATCTCTGGTCTCAATGAGCGGCATGCATTTTGGCGCACTCGAAGTAACACTGACCGCCGAAAACTGGTCGGCTGGAGTTACGGTGAGATCAGCTATAGATGGCCGCATCATCAACGCCGGTGCGAAGCTCTACCAGAAGTTCAAGAACAGGCACCTGGAGAGAGTTGCCAGCTCTTTCGTTGGTGATGATAGCCTCTACCTGCAGGTACGTACAAACCAGTCCAACATTCATGTCGCAGAGGTGGCAAGAACTCAGGTATTCCTCAATGGAACGCCTGTCAAGCTTGAACGCCGTCATATTGAGGAGCCGGAATACATTGCTGAGGAATTCACTATCGATCTCAAACAAGGCGAGACACTGATTCTGGAAAAGAACGCCACCTTTTATACTTCACGCGACCTTGCCATTTCAGAGTGCAGGGTTGAAGCACAACAATCGATCGCTCATGTAGGTCGCTTCGATACCGTCATGAATGAGCATCAGTCAACATGGAACTATTTGTGGCGCCGTTTTGACCTTCATATAAAGACAACCCACAGGTTGCCGTTAAACCTCCCGATGCTGCTTCGACTGAACATGTTTCACCTGCTACAGGCAGTATCACCCAACTCCATCGGACTTGACACAGGAATACCAGCACGCGCCTGGACAGGGGAAGCCTACCAGGGCCATATCTTCTGGGATGAAATTTTCATTTTTCCGTTTTTCAACTATCGCATGCCCGAAATCACCCGATCGCTTCTGATGTATCGTTATCGGCGTCTCAAAGAGGCACGCACAGCGGCTGCCGAGGCAGGATATAAGGGAGCAATGTTTCCCTGGCAAAGCGGCAGTAATGGTCGGGAGGAGACCCAGAAGTTCAACCTCAACCCGCGCTCACAGCGCTGGGTGCCCGACAACTCTTATTTACAGCGCCACGTAGGCAGTGCCATTGTTCATAATGTCTGGCAATACTTCCAGGTCACCCATGACGTCGAATTTCTCTACTCTTATGGAGCAGAACTCGTCCTCGATATCGCTATTTTCTGGTCGACCATCGCTCTCTACAATCACGATAGAGATCGCTACGAAATCCATGGTGTCATGGGACCGGACGAGTTTCACGATGCCTATCCGGATTCTGCAACGCCTGGTCTCAACAACAATGCCTATACCAACATTATGGCAGCATGGGTGCTATGCCGGGCACTTGATGTGCTTGACCTGCTCTCGGATGTCCGTCGTGCTGAGCTCACCACGCGGCTTGGCTTATCGGCGGAGGAGATCGTGCGATGGAACGATATCAGCCGCAAAATGTTTGTACCATTCCAGGATAATGGAATCATCAGTCAGTTTGAGGGTTATGAACAATTACATGAAATTGACCTGGATGACTACCGAACCCAGTACGGCAATATTCAGCGTCTCGATCTCATCCTCGAGCAAGAGCACGACACAGCAAACCGTTACAAGCTGTCGAAACAGCCAGATGTGCTGATGTTATTCTACCTCTTTTCCTCTGAAGAGATCGGCGAGTTATTTCATCGTCTTGACTATCCTTTCGAATACGAAACCATTCCACAAAACATCGCCTACTATATTGACCGCTCAACCCAAGGTTCCACGCTCTCCCGTGTAGTCTCTGCCTGGGTGCTGGCACGTTCTGACCGGCAACGTGCAATACACTTCTTCACTGAGGCGCTGCAGAGCGACGTGAGTGATATTCAGCAAGGAACAACCGCAGAGGGTGTCCACCTCGGCGCTATGGCTGGCACTGTTGATCTGGTACAACGCGTCTTGACAGGTATAGAAGCAAGAGGCAATGTCCTTCGACTTCATCCCGAATTGCCTAAGGCAATAGAAAGCCTCGACATGCGAATCCGCTACCGGGGACACTCGCTCAATCTCCAGCTGACAAAGGATTCGCTCACCGTCCAAGGAAGTAAAAGTTCAGCGCCACCAATCTCTCTGTGTATCGATGACAAGATCTGCGCATTCATCAGCAACACAACCCGTGTGTTTCCATTGAACAATGAATGATAAAAACAATCAACCCTGAAAAAATCGGCACAGCTTCAGGATGCAGCATTTAAATCTGAAACAGAAGCAAGGATATGCTGCTCAACGAGGCCGCAGGAGTAATTTCCGATTTAGCGAAACTCAAGAAAGAATAGTCAGGTTTTTTGGTTCAAGGCCATATCAGATAAATACACCACCGGATGCTTCAATACGCTGGGCATTTACCCATCGGCAGTCGTCAGAAACAAGGGCTGCAATGAGATCACCAATGTCGTCCGGAAGGCCGACACGCCCCAACGCGGTTCCAGAAGCAATGAATGAATTAACCTGTTTGTTGTCACGAACAGTGCCTCCTCCGAAATCAGTTTCTATTGCTCCCGGTGCCAGAACATAAACAGAGATACCCCGGTGTCCGAGCTCTTTGGCAAGGTATCTGGTCAGCACTTCAAGAGCACCTTTCATAGATGCATACACGGAATATCCCGGCAAAGTAAAACGGGCAAGGCCGGAAGAAACATTGAGTATGCGGCCACCATCAGCCATCAGCGGCACAAGGGCCTGGGTCAGGAAAAAAACACTTTTCAAATGAACATTAAAAAGAGCATCAAACTGAGCTTCTGTCACATCAGCGAAAGCCGCATTGATGCCCATTCCTGCATTGTTGATAAGGATGTCAAAGCGCTCTGCACCCCATTGTTCCAGTGTTTCCTTCACCTGTTCAGTGAAAGCAGGAATTCCGGAAACAGAACCAGCATCAAGATGCAGGGCAGTTGCTCGTGCACCCAGGTTTGTAATAGTGAAAACAACCTCATCAGCGGCTGTTTTGTTCTCTCTGTAGGTGATAATCAGATCTGTGTTTCGGGCGGCCAGTTTCAGGGCGGCATTTGCCCCGAGACCACGGCTACCGCCAGTTATAATGGCTATTTTACGAGTCATGTCTGTTTCGGATTTATGCTCAAATGTGATGTGAATAAATGAGTGCCTAGTACCTGATATTGACTTTCTCCTTTAAGATTTCTTGCACTGAAAAATTACAGTTCGACTTCACAGGATATATAGCCACCCATAAAACTTTCCAGACAAGCAGATGTTTCGCCTGATTCAACTGTCATGATCCAATCGTTGTAAGTTATATTTTGATTTCTTATTGTTGTCGGTATTCAACAAAAAGTCAAAGCTAAATCATAGCTATAACTTTCAAATCTAATCTCTTAGTTCACCAAATCAGAATTTATATTGAAAAAGTATTTGGCTTTTCTCGGTGCCGCCATAACAACATGTATGCTGACCGTTCCAGCATTCGCAACTGATTCTCCTTCCTGTTACATCAGTGGAAATATCGGTGAGACTTGGTGCATGGATAATGACATCATACCACGGGACAAATCAGGAGCCCTTTCAACGACTGGAGGCCTAACCCTGATAGGTGCTGTCGGTATGAAGTTCAGTGATTCCTGCAGGCTTGAGGCTGAACTCGACTATCAGCGAAATAATACTGACCATATTACCTTCAACACGGAAGTTTATCGTATATCGGGGCTGCTTTCAGAAACCTCAATTCTGGCAAATGGTTACTATGATTTTCATACAGGCACTATCAACCCTTATCTTACTGCCGGTTTGGGGTGGGCAAGTTTTAATGTGAATGGTTTGAATGGCAGGCATGGTTTGCATGGCTTGAACGAAACTCATTCAACGTTTGCTTATCAGTTTGGAGCTGGTCTATCCATTCCAGTATCTAAACATCTCGATATTGATACTCGCTATCGTTATGCCAGAAGCAGCACGATGAGCCTCGACAATAATTACACAACTTTTCAACTCGCCAGCAACAGTGCTTTGCTTGGTTTGAGAATCTGGTTCTAAAATCAAAATTGGTCCACAGTTTTTTTTGGTAACAACCGAGGCAAAAGCCGATGCACCTCGGAATATACTTATGTGGTTGGTGCCATCTTGAGAGCATGTCTGAGGCCCAGGCCTCGGAAAAGGTCACTGTCTGGAAGGATGCGAATGGCAAGATATTAAATTCCGTGACGGTGATCAATGGTAGCATAAAGGAGAAGAACATCCGCCTCATCGACGAGTACCATGATATCGACTGCAAGATTGAACTCCTCAATAGCTTCGTATCAAGTGTAAGTGGCCTTTTTTATGTTTGAGGAAATACTCAAAATAAACATTATTATTGTTTAGATTGTTTTAAGTATTTGTGACATCGTCAAGTCCAACAGAACAACCCCATTAACAGTTCTGATTACTTTTTTTTGGGAATTTTCAAGCTATCCTGTAAAACTGTACTACAGAGGTTGCTGTTTAAAAAAATTCAGTATCGATGATTAAAAAACTACCTGTAATAATTCTGGCCATTTTGTGGTCAGTTCCTGCTTTTGCGGCTCACCCCTTGATGACTGATGATACTGGGACTCAGGGTAGGGGGAAATTTCAGTTGGAGTTGAATGGGGAACATTCAACAGATCATGAACTTGCAGACCCCATTTACACAAAGGAAGCTGGAGGTTCAGTTGCTGCAACTCTGACCTATGGCATTACCGATGACATCGATCTTGTGGTTGATTTTCCCTGGCAGTGGAGCTCTCTCTATGACGGTGCAAACATTATTGCCAATGACAAAGGGATCAGTGATACATCAATTGAACTCAAATGGAAGTTTTTTGAATGTAAACCTCATGAGCTGAGCCTTGCTCTTAAGCCGATAGTAACCATTCCGACTGGTGATGAACAAAAAGGGTTAGGCAATGGCAGGTTGTCTGAAGGAGTGGTACTGATTGCTACCAAGGAGTGGGAGAATAGGGCTCTGCACTTTAATGCCGGATTCTTCCATAATTCATACGGACTGGAACAGGATAAAGCAACCTTCAAAGAAAATATCTGGCATACTTCACTTGCGGCAGAGGTTCATATGACTGAAAAGCTCCGTGCTGTTGCTGACTTCTGCATAACCAGCAATACTGAGAAAGCACCAGACCCCTGCCAAGCTTTTCTGCTTGGTGGCCTAATTTACAGTGTAGCGAATGACTTCGATCTTGATATTGGTATAAAAGCTGGCTTGAACCATGCCGAGACCGATAAAACTATTCTTGCTGGCCTTACGGCGAGATTTTAATCATTATTAAACGAGATAAAGCAATGGGCAATTGGAGATTATTTACAAAAAGTGTTGCAATCGTTCTTGCAATGGCAATAGGATTAACTCTCAGTCCGTTAAAATTGAGTGCTGATTCAATAGATACAGAACAACAACATTCGACTGGAAATCAAAGCTCAACAAACACTGGATTAATCATTGGAGGAGTTGCGGCTGCCGGGTTATTGGTCTATTTCATTTTGATTCGGGATCATAGTCATAAAACAACGACGTCAACTGGCGAGGCCTACACTCTTGGTTCTCAGATCTCACTGAGTGATAAAGAGCATACCAATAACAGCCTCTTCTTAGACCATGAAAGCCCTTTTTTTCTTAGTGCACAGAGAGATCTCAAGTAAGGCTGAAGAGCAAGAGCCAAATCAACACCATTACCATCACTTTAACTGTTTTACCTTCTCTCTGACAAGAGCGGTAATCTCTTTTTTGTTTGCAGCACGAAGCATCATGCTGCGCCACTGAGTTTCAGAAACCATTTTACTGATAAGTCCGAGCATTCTGATATGACTGTTTGGATCGGAAAGAGGAGAGAGCATCAGGAACATGATGCGGGCGGTATTGCTTGATTCCTTGTCATAAATACCGATTTTGTTGACTCCGATAACAATAACTGGCTTACTCAGATTTTCAACTCTTGCATGGGGCATTGCTATCTCCTGCCCGATAAAAGTTCCTCCCTGTTTTTCCCTTTCAAACAGAGCAGTTAATGCGCTTGCTTCATCAATATCCGGGTCAGCGATGCAGCATTCGTGCAGAAGCTGGCGAAATGCCTCTTCTTTTTCAATAACACTCTCCCACAACACAACCCTTGCATTCCTGACCGGTTCTTTCCAGGCATTTTGCTGCTTGATGCCGAAGATATTTGGCGCAAAGAGTTTTTGCTTCTCGGCACTCCCCTCTTCCCTTGTATCAAGCACAATAACAGTGATCTCCCTGCATTCGCTGATCAATCGTTCAACAATGGTCTGGCGACCCTGGATTCGCTGCCACCAAGGAAGTTTTCGTCCTGAGTTTCCGATGATGATGTGGCCGACGCCATACTCCCTGGCAAATTGCAGAATGGTTTTAACCACATCATCGCCTTTATAGGTAAAAACGGTTGCGCCAAGCTGCTGTGCCAAAGCAAGTGTATTGGCAAGTAAACGCTGTACCCTCGCATCAATATTGGTTGGACTGTCAGAAAGCGTTTGCACATAGACCGCATACCAGTTTCTATTGAGTCGTCCTGCTATACGCGATGCATAACGCAGAATCATTTCACAGTTCTGCGTTTTTGAGCTGAGGCAAACCATCAGCTGATCAGGATTTGACGCAGATTCATCAGGGAGTTGATTACGACGTTTTGCATCGAGCTTTGCAGCGAGCTCCCTCAAGGTCAGCTCCCGGAGCTGTTCAAGGTTTTCAGGCCTGAAAAAATTGGACAAGGCAGCTTCCATACGACCAGGAACATAGACCTTCCCTTCTGAAAGGCGCTGGCGCAGATCATCGGTTGTAATATCAACATTAACAAGCTGATCGGCCAGCCCCAGAATACGATCAGGCACCCTTTCCTTGACCTTTACACCGGTTGCATGTTCTACCGTTTCATAAAGACTTTCGATATGCTGGATGTTCAAGGTTGAAATGACATGAATACCGGCAGCAAGAATTTCTTCAACATCTTCATACCTCTTGGAATTTCTGCTTCCAGGAACATTGGTGTGCGCAAGTTCGTCGACAAGCACAACAGAGGGACGACGCTGAAGAATAGCATCGATATCCATTTCGGTAATTTCAATACCCCGGTAATGCAGGCTTTTTCGCGCCATAATTTCGAGGCCAGAGAGAAGAGCTTCGGTCTCCTTCCGTTGATGGGTCTCTACAAGACCGACTACAACATCAATGCCATTATCCTTCAAGCGCCTTGCTTCCTGCAGCATCTGCCAGGTTTTCCCCACTCCGGCGCAGTAGCCGACATAGATCTTGAGTTTGCCCTGTTGCGACTGCTGGATGAGACGCAAAAAACTGTCGGCCCTGTTGCTCTCCATAGTTTTCTCTTTATGCTTCTCTTTTTGCGGAATTACTTCTGCAGCCGGTCAAGCGACCTGTTTAGGTGCAGAACATTGACCAGTGATTCGTTCAGTAACGGGATGGTTATTGTTCCACTTTCCGGGTTATTAATAACCGCCATGACCTGATCGATAGAGAGACCCCTTGCCCGGGCTACTCTCGGCGCCTGAAATTTGGCCGCGGCAAAAGATATGTGAGGGTCAAGACCACTGCCTGAAGCAGTAACAAGATCAGCAGGAATTTTCTCCCCTTTCTTCAGAGCAAAAGGCACAAGCAGTTTTTCTGTTTTCTGGCGCATTGCTAATGATGCAGGTGAAAGATTGCTTGCACCTGCACTGGCAGCGTTCCAAGAGACAGCCGATGGACGGGACCAGAAATATTCATGCCTGGAAAATTGCTGACCAATTAGCTCACTACCCACAATCTCTCCTTTTTCAGAACGGATAAGAGAGCCTGACGAAGCATAGGGCGCAATCTGAGCGGCAAGAAGAGTGATAAAGGTATACAACCCACTGCAGATAGCAACAGTAACAGGAAGAATTCGTAACGAGACCGCAAATTGACGAGAGAGATCCCCAAATGACAACGTTGTTTTCATGGCAGTAAAACATTTGTTTATACAAGACCGGTTAAGGCTATAAGCATGTCAATAAGCTTGATTCCTACAAATGGTACCATTACCCCACCAAGACCATAGATGATCAGGTTTTTGCGAAGTGTGGCATCAGCTCCCATCGGACGGTATTTAACACCCTTTATCGCAATCGGTATCAGCAGAGGAATAATAATGGCATTAAAAATCAACGACGAAAGAATTGCACTCTCCGGTGTCGCCAGGTGCATGATGTTCAGCACAGCAAGCCCTGGTATTGCCAGAACAAACATGGCAGGAATAATTGCAAAATACTTGGCGACATCGTTGGCAATGGAGAAGGTGGTCAAGGCGCCGCGAGTCATAAGCAGCTGCTTGCCGATCTCGATTATCTCAATAAGTTTTGTCGGATCACTGTCGAGATCGACCATATTGCCAGCCTCTTTGGCTGCCTGGGTGCCGGAATTCATGGCAACTCCGATATCAGCCTGTGCGAGCGCAGGTGCATCATTGGTTCCATCACCCATCATGGCAAGCAATCTTCCACCCTGCTGTTCCTTTCGGATATAGGCCAGTTTGTCTTCAGGACGTGCTTCAGCGATGTAATCATCGACACCTGCCTGAGAAGCTATAGCTCCTGCGGTCAGCGGGTTATCCCCTGTCACCATAACTACACGCAACCCCATGGCTCGAAGCCGGGCAAATCGTTCGGAGATACCGGGTTTGAGAATATCAGACAGAGCAATAACTCCAAGAAGTTCCTTACCATCAGCAACAGCAATAGGGGTCATCCCTTTACGAGCAACGTCATCAACCATTCCCTGCATCTTTTCGGAAACATTGCCTCCCAGATTTTTACAGTATTTTATAAGGGTATCGGGTGCTCCCTTACGCAAACTCTGACCATCAGGAAAATCAATTCCACTCATTCGTGACTGTGCTGAAAACTCTACAACCGTTCCAGCACCATCTGCAACGCCTTTAATCCCAAGCGTTTTTTCAGCAAGAGTAATAATGGATTTCCCTTCGGGAGTCTGGTCGCCGAATGAAGCTTTCATTGCCACTGTTGCAAGACGCTCCCTGCTGATACCAGGGATGGGAAAATAATCGGTTGCCTGGCGGTTACCTATGGTTATGGTACCTGTCTTGTCAAGCAAGAGTGTATCAATATCCCCGGCAAGCTCTACGGCTTTACCACTTTTAGCCAGCACATTTGCCGACAGAGCACGGTCCATCCCGGCAATCCCTATGGCAGAGAGTAAGGCTCCGATAGTGGTTGGTATAAGGCAAACAAGCAGCGCAACAAGAGTGGGTACACGAAGCGTTATACCAAAATATTTTCCAATTGGCCATAGTGTTCCGGTGACCAGTAAAAATGCCAGTGTCAATCCGGCAAGCGTTACGGTGAGCGCAAGTTCATTCGGCGTTTTCTGCCGGATTGCCCCTTCAACAAGAGCGATCATTTTATCAAGAAAAGAGTTTCCGGCTGAAACGGAAATGCGGACAACGATATGATCCGAAAGGACTCTTGTCCCCCCGACTACTCCAGACCGGTCACCGCCTGCCTCTCTCACCACTGGTGCCGATTCACCAGTAATGGCCGATTCATCAACCATTGCTGCACCTTCAACAACCTCTCCATCTCCAGGGATTGTTTCGCCTGTCAAAACAAGAACACGGTCACCCTCATGAAGCTCATCAGAACTTACAGACTCCTCCCTGCCATCTCTTACCCTTCGGGCAACTGTATTCTGACGTGTCCGTTTGAGACTGTCTGTCTGAGCCTTTCCCCGAGCTTCGGCAAGAGCTTCAGCAAAGTTTGAAAACATGACGGTAAGCCACAGGATAATCATGACCGCAACCGTATAGAGCTGGTGGCGATCTCCTGTCGTTGCATTTAAAATGGCAATAAGCGTTGTCAGTACAGCTCCTGCTTCGGTAACAAACATGACAGGATTTTTTACCATAGCCCTTGGATCAAGCATCACCAGTGATCGGCTCAAGGCACTGAAAACAAGCTTTCTTTCAAAAATAGAGGATGTTCTTGTCTGCCGGCGTTCAGATTTTGCCTGATCATAAATATTCGGCAAGGGATTCGTTTTCATCATGATCTCTTTATTTATTCTTTGAAAACTTCATGGTTCAATGAATGATTGCTGTAAGATGATCAGCAACTGGTCCAAGGACGGCTACCGGTAAAAAGAGAAGTGCGCTGATAAACACAACACTCCCTAAAATAATGATTCCAAAAAGCAGGGTATCGGTTCTGAATGTTCCAGCTGTTACCGGAACCGGTTTTTTGGCCGCAAGCGAACCTGCAATGGCAAGAGGCAAAATGATCGGGATATAGCGACCGAGCAGCATTACAATGCCGGTAGCAATGTTCCAGGGAATACTGCTATTGCCGAGCCCGGCGAAGCCAGAGCCGTTATTGGCGGCTGATGAAGAAAACTCATAAAGAATTTCTGTAAAACCGTGTGCCCCGGGATTTCCCACAGTTGCAGCGCCTAAGGGAGTTGCGGCAAAGAGTGCTGTGCTGCCGAGAATCAGAGCAGGATGAACCAGCAGGGTTAGCAGTGCAAGTGTCATTTCAGGGGTCTCAACCTTTCGCCCGAAATATTCCGGGGTACGGCCAACCATCATGCCGCAGATAAACACACCGACAATGATAAACACAAACATATTGATCAGGCCAACTCCGACACCGCCAAAAACAACATTCAGCCACATACCAACAAGTGGTACAAGGCCGGTGAGCGGGTTAAGACTGTCGTGCATGCAGTTAACCGAGCCATTGCTGGTAGCTGTCGTTACTGCTGCCCAGAGAGCGCCTGCACCGGAACCAAAGCGAAGCTCCTTGCCTTCAAGATTCGAAACCACATCGACCGGTAGGCTGGAGAGTGCTATCGCAGGAGCCCCTTCAAACCAAACCGCCGCTCCGGCTTTAAAAACGAGCAGTGCCATCATGACCGAAAAAATCACAACAGCATCACGCATGCGCCCTGTTATGCGTCCAAACATCCATACGGTTGCCATTGGGATCAGGACGATACTGATGCACTCCAGAATATTGGTAAAAAAAGAGGGGTTTTCGAATGGATGGGCTGAATTTGGCCCGAACCATCCACCACCGTTGGTGCCCAGCTGTTTAATTGCCTCCATGGCAGCAACAGGGCCCCTGGCTATGGTTTGCGTTGCATGCTCAAGGGTATGGGCTACGGCAGCACCTTCCATAGTCATTGGAACTCCTCCGGCAACAAGAAGCAAGGCAACAAAAAGTGCAAGTGGCAGCAAAACAAAAAAAGTAGTTCGCATCAGATCGCTGTAATAATTACCCACTGTTTTTTTTCCACCAAGCGCTCTGGCAAGCGCCGCAAGAGCAGAAACACCAGTAGCAGCTGAAACAAACTGGAGCCACATCAACCCGAAAAGCTGGGAAAAATAACTCATGGATACTTCACCAGAGTAATGTTGGAGGTTGGTATTGGTTACAAACGAGGCCACAGTATTAAAAATAAGGCTTGCCTCAAGGGCTCCTTTTCCATCGGGATTGAGCGGCAGCCACTGCTGCATGGCAAGAACAATTGCCACAAACGCAAACATCAATACGTTGAAAATCATCATCGACAAAAGATAACGCTTCCACTCCTGCTCCTCAATGACAGCCTCACCCCCTATTTTGCTGAAAAAGCGTGCACTACAGCGACTATAACCAGACTCCCCGGCTGGGTCAATCAGTCGGGTCATAGCGAGACCCAATGGCCAGGACAGCAGGGCAGGAACAATAAGAACTAACAAAAATAGCAGTAACATGGCGTAAGAGTTAAAATTTCTCAGGATTGACAATGGCATAGACCAGATAAACCATGCAGCCGAAAAACGTGAGCAAGACAATGAAATCCATCTCTTTTAACCTCCGAAGTGAAGAATTGTGCCTGCCAGTCCGGCAAGCCCTGCCAGAAGCAGAAAAATAAGTATGCCGACAAACAGGTAGTGATAAACGCTCATGAGGCCTCTCCTCCTTTTGGTATGGTGAACCAGAAAACAGAACCTTTTCCTGAAACGCTTTCAGCTCCAACTTTTCCACCATGAGCCTCTATGATCTCTTTGACTATGGAAAGTCCGAGCCCGATTCCGCTCTTCTCCTCCTGCCCGGGAACCCTGTAAAACTGTTCAAAAAGGTGTTCTACATGTTCTGATCCAATACCGGCTCCCGTATCAGCAATAGAAAAACGGATGTTCTCCTGTTCTTCAGATGCACTGAGCGTTACCGTTCCCCCCGGTGAAGTAAAACGCAATGCATTCGACAAAAGATTGGCATAGACATGCCGGAGACTTTCTCTGTCTGCAAGAATTACAGGCAATGATTCAGGAGTTCGGTTTTCAATGGAAACACCCTTGTCACGGGCTGCGACAAGAAATGGCTCTATTCCCTCAATACTCATCCGGAAAGGTAAAACAGGAGCAAAGTTCAGATGGGCCTTTCCTGATTCAATCCGGTTGATATCAAGCAGGTCATCAAGAATATGGACAAGACGTTCGGTTTCCTCCCGTGCGGCAAAAAGCAGCTCTTCCTGTTTCTCATTAAGCTGACCAACGCGCTCCTCGAGCAGAAGATGAACAGACATCCTCAGTGAAGTTAATGGAGTTCTCAGCTGATGCGAAACCGTGGAAATAACATTGCATTTCAGTTCCAGCAACTCATGGAGCTGAGTAACATCCCTTAAAATCAATACTGTCCCGGCAAACCTGTCACTCTCTATCCCTGCTCTAACAGGCACTGCCATTGGCTCAAAAAAAAACTCACGACTCTCGGCAAAATGCTGTATAAATCCGTTTGACTCACTGTATTCAGCAGCCGATCCTTGTCGAAGAGCTTTCTGCAGTAAAACAGTCAGCCACTCATAGCCAAGGTCATGAGCATTAACCCCGGGCTTCAGTCCGAAATAATGATCTGCACTCTCCGTGGATACCTCAACATTTCCATTCAGGTCAAGCACCGCTATCGGCGAAGGGAGTACCTTAAACACCTCCTCGGTTACCCTGCGAGTTCGAATCAGGGTTTCCTGATCGCTTTTGCGCATTTTGCGGAGGGTTGCCGCCATTTCATTAAACGATTCTGAAAGCTTTCCAATTTCATCGGTTGAATCGGTATCGATGACCAGGTCAAGGTTGCCATTTCTTATTTCTTCAGCAGATACAATCAGCTTTTTAATCGGCATGAGTATCCATCGATGCGACAGATAACTGAACAGTACGGCAAAAACTGCGCTTGCCAATAGTGCGGCAAGCATGATGTTATGCGCTGAAGCAGCCATGTACCTTGCACTGTTATTCGCCTCATTCATGTTGGACTGGTTCATTTCCAGAACCTCTGCCGACAGATGTTTTATATGGCGAAAAAGGGGAAGAAGAGTAGAAAAATAAGTGCGTTGCCTTTCGTACAAAGAAAGAGATGGATCAGTAACACGCTTGATAACTCCGATATATTGCGAGAACTGACTCCTGATTTGCAAGGCTTTCAGGCCTTCTCCAGGTAGAGTAATATTGCCAAATTCAACACCAAGAGCTTTGCGGAAGTTCAGTTCATGTTCACGGATATTATTCATCCCTTCATCATAGTGGCCTGAAAAAGTGAACAGTACACCGCTGTCGATTCGCTCAAGAGCCTCGGTCATATCCTGACAGGCAACAACACTGCGATAGTTCTGTTTGAGAATAACATCAATTGCTCCGCCCAGTTCATCAATCTGCCTGATTGTAATCAAGCCCATGGCTGCTACAATCAAGAGCAAACCACTGAATCCAAGGACAAGTTTTTGTCGTATGCCAATCATATTGATTTTTCTTTTCAATTATTTTACAAATAGCGTGCCAATTGATCTTTTTCACATAAATCAAGGGGAAAGCAGGAATACGGGTAAATATACCTTGCAGAAATCAAGGAAATACCGTTAAGAGGATTGCGTTTTGCAATGCGGTCTACAGGAGACTATGCTGAGGACGATCTGAAGCGAGGTTTGTATCGGGTAGAACTTCAGCGCCTATAAGTTCAGTTTTACTTAAAATAGATAGTCGACGTTGAATTTTGCATGGTTACAAGATCGTCGAGCGGGCAAATTACCCTCCCAATCTCCTTTTTATTGACCACATCTATCCGGTTTTCTTTGATCTTACATCTGGCACGTTATTTGCAATATTTTATATGGAAGTTGAAAACACCGGTCGTAAGGGACGCCGGTGGTTACCGATCGGGGGTCTTGGGTGAAACCAGAGTGATCTCCGACCGGATTTTTATAAAGATTACCGTCTCGACTGGAAACGAGTTTCTCGACTGGATAATTGCCTTGGCTGAAAGCTCCGTTTAGACAGAAAAAACCGAACGAACTAACCTTGACGGTGACGCTGGCCGGATTGGCCCTTGCATTTTTGATGGAGGTGAGCCCAACTAACGGAAAAGAGTCATGAGGCGAGTTTGAAGGTATTTACAGAACTCACCTCATCATAGGGCTCTTCCAATTGACCAGTTACTGGTGATTAATGGAAATCATATTCATGTAATGAGGAGTTATTGATGTAAAGTGATTCATCACCGCTTTCACCAGTTCGGATTCTGTAGGCTCCTGTAATCTCCGAAACAAAGATTTTGCCATCTCCGACCACTCCGGTATTAGCGTGCTTTAAAATACAGTTGATGGTTTTCTCCAAATTAATGTCACGCACAACGATTGATAGTAATCGTCTGGAAATTAGGGAGGTCTCTCTGATACTTCCCCGATAGATTTCTTTTTTGAATTTTGTGTCATTACCCTGTCCAGTAACGTCCCACCAAGAAAAGAAATCAACATCAATCTCATGAAGATATTGTTTTAACTCTTCATACTTGCTTGTCCGAATAATGGCTTCAATTTTTTTCATGATTTTATTTTTGTTTTGGTTGTAACGACAATATTTAGACATTTAATCCTTTCTGATCAAAATAAAGGGGACGCAGCGACATGATAACTCATTTAAAAGTTTAGCCTTTTGGCTGGATAAGAGGATTGATCAAAAGAACATGCCCCCGTTATCTGACCAATACTGATAACCAGTGAGATAAGAGCTTTTCTGGATGTTTTCGTCAAAGTGACGATGCACCCTCATTTTTTCACATGCTGTTATCATAATCTCATCTGACTTAAATGAATACCCTTCATCTTCAAGGAATGCTTCAAAGCGATATCGTAACTCCTCATCAGAGTTTAATTGACGAATGAATTTTCTTACTTGTTCGATTGACATCTTAAACCCTCCTATTGTCTTTTCATATATTCTTATGAAATACCAGTATGCCAATCATATTGATTCCTCTTTTAATTATTTACAAATGGCATGCCAATTGATTTTTCTCAGATAAATCAAGGGAAAAAATAGAAAGCGGGAAGAGATACCTTGCAGAAATCAAGGAAATACCGTTAAGGTAATTGCATTTTGCGATGCACATGTATCAGCATAAAAAAGAGAGTCTTAACCCTGTAGCAATGAGGTCACCAATGGATTATCGCGTACCTGGTTTTATTGCTGATTGAGCAGGTTCAAATGGGAGTGAAGTAGCATGGGAGGCTGTGGAATTACATCATGTATTGCTTTCTTTTTCTCCAGAGCGTTGCCTGATCAATACCCAAAACCTTGGCCGCCTCTTGTAACGACTTTGTTGAAGTAAGAATAGTGCGTATATGAGCCTCTTCAAGTTCTTCCAGGGTTAACGGATTTCCATTGAATGCTTTATGAGCTGTAGCAAGAATTGTATCCGGAAGAACTTCAGTGCCTATAAGTTCTGTTTTGCTTAAAATAGCTGCGCGTTCAATAGCATTGCGTAACTCCCGGATATTACCAGGCCAGGAATAGTTTCTCAGAGCTTCCAAAGAATCATCTGTAAATCCTGTAAGGCTTTTATGGTTCTGGGCAGCAAAAAATTGCAGCATATTCCGGGCAAGCTGTTCAATGTCATCAGGCCTTCCTGCAAGTGGAGGAAGTTCAATCTGAATGACATTTAGTCTGTAGAAAAGGTCCTCACGGAAACGACCTTCAGTTACCGCCTTTTCTAATGGTGTATTAGTAGCTGCAATAATACGTACATCAGATTTCCGGGTCTGATGATCGCCGACTCTTTCATATTCACGTTCCTGAATGAAGCGGAGAAGTTTTGACTGAAGAGAAAGAGGAAGGTCCCCAATTTCATCCAGGAACAAAGATCCTCCTTCACAAGAATAGACCCTTCCAGGATTATCCTTGACTGCCCCGGTGAATGCCCCCTTGATATGTCCGAAAAGCTCGCTTTCGAGCAGTTCAGAACTTAATGACGGGCATGAAATAACTCCGAATGGTTTCTCCGCACGGCGACTCCAATGATGAATGGAACGAGCAAGAACAGTTTTCCCTGTCCCGCTTGGTCCTCTTAACAACACTACTGCTTCAGAACCAGCAACCTGCCTAGCCAACTCGACTGCTCGCTGCATGGAGGGATACAATGAGTTGAAATTTGCTTCTGGATGAATCCTGGTAAGATCTTCCTGCAACGATGCAATACGCCTTTCCATACCACATACCGCAGCAAGTCGTTCAGTAATAAGCTCAAGCTGGACGGGTGTAAACGGCTTGGCAATATAGTCGACAGCACCACGTTTCATGGCTTCAACAGCACTCTCTATAGACGCATAGGCAGTAATAACCACAACCTTTATCCATGGATAAGCTTTTAACAGCGAGTCCACAAGATCAAGGCCCTTATCCGTTCCCAAACGCAAATCGACAAATGCGAGGTCAAAAACCTGCAGCTCAGCCACAGTCATTGCATCACGCGAATTACTTACCGCTTTGACATGATGACCACGGGATTCCAGAAAAACTGTTAAAGTCTTACGGATATTAATTTCATCATCGACTACAAGTACGTTAAGGGATATCATTTGAAAAGCGATGTAATTACCATGTTGTTCAGCCACTCCAAAATTATAATCAAATATACATGCTATCCCATTCCCGAAAACGCGTAAAAAGTTTTTAATGGTGCACAAGTTTTTAAAACAACTGTCGTCGAAATACATGAAGAAATAAATAAGACCTATCGAGATATACGATTATCAAGAGTTAGACCTTTTATTAACATAAGAATAAACTGAAAAAAACGATGAAAAAGAGAGTGATGATGGTGTTAACAGCGACACTGCTTGGTTTTGGAAGTGTTGCTTCAGCCGCAACGGATTACAGCCACTACTCAGACGCTGAACTTGGCAAGCTGCGGGCGAAAATTCATAACGCTTCAATTGAAGAGCGAATTGCCTATCGGCAGGAGTGGCATAAAAGACTTGCCGAACTCGGGCCGGAAAATCGCGAGCACTTTATGAGGTCACCAGAAGGAAGAGGAGCTGAGTGCAGAAGGCACGGATTGCAGGAAAGACTTGGATTAAACGAGAGCCAAAGTGCTCAAGTCAAGGAGCTCCGTGAGAAACAGTTCACTCTTGTCATTGCAGAACGAAAGGAGCTTCAGACTTTAAACCAAGCGCTTCAGGCTGAGTCCTTCAAAGTAAATCCTGACCAGAATAAAATTGAAGAGCTTTCCGGCCAAATCGGCAAAAAACATGCATCGCTTGCCCGCCTGAAAAGTCATCATATGTCAGAACTTGCCTCAATACTGACGCCAGCTCAGCGCGAAAAATTGCAGACAATAAGAGATGCCCGAGAACTTCATGGACATTTTGGCAGAAGGTTTGAATAAATAAAACCTTTGTCATAAAAAAAAGCAGGCCTTCATTTCTCTCCGGCCTGCTTTTTTTATGAATAACTCCCCAGTCAACCCGAACCGAAAAAACCCGGCAAATATAAGCACTCAATATCAATGCCTGTTCACAAAAATGTTACTGTTATGGTATAATTATTTCGATATGATTAAAAAAAGATACATTTTTACAACCGTGCTTTATTATTGTTTTTCTTTTCCGTATTCGATACGTTAGGATTGCTCGATATCTCCTATAACATTCAAGATTTTTACTATTGCCATGCTATTTTCAAGACATGCCGTTCCTGGCATTATGATTGTTTTATGTGCTTTATTTTTTATTCCGCGGCACCTTACCGCAGCGGAGATTGCTGGAGATTATATCTCCATCCGCAAGGAGGGAACAGGTAAAATCACACTGGTACTCAACAAACCGGATGCACAGGGAAAAAAAGAGAGTGGATGGGCTCAGAGTCTCAATACTATTGTGCATGACGGCCTTGATTTTACGAAAATTTTTACACTGATTTCTCCCCCACTCAACGTGAAAGAGTCCGGTGACCAGAAAAACTCAGTTATTAATTTCGGAGCCCTTAATTCTATAGGTGCAGAGATCTATGCTGGCGGAACCGTATCAAAAAAATCAGGTATGATCAATCTTGATGTGGAGGTGTTCGAGACTGCAAGTGCAAAGCCACTCATGAAAAAAACCTATACCGGCAAGGAAGAGCAGCTTCGTTCGATGGGCCATGCATTCTGTGAAGACCTTATTGAGCTTTTAACCGGTAAAAAATCGGTTTTTGGCAGCAGGATTGTCTTTGTTTCAAATAAAACAGGGTTCAAGGAGATCTATGAGTGTGATTTTGACGGACAGGGGCTTGAACAACTGACCTCAACCCGATCGATTTCCCTCACCCCGACACTTTCACCTGATGGGCACTATCTTGCCTATACTGATTTTACTTCTGGCAGACCAGCTCTTTATATTAAAAACTTGTCGGACAAAAAAACTTCAGCAGCAAGCAAAAGCGGAGTCAGCATTGCACCTGGCTGGAGAAATAACAGCGAGGTAGCAACGACCCTCTCCTTTGAAGGGAATCAGAACATCTACCTTGTTAAACCCGATGGCTCTCTCTCCCGAAGGGTTACAAACAACAGGGGGATAGATGTTTCTCCAACATTTTCACCCGATGGCAGTAAAATGGCATTTGTTTCATCGCGAAACGGATCACCTCAAATCTTTATCCAGGATATTCAGTCTGGCGAGGCTCGGCGGCTTACCTTTAGTGGACGCTATAATACCCAGCCATCATGGTCACCAGCAGGTGATAAAATTGCCTACTCAACAATGCAAGGCAGGGGTGAAATCGATTTATTTGTTATAAATGTTGATGGATCGGGGCTGCAGCAGTTGACAAGAAATTCCGGTGAAAACGAACATCCATCCTGGTCTCCGAATGGAGAGATGATTGTATTTTCATCAAACCGTCAGGGTAAGAAAAAATTATTTATTATGAATTCGTCAGGAGAAAATCAGAGACGTTTATTGCAGGGCGAAGGTGAAGAGATGCAGCCCTCATGGTCATTGTTCCGAAAGTAGCAAAATCAATGCTTTTGCTCTTCATTTGTATAAATTTTATGTCTATTTTTTATTAAGTAACTGATTTTATTGAAATCTAACTGAAGAGGAGCCACTATGTTTGGAGAGATGGATTTAGTACTAATCGGCGGTGTCGTTCTGTTATTGTTTGGCCCATCGAAACTACCTGAACTGATGAAGGGAATGGGAAAAGGTATACGAGAGTTCAAAAAAGCACAGGCTGACATTGAATCTGAAATAAACAAGGTTGTTCACGCTCCAGCAGCAATTGAAAAGTCTGCTGTGACCACATCATCGGTTCAAGAGCCTGAAGTTTCAACCATCAATAAATCGTGACCACCTACTCCTCAACAGGGGGGCATTGGGCAGCAAAAGTAGAAAACAACTCTTCCTGCCCAATGATTATGATCTTCCAGATCAGATTCCGATCTTAAGTCCAAGAAGGACACTGTTGCTTGATAGTCTCGTGTTGTCGAACAGGGAATCTACAATAACATTGGTTGCAAAGTAACGATAGCGGGCATCAAGCTTTATGTTGTTGTTGATCGGAATTGTAATACCTACACCAAGCTGGTAAGCAAATGCCGTTTCATTGACTGAGGGAATGTTTGGTAACCCACCCTGCGCAATAATGCCGTTGGCATTGACGTTAGCAACGCCTATACCTGCCGTTATATAGGGTTGAGCTCCGCCGAAAACAGGGATATCATAGTAGCCATTAGCCAGAAAGGAGAGCACGGAGATATTTCTGTTATTGAAACTTGCCCCATAATAATCATTATTATTGTCGTTCGCCTGATAACCAACTTCGCCCTCAAGTCGACAGTTGTTTTTGAAACCATAACCTACAGCTCCGAGCATGGTAATGCCTGAGTTATAGCGACCGAACCCGTTATAGTTGCTGAAATTAACATTGTTCATCGCCGCCTCGCCAACACTGGCACTGACATAAGCGCCTTCTGTTGATGATGCTGGCGCTAAAAACCTTCCCGGACGCCCATAGATAACTGTTGGCGATGGAGCTGGTGACCACATGCCATTCCCGGTTTCAATGGCTGAATCCGGTATTGCCCGTCTATCAATCCTGGTATCTTCGGCTGAAGCCGTGGAGGCCCACAATCCTGCGCCAGCCACCAGTAGTGCCGTTACTATCTTTTTCATTGTTTTATCAGTTTATTCGTTAATTGAAAGCGTATCCTGAACTCTTTTGATTGAAGCTTTCAGTTATCATTTTTTTCGTTACCATGTAAAGGAGTTTCACCATGACTATTATTTAGATTTTTACCGCTATTTATATCGCCATGATGGCCCCGGTTATCCTGATTACCATCATTTTTATTTTTCTTATTATCAGACTCCACATCACGGGCTTTCCGTATCTCCTCAATACGATTGTGTTTTATGACATCCGGAAGATTATCTTCCTCAATGACAACCCACGGCCCTCGATAAAACCGTGAAGAATACCAGTTATTGTTGTTATATATGTAATAGAGTTTGTCGTAGTAGATCATATCGTAGGGCGTTCCAACAGAAACCGAAAAACCGTATCCCGGCAGAACTATAAAACTCGGTCGGGTATCAATAACCAGATACTCTTCATTCCATCCCCAATATGGACCTCCCCAACCCCAGTACGGATCTCTCCATCCCCAATGAGGGCCTCCTCTCCATCCATGATAACGTACTCTGCCTTCCGCGTGAACATCAGAAGGAGGGTTGCCAAGAAGTAGCACTGCAATTCCTGCGGCTAAACAGATATTTTTTTTCATGGTTTTCTCCTGTTAAACTGAAGTTGCTTGCCTCTCTATCAGTTCCTGGTGTTTCAAATTGATTCTATATGATTACATAATCCTTAAACCTTTATAAAGGTCGACGATCTTTTCTTTTATTTCCAGCGTATGGATTTATTTTTATCAACTGGACATGAACTTGCTCCTGCCATGCAATACCTCTGGCAACTCCAGACAAGGTAACCTTTGAAGGCAACAAAAAGCCTGATGATGAGTTGCACCCCTTATCCCTGTTTTGTTCAGTTCCGGCTTTTGCGGCTGCCCCCTTTATTACTGACGACACAGAAACCCAGAGAGAAGGAAAATATCAGGTTGAAATGGATTACTAATGGCTGGAAAACGGGGATACTATTCATCGGCGGACAGATGTAGAGTGTTACTGATAATCTCGACCTCGATATCGGTATTAAAGGGGGGCTTAACAGTACCGCCCCCCCAAACACTACATTGCTTGCTGGTATTACAACAAAATTTCAGAATGAAGGCCCACCACTCTGATGAAACATTCCATGAAATCCCCAAATTGCACCGAATAGTGTTGTTATAACAGCCATGATAAGGCTTATAAGCACAGATAAAATGACAAGGGCCGGAATACTGGCAAAGACCCACTTTACCATAAACATAACCATTGACCAGAAAGGCATACGGATATCGGTAACCACAACTTTCTGTTCATACTGATGTTTATTATCGTCCATTCATCACGTTGTTTAGTATTGCCACTTTGCAGTGGTAATGTCAAAAAAACTTATTTCTGACGATTTTTCATCTCCTCTTGCATTTTCTTCATCATGGCATGAAGATCCTTGTTTTGATTGGGAGAGATACCAGAGGGCATAAAAGGAAATTCAGTTTTGGTATATCCAGCGGGAACCTTGAAAAGAGAGGCTTCAAGCCCATGTTTTTCAACCTTGGCCAGTTCAGTAACGATATTGGCCTTTTTGTGCCATATTTTTACAGGAAAGCCATCAAGACCGGCAGCCCTCATTCTCTTGGCTAAATCAGGCATATCCTTTTCCTTTGCGCTCTGCATTCTTGCATAGGTAAAATAATCAAGTATCTCTTTTGAAACCCACATCTCCATCACTGACTCTCCATGAGTGACTCGCACATGTGTACAGTTGTATCCATTAACGGTTTCCTTTCCAAGATTTTCAATTTTTGCATCGTTATAGCCATCAACATGGCCTGCTTTTGCTGCCTCCTTTGCCTCCTTTTTTATCGCATCAATATCGATAACCGAATACGTTTTTTGGCTGGTATTGATGAGGTACATCAGATTCGGTGTTTCAGCAGGGGAAACCATAACCATCTGCAAATCAGAAGGCATATTTTTCATGTGTGATGTACTTTCTGTACGTACCCCCTCCTTGGCAATATAGAGCTTGGTTTCAGTAGAGCCAGCCTCTGGAATGGTAGTGTTCATTGTAAGAACACCTTCAAACGGCATGATGGAGGGCAAGAGTGCCCCCCCCACACTGCTTACTGGAGAGGAACCGGTCTCACTTTTTTTATTGCTGCACGCACTGAGAGTGAGCAAACCAATGAGAACGAACAGAAGTGTAGAAAAAACTTTTCGCATAATGGTAACTGTTTATAGTTAACGGTAAGTTCTGCTTCCAACAAAATACCAGTAATATGGCAAATGAAAAAACTCTATTACCGAAAACAAGTTTGAAACCGGGTGAAGAGCTTTACCTGATTGCGCTTATCTGTTAAGCTCAGTAATGAAAAGGTTGAGATAGAAAGCTTCTTTTTCCTGCATCAGGGTGCGATCTTCCGGCGACTGATCGTCATAACCAATGAGATGAAGTGCTGAATGGAAGGTGACGCGTAAAAGTTCCTGCTGAAAATCTGCCGTAAACCTTTCGGCATTTTCTTTGACCATATCGAGAGAAACATAAAATTCACCGTCAATATCACTTCCCTTGCTGTAGCGAAAGGTAATGGTATCGGTAGGATAATCATGCTGTAAAAACTCGCGATTTATGCGCCGCATCATTTTGTTGCCGCAATAGACCCCGACTATAGATTCAACAGTACAGCCTTCATTTTTCAGAAGCAGAAGAAGTGCTTTTTCAAGCATCTCTTCTGGAAACTCCTTTTTTGTAGTGTTATAAATCTGAAGCGTCATGATGGAATTTTTTCTGAGGATTTAATCATAGCGTCAATATGCTTGAGCTGGTTTTTACGTACCCTGAAGGTCAGCTCAACAAACTCATCAATACAGCGATTGCCGATAACCTCAGTGTGCTCGTAGAGGTAGCTGATCAGTTTATAGTTTGATACATGCACGCTGATGTTGCGTTCCGTGTAATCGCGGGCAACCTGCTGTCCGATCATCTCTTTAAGCAGAGAGATATTAAGACCGCGAACTGCAGAGATAAACACCGCATCAGGATATTTCGCGCTGATTTCCCGCAAGAGCGATGGGTCCTCAAGAGCATCAATTTTGTTGAAGACCTCAATGATATTGTCATGCTCAACGCCAATATCCTTGAGAGTCTCCCGCACCACAAGCATTTGATCTTCAAACCCTGGATGACTGATATCGATGACATGGAGCAGAAAATCGGCCTGCAGTACCTCGTCAAGCGTTGATTTAAAACTCTCGACAAGTGTGTGCGGCAGTTTGCGGATAAAACCAACGGTATCCGAAAGAAGAACAAGCTTGTTGATATTGAGCTCAAGACGGCGGGTTTTGGTATCAAGTGTGGCAAAGAGCCGGTTTTCGGCAAAAGCCTCCGCCTCAGGGCAAAGAGCGTTCATAAGAGTGGACTTGCCCGCATTGGTATAGCCAACAAGGGAAACTCTTGGAACTGTCTGCCGACTCTGAGTCTGCGTATCGTGTTGCAGCGACACCTCTTTCAACTTTTTTTTCAGCAGGGAGATCCTGTTGCGTACCAGACGGCGATCAGTCTCTATCTGGGTTTCACCGGGACCTTTATTACCAATACCACCCTTCTGTTTTGACAAATGTGTCCACTGTCCAGAAAGACGAGGCAGCATGTATTCAAGCTGGGCAAGTTCAACCTGCATCTTGGCCTGAGCAGATTGTGCCCGTATGGCAAAAATCTGCAGAATCAGGGCCGTACGGTCAATAACCTTGCATTCGAGCGTTTTTTCGAGATTTCTTGCCTGAGCAGGCGTAAGATCATCATCGAAAATCACAAGATCAATCTCCTGTTCTTGAACAAACAAGACAAGTTCTTCAAGCTTGCCTTTTCCGATGCCATAAGCAGGATCGCGCATTTTTTTATCCTGTATGAACGAATCGACCACGTCCGCTCCTGCAGTATCAGCAAGAAAAACGAGTTCATTAAGATATTCCTCAACAAGGGATCTTGGTGTTTCGGGGGGGGAACATAGGCCCACAAGAATAGCCTTTTCCCTTTTGTTTTCAGAAGTAACAGTATTCAATCGGGCAATAATAAATTACGTAAGCATTTGAGCGAGAGTGAAGGGCAACTTGGCTTGTTGCTATATTACAACCATTGTTTTATCTTGACAACTCATTTCGTTAACATACTCAAACCATAAAAAGTTACACAAATTCACTTTCACGGCATACCGTAAAAGGGTAACAGAGCTGTGGTGACCAGAACAAGCTAATATAAGCGTGCATGTCAGATGAATCACAGTTATAACAATAATAATGCCAGCCAGAATATTATCAAGCCGATAACGCTTGATAATGCATACAGTTACTGTAGAAATATTTCCCGTCATCACGCCAAAACATTCTACCTTGCAACTATGTTTCTGCCAACAAAGCAGCAGAAACCGATTTTTGCCATCTATGCTCTGCTCCGCACGGTCGATGATGTTGTTGATATGGCAGAGGATAAACTCAATGCGGGTTTGATTACCAGCGATGAGATCAGTCGGATGCTTGAAAGCTGGAAAACAAGACTTAAAGCTTGTTATGCCGATAAGGTTGATGATGATCCGATCATGATGGCCTGGCAGGATACCCTGAAAAGCTACTCCATCCCGATAGAGCTCCCCCTTGATCTTATGGACGGAGTTGCCATGGATATTGAGTTCAAACCCTTTGAGACCTTTGACGAACTCTACGTCTACTGTTACAAGGTCGCAGCAGTCGTAGGGCTGATGACTTCTGAAATTTTTGGATACAGCGACAAGCAGGCTCTTCAACATGCTATTGAATTAGGAATAGCGATGCAGTTGACCAACATTCTGCGTGATATCGGTGAAGATGTCGATCGAGGAAGGATCTATATCCCGCTTGAAGATCTTCGCCGTTTCAACTATTCGAGTGAAGAGTTCATGCAAAAAAAAATAAACAGGAACTTCATAGAACTCATGAAGTTTCAGATAGAAAGGGCAAGAGGTTACTACAGCTCTTCTGAAAAAGGTATCCCGATGCTTGAAAAACAAAGCCGCTTTGCTGTCTGCATCAGCAGCATGAATTACGGTAATATTTTAACCGCGATCGAGCACAACAACTACGATGTTTTTTCAAAAAGAGCCTATCGCTCTTTTTATCAGAAAATCAGCACCATTCCAATGGTATGGTATAAAACCCATACGCTCTCCTGATAACCGGGGAATATCTCCTGGTTGATCATATTTTTCATCTACAGAATACACAGGTATACGACATCATGCTTAAAGAACACGAACAGAACCAGAACAACCCTGAGCAGCCAGCTCAACCCTCTTTGAATGACCAGATGCTGCGACGTCTGGAGGAGCGCCAACATCTTATTGAGTCAGGGGTCAATCCCTATCCGACCCATTTTGAGGTCAGCTACTCCTCAACCGATATTATCATCAATTTCCAGGAAGGTATCCAGGAGGCTGTTTCGGTTGCCGGGCGAATCATGACTATCAGAAAGATGGGAAAAGCATCTTTTTTCCACCTTCAGGACTCGAAAGGCAGAATCCAGATATACCTTAAAAAAGATGAAGTGGGCGAGGCAGCCTACAACACCTTCAAACTTCTTGATATAGGCGATATTGTGGGCGTGAAGGGGTATACCTTTAAAACCAGAACAGGCGAAATATCAGTCCATGCTGAAACGCTGGAACTGCTCACGAAATCGCTTCGACCAATACCAGTCGCCAAGGAAAAAGAGATTGATGGAGAGAAGATTGTGTTTGACGCTTTCAGCGACAAGGAACTTCGTTACCGCCAGCGATATGTCGATCTGATTGTCAATCCGGAGGTCAAAGAGACCTTTATCAAGCGTACCGCCATTGTCTTGTTCATGAGGCAATTCTTTTCAAGGCAAGGGTGGCTTGAGGTTGAAACCCCTATTCTGCAACCAATATACGGAGGTGCGGCTGCCCGTCCTTTTACTACCCACCACAATGCACTCGACATGCAGCTCTACCTGCGTATTGCCAATGAGCTCTACCTCAAGCGGCTTATCGTGGGTGGATTTGACGGAGTGTTTGAATTTGCAAAGGATTTCCGGAACGAGGGAATTGACCGCTTCCATAACCCTGAATTCACCCAGGTCGAGCTTTACGTAGCTTATAAGGATTACAACTGGATGATGAAGCTGGTCGAAGAGCTTTTTTATCAGACAGCTCTCGAAGTCAACAAAAGTGATGTTACTTCTTTTCTCGGCAACGAAATCAATCTGAAACCACCGTTCAAACGTCTGAGCATTATCGATGCTATTGCAGAATATACCGGCAAGGATATTCGGGGACAATCGGAGGAAGAGTTACGCTACACGGCTAAAGATCTTGGGTTGGAACTTGACCCAAAAATCAGCAGCGGCAAGATTATCGACGAAATCTTCGGTGAATTTGTTGAACCAAAGCTTATTCAGCCAACATTTATAACCGATTATCCTACTGAGATGTCGCCCCTTGCCAAGGAACACCCTTCACAACCGGGAATTGTAGAGCGGTTTGAACTTATTGTCGGCGGTAAGGAGGTCTGCAACTCTTTTTCAGAACTGAACGATCCTGTCATACAGCGCGAAAGGCTTGAATCGCAGGCACGCTTACGGCAGCGGGGCGATGAGGAGGCGATGATTGTTGATGAAGACTTCCTTCGAGCAATTGAATATGGCATGCCTCCATGCGCTGGACTTGGAATCGGGGTTGACCGTCTGGTAATGCTTCTTACCGGACAGGACTCAATCAGGGATGTTATTTTCTTTCCCCACTTGAAACCGGAATAATTTACCGAGAAACATACATAAAAACTATGCTCAGCTCCTTTTTGCCTTGAATATATATTGTATATTTAAACGTTAGGGAGCGGGGTGTTTTTCTAGCCCTCTCTACATATCAGTACATACAGAAATATAAATTCCAATGCACAGTTACTTGTATTGGGTGTGGGGTCTTGACGTTAGGTCAGAAGTCTCTTTTTTCTGGATTGATGAAATGGAGTGATGATGCTGAAAACTCTTTTGAAGGGAATCTGGGAGTGGGATCTGGAAAGCGGGGAGATGATCTGGAGTGATGAGGTCAGAATGCTCCTTGGACTGGATTTTTATACAGGAAAACCCTCCCGCGATATCTGGATGCGATCGATTATGCCGGGTGACAGAATGCGCTCCCAACAGCTCATGGAAGAGGCTATTGCAAAAAGAGATCGCTTTACTGTTGAGTGCCATGTGGCCGACTCCAGTGGATCGATACGAACACTGATCACCGAGGGGTTTCCGGTCTGCAATGTTGATGGCCGCGTGAATCGATACATGGGGATTACTCGAGATGTCACGAGGTACAGTGATGACGGGCATGTTATCAATGCACGCAACCTTTCCTGTCTTATTTTTTTCTGCAGGCAACCTTTATGCGCCATAGAAAGAGAGGGAACAATCATTACTGCAAATAAAGATTTTGAAGATCTCTTTTCAAGTGAATTTGTATCTCTGAAAGGGTTGAATATTCATACACTGTTTCGGCATGAACTGAAGGAAAAGCGAAATGAAGCATTTGATATGGTTTTCAATACAGGTAAGGCACTCCATTTTAAAGAGTGGTTTCAAGGAAAAGAGAACGGAAAGAGCAATAACAAGGAGAGCTTCTACCAGATCTCAGCATATCCGGTCTATGAGGAAAAGGGAGCTATAATATCACTGGCGATTTTTGTTACGAATGCAACAAGGCATGATGAAGCTGAACAGGGAAGGATCCAGCTTGACAAGCAATATAAAACTCTTATTGCGGCTTCCCCTGACAGTATTATCATGACTGATCTTGATGGCACGATCAGCAGTATTTCTGATATAGGGCTGGAGATTTTTGGAGCAAACAGCAAATCTGAAGTTATCGGCCAACCATTTTCAAGAATTGTTTCTTCATCAAACTTGGCCATCATTGATGAGATATTCGATGTAGCTCTCTCTGAAGGGTTGATCCAGAACAGAGAGATCCTGCTGAAAAAGAGAAACAATATGGTCTATCCGGCTGAAATAAGTGCCGCATTGATCCAGGACTATGATGGAGCTCCATCGTCATATATGATGATCATTCGTGATATTACACAGCGGAAGATTATCGAAAGCGAACTATTCCATGCCAAGCGGCTTATCAGCCTTGGGGAGATGGCATCAGGTATGGCGCATGAGATCTATCAGCCTATCAATAACATCTGCCTTGCTGTTGATAATATGCTGATGAAGGCCTCAAAAAATGAGTGGAACTGCAAGAATGAGATCGCAAAAAGCTCTGACAAAATATTTGAAAACATCATCCGGGTTCAGACCATTATTGATAACATCCGATCGTTTTCAAGTACTGACAACAACTACATCTCATCGCTTGTCAATATCAATAAAAGCATCCGTAATGCCCTCATGATGTTTACAGAGCAGTGTAAACACCGTTCGATCATCCTTGATTTCAAACCTGAACAGGAAAGGTTTACCGTAACGGGAAACATCTATAAATTTGAGCAGGTAATGCTTAATTTGATCAGGAACTCCATAGATGCACTTGAAGAGAAAAAGCAGATCACTCCTTCGAGCTTTGCAATGAAAATCCTGATCCGATCATTTCATGAAAACGGTTTGATTACTGTAAGCGTGGAGGATACCGGGATAGGGATCAGTGCCCAACATATTGATTCTATAATGCATCCTTTCTTTACCACCAAAGATCCAGGCAAAGGTACAGGCCTTGGCCTTTCAATCAGCTATGGAATAATAAAGGAGATGAACGGGGATATCAAGATAAAGAGCACTCCTATGATCGGCACAACCGTTGTGATTACTCTGCCACCGTCAGAAAAATAACTTTGCTTTTTTTCCTCCTCCCTTCCAATCCTGAGGCCAGGCGATTTATGAAAATCCCTTGCATCGTCAAAACTACCAATCCCATCTCTGGCAATAGTACCTTGCAATGCCTAATGTTGCTATATTGATAGCCTTGAGTAATCATCCATATTCTTATCATACCATGAAGCTGCTTATCGTCGATGACGAACCAGGAATAACAAGTTTTCTGAAAGAAGGACTCGAAGAGGCATCATATTCCGTTGATATTGCAAGTGATGGCAAAACCGCACTTGATCTGGCTTTGAGCAATGAATACAGCCTCATCATCCTGGACTGGATGATACCCGTTGTCAGTGGAATTGAGGTATGCCGTCAGATACGAAAGGCTGGAAAGATGATTCCGATAATTTTTCTGACCGCAAAAAAAACCTTGGATGACCTTGTGTTCGGCTTTGAGGCTGGTGCGAATGACTACATAAAAAAACCTTTTGAATTTGAAGAACTGCTGGCACGTATTAAAGCGCAGCTCAAAATAAACCTTTCTGTCGACAATACCCTCAAAGCAGGCCAGCTCACCATTAATCCCCTAAGTCACCAGGTCTTTTTCGCTTCGAAAGAGATCACACTGACACCCAAGGAATTTGCCTTGCTCGAATACCTTGTCCGCCATATGGACAGTGTGTGTACAAGAAATTGCATCATGCAAAAGGTGTGGGATCTCCCCTATGAATCTGACACATCAGGGGTTGACGTTTTTATCACATTTCTTCGCAGAAAACTGGAAAAAGCGGGTGCAAGAAATATTATACAAACCATCTATGGAGTCGGCTACATCGTTCGTGAACGAAACCTGCTATAAATAGTAAACCAATGAAGCCATCAAAAAGCAAAAGATTACTGCCTGAAAAAATGCCTGAGATGAGTTTACGTAATCGTATTGCAGTATACTATACCATCGCAACTACGTTGTTGATTGCTCTCATTTTCAGCGGGATCTTGTTCATGGTTGATCGTGCTGTTTCCACTCACTACGATGGTGAACTGATGTATGAGGTTGCAGAAACAATTTCGGACCTGAAAATAAAAGACAAATATTTTAATGATCTTGCACACGCAGCCAAGTTTGATGATGATGAAGTGAATTATAAAGAAAAAAAAATTAAACAAGAGAACGTCGATATTGATCTTGAATTTATTCAGCTTGTAGACAGTCAAGGAAGGGTTGCTAAGAAATCAGAAAATCTTTCCAGTAAAGCCTTGATTTTTAAACCAGACAACTCAAATATTATTTACTTCAATGGCATGGTTGAGGGGTCGATGCTACGTCATGTACAAGTACCCCTTGTCAATCCTGATGGCGTCACAAAAGGGTATCTTATTGTTGCTCATTCTCTTGCAAATGCTTTAACATTCCTGCGGGATTTAGAAATCATATTTCTTTTTTCATTTCCTGTTATTATTCCAGCACTTTTTATTGTGACCCGCTTTATTGCAGGAAAAAGCATACAACCAATTGACGATATTATGACGACAGCTGAAAAAATCTCCAAGACAAATCTTAATCAGCGCATACCTCTTCCACATCATCAGGATGAACTGCATCGTTTATCAGCAACCATTAATGCCTTGCTTGACCGTTTACAGGATGCATTTCAGCGTGAACAACAGTTTACAGCTGATGCATCACACGAATTGAACACCCCGCTTGCCGTCGTTAAAGGAACACTTGAAGTGATGATCAGTAAGCCGAGAGCGATAGAGCACTATGAGGCCAGAGTCAAATTCTGCCTTCTTGAATTAAACAGGATGAGCAAAATAATTGATAAACTTCTCATGCTCGCCCTCTATGAGGGTAACAAAATCAGTCCAAATATTGAGCCCATAATACTTCCACAGCTTATTGGCGATGTTGTAACAAGAATGGAGAGCACTGCATTAGAAAATAATATCTCAATCACTGTGAGCGGTTCAAAAAATGAACGGGTGGCTGCCGATCCTGCAATGCTTGAGATGATGCTTGAAAATATTCTTCTGAATGCCATTAAATATTCTCCCGGCAGCTCACTCATAACAATAGTTCTTGAACGCAAGGAAGATGATATTACCTGTAGTATTCAGGATCAGGGTATCGGAATTCCTGAAAAAAACATACTGAAAATTTTTGACCGGTTTTATCGTGTCGATGAGTCGAGAAACTCAAAAAACGGAGGGGTTGGAGTCGGACTCTCTCTTGTTAAGAAGCTTGCCGATCTTCAGCAGATAACGGTGACAGTACAAAGCCGCCCAAATATTGGAACAAAATTTATCCTGACTTTTTTGTCAGCCTGATAACTGGATATCTCTCTATCCGATAACCCTAATTTCAGCTTTCTCTCCCTTCTCGGGGTGCGTCTTGCGATTTGCATATAAATCAGGGCGGGTATGTTCCAGATATCTGGCACTGGCGCGCCAATCCCCTTTGGTATCATTGGTGAACGTTCTCAGGCGCATCTGCTCGCATTGCGCTTCAGCCAACGCAACTCCATCGTAAAGCTGGCGTTGAAGACTTTCATCACCCTGCCTTTCATGCTCTTTGCCCTCATTGTACCACTTGTAAAATGTCGATTTGCTGATTCCAGCCAGAAAGCAGGTACTCTCTTTCGACAATCCTTGAGCAATGTAGCCAAGGAGCTTTGTTATGTGATAACTATCAAGCTTCATAATAGAGGTGTTAGCATAAATTCCGTAAAAAAAGCATTTGTTTTCAGGAATTTAGCATTTTATCACAAAATTTGAAATGTTTTTGTAAGAAGAAAACCAAAAGCAACAATATTATTTATGTTGTTGCAAATATTAATCGTAAATTTGCGATAAACTTAACAAACAAGCATTATGCGAAGAACGTTGTCGGTGGTTGAATATAGTGGAGAGGAAGAGGTCATGGCGGCAGTAGCCAAAGCACTCAGCCATCCGGTGAGACTAAAAATATTGAAACTGCTTGCCAGTCAAACCTGCTGTTTTACCGGGGAGCTGACAGAGCTTATTCCCATGGCACAGTCAACCATATCACAGCACCTCAAAGCTCTTCTTGAAGCTGGGCTTATAAGGGGCGAGATAAACCCTCCCAAGGTTAAGTATTGTATTAACAAGGAGAATTGGTTAAAAGCCTCAACACTCTTTGCGAGGTTTTTTATCAGTAGTAAAAAATGCCACTGCGATTGTGGCTGACCCGGTTTTTGTAACATCACTCATTTTCGAAAAACAAATCAATCAAACCATAATGAAAAAAGTTAAAATTCTTGGAATTGGCTGTGCAACATGCAATCAGCTTGCCGATGCGGTCAACGCTGTGATTGCAGCTGAAGGTATTAATGCTTCGGTCGAAAAAGTTGAGGATATTCAGCAGATCATGGCTTACAACATTCTCTCGACACCAGCGCTGGTGGTTGATGAAAAGGTTCTCTGCAAAGGGAGAGTCCCTTCCCATGAAGAGCTTAAAGAGTTGCTGACTGCAAAACCTCATGGCGGCTGTTGCGGTAACCATGGCAGCAAAGAGAAAAATAACGGCGGCTGTTGTTCGTAAACATATGCCTGGTTCTCAACAACATTCAGGCACTGCTCGGCAAAAATGCAGTCAGTTGACAAGCTATAAGTCCTATGGTACCTATAGCTTGTAGTAGTCGCGGTACCAGGCAACAAAACGTCTAATGCCTTCATGTACTGTGGTCTCAGGCTTGTAGTGGACATCCTGCATAAGCTGATCTACATCGGCATAGGTATCGGGCACGTCGCCGGGCTGCATCGGCAGAAACTCTTTGGTAGCTGTTTGGCCAAGTTCTTGCTCAAGAGCTTGTATGTAGTCCATGAGATCGACGGGGCTGCTGTTGCCGATGTTATAAACCCTCCATGGAGCGCGGCTTGAACCGGTATCTGGCTTGAGGCCAGACCACTCTGTGTTGGGCTCTGCAACATGATCAAGCGTCCTCAGAACTCCTTCAGAAATATCATCGATAAAGGTAAAATCCCTGCGGTGTTTACCGTAGTTAAAGACCTGAATAGGCTTGTTGTTGACAATGGCATCGGTAAAGAGAAATAGTGCCATATCAGGCCTTCCCCAGGGACCGTAGACGGTAAAAAATCGAAGCCCGGTTGTTGGCAGATTGTAGAGATGACTGTAGGTATGCGCCATAAGTTCATTGGCCTTCTTGCTTGCGGCATAGAGTGAGAGTGGATGATCAACATTGTCATGCACTGAAAAAGGCATGGTCTCATTGGCACCGTATACCGAGCTTGATGAGGCGTAAACCAGATGCTTTACCCCATGATGACGGCATCCTTCGAGAATATTCAGAAAACCAAGAATGTTGCTGTTGATATAGGCATGAGGATTGATCAGCGAATAACGAACCCCGGCCTGGGCAGCAAGATTGATCACCCGTTCAAATCCACCTGTCAGAAAAAGCTCTTCCATGGCAGCACGATCTGAAATATCGGCTTTTACATAGGTAAATTGATTGTACGGCAACAGCATCGAAAGCCTTGCCTCCTTGAGCGAGACATCATAATAGTCGTTCATGTTGTCAATTCCGGTTACTTGATCACCGCGCTCAAGGAGCTGCCTGCAGACATGAAACCCTATAAATCCGGCAGCACCGGTCACCAGTATATGCATTCTTTTCATTAAAGCGTTACGGGCGCATTGTTCAGCAACCGAAAAAAAATCAAGCACTCCCTCTCTCTTTGATGATAAAAACAATTCACCATCATAGCAAGATAAAAAACTCCCTGATCAAGAACCCCGCCAGAGCTGCGGGGTATGGAAGCAAAGCTTTAGGGAGTATATCCCATAGAGATTCAGGCTCGAAACCATTAATAGCAGAATGGATAAAAAGTTTTTTCCTTGACAATGTAACTTATTTAGGCTTTTATTATCAAAATCCGAAATTATTTAAGTATATACAGAATGTGAAAAGTAAACACAAGCTGATTTTCCATAAACATGAGGAAATACGCATATGAGTCGCTTCTTTGAGCGATATGAAGCAGATGCAGGCCGGTTTTTTGATGAGGTTATTTCAAGAGATGGAATCCCCCGGCCCCATTATGACAAGATGCTTCACCGCTTCGGTCAGTTTTCAATTGAGGATATTAAAGCCCGCCGAGAAATTGTCAACATTTTTTTCCGGAACCAGGGTATCACTTTTACGGTTTACGGCGAGGATGAGGGTGTTGAGCGGCTTTTTCCGTTTGATCTTATTCCGAGGGTAGTGCCTGCACATGAATGGCAAACCATTGAAAAAGGTCTTATACAGAGGATTACCGCGCTCAATGAGTTTCTCTACGATATCTATCACACCCAGAAAATCCTTAAAGACAAAATAATCCCTCCGGAACTTATCCTCGGAAGTCAGCATTTCAGGCGGGAATTTGTTGGTGTAAACCCTCCCCTCGGTATCTATATTCATGTTACCGGCAGTGATATCATACGAGATGCCGAAGGAAACTACCTAGTGCTTGAAGATAACCTCCGCACCCCAAGTGGGGTCTCCTATATGTTACAGAACCGGCAGGCGATGAAACGCGCTTTCCCGGTCCTTTTTGACAAATACAAGATCCGTCCGATTGATAATTATCCGCAGGAGCTGCTCCGTACCCTGCAGGAAATTAGTCCCCTATCCAGACGCGAACCAAATGTTGTTGTGCTTACGCCAGGCATATACAACTCGGCATACTTTGAGCACAGCTTCCTTGCCCGGCAGATGGGTGTTGAGCTGACTGAAGGAAAAGATCTGGTGGTCAACAACAATAAGGTCTACACAAGAACAACTCGCGGTCTTGAACGTGTTGATGTAATTTACAGAAGGGTTGATGATGCCTATCTTGATCCGCTTATTTTTCGCCCCGACTCGAAACTTGGTGTTGCAGGTATTGTCAATGCATACCGCAAAGGAAATGTAACACTTGCCAATGCGATCGGTACCGGCGTGGCAGACGACAAGGTCATTTACAGTTTTGTTCCTGAAATCATCAAGTATTATCTTGGCGAAGATCCAATTCTGCAGAACGTGCCAACCTGGCTGGCAAGTAATCCTTCTCATCTCAAATATATCCTTGAAAATTTAGGGACACTTGTGGTGAAGGCGGCCAATGAATCCGGAGGGTACGGTATGCTGGTAGGACCGGAATCAACAATTGAACAGCAGGAAAATTTTGCAGAGATGATCGTTGCCAATCCCCGCAACTACATTGCCCAGCCAACTATTTCACTGTCGCGTCACCCCAGCTTTTTTAATGACACCGACCTTTGGGGATGTCATATCGACCTGCGCCCCTATGTTTTGTACGGTAAAACTATTACTATAGTCCCGGGAGGACTGACAAGAGTAGCTCTCAAACGTGGATCCCTTGTGGTCAACTCATCTCAGGGCGGTGGAAGCAAGGACACCTGGGTTGTCGATGAATAAACATTAATTTCTGATTATCTATGTTAAGCCGTGTTGCCGAATCCCTGTTCTGGATGAGTCGTTATTTTGAACGCGCTGAAAACACAGCAAGGTTTCTTGACGTCAATTTCAACCTGCTGCTCGACCTCAATAAAATTACCCATGTAGAGAATCCGAACTACTGGATAGCTCTTATTCTTGTCACCAGCGACAAAGAGCGCTTCAACAACCTCTACAACGAATACACTGCGCATAGCGTTACCGATTATCTGGTGTTCAACAAAAATAATCCGAACTCCATAACCTCATGTATCGGTCTTGCAAGAGAAAATGCACGGAGCATTATCGAAAGCATATCAAGTGAAATGTGGGAGCAGGTCAACAACCTCTACCACTATCTGCAAAGTGTGACCCCGCAGTTTGTGCATAACGACCCTTACGGGTTTTACAAGGAGATCAAAAACGCTTCACATCTCTTTCAAGGCATTACGGACAACACCTTCTCCCGTAATGAAGGATGGGACTTCATCCAGATTGCCAAGTATCTTGAACGCAGCGACAATATAGCCAGGCTTATTGATGTCAAGTACCACATGCTGCTATCTGAGGCACAAAGCCAGGCTGAGATTGTTGAAGGCTCGGAGGATATCATTCAGTGGATGGCGGTGCTGAAAAGCTGCAGCGCATTGGAGGCCTTCCGTAAAGTTTACCTTTCAAAAATCGACCCTGACAACATCCTGCGTTTTCTTATTCTGGACAGGACATTCCCGCGCAGCATAAACTTTTCGGTCTGCGCTGCGGAAGATGCTCTCTGGAGAATATCAGGCAGCTCACGACACCGTTACGTCAACAATGCAGACCGGCTTATCGGAAAACTTGAAGCTGAGCTCAGTTATACTGCAATTGAAGATATCTATTCGAAAGGTTTGCACACCTATCTTGAAGACCTGGAACATCGACTGGTGAAAGTGGGCGAACAGGTTCACCTGACCTATTTTGCCTATCACACACCGGAAATCGAGTCATCAGACATTGCTGAAGCCCTTCCATTTACCGGAATTGCAGGAGGTCGCCCCAACTGGAGCCAGGCACAGCAACATCAGCAACAGCAATAACAGGACGCAAACAATAAGAGCATGATTGTAAAAGTTGAACACTCCACCCTGTTTGAATATGATAGCCCGATCTATGAAACAGCTACTGAAGTAAGATTGCACCCCGATAACAATCCAGCGGCTCCCCAGCGCTGTGCAAGCTTCAATCTTCAGGTTGACCCACCGGCCACCATTTTTGAATACACCGATTTCTACGGAAACATTGTCAATCACTTCAACCTGCTCCAGAGTCATAAACGGGTGAAGATCGTTGCAACCTCTGTTGTTGAAACTGGCCCTGGCCGAAGCTCAGCAACAGAGAATGAGGATATTTTTCTTATCGATTTTTCCTGCCAGAGTCGCTATGTGCATTTTGATCAGGCGATACGCGACTTTACCTCCCTTTTTGCCACCAATACTGACAGTTTTCAGCTTGCGGAATCTATATGCCGTCACATCAATGAATCATTCATCTACGAACCTGGAGTAACCGACGTTCACAGTACCAGTGCTGTTGTCATGGCTCTCGGTCGGGGAGTGTGCCAGGATTTTGCCCATATCATGCTTGCTGCCTGCCGATATCTCGGAGTGCCTGCCCGATATGTAAGCGGATATCTTTTCGGAGGAAGCACGCCTGATGGACGGGATGAAGCAACCCACGCATGGTGCGAAGTCTACTGCGGCAAAGATAAGGGATGGATCGGCATGGATCCGACACATAGCACCCTGTTTGTCGATGAACGGTATATCAAGATCGGTTCCGGAAGGGACTATGATGACGTTCCACCAGTACGGGGCACCTATAAAGGCAGTGCACTGGAAAAGCTCAGTGTATCGGTCAAGGTAAGCTCAATGGAGTGATATTCCCCGTCATGACGGCAACATAACGGGGAATAATAAAAAGTCAATGTTCATTGAACAGCGACAGAGTTCAACAGATTATGAACTTTCAAGGTCAACTCGTTGATAAAAAAAGGTTTCCGGATAAAGCCAGCCCCTTTGCCAAGCACCCCGTATTGAGCAATCAGATCGTTATGATGACCTGACAAATAGAGGGTTTTCAGTTTAGGGCAGAACTTCTGAAGCTTTTTTGAAAGGTCACATCCATTCACTTCCGGCAAAACAACTTCACTTAGAAGCAGATCAATATCACTATCAAATTCACTGGCAATTCGAATTGCTTCGTCAGGTGTGTCAACGGGTAAAACTGTATATCCGGCTTTTTCAAGGATACGCTTATAGAGATTCAGGATTTCAGGTTCCCCTTCCACCAGCAATATCTTTTTTTTCAACTGGCAGGTTATGGGCGGGGCCTCCTCCTCATATAAATAGTGACTGCCCGTATGGTGCGGTAAATAGATCGTGAAGGTAGTTCCCTTCCCCAACTCACTCCTGCAATCAATACAACCTTTGTTCTGTTTAGCTATACCGTATGCTATGGACAGGCCGAGACCAAACTCTCCTTCACTTTTCTTGGTAGTAAAAAATGGCTCAAAAATATAGGGTAAGTTCTTTTTTTCTATACCAATACCGTTATCACTCACCGACAGGGCCACATAGTTGCCTGGTGCACTGAAGAGATGGTTTGCGGCACAATCATCCTCATCGATAAAAATCCTGCCTGTCTCAATCGTGATCTTGCCATTGCCAGCTATGGCATCCCGGGCATTAATGCAGAGAAGAGTAAGAAGCTGATCAATGTGCGAAGGATCTACTTTTACCAGAGTTCTTTCTCTGTCGGGTATCAACAAAAGCTGGATATTGACACCAATCCGCTCTCTGAGCATGCCCAACAAACCATCAACCAGAATGTTCAAATCAAGAACTATTGGCATAGCTGGCCTGCTTCGGGCAAAAGTAAGAAGTTGACTCATCATATCCCTGGAACTGCAAGCGGCCTCAACAATTGCGCCAAGGTTTTTCAACTGAGATTTATTTGACTGTAACATCTCCGGATCCATAGCCTTCTTGACCTTATCAAGAATGATATCGAGCAGCTGACTGTAGTTGCTCCCTACAGTATTGATCAACTTACCAACGAGTGCCATTTTTTGAGCCTGAATCAGCCGGGCCTCCATACTCTTCTCAAGCAGCTCTGCACGCTTGCGGATAACAATATCATTGGCAAGATCAGCAAAATCTGTTACCAGATTATTGTCATACTCATCATAGAAATGAGAGTTTCCCCCAACGCCAAAAATCGCCGTAACCATTCCATCTTTCATGATTGACACAACCAGTGTCCTTCTGATTTCCGGATAATTGCCCGATCGACTCCTGTGCTTTTTTGCACTATCATCATCATTATGAATCACCGTTTTCTGGCAGCGTAATGCCTCGGTCAAATACTCAGCCTGGTCGAATGAATAAATTTCTCCATTTTCGCCCAGACAGCCAGCCATGTGGTTTGCTTTGCTTGACAATACCTGCAGTGTGTGTGAACATAAATCATCCCTGAGAAAAGTGCAAAAGCCGATGGTGCTCTCTGTAAGTCGAGCTGCTTCATCAAGCGTAGCCTGCAGCAACTCTTCAATGGAGAGTGTATCGGCTTTTTCAAAGAGGTTTGCACGACATAACAGATGTGCCTCCTGGCGCTTGCGCACCGTGACATCGTAAAGCCACCCTATAATGCAGGGTATGCCATGATCCTGAAAATATTGTAAATGGAGTTCACCCCAAAAGAGTGAGCCATTTTTTCTGCGGAAATGCAGATCGAGTGTCTGAGTTGGAAGGTGATTCTGGCAAGTCTCATTGATGGCGGCAAGAGTTTGCAGCATTTCTTTTTCTTCTTCAAGAAACCCGGCAAAGGATCGACCGGTCATTTCAGCGGGCATAAACCCGAATATCTTTTCCGCCGCTGGCGAAATATAGCTCACTATCGAGTTGGGGCCAGCCATAAAGGCCACCCCATCAATGTGCTCAGTAATTGAACGAAACACCTGCTCATCCTGACTGAAATGATTCGGATTGAGAGCAAACAGGTCTGTTTTTTTTCTGCGCCCTGGTTTCTGCATAGGTATTGGAGTTTAATTTCGTTTTAACTCCTGCAATATATAACAAACAAAAGATAAGCGACGTATTTTTAGGCTATTTTTTTATAAAATAATTATAGGCAGGCATTCTCTCAAGAGCAGCTGAACAGGGGCAGATTCCATGCTTTTTTTTATGCCGCCCATTGTCTACCTTGACAATCAATTACCGCATACTTTCAGGAATATCCCTACCACTGCAAGAGAGATGAAATTCAATATCATAACCACCGATCCCCACTCTTCTGCCCGTTGTGGAGTTCTTGAGACCAGTCATGGTACTCTACCTACCCCGATTTTTATGCCGGTTGGCACCCGCGCCAGCGTCAAGTCAGTAGAACCGCGGGAACTTATAGAGATCAACGTTCACATTATTCTGGCTAATACCTACCACCTCTTTCTAAGACCAGGAAACGACACTCTTTTCAAGGCCGGTGGTGTACACCAATTCATGAACTGGGATGGGCCGCTGTTGACCGATAGCGGTGGCTACCAGGTATACTCACTCTCTGATCTGCGCAGAATCACTGAAGAGGGTGTCATGTTCAAATCACATCTTGATGGTTCAAAACAGCACTTCACCCCTGAAAATGTTGTCGAAACCCAGCGCATTATCGGCAGCGACATCATGATGCCTCTCGATGAGTGCCCGCCATCAACCGCTGAAAAAGAGTACATCCGCATATCTGGAGAACTGACCATCCGATGGGCTGAAAGGGCAAAAGAACATTTCACAACAACCTCTCCCCTCTACGGTCACAAACAATACCTCTTCGGTATCACTCAGGGAGGCATCCATGATGATCTGCGTGAACTGTCAACAAAAGCTCTTGTTGATCTTGATTTTGACGGTTATGCCATAGGCGGTATGGCCGTCGGTGAACCTGCTGCTGAGATGTACCGTGTCCTTGAACTTTCTCATACGCTGCTTCCTGAAAAAAAACCTCGCTATCTCATGGGTGTTGGCACTCCGGAAAACATCCTGAACGCTATCGAACGCGGTGTTGATATGTTCGACTGTGTCATTCCAACCCGTGAGGGTCGCAACGGCAGGGTCTATACCCGACATGGAAAGATGAACCTCCGCTCGGCATGCTATGCTGCGGATTTCTCCTCAATTGATGAAGGATTCGACAACCATGTCTGCCGGAACTTTTCGCGCGCTTATATCCGCCACCTTCTGAACGTTGGTGAAATTCTCGGCCTTAAACTCTGCACGCTGCAGAATATCTCTTTTTTTATGTGGCTCACGGCAACTGCACGAACACAAATACAGAATGGCTCTTTCATAGAGTGGAAAGCAGATTTTCTCGAACGATTCAATAGCAATGAAAACACATAAAGTATTTCTCCTGAGCCTCGGCTGCTCGAAAAACACGGTCGATTCCGAACGCCTGATGGCACAGGCTGAAGCTTCGGGTATCATCTTCACTGAACAGGCTGATGAGGCCGACACCATTCTCATCAATACCTGCGGCTTCATTGCCGATGCCAAGGAGGAGTCCATTACCGAAACTTTGGCAGCAATTGATAAAAAAACGGAAGGGGTCATTCAACGCGTTTATGTCATGGGGTGCCTCACCGAACTCTATCGGATTGAACTCCACGAAGAGATGCCCGAAGTGGACGGCTTTTTCGGCACCCGTGAACTGCCAGAAGTACTTGCAGCCCTCGGTGCAGAGTATCGTAAAGAGATCTATGACCGACGTTCTCTTTTGACTCCACCCCACTTCGCCTACCTCAAGATTGCTGAGGGGTGCAACCGCACATGCTCCTTCTGTTCGATTCCAAAAATAAGAGGTCGATACAAGAGCCAACCACCTAAACAGCTGCTGAGAGAAGCCGCACTCCTGAAAGCCTCGGGTGTCAAGGAGCTGAACATCATCGCCCAGGACATAAGCCTCTACGGTTACGACCTGGAGGGTAAAACACTACTGAACAACCTTGTCCTGCAACTCTCTGACATGGCATTCGACTGGATCAGGCTCTTCTACGCCTACCCGCTGAACTTCCCTCTTGAGGTGATCGACTCCATGCGAGAGCGGGAAAATATCTGCAACTATCTCGATATCCCCCTGCAACACTGCAACAGCAGAATCCTGCAATCAATGAACCGCGGAATCAATAAACGTGATACCATCCACCTCATTGAAACCATCCGGGACAAAAACCCCGACATCCGGCTTCGAACCACCATGATCGCTGGCTATCCCGGCGAAACCCGTGAAGAGTTTGAGGAACTGCTGCAATTTGTTGAAGAAACCCGTTTTGACCGGCTCGGCTGTTTTCCTTACTGTCATGAAGAACATGCCCCTTCTTACTCCTTTGAGGAGACGATCAGCGAAGAAGAAAAAAGAGATCGAGTCGCAGAACTCATGGAGGTGCAGGAAAGAGTTTCAGAAGAAAAAAACCAGATGTTCGAAGGAAAAGAACTCAAAGTTCTGATTGATCAGATCGAAGAGCATATCGCTATTGGCAGAACGGAATATGATGCTCCGGAGGTTGATAATGAGTGCATCCTCAAAATTGACGATAAAGCAGTCACCGTCGGCTCATTCTGTATTGCAAGAATCACCGACACTACCGCCTTTGAGCTGCACGGCAACGTTGTATAAATGAATTTTGCCCTGTACATCGTATATACGCCCAGTTTTTTTTGTATATTTAACAGGTAGAAACCTATACGCTTTATAATAATACGTTATTCTTTTCGGCATTAACTCAATTGGGCACAGAGGTAATGATTATGAAAATGATTCTTTTATCACCACTTTCCGCTTCACATTCTTCACCATCCCTGAGAGCTGATATCACTCCCCAAAACCTGAAACTTTCTCCTGCCGCTGAACAGGTGCTTCCAGAAGTCCAGAATGTCCTCGACCGCAATCCTACAAAGTTGCGCTGAAAAGTTGTCATGAAAATCCTGACACTTTACCGTCATACATGGCTCCCTATCACTCTTATCATGCTGAGCCTGGCTTTCTTCACCTTCTCAGAGGGAAAGGAAGAACATGCGCGAAATGCTTTTTTTGGCTCCGAGAACAAATCTGATGAGGTACTCCTTGTTGCCGACTGGGTCGTCAGAAGTCAGGATAATCATAGATTACCCTTTGTGGTCGTTGATAAAAAGCAGTTTAAACTTTTTGTGTTTGACCCTGATGGTCGAGTACTTGCAGTGACATCAGTACTTCTCGGACTTGCAATCGGAGACATCACCCCTCCCGGCATCGGAAACCTGAAACTCTCCGAGATACAACCGAAAGACCGAATCACAGCAGCAGGAAGGTTTCTGTTACGCCACGGGTTTGATCTGGAGGGAGGGAAAGTACTCTGGGTTGATTTTGAGTCGGGGCTCGCTATTCATTCGATTCCTGCCGGTAATAATGAAGCACTACGCATAAAACGGATCCAATCAAGCAATCCAAAAGAACACAGGGGCACTTTGGGATGTGTCAATGTAACAAGGGAGTTCTACCGCCACATCCTCAGCCCACTGTTTGACAACGGAAACGGCTACGTCTATATTCTTCCTGAAACCATGCCGATAGCAACCTTTTTCGATATCAAATAACAGCACTTCAAAGGAAGCGGCATTTATCCCTCGTCCTGCATCTTTCATCCGAATGAATGTCCTCCCCAAGCATACCATATTTATGGTATTTTTATGGTATATGCTTGGAGAGGTTGAAAAGATTGGGTTTTATTAACCCTTGTAAATTAAACATAGAGCTTATGTACACTATACCTGAAAGAACTGCCCTCTGCACCAGCACTTGCTGCTGTCAGGCAACAATATGCGCTGTCATAAGAAAATCCGGCACATGTCGAAAGTGATGATCAACACTTTTGCAACGGCCGGTTTCTGACACTGCAGAGAACCGGCTTTTTTTTTAATGCATTATAAATTACAAGGAGAAGAGCATGAATCTTCAAGGGATAAAAAAAATCACGCTTGCAGCAACGATTATACTGGCCGCTGGTTTGCAGGGAAGAAATGCCATGGCCGCAAGTACAACACTGCTTAATGTTTCCTATGACCCTACCAGAGAGCTCTATCAAAGCGAAAACATTGCTTTTACCCAGTACTGGCAGAAAAAAAGCGGCCAGAGTGTTGTAATCAACCAGTCGCACGGTGGATCGGGAAAGCAGGCGCGCGCAGTTATTGACGGGCTGGAAGCTGATGTGGTAACGCTGGCTCTCGCCTATGATATTGATGCGATCGCTGACAGTAAACTTCTGGATCTCAACTGGCAGAAGAGACTTTCAAGCAACAGCACGCCATACAGCTCTACCATAGTCTTTGTTGTCAGGAAGGGAAATCCAAAGCAGATCAAAAACTGGGATGATCTTGTAAAGCCCGGGGTATCAGTTATCACCCCAAACCCGAAAACATCTGGAGGTGCACGCTGGAACTACCTGGCGGCATGGGGTTACAAACAAAAACAGACCGGCTCGGCTGAACAGGCTAAAACATTTATCAAGGCATTGTACAAGAATGTCCCTGTGCTCGATACCGGCGCCCGTGGTTCAACACTGAGCTTTGCTCAGCGCGGACTTGGCGACGTGCTGATTGCCTGGGAAAACGAAGCTCACCTTATTGTTAAAGAGTTCGGTAGCGACAAGTATGAAATCATCTCTCCGGCTGTAAGCATTCTGGCTGAACCGCCTGTCGCTGTTGTTGATAAAAATGTTGCAAAACACGGTACCCGCAAACTGGCAGAGGCCTACCTGAACTTCCTCTATACACCTCAGGCCCAGGATATCATTGCACAGAACTACTACCGCCCGCGAAATCCTGCAGCACTGAAGAAATATTCGGCAAATTTTCCACATATCAAGCTCTTTACCCTGAATGAAGTGTTCGGCAACTGGCGCAATGCTCAGAAAACTCATTTTCAAGACGGTGGGGTTTTCGATCAGATCTATGCTCTCTGACGCAAGGGTTCTTCTCCACTGAACTGCAGAATAATTATCTTGAAAACGGGGTAACACCTCCTATCCCGTTTTCCTCTGCGGTTCGCATCAAAAAAGATCAACGATGGCACTGTTTCAGAGAAAAAGACACAACATTCTTCCAGGGTTCGGGCTGTCGATGGGATACACGGTATTCTACCTGTCGGCAATTGTTATTGTGCCGCTGAGCATGATATTCTTTAACACCATTCCCATGGGCTGGGAACCGTTTCTGAATGCTGTAACAGCTCCTCGAGTTCTTGCATCTTACCGATTGAGTTTTTCCACTGCTTTTTTTGCTGCTGTTGTCGATGCCTTTGCCGGACTCCTGACTGCATGGGTGCTGGTGCGCTACCGCTTCCCCGGCAAAGGAGTGCTTGACGCCCTTGTCGATCTGCCTTTTGCACTGCCAACCGCCGTAGCCGGCATCTGCTTTGCAACTCTCTATTCACCAATTGGCTGGTTTGGACAGATTCTCGCACGCTGGAACCTGCAGATCATCAACACACCGACGGGAATAGTGATTGCGCTGATTTTTATAGGATTTCCGTTTGTTGTCCGCACCATTCAGCCGGTACTTGAAGAGATGGAGCTGGAGATTGAAGAGGCTGCACAATGTCTTGGAGCAACGCGCTGGCAGACCTTCCGCAAAATCCTGCTTCCTCACCTCTTCCCTGCCCTCCTCACCGGAGTAACACTTGCTTTTGCCCGAGGCATAGGAGAGTATGGATCGGTGATCTTCATTGCCGGCAATCTGCCAATGAAAACTGAGATTGCTCCATTGATGATCATGTCGAAACTTGATCAGTTTGATTATGCCGGAGCTTCAGCAGTTGCACTGGTACTTCTCTGCATCTCATTTTCCATGCTTCTCCTACTCAATGCAGTGCAGGAGTGGCAACAGAAAGAATACCGTTCATAAACCATGCCTATAATCCAAAAAGCAAAAAGCAAGCCCCCTGTTGCAAAAAAGAGAGTCTCAGATCCGATCTCCATACAAATTCTGCTTATCGGGCTGACTCTTCTTTTTTTTATCGGATTTGTCTTTGTACCACTTGGCCTGATCTTTTCACAGGCTTTCCAGAAAGGATGGAGCTTCTATCTTGACGCGATCAGTGAGCCTTACGCCATCGAAGCAGTCAAACTAACGCTGCTGACGGTAGCCATTGTTGTGCCGGTGAACGCTGTTTTCGGTGTTGCTGCTGCATGGGCAATCACAAAATTCAATTTTAAAGGAAAAACTGCACTGAAAAGCCTGCTTGACCTTCCGTTTGCTGTATCGCCGGTCATTGCCGGTCTCATCTTTGTCCTTCTTGTCGGCAGCAGAACCCCTTTTGGATCATGGCTCGGAGAGCTGGGTATCAAAATTATTTTTTCTACTCCCGGGATTGTCATTGCAACCATCTTTGTCACCTTTCCCTTTATTGCCCGTGAGCTGATTCCTCTGATGGAAGCACAGGGAAGGGATGAAGAGGAAGCAGCCCTGACACTTGGAGCCAAGGGGTGGCAGATTTTCGGCAAAATAACCCTGCCCAACATCAGATGGGGTCTCTTGTACGGCATGATCCTCTGCGGCGCCCGCTCCATCGGGGAGTTTGGTGCTGTATCGGTTGTTTCGGGACATATCCGTGGCCAGACCAACACCATTCCTCTCCATGTAGAAATTCTTTACAGCGAATATAATTTCACAGCATCGTTCGCTGTTGCATCACTGCTCGTCTTCCTCGCTCTGCTCACCGTTATTGTCAAGAGTGGCATGGAAAAACATTTTCAGAAAAACAGCTTTCATCTTTAGGATCTTACATGGGTATCGAACTGCGCAACATCAGCAAGACATTTGGCGAATACAAAGCAATTGACGACATAAGTCTGAATATTGCCTCCGGAGAGCTTATTGCTCTTCTGGGCCCATCGGGCTGCGGAAAAACCACCCTGCTGCGCATCATTGCGGGCCTGGAACTGGCAGACTCAGGAAAAATAATTCTGGAAAGCAAGGACACCACAAATCTTCCTCCAAGGGAAAAAAATGTAGGATTTGTCTTTCAGCACTATGCACTCTTCCGCCGCCTCAACGTCTTTGATAATGTAGCCTTTGGCCTTAAAGTGCTCCCCTTTCGGGAACGTCCTTCGCGCAGTGAAATTCGTGACAGAGTAGAGCATCTTCTGAAAATGGTACAGATGGATTGGGCCACAAAACGCTATCCTTCGCAACTTTCGGGCGGACAGCGCCAGCGTGTTGCCCTCGCAAGAGCTCTTGCCGTAAATCCGAAAGTACTGCTCCTTGATGAGCCATTTTCCGCACTTGACGCAAAGGTTCGGCAAGAGCTGCGCCGCTGGCTGAGAAAACTGCACGATGAAATCCATGTTACCAGTATTTTTGTTACTCACGATCAGGAGGAGGCGCTTGAACTGGCGGATAAAATTGTCGTGATCAACAAAGGCAGAATTGAACAGCAGGGAAGCCCTCAGGAGGTCTACGATCACCCGGCGAATGCCTTTGTCTATAACTTTCTTGGAAATGTCAACGTATTCCATGGACGCATCAAAAACGGCAAGGTCAGCCTCGGCAATCACCATCTTGATGCACCTGATGAGCTGAAAAATATTGAAGAAAAACCAAGCCAGACCTTTGTACGACCACATGAGATAGGGATCAGTAGATTACGCAGTAGCGAAACTGATCTTACTGGTACCATCCGAGAGATACGTCTTCACGGTGGTCAGATCGGACTGAACATTGAGTGCGAAGGTCTTGATGCTCCCATTGAAGCGGAAATTCCGAGAGAGCTTTTCGTTAATCTTCAACTTGCCAAAGAGGTGCAGGTTTTTGTTACCATTAACCGTGTCCGTGTATTTACCGGCGATTACGAGATTTAGACAAAGCCGGAATAAGCTGCCAACTATCAGTCCACTCCCACACGTTACCTGCCATATCATACAAGTCTTCCGGGGTTGCTCCTTTATTCAGAGATGAGTAGGAACTGTAAATCCCGGAAAAAAAATATAATTATATATAAAATAAGTATATTTTACACTACCCATTACGCCCAAACAGAGCATGCAGATTATACTTTACTCTCTTCCACATGCTAAGTGAGAACCATTATCGTTTTGCCAATGACAAAAAAGCAGCAGAACATCAACACGGCTAACCCTTCTGAGCTACGCTCCCTTGCTGAAAAGCGCCTGATGAAAAAACACCTTGCCACTCAGCACTCCCATATCAGCTCTACGCCTTCACCCGAAGAAACGCTCAGACTTGTCCATGAACTGGAGATTCACCAGATCGAGCTTGAAATTCAGCAGGAAATACTGGCTCAAAGCAGGTATGAGATAGAGAATAGTCTTGCAAAGTTTAACCTGGCACTTGAAGCTGCATCTGCTGGTGTATGGGAATGGGAGCTGAAAACGAATGAGCTTTTCTGGTCAGATAATTTATGGAATTTGTCCGGTTTGAAAAGGCGCGGTGAAAAACCAACCTTCAAACTATGGGAAAATACCATTCATCCTGATGACAGAGAGTTGGTAATCCAATCCGTTACAGCAGCTGTGAAAGATAAAACAGAACTGAATTTCGAGTATCGCCTCTGTTACCCCGACGGTTCTGTTCACTGGAATATGTCCCGAGGCAGGCCGTTACATAACGATAAAGAAGAGGTGGATCGTTATATCGGTACGGTTATCGACATCACTGAACGAAAGCTCGCAGATGAAGCACTCAAAAAATATAAAGAACGTTTCAAGACCCTTTTTGACAAACACACCTCCTCCATGCTGGTTATCGATCCCGTTACACGCAATATTGTTGATGCCAACCATGCCGCTGCTGAGTTTTATGGTTGGACGATCGAAGACCTTCAATTGATGCAGGCAGAACAGCTCTCTGTATCAACAGTTGATAACCTTCTGGATGATATAAAGAAGATCAGGACAACGGAACTCAACAGAATTATTCGTAAACACAAAAGGGCTGATGGCTTAATCCGTGATGTTGAAATAACAATTAACAGTATTGTTATAGAAGGAAAAGAATTTATTTATGCTGTTATTAACGACATAAGCGATCGAATGATTGCTGAAAAACTGATTCTCGAAAGCAATGAACGCTTCCGTTCTCTCTTTGATAATATGCTCAACGGCATTGCCTATTGTCGCATGATATTCGAAGAGGGGCGTCCGGTTGATTTTATCTATGAACAGGTTAACTCGAGTTTTGAGCTACAGACCGGACTAAAACATCCCGAGGGTAAAAAGGTTTCAGAGGTTATTCCGGGAGTCCATGACCTGAACCCTGAACTCCTCGAAATTTATGCAAGGGTTGCAATATCAGGACAACCAGAACGGTTTGAGTTTTATCTGGAAGCATTGAACATGTGGCTTGAAATTTCTGCCTACAGTATGCAAAAAGACCACTTTGTTGCCGTCTTCGATAACATAACCAAACGCAAGAAGACAGAACAACTTATTGTTGAAGGTAAGTTGCTACTGGAAGCGGCCCTTGCAAGTATGAGCGATGCCGTTTTTATCTCTGATAACACTGGCAACTTCATTCACTTTAATGAGGCGTTCGCAACATTTCACCGGTTCAGGAACAAAGAGGAGTGTGCCAGAACCTTTGATGAGTACCCAAAGTTTCTCGAAGTTTACATGATCACAGGAGAAGCTGTTCCCGTGGAACAATGGGCTGTACCGAGGGCTCTGCGAGATGAAACTGGTACAGGAGTTGAATTCAGACTGTTGCGAAAGGATAGCGGTGAAACATGGTTTGGCAGCTACAACTATGCCCCCTTGCGTAACAAGGAGGGAATCATCGTTGGCTCAATAGTCACTGCTCGAGACATAAGCGAACGCAAAGCTGCAGAAGAAAAGATGAAGGGCTATGTAAAACAGTTGGAAAACGCCATGCAAAGCACGCTCCAGGCAGTAGCAAACGTTGTGGAAGCCCATGATCCCTACACAGCAGGTCATGAGCGGCGGGTTGGCGTCATCGCGGCGGACCTGGCACGGGAAATGGGGTGGAGCGAAGAGAAGTGCCACACTCTGCAGCTCATCGGATTTGTTCATGACATAGGCAAAATGAGCATCCCTGCCGAGATACTTTCCAAACCGGGCAGATTGTCAGCAATCGAGTTTGAGCTCGTCAAGACTCATGCTGAACAGGGCTATCAAATCCTCAAGAATGTCGATTTCCCTATGCCGATTGCACGAATCATCCGGGAACACCACGAGCGCATGGATGGCAGCGGCTATCCGCAGTGTCTGAAAGGAGAGGAGACACTTCCTGAATCGCGCATACTTGCCGTAGCCGATGTGCTTGAAGCCATGGCCTCACATCGCCCTTACCGACCCTCATTAGGCCTACAGGCAGCACTTGAAGAAATTGAGAGATATCGTGTGCAGCACTTTGACCCGGAAGTCGTTGATGCCATGCTCCGCCTGTTTCGCGAAAAAGGTTATCAGCTTCCGCTCTGATGCCAACCAGCCAGGAAAGGCATCTTTGATTTCAAGTCGACGACAAAAGTCGTCTTTTGCACGTTGATACTCCGAGGGTACCGGCATGGAGTCCTCCTTTTCGGCATGCTGAAGCTGTTTGAATAATTCCGATTGAATTTTTAATTGTAAGCAAGAGGTTACTTTCGCATGGCAAAAAAGCAGAAAACCAATATGCCACTCAGTTCATCTGAGTTACGCTCTCTTGCTGAAGAGCGCCTTGAGCATAAGCAACTCAGCACTGGGGTAAGCACTATCTCCTCTCCTGAAGAGATGCTTTGTATGGTTCATGAACTGGAGGTTCATCAGGTCGAACTCGAAATGCAGCAGGAGGAATTGGCTCGAACAAGGGTTGAGCTGGAAGAGACTCTTGGCAACTACACTGAGCTGTATGAGTTTGCGCCTGTTGGTTATTTGATTCTGGGCAGGGACAGCACGGTACAGCAGGCAAACCTGACGGCCACCAAACTGCTTGGTGTTGAGCGCTCTTTATTGCTCGGCATGCAGTTTAAAAAATTTGCTGTTCACGAAGGGTATCAGCTCATTGATGCCCTGCTTGAGAGTGTGTTCACAAAGAGAGTTCCTGATAACTGCGAGGTTAAGCTTCAGGTCTCTGATCACTCAGTTCGTTCCTTTCGCATTGAAGCTGCTGTCAGTGATACTGAGTATGCGTGCCGGATTATTCTCTCGGATATTACTGCTCAAAAGATTGCTGAAGAAGGTTTACGCAAAACCGAGAGGAAATTTCGTTCCATTACTGAGCAAATCCAAGAAGTTGTTGTTGTTGCTGACGACAAGGGCGTTATATCCAATGTGTCGCTGGTTGCAGAAACAATGTTCGGATTGTCGCATGCTGAGGTTGTTGGTCACTCTTTTATCGACTTTATGGCGGATGATGACATACCTGCCGCTCTCAAGGTGCTCAATGACACGTTGCTCAATAAAAGGGCAAAACAGATTGTCGAATTCAAGCTCAAGAGAAAAAACGGTTCCCTTTTTGATGCGGCTATTCATTTGCAATATTACCAGGATGAGGATGAAATCGGATTTATTTGTCTCATTTGGGATATTACTGAGCAAAAAAAAGCTAAAAACGAGCAGCAGAGATTGAATCGCGCACATGTAGCAACCAACAGTTGCAATCTGGCTGTTATTCATGCTACTCGTGAAGTTGAATTGCTCGAAAAAATATGCAGCATCATGGTTGATATCGGTGGTTACCGGGCGGCATTGGTCGGCTGTGCTGAACATGATGAGGCCAGAAGCATACGTCCGGTTGCTCACGCCGGTTTTGATGAAGGTTACCTTGATAAAACAAAGATATCCTGGGCTGATGATGAACCTGGGCAAGGTCCTACAGGAATTGCCATACGTACCGGCCAAATATTCATACTCCGTGATATTCGAAATACCACAATGTTCGACAGGTGGCTTGCAGACGCAACACAGCGAGGGTATGCTTCCATTCTGAGTTTACCGCTGAGAGAGGACAATGAAGTGTTTGGAGCCATAACCATATACTCTGAGTTGCAGAATGCCTTTGGTGAAGAAGAGATAGATCTTCTTACAGTACTTGCGGATAATCTGGCCTATGGAATCACGATGTTGCGAAACCGTGAGGCAAAAAAACGCTCAGATGATGAGTTGAGGCAGAGTGAAGAGCGGTTCAGGATGTTGTTTGAGGGTAATTCGGCCATCATGATCATTTTTGATCCTGCTACTGGTCTTATTATCGATGCTAATCAGGCGGCAGCTGAATTTTACGGGTGGCCGATTGAGGTATTGAAGATGATGAATCTCAATCAGATCAATACTCTTACCCCTGAAAAAATCAGGCAGGAATTGACAAAATGGGACTCTCTGGACAAATGGCATGTTTCATTTCCTCACCGGAGAGCTGACGGATCTGTGCGAGATGTTGACGTATTTGCAAAGAAAATAGAGATCCAGGGCAAAGCGCTTATTTACGATATTATTTACGACATTACCGACCGCAAGCTGCAGGAAAAAGCGCTGAAACAAAGTGAAGAACGATTCAGAAAGCTCTTCGAGAATCACTCCGCAGTCATGTTAATCATGGACCCTGAGACCATCGACATCCTTGACGCCAATCATGCCGCATCCGTTTTTTATGGATGGAGCATTGACGAGTTGAAGCAGATGAACCTGGATGAAATTGCCGTCATTCCGCGCGCGAAACTGAAAAGTAATATTGAAAAAATAACCATAGCAACGCAGAACGAGTTTGTCTTGACCCATAAATGTAAAGACGGCACCTTGCGTGATGTTGAGGTGTTCAGTAACCTGATCGTGATTGAGGGAAAAGCTATTCTCTATTCAATCGTTCACGATATCACCGAACGCATACGGGCAGCAGAAGAGAGCGACCGCTTGAAAACAGCATTCATTGCCAATATGAGCCATGAGATACGCACTCCTATGAACGGGATCATTGGCTTTTCAGAACTGCTTAAAGATCCTCATCTCACCGGAGAAGAACAAGCTGAGTATATAGAGCTTATTCATCAGAGCGGAGAGCGCATGCTGCATCTGGTTAATGATCTTATGGATATCTCCAAAATTGATGCCCAAGAGGTAAAACTGAAAGAGTCCGAAACCTCGGTCAATCAGATCTTGCGTAATCTCCTAGCATTTTCCAGGCTTGAAGCCGACAAGAAAGGATTACGTTTAAGCTGTACAGAAGGGCTCAATGACAATGAAAGCATTATAACAACCGACAGTGGGAAATTGACCCAAATATTGACCAACCTGATCCAGAATGCCCTTAAATTCACAACAAATGGCGGCATTGATATCGGCTACAGCAGAAAGGAAAGGATACTTGAGTTTTATGTCATCGATTCCGGCATTGGTATTCCGGCTGGTAACCAAGAGAAGATATTCGAGCGATTCCATCAGGCAGATAACTCTCTGACCCGGAATTATGAGGGATCAGGCTTAGGATTAAGCATTTCCAAGGCATTCGTTGAGATGATGGGTGGTACAATCTCTTTCGCATCAGTTGAGGGTGCTGGAAGTACCTTTTCTTTTACGCTGCCTTATCACCCCGTCCTGAGCCTTGAATCCTCTGCCCTCATCACTAAGCCCTCATCACTAAGCCCTGCCCTCTGCATTCTTATTGCTGAAGACGATGCAACGAGTACTCTGCTGCTTCAACGGAACTTTAAAGGCCAGAACATCACCTTTCTTTGTGCCGAAAACGGCTGGGAAGCAGTGGAATTTGTTCAGCATCACCCGGAGATCAATCTGGTGCTAATGGATATTAAAATGCCGATTATGAACGGCTATGAGGCAACAAAGCTGATCAAAAAGCAGCACCCCGACCTGCCAGTTATCGCTCAGTCAGCATTTACCTCAAAAGAGGAGAGGGAGAAAGCCAGAGATGCTGGCTGCGACAGCTTTATAACCAAACCTATCAGCAAGAGTGCGCTGTTCGACCTGTTACATAAGCTGCTCAACCCCTGAAGGAAATCAGCTGCTATGCCAAGAGAGGTGCATTACCTCCATAGGAGACAAAATATCCCGTGCGTGCCACGATCACTGCGCACGCACGAGTTTAATTGAATCCCACTGCTTTACATCGGGGCCAGTTTGTTTTTCAACGTGAACCGGGCAAACACTTTGTCGCCGTCATGGGCGTACATCCATTTCGACAGGGATTTGCCGGCTGCGACGGTGTAGACATGTGCGTATTCATAATAGGAATCGGTGGTCTGAGTGCCGTCGTGTACGCGCAAGGTCACTTTGACTTTCACCGATTTGTCCAGTTGCCAGTCAGCTTCAAAGATCGCATCCCCCAGCACATCCTCATCGGCTATGGCTTGAAAGGGAAGTGCATCATGGGTTTTGTATGGGCCGAGCAGCATCACTCCATGAATGTTCGAGGTTTTGGTGGGATCGACAGCGGCGTTGCATTCGTGGTCGGTGGTCTGCACCCATCCATCAATCTCCAAGGCGCGGTAGAGATCCGATGCCAGCTGCAGCACGACATTGACTTGGGTGGTTTTGCCGGCATTGATATGTACTGGCACTTTGGCCTGGATATACATGCCGTCCTCACGGGTCTTGCCGGTATCGGCGATGTAGTTGCCAGCCGGGATCTTTTCGAGACTGAAGCTGCCATCAGGCTTGGTGGCGACGCCCTTGCCATCATATAGCTCTACCCAGGCGCCGCCCACTGGTGCGCCGTTGAACATTACTTTGCCGGCCAAGCTACCCTGCGTCGCGACTTTTTTCCAGCGGCAGATGGTCACTTGCTCATAGCGCGGCGTGGCGTAGACCAGCGGTTCGAAATAACCGTACAGCGGTGCATCCCAACGCAGGAGGTTTTCCGGGCTAATGGCATAGGCCACTTGCTGTTGCTTCCGCTGGTCAGAATCTTTGGATTCGGTTTCACACCAGTCTGAGCTGAAGGCATTACAGACTTGGTTGGCAACATCGTCTTCCATGTCGGCGATCGCCGATGCAATTTCGGCGCCCTCCCCTTTAGGGGCCACAGTGTCATCCACAAGTTGTTCCAGAGCGTTGAACAACTCCGTGCCAGCCGCAAGGCGCTCGGCGGCATTGTATAGGTACAAACCCTCCTTGGAGTTTGCGCCAGCGTCCTTGGGGTCTTTCTGGTTCTCGACTACGGCCCCGCTTTGGCGCACGGCCAGCCAAACGAACGAGGCTCAGACCGTCGGGTAAGTCCCTTTCCACCAGGGCAAATCCGAGGAAGCAGTGTTCGGTGCGATTTTGTCGGTAGCCGGGTTGGTATAGCAATAGAAGCGATAATGGCTCTTGTATTGCGCAAGGATTGTCGGTTGTCCGGCGGTAGCCGCTTGTGCGGCTGCCCAGTCGGCGATGGCGTGCAACTGGCTGCGGATGGCCGGGGTTTCCTGTACAGGGTCGGGCTTGATGACCAGGGAATGCACCAGCTTCTGCTCATAGTCGCCCTGGGTATCGACCATGGAGCTGAGCGTGCCAAACCCGCCGATATTGAATGTCTTGCCTTTTTGAGGGTTTTCCGGATCAACGAAGTCTTGACCATTGACTGAATTTTCCACTGTCTGAGTGATGACGCCGGACCACAGATAGCGCAGCTCATCGACCTTGAAGCCATCGCTGGGGCGGGTGTGCCAACAAGAGAACCATTCGGATAGTCCAGAAGGCGGTCTTTGGATGCCGTCGAATGAGTGATTTGTTCCCTGTTGGCGGTCGTCATGCCGGAATGCGAATAGACCTGGCCGATGCTGAGCAGCAAATCGGCGATCAGATCGCCAGGTGTCGCGGCAGAGATGATGACATCGCCTTTACGTGCGTTCATGAACCGTCCCGGCATCGGGAGCCAGGTCGTGTCGTTGGGATCGGTGGAAGCCTGACAGACGAAACCATCCGGTATGTTGGCGGGTAGATTCCAAGGATCGCATACCGCGCCCTCAACGATGTCTGATTTAGGCGGCGGTCCAGGCGGTTTAGGCGGAGCCTTAGGCAGTGGCGTCAATCCGCCGCGTTGCACAACTTGCAAAATATCCTGGGCCTTGATGGTGGTCAGGTTCAGCACTTGCCGTTGCGCGACCAAATTGTTGAGCTGGCTGACCAGAGCGAGATTCGCCAGCAAATGAGGGCTGATGCGAGCTATATGGGCGGGTAAATCGAAGTAGGCCGAAGCCCGCACTGGCCGCTTGGCACTGTCTATACCAGCGTAATGCACCGCGAAGCCTATCGCGTCGGCGGGAATTTTGGTACTCAGCACATAGATAAGGGTTTCGGCCTTGGGCGGCAGCGCCACGTTTAGCACCTCGGTATTGAGCATGACCGCAGGGCGGTGGTCGCTGAACATCAGCTCGATGCGGCGGCTGGTAAATGCCAGCGCGACGGGTTCCAGATTGCGTACGGTGAAGAACGCACGATAGCTGTCTTGGCTGAATTGCGCATTGGGGGACGCATCAACCACCAAGGGCTGGATCAACCCCAGCCGTTTGGCCATCGCATAGTGGTTGACGACGGTGACACTGCGCCGCATGTCTTGCGGCGGAAGCCCCGGCGTGGTCATGCGCACCTGGATATGGAATACCTCTGTTCTGTGCTGGTGTCCAGCGCAGCGACATAATCGTGATCGGTCCAGGGCTCATTAGTTTGAAGCGTAGTACCGTCGCCAAAATCCCAGGCATAAGCGACCGGGGAATCAGCCAGATGAAAACCGGCCGCGACACTGCCTGGTGGGACTTTGGTCAGCAAGGGTTTCTGGAATTTGCCCAAGTATCTTATTGTCGATCCGCAATATTGGATTGTTGATGTTGATTGCCATAGTCAATTCCCCCTCTCGGTTTTATTTGCTGACGCTAAAAATATTTAGATTGATCCGCCTAAACCACAGATTTTTGAATTCGAAACCATATAAGACGAAAATTTAGTCTCAGCCACCTATACCATTATTCTCGTTCATGCCATCGCACCGTGAAGCACGATACCACAGAAGGGCTGCTGTATCTGTGATTACAAAAAACGAGTACCCGTAATGAATTATCTGTTTAAACATAGCAGAACCCTCCGCTTTGATTATAGAAGTAATAATTAACAATTGTTAACAAACTGCTACAGGAAACCTGAAACCCAATTAAAGTCTTTGGACAAACCGTAAGCCCATCTCATTGAGTTAATTCTTACCTGTATTTGTAATGAGAGCCAATTTGAGGACCTATCACTTCGAAACAGATAGTCGCGATAAGCAAAGTAATGTAAATACTCTTTTAATGTAAATCAAGTGGAAAAATAAATCTCAGTACTTGTTATGTAATATTGATAATGTACGCAAGAAAGAAAATTGTGTTATATGTGGATTTTACTTCTCTTCATCACCGTTTATAACGCGGCCACCGTATAAACCTTCCAGACGTCAGGATCTTTAATACCTTAGATCAGTTGATTGATAACGCTGTGCACTGCTCGATAATTCTCAGCACTAATGTATTTATCAAACGTACTTTTCCTTGGCTGAAGTAATAATTCACCCTGTCGCGGTGTAATTATTAATTTTCAATTAAAAACAATAGTTATTTCGAAAAATAAATAGCATTATTACATCATAGAAGATGTAGAATCAAGATGTAGTCAGCAAATAACTCTTATACTTAACAATGGCAATCCCAAAATTGCAGAACATAACAGTTACCGAAAAGGATCACTGGGAGAGCCATCACCCTGATGCAGGTTATAAGAAGCGGGCCAGGCTGCTGGACGGTGAGATTGTTCATACGTGGGTTGAGGCTGATCACGATATTTTGCTGGACTTTATGGATGTTGATCTCCTGAAGCTTGTACTCAGCGAATCCGATCTTGTCAACAAGCAGTTTCATATCATATTCGATCTCAACCAGGTTGCTGATATTTCCTATGCTTACAAAAAGGCGATTACCGAACTTCTTTTTCATTGGCAGCCGTTCCTTGGCATGGTTTGTTTTTATAATGCCTCTCCTTTCATGTCCATCATCGTCCAGTCTTTTGCAGCAGTTGCACCTGAAAATTTTTGTGTCATCCAGACCGAGACATATCAGGATGCCGTGAAAAAGGTAGTGGCGTTCAAAAGAAAAGAACCTGTAGCCGAGATCTTACAAAACCCTGATTTTATTGAGGACGCGGAGATTAAACGACAGTTTCTTGGAACTATCGCAAGGATGTCGTGGCTTAACATTCTTGACTATCCATTATACATCCCTGCGCCTGACAGTCAGTACTACCCTTTTTGTCAGGCTATCGATGCATTGCGTTCAGACTGCAAAGCAAAAGAGTGTGAAAAAGAGAGAGAGAAACAGCTTCTAAAACAGAATTATGAAGACCAAATAACACAAATGACCATAAAAATGAATGCACAAAAAGAAGTTGGCAAACAGTCTATCCATGATCTGGAAAACCAGATAGCAAGCCTTAAAGCAAGAATTTCCTCACAGGATTTGGAGCTTACAAGAGTATCCACTGCAATTGCAGAAAAAACCAATGCGCTGGGAAATCTTCTTGATCAAATACACGCTCTTGAAATCGACACCGATGTCAAAAGAAAAATGACTGATGCCTGCCTGAAACTTTTAGAAACCGAAACAATTGAGAAGCGTTTAAATATCGAACTGACAGAGTCCGATTCTTTCTTTCTCTCTAAACTTCAGAAAAAGCATGCCAATCTCAATCAGCGTGAGCTGAGAATCAGTCTTCTGGTGAAATTGAACTATGATACTATTGAGATTGCACGTACTGTCGGTATCTCAACAAGAGGTATGGAGAGTATTCGCTATCGCATGCATAAAAAACTGGGTCTGGGAAAACATGAATCCATAAAGACATATCTTTCAGACTTGTCAGCGACTTTTAATGCATAAAATAAGGTGCTGAGTGAGGTTCGAGGATGCTTCGGAAACTCAATATTACATAATGGTAAGAGAACGGAGTCTGGCGCTGTTGGCGCCAGACTTTTATTGCTTTTGGCTCTGTTCTTCAGGGTTTGAGCTTCTTTTTTGTCACAAATCCTGGTGGCATGGAAGAGATATACTCATTGTACATAGCCGCAAACTCCTTACATTGCAGAGTCAGATACTGCATATCAGCAAGGAACTTCCTGCAGTTATCAAGCTCTTCGGGATGATGTTCAACATAACAAAGAGCCATATCTTTTATAATAGGGTAAGCATTGTCAGGAGTAGGAGCATCCATGTTTCTAATGATTTAAGTTAGAAAGACCAAGCATAAATAAAGTAATAATAAATACTCCGTTCTCCAACTTATTTTAAGTAATTTTTTTCCGTTATTTTCGTCTTTTTTCGCCCGCAACAAACTTAATATTCAGCCGCATCTGGTGAGTCGCTATGCAAGTGCTGTATGCAACGTTTTGGTGAGTATGACGGTTCTGATTGGTGGATCATATATGGTATTCGATAATGATCTCCTTTGTTTTCAGCATTGAGGCAACCTCCTTTACAGCATCTGACACGCTTACGCCGACAGGAAGCTGAAGATCGGGATGGTAGCGGGAAAAGCTGTTTTCACCCATATTGACCACAAGAATATCACTGGGTTCGTTCAACTGCTTGAGGGTTTCGATATCGTAATCGTCCGCGTCATCGATGGTGGTGATGAAGATAAGCCCGGCATCGGTAAGAATACGGGCAAGTTCACCAATTCTTCTCAACCTCTCCCCTGCGTTATCGACATGATAGCCGAGATCGGCATCAAGGCCACGGTCAATGTTGGCTACACCAAGGTAGTAGGCAACAAGATGATTCTTAAAGAGTCCCTGCTCAAGAGCTTTGGCCACAGATCGTTTGCCTGTGCCGGAAAGTCCAGTAAAGGCAATAAACTTTGCCTTGTGGTGGTTGGCAAGTTCCCTCTCTTCCGATTTGATCAGCCCTTTTTCCCAGTTGTGTTCACGTTCACGGATGTGACGCTGCAGCAGGGTTTCATCAGCTGAAAGGTTCTCAAGAACAATCCCGCCACCGGTAATCTCATAATTATCAACAATAACAAACCTTCCGGTTGTCTCGCTTGCTGATGCCGGATCAAAGGCAATGGGACGAGAGGTTTCGAGAATGCACTCCCCGACATCACGGCAGTCAAGCTGATGCTTGTTTTTACTATAACTCAGATCTGATGCATCAAGCGTATTACAGATTTCCGCAAGCTTTACCGATGCCCTCGCTGAACCAAGCTTGAGCTTGTACTCCTTGTGGAGGATCATCGGAGCACGACCCACCCAGAAAATATTTACCCTGAAACGGGTGCCAACTTCCGGCAATGGTTCCGAAGGTTTCACCATGAGTTCACCCGGACGTATATAGATCTGGGTGGTGAGGGTAAAGCCCGTCGCATCCCCAGTTGAGGCAAGCTGTTTCGGGGCGGTATTGAATGACTCCACCGATTGTATGGCCGACTGCTTCCCTGAAGGGAGAAAAAGCACCTCGTCACCGACTTTCACCGAGCCGGCTGCCACGGTTCCTGCTACAATTCTCCGGTCATCATTCTCACGGGTAAACTTGTAGATATCCTGCACTGGAAAACGGAATGGTTTGTCCTGAAGTTGCTTGTCGCTGACAAAAAGGTCAAGCTGTTCAAGCACGGTAGCACCCCTGTACCAGGGCATGCGTTCAGAAAGAGTCGCGATATTGTCGCCTTCGCGGGCACTGACCGGAATAAAGCTGACCGGCTTCACCTTGATCTGGGCAAGAAAGTCCGAATAATCAGCTTTCAGCTTTTCAAAAACCTTCTCGTTGAAATCAACAAGATCCATTTTGTTGACCAGCACCGTAACCTGCTTGACGCCAAGCATTGAAACCATCTGGCCATGACGTTTTGAGTTTTCCTGAATACCTTCATCAATGTCAATAACCAGCAGGGCTGATTCTGCCCTGGAAGCACCGGTGATCATGTTTTTCAAGAACTCAATGTGACCGGGAGCATCGATGATGATGTAGTCCCGCCAGGCTGTTTTAAAAAAACAGCGGGCCATATCAATGGTGATTCCCTGTGACTGTTCATCCTTGAGCGCATCAAGCAGGAATGCATATTCGAAAGGCTTTGAGTTCCGCCGGCAGCTCTCTCTTACTGATTCAAGCTTACCTTGTGGAAGGGCTCCTGTATCAGCAAGCAGTCGGCCTATCACAGTACTTTTACCGTGATCGACATGACCAACAATAACTATATTCATTTGCGCTCGTCCATTCATCATTGGCTAAGGGAAAAAATTATTTTACATATATCCGTCACGGCGCAAGGTTTCAAGGCCGCCATCCTCACTGTCCTGAGCACGGCCTGAGCGTTCGGCAATGTTGGAAAGCCGGCCGCTTTTAAGCTCGTCAATGATCTCATTGAGCGTTCTGGCTTCAGAATCGACAGGATTGGTGCAGGGATAACAGCCGAGGGAGCGATACCGCGTGCCGCTGCCCTGGTTAAAATAGAGCGAGACGACAGGAATCTTTTCCCGTTCGATATACTCCCAGATATTGAGCTCGGTCCAGTCAAGAAGAGGGTGAATGCGTACATGGGATCCTGGGGCGAAATCGGTCTTGAACTGGTTCCAGAACTCTGGAGGCTGGTCGCCGACATCCCAGACGTTGTCTTTGTCGCGGGGTGAGAAATACCTCTCCTTTGAACGGCTCCCCTCCTCATCAGCCCTGACACCGACAATAACACCGGTATAGGGCTCCTTTCCTTCATCGGGCACATAACGCTGAAGCTCGTGATCCATCCGGTAGCGCGGCCATTCGCCGGAGAGGGTGTGCTTCAGCGCTTCACTTTTCAGATATTTGCAGCAGGTCAGGCGATCAGTGTTGCCATCGGGAAAGGTGAGCTTGCTCTCAAGCGCCTCACGGTTTTCGCCGTAAATCATGTTCAAATTCCACTCAAGCGCAATCCGGTCACGATATGAAATCATTTCCGGTATTTTGTAATGCGTATCGATATGTACAAGCGGTATGGGGACATGGCAAAAAAAAGCTTTGCGGGCAAGCCATAGCATGACTGTGCTGTCCTTGCCGATGGACCAGAGCATGCAGAGGCTTTTAAATTCACGGTAGGCTTCCCTGAGGATATAGACACTTTGAGCTTCGAGTTTGTCGAGATGATCCATGCTTTCTTTCTTGATGCTATTACTTTTTATCACGATGCAGACCGCACTCCCTGTGTTCGGCAATCTCCCACCACCAGCGCCCAGCCCGGATATCCTCTCCTGGTTTTATTGGCCTGGTGCAGGGTGCGCAGCCTATACTTGGGTAGCCTTGCTCATGGAGAGCATTAAAAGGAACGGAGTGTTTTTTAATATAATCCCAGACCCACGCTTCCGACACTTCAGCAAGAGGATTTATTTTATAAAGGCCGAATGCCGCATCCCACTCAACGGGGGCAACAGCGGTTCTGGTGACCGACTGCTCACGACGGAGGCCACATATCCAGGCTTTCAGTGTTGCAAGCTTTCTTGTAAGCGGCTGCACCTTTCGAATGCGGCAGCACTCACGACGAAGCTCAACGCTTTCGTAAAAAAGATTTGCCCCATGGCGCCTCACCATGGCTTCAACTGCGGAGGTTTCTGGAAAAAGCACCTCTACTTCAATGGAGTAGTGCTTCCGCGTTGCATCCAGAACATCATAGCTCTCTTGAGGTAATCGACCTGTATCAAGCGTAAAAACAGGCACCTGCAGCTTTTCTTTGTGCAGGATATCGGTAATGACCTGATCCTCGGCTCCAAAACTGGAGGCAAGTGCTGTTGAAGCAGTGTCAAAAAACTCAACAGCACGATGAATGATCTCTTCAGGCGTTTTGCCAGCCAATTCCAGACTCAGTGTTTCAACCGCTTCCCTGCTCATAATGCTTTTCCAAGAATTTCCTTCTTTACTCTATCGAGACCAATCCGGTCAATCATGTGCCCGAAACGCTCTTTTTTCTGTCCATTTTCCCTGTAAAAGGCAACTGCATTTTCGACAAGCAGAAAGAGCTCATCCTCACTCTCTATAACTTTTTTTAGGATAGATGCAAAACGAGGTACTCTACCCATGGTGCCGCCAATAAAAAGAGTATAACCTTTCCTGCCCACATCCCATGCCTTATCGGAACAATTTGAGGTGCAGATGTTGCAGTTGATACACTTCTCCTCAGCAGATGTATAGATATATCCATCTTTAGTAGGATGACGATCAATAGCTTTGACCGGGCAGAGCGAAATGCATAAACCGCAATCGCTACAGGCAGAAGGAAGCCATTTCGGCTCTATGGCACCCCTGACACCGATATCATTTTCATTTGCCTTGGTACAGTTGTTCGCGCAACCAGTTACCGACATCTTGAATTTTGAAGGGGTATCCTGTTTGAAATATTTTGCATCAAGCTCCCGTGCAATCTTTTTTGTATCGAAAACACCCATGCGGCAGGTTTCTGCTCCCGGACAACCAACAATCACCCGTACCCGTGGGCCACATGAACCTAACTCGACCCCTCCCTGCAACAGTTCAAGTTCCGCACTCTCAAGGTTATCACGATGCACGTAATGTATTTCAACCCCCTGCCGGGTGGAGAGATGAACCATGCCTCTGCCGTATTGCTCGGCAACACTCGCAATGCATGAGAGCTGCGAGACGGTAAGATCGCCGGCAACTGCCTTAAGACGTAGCACATAATAACCCGGCTGCTTCTGACCCATCATACCAACCTTGCTCACAGGCGCGACAAAACTCTCTTCTACCTGCATACTCTTCCGTATTCAATGTTATCTCAAAAAAAAGGACTTAATCAATCATCAATAAAGCCCGATCTTTTCGTCATATCCAAGCGCATACCCTATAAATACCATAAATATGGTATGCGCGAGCTTTCGATATAATGGCAAAACGCTCTTTGCTGATGAGTATTGTGCTTGTATTTCATAATGACGTTCTATATATTTTAACAATTGTAACGGCATGCAGTGATACAGGAATCCATGAGAGATCAACACAACTATTAATGCCCTATCACCTGTCAGAACAATAACACCAGCAACAACAGAGGCTCGCTGTTATCAGGTTACTTTTTTCCTTGACTACACTTCATCTTAATAATTCGGAACAAAGGGGGTAGGATAATGTCAAAAAAGATAGTCGTATTAGGTGGCGGTACCGGAGGCACAATCATCTCAAACAACTTGAGGCGTCACTTGCCAAAGGATTGGGAGATCACCGTGATTGATCGTGATGACCGGCATATCTATCAACCGGGAATGCTCTTTGTCCCTTTCGGAATTCAAAAGGCGAGTACTCTGGTACGATCAAGGAAAAAGTATATCCTGCCTGACGTTAATTTTGTGATTGATGAGATCACTCATATTGATCCTGAAAAAAGAGAGGTAAAGACCAAAAGTCATAAATTTTCCTATGACTTTCTCATCATCAGCACAGGTTGCAAGATAGTGCCGGAAGAGAATGATGGTCTGACGGATGCATGGGGCAAGAATGCCTTCTCTTTTTATACCATTGAGGCGGCTGAGATGCTTCGCAAGAAGCTGAAAGAGTTTGAAGGAGGGAAACTGGTAATGAATATTGCAGAACTTCCCTTCAAGTGCCCGGTAGCCCCTATCGAGTTTGTCTTTCTGGCTGACTGGTACTTCAAGAAAAGAGGAATCAGAAACAAGACAGAGATCGAATTTGTCACACCTCTACCTGGCGCTTTTACAAAACCAAAGGCCTCGGCGGTTTTCATTGAGTCGGCCAAAAGCAAAAACATTAAAATAACAACCAGTTACGAGCTCAATGCCGTCAATGGCAAAGAGAAATATATAGAATCGGTAAAAGGTGACAAGGTATCATTTGATACGCTGGTCATTGTGCCATCCACCATCGGTGATGCTGTCATCAGCAATTCAGGTTTAGACGACGGGATCGGCTATGTACCAACGCACCACAACACCCTTAAGGCCCTTAAGCACGACCGGATCTATGTGATCGGCGATGCTACAAACTTACCCACATCCAAGGCTGGCTCGGTTGCCCATTATGAAGCCGATGTTGTGGTTTTCAATATCATGTCTGAAATCCATGGTGTCAAGCCTGAAGAGATTTATGACGGACACTCAACCTGCTTTATTGTCTATTCCAAAGGTACATCCTCCCTCATCGACTTCAATTATAAGATAGAACCACTCCATGGCAAGTTTCCTGCTCCTAAATTCGGGCCGTTCACCCTGCTCAAGGAGACAAAGATGAACTGGTATGGAAAACTCGGCTTTGAAGGGCTCTACTGGAATGTCCTGCTTGCAGGCCGCCATCTTGGAGCACCGCCAACCCTGGTCATGGCAGGCAAAGAGGTAGGATGAATGAACATCAATTCACCCCGGCTGATGATATCGTCGACACAGAAGAGCTCTGGCAAAACCATGGTCAGCATGGGCATCTTGTCTCATTTTGCCACTCAAGGCCTCTCCATCCGGAGTTTCAAGAAGGGGCCGGACTTTATTGACCCAATGTGGCACAGGCTTGCAAGCGGCACTGAGTGTTACAATCTCGATCCCTACCTTATGGGGAGTGACGCCTGCATTGCAACGTTTCTGAGAGAGAGCTGCAGCGATAACAGGAGTCTCTCTCTTGTTGAAGGAAATCATGGACTGCATGACGGTATTGACCTTGATGGTTCCGACAGCAGTGCAGGGCTTGCTGTGATTTTAAAGACCCCGATATTGCTGGTCGTTGACAGCAGACAAATGAACCGGGGCATTGCAGCGCTCGTTATGGGGATGCAGGCAATGCCGCCCAAGGTGAATATTGCCGGGATTATTTTAAATCAGGTACGAAGCTCCCGTCAGGAGGAGAAGCAGAAAAGCGCCATTGAGAGATTCTGCAAGGTGCCTGTCGTTGGTGCAATTCCAGTGGACAAAGAGCTTGTTATTCCTGAACGGCATCTTGGATTGACAACAGTTGACGAAACAGCAGATGCCGCTCAATTCATTCGAAATGCGGGAGAAAAGATTGCTCATTATTGTGATATGAAGAGCATCAGATCACTTTTTTATGAGGCAGTGCCACTTCAATTAAAAAGTATTGAGAAGAGAGAGTCGACAATTAAAAAACGGGTAAAAATCGGGGTTTTCAGAGATGCTGCTTTCTCATTTTACTATCCTGACAATCTGAATGCATTGAGGGAGTGTGGAGCAGAGCTTCTCTTTATTGATTCACTTCATGATAGTTCACTGCCAGAGGTGGATGGGCTCTATCTTGGCGGAGGATTTCCTGAACTTTTTTTTGAGCTGTTGAGCGCCAACCGGGGACTTCTGAAGGATGTTCATGAGAGCGTGGAGTCAGGGCTGCCTGCCTATGCTGAATGCGGTGGTCTGATATACCTTTGCCGGAGCGCCTCCTATGGAGGGAAGAAATACTCCCTTGCCGGCCTCCTGCCTCTGGATATCGGGTTTCAGCATCATCCGGCAGGACATGGTTATCTGGATTTGAGGAGCCGTACTGACTCCCCCTGGTTCAGAAAGGGTGTTCGGGTAAGGGCTCATGAGTTTCATTATTCGAAGCCGGTCATACTGGGCGGCGACACTCTCTATCAGTTTGATGTAATCCGGGGAAATGGAATAACCGGGAAAAGCGATGGCTTGCTTTGCCGGAATCTCTTTGCCTCCTATGGGCATCTGCACGCTGCAGGAAATCCGGAGTGGGCTGAGAGATTTGTGTCGCTGGCATACGAGATGAAGGCAAAAATCAAGGGCAGTGCGGTATAATTTTTTTTTTGCTGAAGCACCCCAAAAACAAAAAAATGTTGCTGAAGCATTTGAAAAATTCAGAACAAACCGTTAACTATATAACTATGTCGTTTATATGTTATTCAGTTTATCGATAAATCTCTCTTCTCGCTTGAGTTTTCTATTCAAAAGTCCATGCCTTGTTGAGCATTTCGTCATTACGTCAGTGATCCTGTTTTTTTCATTTATAAAAAATCTTTAACGGAGTGAGTCATGTCTATTGAAGTTAATGGTACCAGTTATGCTACCGATGAGAACGGCTATCTCGTCAATCTCGAAGAGTGGACTGAGGATGTAGCAAAGAAACTGGCTGATGCTGAAGAGATTGAGATGACAGAAGAGCATTGGAATCTGGTGAAATTCCTCAGGAGTTATTACGATGAATACCAGATAGCGCCAGCTGTTAAGGTACTTACCAAGGCTATCGCCAATGAAAAGGGTATGGATAAAAAAGAGGCTTCTGAATTCCTTTACCAGCTCTTCCCGAAGGGCCCGGCTTTGCAGGCATGTAAGGTTGCAGGACTCCCTAAACCTACCGGCTGCGTTTAAGAGCTGAATAGAGTTGTTTTCCCAAAAAACCATTGTTTACTGTGAATCAAAGGAGGCATAATGGAAAGTGCTAAAGGAGCTGCATCAGAAGAGGTAAATCAAAGCAAAAGTGTTGGGGAAAGCCTGGATGAGCAATTTCTCAATCCAACGCCAATGCTTGACGAGTTGGAAAAGGGCCCCTGGCCAAGCTTTATTTCCGGGTTCAAAGAGCTTGCGGAAAGAACTGAAAAGCCGATGCTGCGCGGGGTGATGGATCAGCTTGAGTACTCCTATAACACTAGAATGGGTTACTGGAAAGGTGGCCTTGTTACCGTCGATGGTTACGGTGCCGGGGTCATCACTCGCTACTCAATGATAAAAGAGAAGTTTCCTGAAGCGGCTGAATTTCACACCATGCGAATTCAGCCAGCTCCGGGGCTGCACTACAACACCAAAATGATGCGGGAACTCTGCGATATCTGGGAAAAGTACGGCAGCGGATTGATTGCGCTGCATGGGCAGACCGGGGATATCATGCTGCAGGGAATCGAAGAGAAAAATGTACAGCAATGTTTTGATGAGCTAAACCAGGCGGGCTGGGATCTTGGAGGTGCAGGTGCGGGAATGCGAACCGCAGTCTCCTGTATCGGGCCGGGTCGCTGCGAAAACGCCTGTTACGATAATCTCAAGGTACATCTGAAGGTGCTGAAACACTTTGTAGGCGCTCTTCATCGTCCTGAATGGAACTATAAAATCAAGCTGAAGTTTTCCGGATGCCCCAATGATTGTACCAACTCAATCATGCGTTCCGATCTGGCGGTTGTCGGCACATGGAAGGATTCGATCCAGGTTGAGGAGGATGAGGTCAAGGCGTGGGTTGAAGAGAGAGGCCTTGATGCTCTGGTTAATCAGGTGATCAATCTCTGCCCGACAAGGGCAATATCACTCAATAATGGCGAGATGCTGATTGAGAGCAGGGATTGCGTCCGCTGCATGCACTGCCTGAATGCCATGCCAAAAGCCCTCTCCCCTGGCAAGGAGAGAGGTATTTCGCTTTTGATGGGAGGCAAGAACACTCTGAAGGTCGGGGTCAACATGGGGTCGTTGATTGTGCCCTTTATGAAGATGGAGAGTGATGAGGATATTGATGCTTTCATTGAGCTGATCGAGGGAGTTATCGACTGGTGGGATGATAATGGTCTGGATCACGAACGAATTGGTGAAACCATCGAGCGTGTCGGGCTCAAGCTCTTTCTTGAGGGCATAGGCCTTCAGGCGGACATCAATATGGTGTCGAGGCCGCGTGATAATCCCTACTTCAAGGCTAAATACTGAGGACTCTGCATCAGCAAGATACCACACATGGAAGATCAAGAGATTTATATCGTTGCAAACAGGCAGCAAACTGCCTCAATTAACAAGGAAATATGTTATGAGCACTCCTGAGAAAAAGTGGAAAACTGTAGAGTCGGGGCCTCACACCTATGAGGATGCACTGCATCCTGTTGTTCTGAAAAACTACGGAAAATGGAAATATCACGAGATTCCGAAACCTGGAGTCTTGAAACATGTCGCCGAAAACGGGGATGTCATTTATACGGTTCGAGCAGGAACACCCCGACAAGATACGGTGGATATGATCAGAAGAGTTTGCGATGTAGCCGACAAATACAGTGACGGTTATTTCCGCTTCACGGTGCGCAACAACGTTGAATTCCTGACTCCAAACGAGGAGAATGTTGAGCTAATGATCAGGGAGCTGGAAGCGATGGGACTTCCTGTAGGAGGAACAGGGATGTGCATCTCTTCTGTCTCCCACACTCAGGGATGGCTTCATTGCGATATACCGGCAACCGACGCATCCGGTGTGGTAAAGTCAATTATGGACACTGTTTACAATGATTTCAGGGGTATGCAGATGCCGAACAAGGTAAGGCTTTCGACCTCTTGCTGTTCTATCAACTGCGGTGGCCAGGCTGATATTGCTGTTGTTGTCAAACACACCCGCCCACCCCGGATCAATCATGATCTTCTTCCTTTAGTATGTGAATTACCGAAAGCTGTAGCCCGTTGTCCGGTTGCCGCCATTAGACCGACTGTGGTAAACGGCAAACGTTCTCTTATGGTGGACGAGGCGAAATGCATGTGCTGCGGTGCCTGTTTCGGTGCTTGTCCAGCAATGGAGATCAATCATCCGGAACACTCAAAGTTTGCAATCTGGGTTGGTGGCAAAAACAGCAATGCCCGTTCAAAACCTTCAACCATGAGTATTGTAGCACATAATCTGCCGAACAATCCTCCTCGATGGCCAGAGGTCACCGAAGTTATCGGTAAGATTCTTTATGCCTACAAAGAGGGTGGGCAGCCCTGGGAACGTATTGGAGAGTGGATTAACCGGATTGGCTGGAAGCGCTTTTTTCAGGAGACCAGCCTGACCTTTGATGAAGATATGATAGACAGCTATCGTCATGCAAGAACAACGTTCAATCAGTCCGCTCACGTTCGATTTTAGTTAAAGGAGATATTCATAATGGTAGAATCCAATCCAATCCTTGATTTTGCGCTACAGTACCAATTTCCTGAGTTCAGTGAACAAGCAGGAGTTGATAAAATTGTCGCTTTTGGAGACCATAGCCACAAGTGCCCTGTTTACGTCCGGCAAGTACCACCATGTTCAGCGGAGTGTCCTGCCGGAGAGGATATCCGCGGCTACACAAGGTTGCTGGCTGGCGTTGACAAGTCATCAGATGCCTGGAAATCAGCATGGGAAACACTTGTTGATACCAACCCTTTTCCGGCGGTTATGGGGAGAATATGCCCTCATCCATGCCAGGGTGCATGCAATCGCCACTATCATGACCAAAGTATCGGTATCAATGCAGTGGAACAGGCAATCGGGAATTACGGTATAGAAGCCAATCTGCCGCTTCCGGGTCCGGGCATTGAGAGCGGCAAAAAAGTCGCGGTTATTGGTGGTGGCCCGGCGGGACTCTCGGCAGCATATCAGCTTCGTCGAAAAGGTCATGCCGTAACCATCTTTGATGCAAATGAGAAATTGGGCGGCATGGTTCTCTACGGCATCATGGGGTACCGTGTGGATCGCACCATCCTTGAAGCAGAGATTCAGCGTATTGTTGACCTCGGAGTGGAAACAAAAATGGGAGTTCGTGTCGGAACTGACATTACCCTTGAGGAGCTTGAAAAAGAGTACGATGCGGTGTTTGTCGGGATGGGGGCTCAGATTGGCCGGGGGCTTCCGATTCCGGGTTTTGCTGATACAGATGGCGTAACAAATGCTATTGATTTTTTAAAAAAATATGAGATTCAGGGCGACTCTGTTGCAGTCGGTAAAAAGGTTGTTGTTATAGGCGATGGGAATGTAGCCATGGATGTGGCCCGGCTAGCTCTTCGGCTTGGATCTGAGGCTCTGTTGATTTCAGGAGTGCCAAGGGAAGAGATGGCATGTTTTCCGGAAGAGTTTGATGATGCCTGCAGGGAAGGCACTACCATTCGTTACTTGACCGGTACGGTTGAGGTGCTGAAGGGTGATGGAGGTGTAAGAGGGCTTGTTTGCACAACGATGGTTAAAAAAGAAAAGGGTGAGACTGGATGGAACTCCCCGATTCCCTTTTTACGATACAAGAGCAGTGACGAAACCTTTGAGCTTGAGTGCGATATGGTTGTAGCTGCCATAGGCCAGACAACCGACATGCAGGGGTTTGAAGCTATTACAAACAATAACCCATGGCTCAAGGTCGACAGGTATTTCCGCTTGCCCGGCAAAGAGATGGTGTTTGGAGGGGGGGATGCCATAAAGGTTGATCTGATAACAACTGCTGTAGGGCATGGGCGCAAAGCGGCGCACTCTATTGATGCTTTTCTGAAGGGCGAAGCTCTTCCTGAACAGGGGTATCGCGAAGTTGCAAAAGTCCAGAAACAGGATCTGCTCTACTTTTTTCACTCTGAACAGGCAAAAAGAGATACCAAAAAGCTGGATAATGTTGTCGGCAACCACGATGAGCTTCTTGTGGCGCTGACAAGTGAACAGGTTCGGGCTGAAGCGGAACGATGCATGAGCTGCGGACTTTGTTTTGACTGCAAGCAGTGTGTCTCCTTCTGTCCGCAGGAGGCTGTTAAGCGATTCAAGGAGAATCCTCCCGGTGAGATGGTTTATACCAATTATGCAAAATGCATAGGGTGCCATATCTGTTCGCTCGTGTGTCCTTCGGGTTTCATTCAGATGGGTATGGGAGGTTAGGTATGAATATTGGGATTTTGGTTAAGGAGGGGCCTTATAATCATCAGGCTTCGGATACGGCCTATATGTTTGCGGTTGCGGCAATCAAGCGGGGGCATAGGGTTGATGCGGTGTTCCTCTATAATGATGGGGTTCTCAATGTTACAAAACTCATGGATCCACCGCAGGATGACCGGCATATTTCCAGTCGGTGGGCTCAGTTCAGCTTGAAACATAATACCAGGATCTATGCCTGTGTTGTTGCTTCTAAACGTCGGGGTATCAGTGATGATATTGTGATTGAGGGTGCCGATATAACTGGTCTTGGAACCTTCACCGAGATTGCCACCCGTAATGACAGATTGCTAACCTTTGGATAGTGCAGACTGTGAAGATTAAAAAAATCATGCATGTGCTGCGCCATGCGCCACATGGCACCATTTACAGTTATGAGGGAGTGGAAATGATTCTGATTATGGCAACCTATGAGCAGGATATTTCCGTGGTCTTTATCGGTGATGGGGTTTATGCGCTTAAAAAGGGGCAGGATACCTCAGCAATTGGTACAAAGGGTTTTGCAAAAACATTCAAGGCTTTTGATGGTTATGATGTTGAAAAGCTCTATGTCGATCAGCTTTCACTTGAAGAGAGGGGCTTGAGGGAAGATGATCTAGTTGTTGATATCGAGGTAGTGAGTTCCGGGAAAATCGGCGAACTGATGCATGAACAGGATGTTATTATTCATCATTAATCACCTTATCGGTTATCATGCTCCATACTGTCAATAAATCGCCCTTTGGAAACAATACACTGGAAACCTGCATCAGATTTGCAGCCCCGGGTGATCCAATTCTTCTGATTGAAGATGGCGTCTATGCCGTTCAGGCTGCCAACCGCTTTGCATCATTGATTGAAACCATACTGAAAACAAATCCCCTTTTTGCCTTGCAGCCCGATCTCACTGCCCGAGGTATCAGTATGATTGCCAGTGGAGTAACAACAGTCGATTACGAAGGATTTGTGGAACTGGTGGAGCAACATCGGGTGAACAGCTGGTTATAATAACCAGCTATCTGCAACACCTGCAACCATTTTCTTGAAGTACCAGATGAAAAGTGCGTGGGGACAACTGATCCTGAAAAACAGAGAGGTGATTCTTGATCGGTGGATTGAGAAGGGAGCTGCTCTTTTTTCTGAAAAAATGGGCCGAACCACTCCGATCGGGGAGAGACTTTCAGAGAGTTTAGCGATAGTGCTTGACGGGATTGAAGAGAACAGTAAAAGCTTCATGGATGCCGTAAACCAAATTTCACGACTCCTTGCCGTGCAGCCGCTGCCACCTTCGAAAGCGTTGTCGCTTTTTTTTGAACTGAAAACAATCCTGCATGAAACAGTGTCGAAAGGGTATAACAGAGATGCTCTGAAACAGGTGGATTGGGATGCATGTCACAACCGCATTGAAGAGATTGTGCTTAGCGCCTTTGATTGTTACATGACAAATCGTGAAAAAATCTATCAGCTGAAAGTGGAAGAGAGCCAACGACAGTCGTTCATGCTTTTAAGGAGGGTTCAAGCATGAAAAAAGTGTTCTTGCCTTTGTTGATGGTGTCAGTGCTTGCATTCATTCCTTATGTCGGCGTGCACTATGCAGGACTTGGCTACCTGTTTGGTGTTGTCTTGCCCTACCTGGCGATGGCAGTTCTGCTCGGTGGATTTCTCTTCAGGATGGTTGACTGGCTGCGCAGGCCGGTACCATTTTGTATTCCAACAACCTGCGGCCAGGAAAAATCCCTGGATTGGATCCAACAGGACAAGCTGGAAAGTCCCTCCAGCTTTCTGTATGCAGCAGCGCGGGTACTCACTGAGGTGCTCTTTTTCCGTTCACTGTTCAGAAATACCAAAGCTAAGATGCATAAAGGGCCAACCCTGGCATACGGCTCCAGCAAGTGGTTGTGGCTTGGTGGTCTTGGATTTCACTGGTCTCTGCTGGTCATTGTGTTGAGACACTCCCGATTTTTTTTGGTCATGGTTCCAGATTCGCTCCAACTGCTTGATGAGGCGGATCGCTTTTTTGACATCACTCTTCCAGCATTTTACCTCACCGATGCTCTTGTGCTTGCCACGGTAACCTTCCTTGTTCTCCGAAGGCTGCGGGATTCAAAAATGCAGGTAATATCCCTGCCAGCCGATTTTTTCCCGCTTTTTTTAATTATTGCCATTATCATTGCAGGAATCAGCATGCGCTACGTGACCAAGGTAGATGTCATGCCGGTCAAAGCGCTGATGCTCAATCTTGTCAACTTCGGTTTTGAGCCCCCGGGAGAGATCGGAACGCTCTTCTACGTTCATTTATTTCTGGTCTGCATGCTGGCAATCTATTTCCCCTTCAGCAAACTCATGCATTCAGGAGCGATTTTTTTAAGCCCTACACGCAACCAGTGCAACAACAGTCGTGCAAAACGGCATAGCAATCCATGGAATTCCGCCATAAAGTTCAGGACATATAGTGAGTATGAGGATGATTACCGTGAGAAGATGAAAAAAGCGAAATTGCCGGTTGACAAGCAATAATTTATGTCGAAATACACTCCAAAATCATCCGAACTCAAGAAAGAGTTTGAGGAAAAGCCAACTATCCTTAAAGGAGATTATCTCGACAAGGAGTGGTGGGATATACCTGTAGAATTTCGTGACGGGAACTGGTGCTTCCCTGCCAAACCTGAAGTAGTGGAAAATCTCGGTTTTCCCAATCCCAGGAAATGGACAGCAACAGACTCTGACTGGAAACTGCCTGTTGGCTGGGAGAAAACCATCAGTGAGGGGCTGAAAAGCCGATTGAAAAAGTACCGCTCCTTAAAGCTTTTTCTTGACAGCTGCGTGCGTTGCGGAGCATGTGCTGACAAGTGCCATTTTTTCCTTGGAACCGGTGATCCGAAAAACATGCCGGTTGTCAGGGCAGAACTGCTCCGGTCGGTCTATCGCCATGATTTCCCTCTGGTCGAAAAAATCCTGACGGGATTTTCAGGATCGAGAAAGCTGAGTGCTGAGATAATCAAAGAGTGGCACATGTATTTCAACCAGTGTACCGAGTGCCGACGCTGCTCGGTTTTCTGCCCCTTCGGTATTGATACTGCTGAAATTACAATGCTGGCCCGTGAGTTGCTGAACCTGATCGGCGTCAACAACAACTGGATTCTGGAGCCTGTTTCAAACTGCAACCGTACAGGGAACCATCTGGGCATTGAGCCGCACACCTTTGTGCAGAATATTGAATCGCTGGCTGAGGATATTGAGGATCTTACTGGTGTCAAAGTGGAACCGACGTTCAACCGCAAGGGTGCAGAGGTACTTTTTATAACGCCCTCAGGAGATGTTTTTGGTGACCCCGGTGTTTACACCATGATGGGCTACCTGCTTTTGTTTCATCATATCGGTCTGGATTATACCATAAGTACCTATGCCTCGGAGGGGGGGAATTTTGGCATGTTCACTTCCAATGATATGATGAAAAAGCTTAATGCCAAGATGTACCACGAAGCAAAGCGCCTTGGCGTCAAATGGATTCTGGGGGGAGAGTGCGGGCATATGTGGCGGGTGGTACATCAATATATGGATACCATGAATGGTCCTGCGGATTTTCTTGAAATGCCGGTTTCACCGATAACTGGCACCAGATTCACCAATGCAGCTTCAACGAAGATGGTTCACATCGCAGAGTTCACCGCGGATTTGATCTACCATAAAAAGCTGAAACTTGATCCAAAGCGGAATGATCACCTGCGGACAACCTTTCATGACTCCTGCAACATTGCACGAGGGATGGGCATGTTTGATGAACCGCGCTATGTGCTTCAACAGGTGTGTAACACGTTTCATGAAATGCCTGACAATACAATCAGGGAGCAGACCTTCTGCTGCGGTTCCGGAAGCGGTCTGAATACCGAAGAGTATATGGAGATCAGAATGCGGGGCGGACTGCCGAGAGCCAACGCGGTAAAGCATGTCAAGGAGAAGCACCAGGTCAATTCCCTTGTAACCATCTGCGCCATTGATCGTGCCAGTCTGCCGACCCTCATGAACTACTGGGTTCCGGGGGTTTCGGTCTACGGCCTCCATGAGCTTGTAGGCAATGCCCTTGTAATGCAGGGAGAGAAAAAGAGAACGGAAGACCTGAGGGAGAATCCGATGGCCGGATTTACAAAGGGGGATGACGATGAAGAGTAGAAAAACCTCAATGATTGTGATCGGGCTCACTTTTGTTCTCTCTGCTTTGCTTTATCTCTTCTTGCAGGAGGGAAATGCGGAAAAAACAATAGAACAGCCTGCACAGTATGTACACCACTCTGTATCGGTTGACAGCACGAGATGCATTGCCACAAAAGAGTTCATGCGCGCCAATCATATGCGGGTATTGAACGAATGGCGGAATTCAGCGGTTCGGGAGGGAGATCGCATCTACCTGGCTTCCAATGGCAGCAAATTTGAAAAGAGTCTTAACACCTGCCTGGAATGTCACAAGAAGAACAGGCTTTTTTGTTTTAACTGCCACATGTATGCCAATGTCAAGCCAAAGTGCTGGAATTGTCATCTGTCGCCGATGGAAACACCATGATGAACAAAGAGAGAAGAGCATTTATCAAACAAAGCGGCATTGGGGTTCTTGCGTGCCTGGGAGCAGCTTCCGGTTTGATACCGGCATGGTCGCTGGAAAAAACTTCACTCCCAGCATGGGATGAGAAGCCTGTTCCTGGAAAAATCCGCTGGGGAATGCTGATTGATACGCGTAAATGCATTGAGGGTTGCCAGCAGTGCATAGCACAGTGTCATCATGAGCATAATGTTCCTGATTTCAGTAACAGCAAAGAGGAGATCAAGTGGATCTGGAAAAGTTCCTACAACAAGGTATTTCCGACGGCGAGCCAGCAGTTTCAGAGCGAAAATATTACAGGACAACACTATCTTGCACTCTGCAATCACTGTGCTGATTCGCCCTGCACTCGCGCATGCCCTACTGAGGCTACCTTCAAGCGGTGGGATGGAATTGTGGCAATGGATTATCACCGCTGCATAGGTTGCCGGTTCTGCATGGCGGCTTGCCCTTACGGTTCAAGGAGCTTCAACTGGCAGGATCCCCGGACAGGAATCAAGGATCCAAGCACCGCCTACCCGACAAGGGAGCTGGGTGTCGTGGAAAAATGCAACTTCTGTTCTGACCGTCTTGTCAAGGGTCTGCTGCCGGCATGCGTTGAAGCATGTCCTCAAAAAGTGATGACCTTTGGCGACCTGAATGATCCGAAGTCTGAAATCCGCACGCTTCTGGAAAGCAATGCAACCATGCAGCGGAGGCCTGAACTCGGTACAAGGCCATCAGTTTTTTACATTATCCAATGATTTGCCATGATTGAAAAAGCGCTGAAAGGAAACCGAAACTACTGGATCTGGATAACATGCCTGCTTCTGGTTATTCTCTCCGGTATCTCGGCCTACAGTCGGCAGAGATGGTTCGGGCTCACAGTTACCGGTATGGGCCGGGATGTAAGCTGGGGGCTCTATATCGCGCAATTTACCTTTCTGGTTGGAGTAGCAGCTTCTGCAGTAATGGTGGTACTCCCCTACTACCTTCATAACGTCAAGGCGTTCGGAAAAATCGTCATTATCGGGGAGTTTCTGGCGGTTTCAGCTACATTGATGTGCCTTCTTTTTATCCTGGCTGATATGGGAAGACCCGATCGCGTGCTTAACGTCATGCTCTTTCCCTCTCCCCACTCAATGGTATTCTGGGATGTTCTGGTACTCAACGGCTATTTTATTATCAATCTTGTCAGCGGCTGGACGGTATTGGGAGCGGAACGCAAGGGAGTACCGGCCCCAACATGGGTCAAGCCCGTCATCTATCTATCCATCCCCTGGGCCATCAGCATCCATACCGTTACTGCATTTCTCTATGCAGGCCTGCCTGGCCGCCATCTCTGGCTGACTGCGGTGCTTGCTCCACGCTTTCTTGCATCCGCATTTGCTGCAGGAACCTCACTGTTGATTCTCATTTCTTTAATACTGAAAAAAACAACCGGTTTTGATGCCGGCAGTGAAGCCAGACAGAAGCTTGCTATGCTGGCGACCTACGCCGGAGTAACGAATTTCTTCCTGATCGGCACCGAATTTTTTACTGCTTTCTATAGCAATATACCCGGTCACTTGCAGAGCCTGCAATACCTTTTTTTTGGTCTTCACGGATACAGCCAGCTGGTACCGTGGATGTGGTTTTCACTGATCACAGGCCTCGGGTCGGTCGTGATACTGTTGCTGCCAGGATTGAGAGCTTCCACCAAATGGCTTGCCACTGCTTCGGCAGGCCTAGTGCTTTCCATCTGGATTGACAAGGGGGTTGGCCTGATTCTTGGCGGCTTTGTTCCTTCACCTCTGGAAGAGATTGTTGAATACTCCCCTACCATTACCGAAATATCCATTACATTCGGCATCTGGGCAATCGGTATTCTGCTCCTCACTGTGCTGCTCAAAGTTGCTGTTGGGGTGAAAGAGAGTGCTCAGTGCTGAGTTTTGCTGAGGGGAAATTGTTATCAATTAATTGACATAGTATGAAGATGTTTCTGCCGATCAATATCAGGATAGATGACAAGAAGATTCTTTTTGTCGGTGGCGGTAAAATTGCCATGCACAAGATACAGACCGTTGAAAAGTATAGCTCCACTCTTACCGTTCTCGCTCCAGAAATCCATGAGGAGCTGAAAAGAAAGGGTTTCAAGGAGATCTACAAGGAGTACGAAACAGGCGACTTGCAGGGGGTTTTTCTTGTCTATGCTTGTACAAACAATATTGAGGTAAACCGCAGGATCAAAGAGGATGCTGAAAAAGCAGGGATTCTGGTGAATGTGGTGGATAACAGAGAGCTTTCCGATTTTATCTCGCCTGCTGTTTTTAAACAGGACGAAATGACTGTGGCCATATCCTCCAATGGTCAAAACGTTAAAAAATCTGTCGAGTGGAGAGATAAAATTAAAGCCTTGCTGCAAAACAGTTGACCTTTCTTCAAGGAACCATAACAGGAAGTAATAATGACAAGAGCAGTGCCGGACGATCAAGAAAACCTCAACCTTTGCAACAATGGATATGTTTATATCATCGGTGCCGGCCCTGGTGATCCTGAGCTGCTGACCATCAAGGCTGAAAGAGTTCTCGGCGAGGCTGATGTTATTCTCTATGACGATCTGGTGAGCAGCGAACTGATCGAAAGGTTTCATGCAAAGAAAATATATACCGGAAAAAGAAAGGACAACCATCATTTTGAGCAGGATGCCATTAATGAAGAGATCCTTTATCATGCCCGGCAAGGAAAGAGAGTTGCACGGTTAAAGGGGGGAGATCCATTTATTTTTGGTCGCGGGGGCGAAGAGATAGAGGTTTTGAGAAAAAATGGTATCCGGTACGAAATCATACCTGGGATTACGGCGGCCCATGGCGCAAGTGCCTATGGCGAAATCCCTTTGACGATGCGAAAAATTTCCTCATCTGTTGCTTTTTGTACAGGGCATCCAGTGAACAAAATCGAAGTTCCGGATGCTGATACGCTGGTCTATTACATGGTAGCCTCTTCGGTTCATGATGTTCTTGAGGCTGTTGTCAAAAAGGGATGGGATGACCATACCAGAGTTGCCATTGTTCAGAATGCAACGAGATACAATCAGCAGATTTTTACCGGTACACTGGGTGAACTCAGAGAAAGGGAAAAAACGGTCTATTCTCCTGCGCTGCTTATTCTTGGTGCTACAGTCAATGAGTTTATCAAGGATAACTGGTACTCGAAAAAGAAAAAGATATTGGTTGTCGGAGATGATGAGAGGATGTACAACAGTGAAGAGGTTACCGTGGTGCGATTCCTGACACACCGGGCTGATGGTGCTGACCGGAACATTGTGGAGCAATGTTTAAAGTCTATCGAAGAGTATTCCGTACTTTTTTTCGCGAGCAGGTTTTCCGTGACCTCTTTTTTCAGGTATTTGCATGAGTATGGCAAAGATGTTCGTTATCTGGCAAGAAATAAAATATACACCTCCTGTAGTGCAGTTTCCCGGGAGTTGCAGAACTATGGAGTAATTGCGGATTTGTCTCTTGAAGCTGAAAACTCCGGAGGGATTGAAAGGATGCTGCGGGAAAAAAAGGTCGAGCAAGAGAGCATTCTGCTACCCTGTTCAACGGTCATCGATGAATATCTGGTGGATGCATTGCTGTCATTACAGAACAAGGTGAAAACCCTCGCTCTTTATGCTGACATGCATCATGAACAGGGCGACACGATAGACCTTGATTTTATTGATGAGATCTATTTTTCGTCACCAACCTCTGTCAAAATTTTCAAAACGTGTTATCATGGCATTCCTGAGAATATCAGGGTGACAACGGCCAATGAAACAACTGATACAGAGTACAGGAAGCTGTTCAGGGATTGCGTTCACACAATCTGAATTCACTCTATATCTATTAGCACATTCAATTAAAATAGCCTAAATTAGAGACACATGCCGTTTTAATATCGGCTTCATATTTTTTCACGGTAGATGTCTTAATAACTTTACAATAAAACCATCATGGCAAACGAAACGAACAATGATTTTGCAGCAGCAGTCGGAAATGTTTTCAATATCGGAGGCACACTTGTTCAGCAATCTTTTGAACTGGTAAGCACTTTAATCAAAAGTGTTGTACAGTTTATCGAACCTCTTGGCAAGTCTGCTCTTGATCTTCTTGGCAACGCAACCAGCACATTGGGTCAGGCTGCGCAGAGTGTCACTTCGGCTATTGCTCCAAAAAAGTAAATCGGTATTTACTTTTGTCAACGTAATAAAGCACCAGGCAGCAATCTTTGAGCCTGGTGTTTTTTTTTGGCTCCTGTTCTTGCCCTCCCTGGCGATTCCTTTAGCTCATCCTTTGGTTTTGCATCTGTGCACGCTCTTGCTGCGACCATCGAACCCCTGGCCCAAAAAATAATTCCTTTGATTTATAGTGGCACAGATATTATTTTTGTGCTATCAATAGCATTTAATAAGCTTGAAAAGCATGCACATACCGGATGGATATTTAAGCCCTGCGACCTGCGGTCTCTTTGGTGCCATAATGATTCCGATATGGAGGAGAGCTTCAAGGGCGGTAAAAAAAACATTGAGCGTTCGGCAGGTTCCCTATCTGGCTATTGGTGCAGCGTTCAGCTTTGTGATCATGATGTTCAACGTGCCCATCCCTGGTGGATCGACCGGTCATGCGGTTGGCGGCGTGCTTGTTGCCATTCTTTTGGGGCCTTGGGCTGCCTGTATAGCCGTTACCGTTGCTTTGGTAATTCAGGCACTCCTGTTTGGTGATGGAGGCATTACAGCCATTGGCGTAAATTGTTTTAACATGGCCTTCGTGCTCCCTTTTGTTGGTTATTACGTTTATACACTGATCAGCTCCGACAGCCCATCTGGCTCCGGCAGACGGGTCATTGCAGCTGGAGCAGGTGCCTACGTTGGTATTGGCGCTGCGGCTCTCTGTGCCGGTATCGAATTTGGTCTTCAACCCATACTCTATCATACGGCAAATGGTCAGGCTTTGTACTCTCCTTATGGTCTGAATGTTGCCGTTCCAGCAATGGTTTTGGGACATCTTCTGGTATTTGGATGGGTTGAGGTGATTGTAACCGCACTGGTAGTAAAATATTTGCAGAAGCAGAACTCTGTTTTTTTTAAAGGAGAGAGATCATGACGCTGAACAAAAAATTATGGATAGGAATTGGCGTTTTAGTGATACTCTCGCCTCTTGGAGTGATTTTACCTGATCAGTTTAAGGCTGGAACAGCCTGGGGAGAGTGGGGGTTGGATGAGATTCAGATGATGACAGGTTATGTGCCACAGGGTTTTTCAAGACTTTCGGAACTGTGGAAAGCTCCGCTGCCGGATTATGCGTTTCAGGGATGGAAAGGAAAAGATCTCTTTTCTATGAGTTTTGCCTATATCATCTCTGCGCTTGCTGGCATTGCGACCATAACGGGAGTAGTATTATTAATAGGCAAAGTGCTGGTGAAAGAGCATGAGTAAAACATTACACAAGAGGAGTGATTTTATAAAGCGATCAATGTTGAGCGCTCTTGTTTTTTTAAAAGATGCAACACTTTCTGAAGAGTATGCCAATCGTAAAGGTTTTTTGCAATCGTTGGATCCCCGAATCAAAACCATCTCTTTATTGGCTTTTCTTGTTACAATGATCTCTTTGAAGAGTGCTGTTTTGATAGGCACTCTCTATGGATTTTGTTTAATCCTTGCCTTCTCTTCCAGTATTCCAATCAGGCACTTTCTGGGAAGGACATTGTTTTTCATCCCTTTTTTTTCGCTCTGCATTGTGCTTCCAACCTTGTTCAGCACGGTTACTCCAGGCGATCCGGTTTGCTCTTTCAATGTTTTGGGCATCAATGGTACCCTTACCCGTCCGGGTATTGATGGAGCTCTATTGTTTGTGGTCAGGATTGCAACCTCTGTGTCGCTGGTTGTTTTACTGTCGTTAACAACACGGCACTCCGAATTGCTGAAGGTATTAAGGATATTTGGTATCCCCTATATTTTTGTTTTGACGGTATCGATGTGTTACCGCTATCTCTATATTTTTGCGACAATGGTTGAAAATATTTTTACCGCTGTGAAAAGTCGTGTCGGGGTGGTGTCACATCATCGGCATGGGCAGAATGTTGTTGCATGGAATATTGCCAATACATGGAACAGAACAACACAGATGAGTGAAGAGGTCTATATGGCAATGTTATCGAGGGGCTACACCGGTGAACCTCGACTCCTCTCGCAATTTTATGCAACGCCGAAAGATTGGGTATGGCTGTTGTCTTCCCTGATCATCTGTGCTGGCTTATTCTATAGCGGACATATCCTATGAGTAACATTATTTTTGAATTGAAAGATGTGCACTACTCGTATATGGGCAAATTCCCTGCACTGTGCGGTATTGATATGACTATCCGATCGGGTGAAAAAATTGCGGTCATTGGCGCCAACGGAACAGGAAAGTCGACCTTATTGCAACTCCTGGATGGACTGATTTTCCCAGATCAAGGTAACATGACAGCCTTTGGTGAGAGGTTACTTGAACATTCGCATGATGATGAAAAGGCTGCACACCGCTTTAGAAAAAGAGTTGGCCTTGTTTTTCAGAACGCAGATATCCAGTTGTTTTGCCCCTCAGTGAGAGAGGATATTGCCTTTGGACCATTGCAGCTTGGTGTTGCTGAGAAAGAGGTCAAGAGGCGTATCCTTGAAATTGCTCAGGTTTTAGATATTCAGCACCTGTTGGACAGGGTTCCCCATCAGTTGAGTATCGGAGAGAAAAGGCGGGTAGCAATCGCATCTGTGCTTGCAATTGATCCTGATGTCTATTTATTCGATGAACCGACTGCCGGACTCGACCCTTTAACCGTCCGGCACATTATTGACTTTATTGTCACTGCCAACCAGCGAGGGAAAACCATTATCACCGCTACACATGACTTGCATATTATCGGGGAGATAGCTGATACAGTCTATGTGTTTGGACGGAACAAAAGGATTGTCAGTGGAGGCTCTTCAGAATCTGTCTTGAATGACAATCCACTCCTTGAGTTGAATAATCTGATACACATTCATCGTCACCAGCATGATGGCCAGGAGCATGTTCACAAGCATCTGCCGCTAGAGGAGCATTAGTGTGTTGATGCTTCCGATTTCAGCAGATCTGTCATTAAGATGATAAGCTCTTGTTTATTGATGGGTTTGGTTATAAAGTTATCGCATCCAGCTTTTTTTTGCCTTTTTATTATATCGGCTCATTTTGAGCAAGATCCTTGATATCAATCCCCACCCTCCAAGCTTCCGTCACGATGGCATTTCATGCAGTTCTGGTAATTCAATATTCCTTCTTTTTCATGCTTCCAGGCAATCCTGGCAGGTGAATGCTCATGGCAGTTGCAACAGGTATATTTTCTGTAATTTCCTGGTTCGGTATGGCAGGTAATGCAACTGACACTATGATTACTGTCAAGCCTGAAATATCTGTCATGATCGAATGTTGCCGGGTTCCATTGCTTCTTGCCATGGCATTCCGAGCAATTACCCTGTGCATAACGATGCAGGAGATCCTGCGGTTTTTTATTCAGGTGGCATATTAAGCACTCTTTTTGCTGTACAGGCGATAGCGCCTCATGCATAAAGGGTTTAAGTGCTTTTGCCGCAGCCCTCCCCCTATGATCAGTATGGCAGCTTAAGCATGAGTTGGCACTAACTGCCCTGTGAAACAGAGCCTTGGTTGTGTTTTTGGGAAGCCATGCTCCCGCTACATTCCTGACACTGATATCTCTCTGTTTATGACAACTGATACACTGAACCGTCGTTGCACCAGCAAAAGGTTTATGGCAACTCAGACACTCTTTTTCAAATGAGTGATGCCCTTGCATCAGCGCGCCTGGGTTAAGCAATACCTCCGGGAAAACGGCAGCCAGAGAGGCAAAAATTATAGCTAATGCAATAAATACTATTAACAGGGCTCTCATCGGTTCACATCCAGTTCAGGAAGAATGTTATGCTCAGAATATGGATCAGGGTTAATGCCATCAACACTGAAACCATAGGAATATGCAAGGTTCTCCATTGCTCCAGAGTTTTTACGGTCAAAGTATCCCAGTAGTGCTGCCGGTCAATCTCTTCATCACTCACTTTCAAACCAAGCTGTTTTATTTTCATCTTCACTTCATCCCTGACTTTTTTTAGCAGATATTGGCCGACATGCCCACTGGCTGTTACCACAAGCATTAAAAGTGTGGCCGCCCAGGGAAGAAGGGCATTGAAATGAATACCTGAATGGATAAGAATCATAAGGGTTCCTATCCATCCTGCTTTGCAATGAAGCCAGAGAAAAAATTTCAGTGCGCCATTGTGTATGAGTTTTCTTTTACGTACGGAGTAGCTAAATGAAAATACAAGCAGAACTGTACCAGCAATCCCCATATAACGACCTATCCAAGCGAAATGAGCAACATGTAAAAAATAGTCCAGCGAAATTGCCGCAATAATCAGCAGCAGATAGGAAAGCGTAAGAGGTAAGGTTCGTTGTATAAGAACAGATTTCCACATAATTCATTATCATCAAGGCGTTACTATCAATTATCAGCAATAAGGAGAGATAACGTTCTCGTCAACTATACCACTCCTTGGCGTTGGCATCTCCATGGTTAGCTGTAAGATTAGTAAATAGAATCCTAAACAGTCATTAAGAATCCCTAAATTTTCACTTAAAACTTTGAAGAAAAGACAGTTGCCATACCAGCATGGTTGTTGTGCAAAGCGCGGAATCTTTTTTGTAGGAGCATTGCTACAAATCATTATTTTATCGCAAAAAACTTTGCTGGAAAATTTTGAAAAAGGAAGATCATGAGCGACTTGCCAAACTGCCCGAAATGCAACTCGGAATACACCTATGAGGTTGGGGTACTCTTGACCTGCCCGGAATGCGCCTATGAATGGAGCAAGTCTGCAGCTCATGCATCGGAAGAGGCCCGCGTCTGGAAAGATGCGAATGGCAAGGTATTGCAAGACGGCGATACGGTAACGGTAATCAAGGACCTGAAGGTCAAGGGATCGTCATCGGTGATCAAGGGCGGCACGAAGGTGAAAAACATCCGCCTTATCGACAGTGACCACGACATCGACTGCAAGATTGATGGTTTCGGATCCATGCAATTGAAGTCGGAATTTGTCAAAAAAGCCTGAGAGACGCCCCAAAGCCTTATTTATATCCAGCCCTGAAGTATGGCGGTACAGCTTACTACGGATACCACTATCCAGAGGCTTACTCCCTGGGCAAGTGGTCTTACGCCTGTTTTGGCCAACACGTTTCTGGTCATGCCACTGCCGATAAGAAAGAGAGTTACGACCAGACTCTGTTTTGCAATGCCGTTTAGTCCATGCCAGAGTGAGCCAAACTGCGGAACAAGAGTACTGATGACAGCTGCTGCGACAAAGCCAATGATGAAAAGCGGAACCTTGACCTTGCCTTCCGATTTGGTAAACCATGCCGCTATGAGGGCCGATGGCATTATCCAGAGTGCTCTGGTTAACTTGACTGTTGTGCCGATTGCGAGAGCAAGTGCACCATACGCTGCAGCTGCTCCTACAACACTGCTTGTATCGTGAATGGCGAGAGCCGCCCAAAGGCCGAACTGCCGCTGACCCATGTTTAATAGATGTCCCAGAGGTGGAAAGAGGAGCAATGCTGCGGAATTAAGTGTGAATATGGTGGCAAGTGATACTCCGGTCTCTTCGGCTTCGGCTTTTATAACAGGAGCCATGGCGGCAATGGCGCTGCCTCCGCAAATAGCTGTTCCAAAAGAGATCAGAAGTGATGTTGTTTTATCGGTTTTAAATAATTTGCCGAGCAAAAGACCCACGGCCATGGTAAGGCTTATGCTGATGGCTGTATAGAGAAAGGCATCTTTGCCAGTCGTGATAAGCTCAGGAAGGTTCATGCCAAACCCTAATCCAACAACTGATATCTGTAAGAGCCGTTTTGTCCAGACCGAGACACTTTTACCCCAGGGGTTTCCAGCTTTAATACCAAAGGCGATTCCTGCGACCAAAGCCATTGGTGCGCTGACAAAAGGAAAACAACTCGCCAACATCAAAACCAGAAATAATAGTTTCGGTTTAATGTTCTCATTCATTGGCACCTTTGCACTATTAACTTCTAAAGCCATTGCCTACTCCTGCTCATTGATGATTGATCTTAAACAGTAGTAACTTGCTACAAAAAAAGCTGCTATGCCAATGGTAAAAAGTTATACTCCATAACCAGAAGTTATAGTGTAAGCGACTGTACGTTATAATTTAAAAGTGCAAATCGCATAAAAAGAGCAGTCAGGCCACCCTCCGGGCCAGGATGCGTAATGAAGAAAAACTGGCGGGGTACTGAAAACCGCTTAATTGCAACAATTTTCAGGCAACCCGAATCAACCTCTTTTAATACAGCATGCCTTGAAATAAAAGCCATACAGGTCGAATGCAGTAGGTATGATTTTATGGCTTCAGAACTGCCAAGGTACATTTCCACGTTTAAGCCCGACACCTTGATATCTGCTTTTTGTAATGCGTTGAGGACCACCTCAAGCGTCCCCGATCCCGGCTCTCGAAGAAGCAGTGGAATTGATGGAAGTTCATCAAGCCTGATTTCATCTTTTTTTGCCAGCGGATTTTTTGCGGAACTGACCAGGACAATTTCATCCCGAGCAAATGGCGTATAGTGAATATCGCGCCGTTTGGAATCCCCTTCAATGACACCCAACTCAATCTCTTTTCTGAGAAGTGCCTGCTCAATATGCTCTGTATTGGCATGAAGCATCTGTAACTGAACATCTTTATAACTTTTCTTGAATCGGGCAAGAATTGGCGGAAGGACATATTGGAACACAGTGGTACTGGCACCAAGCCGCAGACACCCTTTGTGCGATTCTTTGAGCAGGCTTATTTCAAACTCTAATCGCCGTGAAATCTCCTGCAACGACTCTGTATGCTTCAAAAGCAGTTCGCCAGCATTGGTCAGCGTTACCGTATTGCCCTTCCGTTCAAAAAGTGGCAGCTTGAAATAGTTTTCAAGCTGTTTGATATGCTTGGTAACTGCGGGCTGGGTTATGAAGAGTTCATCTGCGGCTTTGGTAAAGCTGAGCCGACGAGCAACTGTGTCAAATACTTTCAGGCGGAAATCAAACATGCTATGCTTGGAAATATCGTTTACTGGTATCACTGAAATGTACCAATCATTGGAAATATCGTTTACTGGTATCACTGAAATGTACCAACAGTTATCTTTACTGCATGGGAACAGAGCATTCAAAATCAAGAGTATCAATCACCTTCATAATCCGGTCGGTCTCACACAAAGCCACAATGATTCTCTGGTAATGCCGCACATCTTCAGCAGACTCTGCAGGTCACCCCGGTAACTGTGCTCCGTTGAAATCCCTGCCTTGAAGCGCTTGTTGATAGCCTCGATATAATCCTGAATGGTCATAAAGAGAAAATTGTTGATGGGCTGAAGATGCGATAAGAAGCTTTCTACAGAAAAGATAACGACTACTGCTCACATTGTGTGATGACTTTCTGTCGCATGAGGAAATATTGAAAACCTGGAAAAACAGGCTTTGCTTTTGCGCATCAATATACTTTATTTTTATAGCGACTTATCGAAATGCGTTGTCATCCCACTTCGCACAAATGAAAAAAGCCAGTATATAAACTTGCTACATCAGAGAGAGTGGGAATGAGAACATGGCAACTGCAAGAAGCAAAAAATCATTTGAACGAAGTCGTTAGAAACGCTATCAGTGATGGCCCCCAAAACATTACTCTACACGGTAAGCCTGCTGCTGTGGTAGTTTCCTATGCTGCTTTTTTTCAAGGCAACAAAGCCATTTGTCAAGCTTTTTGACTCTCATGCTGATCTGAACCGTAAAGATTGAGCTGCTTGCGATAATAGGCAAAAGCCTCCTCTTGGCGGACAACTCCAAGTAACATATTACTTTGGTCATCAAGCACCGGCAACATGCTGAAATCTGTAATCTCAAAAAGCTTGAGCGCCTCGTCAAGTTTTGTTGTATCATACAATACCGGCACATCTTTCTTGACAATGTCCTCGGCGATCAATCCAACCAAAGAATCTTCCTTAAGAAGAATTCTCATCTCATCGAGGCTGATGATGCCTGAAAACCGTCCCTCATTATCAGTCACCAGAAAACTTGATTCAGGAGTATTGAAAAAAGTATCGATCATGCTTGTGGCACTTTCCGAAACATTGAATTTCACATAATCAGTTTTCATGACCTCAGCGATACTGATATGCTCTGCTACCGAAATCGCAATACCATAGCCAACTTTGACTCCCTCTTTTTCCAGGACATAAGTTTCCATTGAGTGGCGATAGGTAAGACGTGCAATAAGGGAAGAGGTTACTGCAGCAAACATGATAGGCAACACAATTTCATAGTTTCCGGTTACTTCGAAAAGTATAAGGATAACAGTCAGAGGTGCTCTCATGATGCCTGCCGTCAAAGCACCCATCCCGACAAGTGCGTAAGCCCCTGAGGTAGCCGTTATTGTGGGAAAAAACAGGTGAACAATCCTGCCGAACATCCCGCCAAGCATAGCCCCCATTTTCATTGCAGGAGCAAACATGCCGCCGGATCCTCCTGAACCAACAGTTAAAGCAGCTACGACCGGTTTGAAAAAATAGATACCGATCATATTATGCCAGCCTTCATTGCCTCGTAAAGTATTATTGATGGCTTCGTATGAAAAACCATAGAGTTCCGGCAGCCACATGCAGATCAATCCACTCATTAAACCACCGATAGCTGGCATGGCCCAGACCGGGATTTTCCATCGTTTTTCCATCCTCTGGAACCACTCTTCTATAGCATAGTAAATCTTGATAAACATGACAGCTGAGAGACCTGCAAGAATGCCGAGAATACAATAGAAAAGCAGCTCTGTATTCGATACAAGGGTGTATTCTGGAACATTAAATGTTGGTGAACTGCCAAGATAACTTCTGGACAACACCGTTCCAATAACAGCAGCGACCACAATGGGGCTAAAGGTTTTAACACTGAAATCACCAAGGAGAACCTCGATAGCAAACATCACCCCGCCGATTGGAGCATTGAACACAGCGGCAAGCCCCGCTGCAGCTCCGCATCCGAGTAACGTTCTGGTTCTGGTTGCTGAAAATCGCAACAGCTGGGCAACGGTAGACCCGATTGCCGCACCAACCTGGACAATCGGCGCTTCACGTCCTCCACCGCCTCCAGTGCCAATACTCAACACTGAGGTTAAACTTTTATGGAACCATAATTTCTTCTCAATAACCCCATCATTCTGAGCAACAGCCTTAATCACCGATGCAAGACCATGTCCAGGACGGACTTTGACAACATAAGCATTGTAAAGCCCGACAAGCAGACCTCCCAAGGCGGGGATCAAGGGCAGAACAAACGTCCAGTATTTGTCAAGAACTTTCGCTTTTCCAAATGATCGCAGGCCGGTAAAACAGAATGAGCTCAACATCATGATGGCATCGTGGAATACAACCGCCACATAGCCAGTCATAAGCCCGACTACAATGGCAACAAAAAGGAAAGGTATGTCCTGATTGAGATTGAGCTGAACAAGCAGATAGTCGAGAGTCAGGCGATACATCTGTGTGGCATTCCCCTTGAAATACCTGCTACGCTTTATAATAGTGAAGAAGTATGCCTGAATCCTTCGGCTGAGACTTCCTTTTTTACGCGGTAATTGAGTCATAGGGTTAACCTAAGAAAATCAACCGATACCCAATAGTATTATGTGGTTTATCGATACGTGAAAGCTTTGACCCTCTTTATGGAAATATCCAGTAGTTTGAAGAGTAAAGAACAAATATCCTGATATTTTCTGTACCGGGATGACTTTATTTACTCTGAATTTAATAGGGTGCTAAACGTCAGTTATCAATATGAATGTATGAATTTTCGGGGTGTTTAACGCTTAAAAAACACCATCAAATGCATTAGTTTTCGTTCATGGAAGCAGGAAGACCAGGGGTATGTAGGGTTTGCTCTGTTTTATCGTCCAAATTTTTTAAACAACTGCATCAGCCATGATCCGGATTTTTGTTTCAGCTCACATTTCACTGGAAGCCCCTCCTTTTCCCAGCGAACAATCCCCTGCTGCATATTGAGAGCTTTGGTGTATCCCTGATTCATCAGAAAACGGGTAGCCATCAAGCCGCGATTTCCAACGTGGCAGGCAATAATCACCTTACGGTCAAGAGGTATTTCCTGGAAGCGTTTGCTTAAATCGCCTACAGGAATCAGCATGATTTCAGAAACATCAAATGATTTTCTTGCAACTTCTTTAGGTTGACGGACATCCACAAGCAATGCGCCTTTTTTAATCAGTGCAAGGGCTTTAGTGGGGCTGACTTCCTGGGGATGGTTCATAGTAAATTGTGATCAGTGTAGTACATTAAAACTTTTGTTAAAAAACGATAGGGATAGATTTATCCCTTTCATTATTATATATTTTTTTGGCCAATATACCAATAGGGGGTATGGGTATTTTCTCCGCCAAACTCACCCCATTACTCGGAATCACATATAGTTAGCTGCTGATAAGAACCGTTCGACGATTATGACAGCAAAAATTGCAGCACGGATGAATTTGACGCAGGGAGCTTTATTGATGCGTTTTCCACTAAAAAAACACAAATGAAGAACATCGATCAAAAGACAACCCAATCGTCTGGAATACTTAAATCTGGCGCAATCGTTGTCTCAGCAGCTTTTGTATGGTTTCTGCTCTACAGCAATCTTGAATGGTTTGCGACGTTCTCTCTTCAGTTTACAGGGATTACCAAAGCAAGCAGGTTTGGCGATGCCTTTTACTTTTTTATCTATGAGGTACCAAAAGTTCTGCTGCTACTTACAGGAGTAGTATTTGTCATGGGAATCGTACACACTTTTGTTTCACCAGAACGAACTCGGGCCATGCTCTCTGGACGCCGTACCGGAGTCGGAAACGTTATGGCAGCAACCCTCGGAATCGTGACACCTTTTTGCTCCTGTTCGGCTGTGCCGCTTTTTATTGGTTTTCTGCAGGCAGGAGTACCTCTTGGTGTAACTTTTTCCTTCCTTATTTCATCGCCGATGATCAATGAGGTGGCCCTTGCGCTCCTTTTTGGCATGTTCGGTTGGAAAGTCGCCTTGCTCTATATGGGAATGGGGCTCATGATTGCGATTTTTTCCGGGCTGGTGATCGGCAAGCTCCGCATGGAGCGCTATCTGGAAGATTGGGTGCAAAAACTGCAGGAGAATAAGGTCTCCGCTTCAGATGATTGCGAAGTGATGAGTTGGGCATTGCGTTTAAGAGAAGGAGGCAGCCATGTTCGGGAGATTGTTGGCAAAGTCTGGCTTTATATCGTTCTTGGAGTAGGACTTGGGGCAGGTATCCATGGCTATGTCCCCGAAAACTTTATGGCTTCGCTGATGGGGAAAAGTGTCTGGTGGTCAGTCCCTGTTGCCGTGTTGATCGGGGTTCCGATGTACTCGAATGCTGCCGGTATTCTTCCGATTGTTCAGGCTCTGCTCGGCAAAGGTGCCGCACTCGGCACAGTGATGGCCTTTATGATGAGCGTCATCGCACTCTCTGCACCCGAAATGATTATCCTGCGCAAAGTGCTTAAACCTCAGCTTATTGCTGTTTTTGCTGGTGTTGTTGCTGTAGGAATAATGTTGGTTGGCTATGTGTTTAATCTTTTTTTATGACTTCAATTCTCACAGGTTTTCGCACAGACACTGTTTATTTGAACCATAAATAAATCGCAACAATGCCCATAAAAGCAGCAAAAGCTTTCCTGAGTAGATCATTGGAAATATGCGTTGCAATTATCGCCCCGAAATACGCTCCGGCAAAAAGTCCTACTGCGATAATAAGTCCAATCGAAATTTTCTCCATCGAAATTATCCCTGAACGATAATACTCGACAACGCCAAGCAGGCCAACCGGAAGAAGCAGGGCAACAAGTGATGTGCCACTGGCGCTCTGTTGCGTCATACCAAAAAACAGCACCAACGCTGGAACAATAACCAGCCCTCCCCCAACACCGAACAATCCTGAAAGGAGGCCAGCAACAAAGCCAAGGCTGAGTAAACCGATGAGTTGCATGGATTTAAACGTTATGATATTTTTCTTGTCCTCATTTGAGCCGGATAAGATGATCCGATTTCCCCAGAGCCCAAAAAAGATGGCCAAATTTTTTTAATGCTTTATTTACAGGTCACAAGGTGTGAGAACTGACATTTTAATGGCAATCATCTCCCTGACAGGCTTGTTGTGCGGTGACTTTTGTCAAGGTTCCCTGGGTGAAATGTTGTAACGCCTCTTCAAGATTTGAGGCTATCGTCGCCATATAGACCTCAATGCCCATCATTTGCAGTTTATTGGCTGCTCTTGCTCCGATTCCTTTGCACAGCAATATATTAATCCCCAGTTTTGCAAAAAAATCTGCAGGTGTGCACTGCCCATGGTCATGACGCATTGAGGTGTTCTCTATAATTTCAAAAAAATTCACCTCGGTATCGGCAACAGCATAAAAAGGAGCACTTCCAAAGTGCTCACTCATTCTTGAGTTTTTACCCCCTTGTTCATCTAAAGGTATAATGACCTTCATTCGTTTTCTCCATTACTTGTTGTGAAAATATTTTGACTGCCCTGCTCACCAAACCCTCTCATTGAACTGTTTGTATTGCCCGGTTCCTTTCCCTGTCGATGTAATCCAGAGCGAAGCCCTCTACATCGTCCAGCACCGCCACGACCTCCACCGGGTACTCCGTCTTCGGATTGGCGATGAATGTTCACGCCGTTGCATGAAGGACAGTTGGCAGGCCTCTCAATACCATGATTGACACTCCACTCATGCCCACAGACACATCCAAACTCCCTTGTATTTGACGTAACCATAATGTTCCCTCCTTTTAATGTTAATTGTTTTTTTAATGTAGGAGTATAAAGCAGACACCTATGGATTCCCCCACCATAGTGCGTTATGCCAATATGAGTTAAGCGATTGATATAATCAGGTATTTTTTCGGCATGACGTTAACCTCTCTGGTTCTCACAATTTCATGACGATCGGATTGAATGCTTTTGAAGCAACAAGAACCTCATCACCTTCTTTAAGGGTTTTTATGTCTTGTTCACTTAAGACAACCTCGACCAGTTCATTCCCTGCCCCTATAACGGCAAGATAAATGCAGTCCACTTTTCGAATACTGAGAATGGTACTTGCAAATGAGAACTTATGAGAGGTAATCTTTTCAAAAAAAACTTCAAGCGGAGTTCCAGACCGGATTATTTTGCCACGATCAATCACCATAACGGCATCTGAAAGCTTAAAAACCTCCTGCTTATCATGAGAAACAAGAATGGTTGTCAGGCCAAAGCTTTTGTGATATTTAAGGATTTCGTCCTGAAGCTGGTAGCGAGTATGCTGGTCAAGGGCTGAAAGCGGTTCATCAAGCAGGAGAATATCTGGTTCACGAAGAATTGCTCGTGCAAAAGCAACTCGTTGTTGTTGACCTCCGGAAAGCATTGTTGGATAACGATCTTGAAGCGACGTAATGCCGGTTAATTCAAGGAGATCATTTATTTTCTTTTCGTTCTTCTTCCCTTGGGCAAATTTGAGGTTTTCCATGACGGTCATTGTTGTAAAGAGCGCGTAATCCTGAAAAACCAGCCCGACTTTTCTTTTCTGTGGTGATAGATTAACCCCTGTGGAGCTATCAAACCAAACCTGACCATTTATTTCGATGAACCCTTTATCAGGTTTTTCCAAACCTGCAAGGATCCGTAATATTGTAGTTTTACCACTGCCCGATTTACCATAAATGGTGTTCAGTGTTTCATGCTGCATTGAGATATCAACCGAGAGTTCAAACGGGGCATCGGCGCCAATCAAGGCTTTTGTAATACAACAATGGATCATCAACAAACAAGTTTATTCACTTCCGGATTAATCATCAAGGTTGGCATCAAGGGAAAGCTGACTTGCCCTGATCAGCACCGTAACCTCATCATTCATTTTAAGGCCAAGTTTTGCAACCGCTCTCACAGTGATTATGCTGTTCAGCTCTCCTCCCGCACTTTTCAGGGTAATATCGGCAAGCATGCAGCCCGACTTGATTCCTGTAACGATGGCAGGAAAGCAATTGGAAAAACTCACCTCACCGGCCAGCCCTTTGGCAAGAGCAACTTCCGTTTCCTTAAAAAGCACCTTTACCCTGCAGCCCACCCTAAAACGAGGGTTAATATCAAACAACAAAATACCCAGTAGTATACCTGCAGCATCAATTTCAAGAAAACAGAGTGATTCTTGGAAAACTATGTTTGTTATGACGGCATCCAGCGTATTCATCTGTTTTTATAAAACCAGACATTTACCGAAAATATAAAGGCTATTAACATATATTGCTTTAAAAAATTAAATATCACACTAAATATTATTGAAATAATAATATTTTTTCGCATCTTCCGATTATTCGTTATATAACTGGAAATACAGCGTATTCGCGGCTATAACGCTTTGCAATCACCAAACTGAGGAATCGTTCATTTTAAGGAGGTTCATCTACGTTTTGCTGAATAGATTGCAATCTGAATTTTTTTTAATCATCGTTATATACAGATTGAAATAACGAAAAGAGTGACATCACATGAAAAAAATAGTTCTCCTTGTTTTTCTGCTTGCTGCTCCGGAAATAGGGTTTGCTGCTGCAACGCCTCCGGATGCCATTCCGGCAGTACAAAATATATCTACAGCCAGCGAAATAACAATTAGCGGTAAAAAAGGGGATATGCTGCAGCAAGTTACAGGCAAAGAGTCCGAAGTACTGAATCCGTCACAGATGTCGGTTTACAAAGCAATCAACCTGCTTCCTTCGCTCAGCCAGCAGAGTGTTGATCCATACGGGCTTGCTGATATTGCAAACTATCACGAATCATTTCGTTTCAGAGGTGTTGAACCAACATCCGGAGGTGTACCGGCAACAACAGTAAACATCGAAGGGCTTCCGGTAACAGGAAGACCTGGTGGGGGTATAACTATGTATGACCTTGAGAACTTTAGTAACATCACTATCTATAGCGGAGTCATGCCAGCTCAGATTGGTCTTGGTCTCGCTGATGTTGGAGGGAAAATCGACATCAACATCCGTCGTCCTGAAAATACGTTCGGAATTCTCATGAAAGAGAGTATCGGCAGCGATAATTTCCACCGAACCTTTTTTCGAGTTGACTCGGGAGCGCTTTCAGGTGGCTTAAAATCTTTTCTCTCCTATTCAGACACTGCTGCTGATAAATGGAAGGGAGAGGGTGGCAGCACAAGAACAAACGTTATGGCGGGGATAACGGAGGAGTTCAGCGACAGGATGAAGCTGGAAACATATCTCACGTATGGCAAAGGCAATATAGATACCTACAAACCCTTGAGCTATGCGCAGATCAGCAACCTTACCAGCAGTTATAAGCTTGATTATGGCACAACACCCAACAGCTACGACTATTACGGCTACAATCATAATAACTTTGAAGACTGGATGGTGATGGCAAACCTGGAAATCAAAACCGGGGAACAATCCAAATTCAATATCAAGCCCTACTATTGGACCGACAAGGGGTATTATCTTGAAACCGTGACTCTTCCGAATGGCCAGAACCGCATCAGGGAGTGGGACATTGACCATAGTCTTAAAGGTATTCTGACAGAATACACCACAAAGTACAACGGCATAGATCTTGATCTTGGTTATCTGTACCACACTCAAGAGAGACCAGGACCCCCTACATCATGGAAGCTCTACACTGTTGTCAACGGCAAGCTTGTGTTCAGTAACTGGAGCCTTCTGTCGAACAGCTCAAGCTATGAGCTGAATATTCCGTTTATTGATGCAAAATATCGTTTTGGCGATTATCAACTGGATGGAGGGCTTAAGTATGTGAACCTTGCCATGCCATCGATTATCACCTATTCAACCACTGGCATCGGCGATGTAACTGCCGCTGAGGCTCTTGCCATGAATCCCGGTATCAATAGTGCGGCAAGCGCTCTCAATACACAAACATTCAGCGATCTTTTTCCTAACGTTACCCTGACCAGAGTTATAAGCGAGAACACATCAGTGCATGCTTCATATGGAGAAAACTACGTGACGCATGTCGATATCTATCCTTACTACATCTCTCAGGCAAGCAGCTTTGCAAGCAAAGGAATAACCTTTCAGCAGCTCTGGAATAATCAAAAAATGGAGATATCGCAAAATTTCGAGTTTGGCATGAAAACAAAAGGGAGCAACTGGAGCATAGCACCAACCCTTTACTATGCAATGCACCATGGCAAGCAGGCGGTTCTTTTTGATCCGGTGCTGAATGCTACTTATCCCACGACCAATGCCAATGCTGATGCATACGGTTTTGAAATGGAAGCAGAGTACCAGCCAACAGAAAAGCTGAAATGCTACGGTTCATTCTCATGGAACAGGTTTTATTTCACCCAGGATGTCAACTCTGACGCAACAGGCAGCATCATAAAGGTCAAGGGAGAGCAGGTGCCCGATGCTCCTGAATTTATGGGCAAAGGCATGATAAGCTATAAAACCGGCGATATCACAATATCACCCATTATCAGATATACATCAGTTCGATATGGTGATGTAATGCATAATGAAAAGATTGACGGTGCAACACTTTTTGATCTTGATATTACCTGGAGCCGCAAAACGCTGGGGTTCAAGAATGTCGATTGCTCCCTGTCGTTCATAAACATTTTCAACAAAGCATATGTCAGTATGATCAGCACATCAGATTATAAAACACTGCAAACATCCTATCAGCCAGGCGCACCATTTACTGCGATGGCAACATTGGCTTTTCATTACTGAGTCATCACTATTTTTCTCCGTTAGGCCCTGTTCTTTCTCCGTTACACCTCCCCGGCACTCTCTGGTGCCGGGATTTTTTTCATAAGGTATTTCATTAACTGCTTCTGCCATGAAAAAACATATTTACCTTCCCCTGCTGCTCCTTTTCTCTCTTTTTTCACTCAACCTCCGGGCCGAAAATATAACCATTGCGGGAGGTGCGGGGTACAAGCGGCCACTGGTTGAAATTGCCAATCAGTATGAAAAAAAAACCGGAAATCATATTGATGCAGTGTTTGGTCATATGCAGCAGATCTTCTCACAGGCAAAAATGAGTGAGAATGTCTCCATCATTTTTGGGGATAAAACATTTTTTGATCACTCCGGTATCAATTTCTCAAGTTACTATCCAGTAGGCAATGGAAATTTGGTTCTCGCCTGGAGAAAAGGACTGCATCTGACAAGTATCGCGGAAATCCGGAACAAAGAGATCACAAGAGTAGGCATTCCTGATGCAAACAAAGCAGTATATGGCCATGCTGCAACGGAGTACCTGAAAAACGCCGGGTTATCTGCAATAGTTGCCCCTAAAATCATAGCAGTCTCAACAGTCCCACAGGTATCAGCCTATCTTGTATCAGGTGAAATTGACTGCGGTTTCATAAACATTACCGATGCTATAGGCATTCAGGATAACATTGGGGGATATTTTGCTGCGGATCAGTCTTTGTATACACCGATTCTTATTCAAGGAGGAGTTGTGAGTGGATTTGAAAATCGACCAGAGGTAAAAGCATTTCTAAAATTTCTTAATGAGAAGGAAAGTATTGTAATCCTTAAGCATTACGGCCTCTGATGGCTATGAATATCAGTATGCTTGTATGGCAGGATATTGTCGCTCCGGTAATGCTTAGTTTGAAGACCGCAGCGATAACACTACCTCTTCATCTTGCAACCGGTGTTCTGTCTGGTTATCTTTTAACCGGTAAAAGAAGCTTTTTTGGAAGTTTTGCTGATGTTATAATTACTCTGCCACTTGTTTTTCCACCAATTGCGACCGGCTTTCTGCTCCTTATCCTTCTCGGCAGGAACGGCTGGATAGGTGCCCCACTCCAGGCCCTTGGAACTGAAATCATTTTCAGTAGAAATGGAGTGTTCATTGCTTCATTTATAGCAGGGCTGCCACTGGTAGTAAAATCGGTTCAGGCTGCCATTGCTGAAATGAGTCCATCACTTCCAGAGGCTGCATGGACACTTGGAAAAAGCAAATTCGAAACATATCTCTTTGTTGTCCTTCCCGCTATCCGCCACTCCATGTTTACCGGGCTGATTCTCTCTCTTGGTCGTTCGTTTGGAGAGGTTGGCATTACGCTTATGCTTGGAGGTAATATCGTTGGTAAAACAGAAACTGTCTCACTGGCTATCTATAATGCAGTGTTTGAAGGAAACTTTGAAAAAGCAGCTGTTTTTTCGATACTTCTTGGCATCATATCGTTTGCCATGTTCTATGGCTTAAAAAAAATAAGCAAAACATAAAAGTCAGCCTTGAAGCTTGCTTGATTATGAGCACATGTTTATAATTAGCAAAGGAGTCATAGCAACTATTCAGCCACATATGCATAATGGGTAGACAAAAAAAATTTGTATTAATCGGGGCAATTGTAACCATCTTCTTATCTGCAGGATGCAGCAGTCACCCCCAAAAAGTTGTTGATCGTGACGGAAACAGTTATAGCACCGCTCAGATTGGCTCAATGCTTTGGACAGGTAATAATCTTGATGTTACTCACTACCGGAATGGTGACCCCATTCCTGAAGTAAAAGATGCCAAGGAATGGGCAAACCTCACAACGGGGGCCTGGTGTTACAACCTCAACAACCTGGACAACGGAAAAACCTATGGAAAACTCTATAACTGGTACGCGGTCAACGACCCAAGAGGACTTGCTATGGAGGGATGGCATGTGGGCACCGATGCAGAATGGAGTGCGGTGAGCGAACTCCTGGGAGGCACAGGTGATGCTGGTGGTGCACTGAAAGCAGAAAAACTCTGGAAAGAACCGGCACAAGAAAAAAAGAACAAAAGCGGCTTCGATGCCCTGCCTGCAGGTGCACGGAGGGATAGTGACGGAAATTTCATGCCCTCAGGGCAATACAGCCGGTTATGGTCTTCAACAGAATCGTCTGCAAAAACCGCATGGTGTCGGTCGCTCGGCTACTTCGATTCAGCATTGCGAAGGGGGATGGCCAATAAAAAAACCGGTTTTTCAGTCCGATGTGTCAAAAATTAAGCCGGTTTTTCTAACATTACCGTCACTCCACCATGATGAGGAGATGAGTCATCGGCAGCATGACGGATACAGAGTGGTTGGAAAACCTAATGAATGTCCTTCTCTTTTTGTTTCATTCAGAGATTGCAGCTCAGCTTATAGATTTCAATCATTTTTTCAGCAAAGGCCTTCCCAAAAGCATTGCACTGCGCAAATTCCTCAGCATGGGGTTTGAACTTAACCCTGACGCTTTGATCAAAAGCCTTCAATTTGAGCATCGAAAAATTTGTTTCTATCATCTTGACTGCTTCACCGCTCCAGCCATAGGAACCGAAAGCAGCTCCAAGCTTTCCTTTGTCACGAATAGGATTGATAGCAGCAAACAACTGATAGATCTGTGGCAGAATATTCTGGTTCAGGGTTGGAGATCCAACGATCAGTCCTGAACAGTGAGCAATTTTATCTTCAAGGGTTACAAAGTTAACCGTTTCAATATCACAGATATCGATGATGAAGTCACACGACTGACGAATACCTTCTGCAATTTTTTCAGCCATAAGTGTTGTGTTTTCGTATGCGGAAACATAGGCGATGAGAATATTTTTGTCATTCGGCATCGCAACGGCCTTGGTCGCATACATCCATGAAAGGTCAACATATTCCTGCCAGTGTGACCTCAGTATTGGTCCGTGGCCGGGACAGATGACCTTGATATCAAGTGGTTTGATTTTTTCAATAGCCTGAAGCATGTACTTGCTGAATGGTCTCAGTATGGAATCAAAGTAGTAGGTGAAGGCATCGACAAAGTTGCCAACAGCATCATCATACATCTCTTCATGGCAAAAATGGGATCCAAAGGAGTCGCAAGTGAAAAGAACACGGTCTTCTTCAAGCCATGTGTAGATGGTGTCAGGCCAGTGCAGGTTTGGTGCATTGATGAAATGCAGGGTTTTATTGCCGAGACTCAGGGTATCGCCGGTTTGCACAACAAGTGCCTTGAAGTCATGCCCAGTCTGATCGCGAAGGAACTTGAGGGCGTTGCCACTGCCAACAACGATTGCATCAGGTGCCACAGCAAGCAGATTTCTGACATTTCCTGAATGGTCAGGTTCAGTATGGTCAACAATGATGTATGCAATGTCAGCCGGATCAGTAACCTGTTTTATTTTAGCCAGATATTCAGGCCAGAACTTCTCCTTGGTAGTTTCAATAATGGCTTTTTTCTCGGCATTGATGAAATAGGAATTGTAGGTTGTTCCATATTTCGTCTCCATGACTATGTCGAATGTAATGAGACCTGGATCAAGCACCCCGATCCAACTGACGTCATTGGTAATGGGAAGAACTTTATTGTCTGTCATATTATCTGGTTCAGTTGGTAGATTACATAATAAATCGGCGTCCATAATAGTGCCGGTCACTTACTTGGAAGTCGGGATCAGTTAAAATTTCCGGGTCATGTAGGCAACAGCGCTCATGACCTCTTTATCTTCAAGGCTTGCGTTGCCACCCTTTGCAGGCATCATTCCGGTTTTTCCGTCATATCCCTCAATGGATTTTTTTATAATCATATCCATCCCCCCGTGGGCAATTCTTTCGCTCCATGCAGCTTTATCACCTGGTTTAGGCGCTCCTGCCACACCCGAATCATGGCAACCTCCACAGTTTGCTTCATAAACTGCTTTGCCACTGGCAAGTTTGAGCTCCCCCGAAGTCACATCTTTTGATGTAGATAATTCTTTGTTAACCGATGCCTTCTCAGGGCTACATCCACCGAGAAAAGCAAGTCCAATAATCAAAATAAATAGGAAAGATTTCACAATCATACCTCTATGGCTTGCAGGTTAAGTTGATGATTAATATAATGTCGTTATACCTGTACCAGGTACAGGTATAAGATGAAGAAATAACAGGAAAAAAACAACCGGTTTTCTTTATCAACAATTTTTTTCAACGGTACCGTTTTAGAGAAAACATTCCGCTTCCTTTGTGGATTTGTCTATAACACACTTATGAAGTTTGTTTTATTATGAGCTTATGCTTATAATTACTTTCACGTTCTCCATCAACCATTGTCACTGTTGTCTCTTATGAAAAGCGAAATGATCGTAACGTTCGGAGGAGGAAAGAAGGTAAATGCTGAGTTTAATGGCTTTACCTTTCATACTGACCAGGCAAAATATGCCGGAGGAGAGGGTTCCGCTCCCGAACCATTTTCCCTCTTTCTTGCCTCAATCGGCACCTGTGCGGGTATCTTTGTCTTATCCTTTTGCCAGAGCAGAGGTATCCCGACAGATGATATCCGGATTGTTCAATCTCACACTGTCAAGGAGTCAGGCCGCGGTATAGGAAAAATCGAGATCGCCATCGAACTGCCTCCTGATTTCCCTGAAAAATACAAGGATGCTGTGATCAGCGCGGCTAATCTCTGCGCCGTTAAAAAGCACATACAGGCACCTCCTGAGTTTGTCGTAACAACGGTCACACGCTAACCATTATCGCCGTAAAAAAGAGTGTAACAATGAAAAAAGTGCTGATTCTTGGTGGAGGCATTGGAGGTGTTGCATCAGCCATTGCTTTTCGTAAACAAGGGTTTCAGGTTGAGCTTGTCTCTGACCGGGACTACCTTTTTATCTATCCCCTAGCAATCTGGATACCGGTGGGTAGTGAAAAGTTCAGAAATGTTTCAATGCCTTTATCTAAGCTGGCAGACAAGCACGGTTTTTCTCTCACCATCGACAGGGTTATTGCTCTGGATGGAATTCAGAAGACCATCACGCTGGAACACACGGGTATTCGAAACTCCCCTGCTCTTGTTGTTGTTGCCCTTGGAGCTGCAAAGATGAAGCATAAAGGAATTGAACATACCTGTTCAATCTGTGGCAATCCGGAAGAGTCACTCGTCCTGAAGGATAAGATCGAAGAACTTGTTGAACGAGGAATCGGCAAAATTGCCTTCGGATTTGGCGGCAATCCTAAAGACAGTAGTAGTGTCAGGGGTGGTCCGGCCTTTGAACTCTTTTTTAACCTGCACCACCATCTCAAAAAGCTTGGCATCCGGGAGCAGTTCGAGATGACCTTTTTTGCCCCCATGGCAGAGCCCGGTGCCCGAATGGGAAAAAAGGCGCTCTCAGCGATGAGCACCATGTTTAAAGCCAATAACTTTGATACTCGTTACGGTAAAAAAATAAGCCGGTTTGTAGAGGATGGAGTTGTTTTTGAAGATCAGAGCAAGCTTCAAAGTGACTTGACCATGTTTATTCCTGCCGGTGAAGGCGATGAATTAATCAAGGCATCAAACTTGCCTCAAAACAGCGCGGGATTTATTTGTATCGATAATTTCTGCCGGATCGACGGCATCTCGGGATGGTATGCGGTTGGTGATGCAGCAGCTCTTGAAGGTCCCGACTGGAAGGCAAAGCAGGGGCATATCGCTGAATTAATGGCAAACAATGCAGCAGTTAATGCTGCCATTGAACATGCCGGTCAAAAGGGGGCAATTAAGGGTTATCAGGAGCACTTGAATGTTGTGTGTGTGATGGACATGGGCGATAGCGCAGGATTTGTTTATAGAAACACTGTACGGGAACTCTTCATTCCTATGCCAGTGGTCGGTCACTGGCTAAAAAAGAGCTGGGGCCATTATTATAAACTTTCCAAACGATGGCTATGAAAAACAAGAGAGTCGGCAGACCTACCCACTGCCGCTGTGTCCAGGATCTGCCGAAGGTCACCTGTTTCAAACCTGATGGCGTACCTGACAAGGAACTGAAAACCGTTCTTTTGACGGTAGACGAGCTGGAGGCCATAAGACTGGCTGACAAGGAGGGTTTATACCAGGCGGATGCTGCCGTTCAGATGAATGTATCGCGTCCAACCTTTGGCCGTATTCTCGAAGCTGCCCATAGAAAAGTAGCTGAAGCCATAGTTGACGGTAAGCAACTCTGCATCCAGGGAGGGGTGATCCGCTCTCTCTGTGACTCTGTTCCTACCGAGCGCCCTGATATTTGTATCTGCCCTGAGTGCGGTATGGAACTTCCACACTTGAAGGGAGAGCCTTGCAGGGAGACATCCTGTCCTCAATGTGGAGCTTCCCTGAAGCGTAAGGGAGGATGTATGAGTGAGCTGCAGCCCTGACGTTTTTTTACCATTTTATAACCTTTTACTCGTTCTCGCTATGGTTGACAATTGGAACAGTCCTGATAAATTTAATCGCGAGGCAGCGCAATGGGATGAAAATCCTCAACGCCGAGCGGTCGCACACAGCGTTGCCAAAGCAATCATTGCAGCAACAAATCCCAATAAAACCATGCATGCTCTGGAGTTCGGATGCGGCACAGGCCTGGTTTCAATGGAGATTGCGCCGCTGGTGAAAAGTCTTGCAGCAATTGATACCTCCAGAGAGATGCTTGCTGTTCTTCAGGAGAAAATCAGAAGCTCCGGAATAGAGAGCATTGAGGCAAGCTGCACCAATCTAGCATCACCATCGGAGAACGTGCTCAATGAAAAAAGTTTTGAGCTGATTTACAGCAGCATGACGCTTCACCATATTGATGAAACCTCAGAATTTCTGAACCGGCTATCCAAGCTTCTCCCTTCCGGAGGCATAATCGCTCTGGCTGATCTTGATGTTGAAGATGGCTTGTTTCATGACGACCAGCTTGAAAAAGTTCATCACGGGTTTGATCGGGCTGAGCTTACTGCTTTACTGAATGCTGCCGGGCTTCAAGTAACATCGTTTGAGACCATATACACCTTCAACAAAACAAACAGAGCAGGCGCAACCGCAGCCTATCCGGTATTTCTGGTAACCGCCGCCAAACCATAGTATCCTAACCATAAAATATTACTGAGATGAATATTGATCGTGTTGTACTTGCCATTGCTGGCGTTTTTATTCTTTCCAGCGTTTTACTCTCCATCTATCATAATCAGAACTGGCTCTGGTTCACTGGTTTTGTAGGAGCAAACCTTTTTCAAGCTGCATTTACAGGTTTCTGCCCTCTGGCTAAAATTCTCAAGGCGGTCGGTGTTGTACCCGGTCATGCATTCAAGTAAACGTTCAACAGTTAAGTATTTCTCCTGCTCAATCAAACAAGATCAGAGCCCCATTCAGAACCATTTAAAACCTGGAGTAAGCGTATGGCAAAGGTTGTAGTTTTAGGTGCCGGTGTTGCTGGACATACCGCAGCCTCTTTTCTTAAAAAGAAACTTGGTAAACATCATGAAGTTGTCGTTGTTACCCCGAACAGCTACTATCAGTGGATTCCATCCAACATCTGGGTCGGAGTTGGTCAGATGTCTATTGATGATGTCCGGTTTGAACTAAAAAAAGTTTATACCCGCTGGGGCATTGTGCTTAAACAAGCCAAAGCGATCGAAATCCATCCGGAAGGTGATGCAGAAATTCAGAAAGGGTATGTGACGATTGAGTATACCGATGGAGTACGAAATGGTCAGACCGAAAAAGTTGATTACGATTATCTTGTCAATGCAACTGGTCCGAAGCTTAATTTCGAGGCAACCGAGGGCCTTGGCCCCGATAAAAACAGCTTTTCGGTTTGCACTTACAGCCATGCTGCCCACGCTTGGGAACATCTTCAGGACAATATCAAAAAGATGCAAGCTGGTCATAAGCAGCGTATCTTGATCGGCACTGGCCACGCTATGGCAACCTGTCAGGGAGCGGCCTTTGAATACATTCTGAATGTTGCATGGGAGATCTCAAAACGAGGTCTGAGCGATAAGGCGCAAATTACCTGGTTATCCAATGAGTATGAGCTTGGGGATTTTGGTATGGGAGGCGCATTTATTAACAGAGGCGGCTACTACACCCCGACAAAGGTATTTACGGAATCCATTATGGCCGAGTATGGCATCAACTGGGTCAGGCGAGCTGGAGTCCATAAAGTTGAATCAGGCAAGGCATATTACGAGACACTTGAAGGTGAGGAGCTGACACAGGAGTTTGATTTTGCCATGCTCATCCCCTCATTTTCAGGGGTCGGACTAACCGCACATGACAAAAGTGGAACTGAAATTACCGAGAAGATCTTTGCGCCAAACAAGTTTATGAAGGTTGATGCAAATTATACAGCCAAACCTTTTGAGAATTGGGACGCTGATGACTGGCCATCGCTTTACCAGAACCCTCTGTTCAAAAACATCTATGCTCCGGGCATTGCCTTTGCTCCACCGCATCCGATTTCAAAACCCATGTCAAGCCCAAGTGGCCGACAGATTTTTCCGACAGCACCACGTACCGGAATGCCAGCAGGTGTTATGGGTAAAATTGTAGCGCTCAACATTGCAGAAAAAATTCAGGGTGCTCCGGAACATCGCCATAAAGCTTCAATGAGCAGAATGGGTGCTGCATGTGTTGTATCGGCTGGGTTTGGTTCTTTTGATGGACTTGGCGCGTCAATGACTCTTTTCCCTGTTGTGCCTGACTGGAAAAAGTATCCTGAATGGGGCCGCGACATGAACTACTCTCTCGGAGAGGCTGGACTTGCTGGGCATTGGCTGAAAGTAATCCTGCACTACCTCTTTTTCCATAAGGCAAAAGGCTACCCTTTCTGGTGGTTGATTCCAGAATAACCTTAAATTTTGATGATAACCTTAACTCTCTGAAAAGCTATGGGCACAAATAAAGTCAAGGCATATTATGACGAAGCTTACCCGCCGGTACCATCAAAAGGAACTCTCTACTGGCGAAAAAATCTGCTCTGGCAGCTTGTTCGTTTTGTTGTGTTAAATGTAAAGATTATGAGAATTGTCGTGGGCGGGCACTCCTGACAAACACCTAAGGATTGATCTACAAAGTATGTACAAAGCAACCTGAAGCAAAGATAAAAGTTGCTTTGTACATCTCTTTGATTCGTGGGGAAATATCACTTAACCGATTATAATTTGCAGGAGCTGTTTTTTCCAGGTTTTTCATTGCAGCAACAACTTTCGCCTGTCGAAATCTTCAGTAAGGTATAAAGAGGACAAAAACCAATCGTTGCGGTTAGAAGCGGCACAATTCCAACAGCTCCCCACCACGATTGATTGATGACACCTACAACAATAACTGCTATCCCGATAACAATCCGGATTATTTTATCTATTTGCCCTACATTTTTTTGCATTGGTTCTTTATGGTTAAAGGTTGGTGAGACTACAGATAAAGAATAAACGTTTATTCGTTTAAAAATACAACTTTGCTCATTGATAAACAATTGATATATAATGGCGTACTACTGAAAAATAATTTATCTCTAAAGACTAAAACAAAACATACAGCTTATTAACAATTGTAAATAAAGCGGCATTTGATTTAGCGAATTTATTCACAATTGTTACTTGCCAAACATTAAACGCACCCACTTTTAATTCTTAAAAAGATCTTAAATTTATTAGAAAACGCCAACAAAAAAATCGTTTAAAATATTTATTTTAAACAACTTAAAAAATTTCAACATTTAAGCTGCCTATTGTATCAATAAATTATTTAGCCTTGTAATGATTATTTTAGTACATTTAAATAATTGGATATGATAAAAAATTTTCTGATAAATTTAATGACCTATTTAGCCATGAAACGATTACTGATGGTAATGAGTGTGGGATTGTTGTTTAATTCTGTAGCGCAAGCAGCAACAGATGGCAAAGCTATTTTCGACAAGAACTGCAGCATGTGTCACTCTGTTATGCCTCCACCAAAAACCGCACCGCCTATTACTCCTCTCGCTTCTCACTATCATCAGAAATTCAAAACAAAAATAGAGGGTGTTAATCACCTTGCTGCATACCTGAAATCACCAAAAAAGGAGAACGCTATTGATCCACAAGCCATTACAAGGTTCGGTATTATGCCTGCTCAACCACTGCCGGATTCAGAACTGAGGGCTGTAGCAGAATGGGTGTGGGATCAGTACAACCCGAACATGGGTATGGGACGCGGGATGGGTCAGGGTCAGGGTCAAGGGATGGGGATGGGCCGAGGCCGGGGAATGAATCCATAATAGACAGAGTACTGGCACTCTTGACACCATGAAAAGATTATTGTTTATCATTTTAGCCGTGCTGTTCACTCCTGCAGCAAATGCAGCAACAACCGCTGAACAGCACGCAAGCTTTGACCATAGAAAGCTGAGTGCTTCAGCGCAGTGCATACGATGCCATATACGTGACCAGCCGGATAACAATCTGCACATCCAGTCGAAGACCAACTGCTCGACTTGCCACACTACCAAGCAATGGAAACCAACTATCACTGAACCATGAAAAAATCATTCAGTTGGCGGGTTTTTATAAGCTTCGGGCTTTTCATTGCATTATTCATGATGCTTGTATCGGGAGTGATCCTCTATATCTCTCCACCAGGGAGGGTTGCTAACTGGACTGAGTGGCGAATGATCGGTCTGACAAAAAGAGGATGGCAGCACCAGCATATTATTTTCGGGTTTGCCTTTTTAATTCTCTCTCTGTTTCATCTCTTTTTTATTAACTGGAAAGCATTTCTCTCATACCTGAAATCAAAGACAACAGAAGGCCTGAAAAGCCCTGCAGAACTGCTTACCATAATAACTCTTTCCTGTTTGTTTGGTATAGGGACATACTATGGTATCCAACCTTTCTCGGCAGTCATCAAATTTGGCAATACAATTTCCGACTCCTGGGAACGTCGGGAGAAGCAAGCCCCGGTTCCACATGCAGAACTTATGACCCTTACGCAACTTGCAGAGCAACCAGGTCTTGGTGGTGATCCTGATGCCTTAAAAACAAAGCTGGAAAAAGCTGGATTAAAAGTTGCTTCCCAGAAACAGACTCTTGCTGAAATAGCTGCTGCAAACGGTATGAGCGCAGAAAAAGTTTATGAATTTATTGCACCAGCAGAACCCGGCGAACATAAACTGCAGGGTCAGGGTTTCGGAAAAAAAACCTTGAAGGAAATAGCCGATGAGGCTGGTGTTTCAGCAACCTCGCTGCAGCTTGCATTACAACAGAAAGGAATAGAAGTTAAAATCGATACGCCGCTAAAATCGATTGCTGAAAAGAACAATATGGAAATGAGCGAGCTTCGGAAAATATTGGAGAGAATGATAAGCCGGTAATTTACAGGGCTGGATGCTGGATAAAAAATCCAGGCGGAGCGGAAATGAGTTTACTGAAATCATATATACCTTCAACAATACAAACAAAGCAGGCATAGCTCATTACGTGACTGCTTGTTCGAATTCTGCTAAGCGCTCTGCAATCAGTCACTCCGTAAGCTTTCCTGAAATCATTTAGTATTTGCTTGGCTACTGAGGGCGACCACAAGGGTCGCCAGTACGGCTCAATAATGCCTAATAGTACATGTGTACCTGTTTTGTGTCTGGTATGTTTTCTTACGGAATTATTTTTTGTGAAGCGCTTATTAATTGTCAAGATTATGAGAATTAACATCGGAGTTCACTCATGACAAGTAAAAAAAATTGCTCCTCAGCTCTTATTAATGCATGTTGTCAACTCAATTCTTGTGATTTCTGTTGGTTGAGTTAAAAAACTTGTTGATGACACTGAAAAATATGAGCCCCGATGCTGTTCAGAAAAACAGAAAATTACAAAAAATAGCAGTTTTTACTTCCGGCGGTGATGCCCCTGGAATGAATGCAGCTATTCGTGCTGTAACCCGTGCAGCTATCGCCAAAAAGCTGAAAGTTGTTGGAATCCGTCGTGGGTATCAGGGAATGATTGAAGGTGATTTTATACCACTGAAAGCGTCAGATGTCAGTGGTATTCTGCAATTGGGCGGAACAATGCTTAAGACAGCCCGAAGTGATGAATTCAGAACTCCTGAAGGTCGTAATCGCGCTTATTATCAATTAAAAAAAAATGACATTGATGCCGTTGTTGTCATTGGAGGTGATGGCTCTTTTACCGGTGCTTTGGTGATGTCACAGGAATTCAATATGTCATTTATTGGCATTCCTGCCACTATTGATAATGATATGTATGGAACTGATTATACCATTGGATACGAAACCGCATTGAACTCCGTCGTGGAAGCTGTTGATAAAATCAGAGATACAGCCCGTTCACATGGACGGATTTTCTTCGTTGAAGTAATGGGTCGTGAAGCGGGCTTGCTTGCATTGAATAGTGGCATCGCCTGTGGAGCTGAGGTCATTTTAATTCCCGAATCGAAAGAACAGCATGAAGAACTGAAAAAATTTTTGAGTAAAGGATACAAAAACAAAGAGACCAGCGGAATTATTATTGTAGCTGAGGGGGATGAAGCTGGAGGCGCCATGAAAATTGCAGAAAAAGTGCGTGCTGAACACCCCGATCTGGATGTACGAGTCTCAATCCTTGGTCATATTCAGAGAGGAGGTAGTCCAACCGCCAAAGATCGAGTGAATGCTACAAGAATAGGAGTTGCCGCCGTGGAAGCATTGCTTGATGACCAGAAAAGTATCATGATAGGACTCACCAATGACAAAATTGTACAGGTGCCCTTTAATAAAGCAGTGAAACTAAATCACGGTATCGACCTTAATCTGCTGGAAATTCAAAGGTTGATGAATTGTTAGGAGTACTATTACGCCTGATTGATTGTCACACAACAAGAGCAACTGAAGTTTTGGCAGAAACGTACAAAAGCCATGTTAGTTCGCCAAAAGGAATCACAAAAGAAGAAACCAATTATCCAGAAGATACAAAGTACTTGATATTCTGCCTATGTTTGCTTAAGGTCAAAAGCCTGACGGAAATGTGGTGCGTCTGGCCTGCAGTATGGGGTTACACATGGATTTGTGATAGTCTCCTCAACGCTTCTCCTATGCAGAAGATTACTTCGGGATGATTTTGAAAAATTTTGAAAATCCACACTCTTCTTCAATCTACCGGTGAACAATGCTTTTTTTGCTTTATTGTCTATATTTGCCGACAATGAGGACAACTGAAATGTGCTGATTTTTTTTATGTCACAGAGATATCAGGAAAGTTTTAACAGTCAACCGTGAAGAAGCAGAGTTCATTGATTTTTTTAACCGGGTTCAGCGGATCGGGTAAATCGACGATAGGGCCGTTGCTGGCCAACTCGCTTGGTTATGAGTTTATAGACCTTGATCAGACTATTGAAAAACATGCTGGTAAAACCATTACCCGGATTTTTGCCGAAAATGGAGAGGAGTTCTTCAGAAATCTTGAATTTCACTCCCTTGAACAAGTAGTTGAACAAACCAATCTGGTGATCTCCCTTGGTGGAGGTGTTCTTGAACATGACCGTTCTTATGAACTTATCAAAGCATCAGGTACTCTGGTCTATCTGAAGTCACCCGCCAGAACCCTTGCCAGAAGACTCTTCAATAAAACCGACAGGCCACTCTTGAGAGGTGATAAGGGTCGGAAGCTTTCGCGCGAAGAAATTGAGGAGAAAATATCAACCATACTCTCCAAACGTGAGCCGAGGTATGAAAGCGCTGACATAACTGTTCAGACTGATATTCACCGCATTGGATCTACAGTCGAGGAGCTGACCCGGAAAATAGAGCGCTATGTCCGAAAAACCTCATTCAATACAACGGATTAATATTAAACCATTAAAATGTGAGCACGATAATTGTTGAGACGCCTGTTACTGCCGGACTTGGTGCATTATTCACAACCCATGGCCTTTCAAAAAAAACCGTGGTACTCTTTGATGAAAACACCCGTAAACTCTATGGAGAGGAGCTTCTTGAGACGCTGGGCAAAGAGGGTTTTCAGTGGAAGGAGCTGGTTGTTCCGGCACGTGAAGCGTCCAAAAGTTTCAATGCCGCATACCGGCTTTATGGCAGCATGATCGGGGCGGATGTTGACCGGAGCTGGAACCTGCTTGCGGTCGGAGGAGGTGTTGTTGGTGACCTCGGGGGGTTTATAGCGGCCAGCTATTACAGGGGCATACCGGTGATCCAGCTCCCTACCACACTGCTGGCCATGACCGACAGCTCGATTGGGGGAAAGGTTGCCATCAACCACCCGCTCGGCAAAAATCTTATCGGGTTTTTCCATCTTCCTGAACTGGTGCTGATTGATCCCTCATACCTTGAAACCCTGCCTCAGCGGGAAATATATTCCGGAATGGCGGAAGTGATCAAGTACGGTTTTATTGCTGACGAAGCTTTTCTCTCTTTCCTTGACCTTCATTTCAAAGATATTACCAATCTTCAGGAGCCGTGGCTGACTGAAGCAGTCAAAAAAAGCGCATGTATCAAGGAAGATGTAATAACAAAAGATTTCAGGGAGACCAACGGAATTAGGGCAACCCTGAATTTCGGCCATACCTTTGCGCACGGACTTGAAAAACTGGCAGAGTACAAATATCTGCGTCACGGTGAGGCGGTCACCATCGGCATGGCGTGTGCGCTCGTTTTATCACACAATCTTGGCTATCTTGATAACGTATCGCTTCAAAGAGGGCTCTCTATCCTGAAGAGATTCCGGTTTCCAACAGGGGTGCTGAAGCGCAGGTTTCTTGATATCGAAAGTGAGGTTCTGCTTGAAAACATGTTCTCTGACAAGAAAAAACTTGATAAAAAACTCCGCTTTGTGCTGCTGAAAAGGTTGGGAGAGGCGTTTCAGCTTGAGGAAAATGTTGAAGATAGAGCCGTGCTGAAAGCCATCAATGAGGCTCGGATATTCTTCAGTGGGCAGAGTGAGCATTCAAGGTGAAGAGATAGCGTGTGCCCCTTAGTACTGCAAGCTCATCGAGCAGAGGTGGAATTGCAAGCATTCCTGCAATGAGCTTTGCACTTCCGCCAGTGGCAAACACCCTGACTTTCTCTGCTTGACGCTCTTCTGCAAGCCAGGTTTTAATTTTCACAAGAAGTCCATCAATACCCGATACACAGCCAAGAATAATCCCGTTCCTGATGCACTCGTCTGTGGCGCTTCCAAGAAGCGTGTCGGGGAGCTCCATACTTACCAGGGGAAGCCGGGCGGTATGCTGCTTCAGAGACTTTGCCATAAGGTCAAGACCGGGCATGATAAGACCACCGAGATAGTGCTGGTCGGAACCGAGCACATCAACAGTTATAGCTGTGCCGATATCAAGCGCAATAGCCGACTCTTCAGGGTAGAGCAAGCTGCAGAGGGCACAAAGGGCAATACGGTCGGCACCAAAGGAATCAGGCGAGTCGTAGTGCAGCATAAACGGCAGCTGCATTGATGCAGTTACCTCCAGCACCTGACCGGTCAGATGATGACGAAGAGCGCTCATCACTACTCCACCGACAGAAGGCACCACACTGCAGAGTGCAGCATTACAAAGAGCTGGATAGTTCAGAAGCATAGGTACTATCTGGGCGGCAACATCATCGTATCCATAGAGGAGTGATGAAGGCACTTTATGCACTTCAAGACACCGTTCATTTTTGAAAAGCGCAAACGATGCGGTTGTATTGCCTATTTCAGCAACAAGGAGCAGCTCGTCACAAGGTGGTTGTTCTCCAAAAAGAGGCATGGTTATCTATCCTTCCCTTCTATCGGAGCTTTGCTTCAATACCAGTTCTTTTGGCGAGAGATGAAAGAAAATCCTTGTAGTCAGGAAGATTTGTTGTTACAAAGAGAGAGTCCCTGACAGGGGCTTTTCCGGCAACAATAAAGATTTTTGGAGGCGGATTATAGGTAATGCTCTCCTGGTAAATTCGAGTTATATGAGCAAGTGCAAGCTCTTTTTGATTGCCTTTACGATCCAGATAGAGCAACTTGTCGCCGGAAATCTTGATTGCATCGCCATCCTGGCCATGCTCCCCCACAAACCGGGTATTGTAGTAATTGGGACCACCAAGCGATATGGTCGTCAGCACAAGCAAGAGCGTAGATTTCCAGAAGCAGCCAAGATCGACGCCGTAGGAAAATTTCCCGTACCGGAAAAAAATAGCCCATCCGACACTTAGAAAAAGCATACCAAGACACCAGGTGAGAAGAAAATAGGAATCCATCCACCATGCGGGATAGGTCACGGGATAATGAAAAACCTCAGGCATGTCGGTATTGGTTGTTTTTCAGAAAAATTGGAACCGGATGATAAAAATGAAGGAATATCTTTACTATGTTCCGCTATCTTATTAATATATAACAGTATACGGTATTTTCTTATTTTCGAGATACAAATATGCTACAAAACCCGCCAAATCAGCTAAAAATCAAATCCTCCGATGGCGTATCGGAGGCTGAAAATTCCCCCTGTAAACAAGGGCATGAAAACAGACTGATTAAAACGGAATATACGGAACTGCGATTACTGTGACAAATCGTTCTGGTAAAACCCTCAGATAGAAAGATCGTCCCTATCATGCGCTGTCCGAGATTATATAAACCCCGTCGCATCGGAATATTGCGACCTTGGTAGATTTTTTATAATTGCAGGCATTTATTGCATCTCCTTTTGTTTTGCGTTTTCAAGAGCGGCGTCCTCATCGGATATAGCCTGATCAACTTCGGCTCGCGCTTGCAAAACATTCGCAAGCGTAGCTTCGGACGACAGTTTTTTTACGATATCAATTAGTTGAGTTGCGGCCGGCAAAAGTGTTTCTGCTGTCTGTATAAGACCAATAATTTCTGACGGTGTCATTTCGATACTCCTTCAATTTTTTCGAGTGATTTCAGGACTTTCGCAAGCGTGCTATTTACTGTATCAACTTGTGTCTTTGCGCTATCAGCGGATATTGCTTTTACATTCCACGCGACATCAAGCGCTGTAAGTGTCTCATCTTCGATTTTGCGCACACGAATTGCGTCTGCGTAGCTGATCTTTCCTTCTTTGAGCAAAGACGTATTAATGTTCCTGCTTACTTTATTGAGGCCGTACCCTGTAGCGAATTGCTGATTCAAGTTTGCCGAGCATCCCGACAAAAGTAATATCCCGATCAATAGAAATCGTTTCATGACTTTGTTGATTTAATTTGTTTTGTATCCACACTATTGAGTTTTTCCACCGTTCTCATCCCGCCAATGCCGAGCAAAGAGACAACCAGGCTCGTAAGAAATCCAGTATCCAATGTTGGTGGAGCTGTGGCTACTGTTTTTCCAAAAGTCACCCATGCCCATAAAAGCAATGGGTTAAGTAAATACTGGTATGCAATTCCGAACCCGCAAATCCAGACGATAAACGGCCTACCACCCGCGACAAACATTGATGGATGTTTTGCTTCAGCAAGGTCAGTGTCCGTCTGTGTCCGCGTCATCTCAAGAGCTTGATTTGCGCGGTCATTGTCCGTCTGTGGCGCAAGTTTATCAATCACACTGCCAGCTAATCTCTCTGCCGCTCCAAAAGGGTTTAAATCCATTTTATTCCTCCATAAATCGTTGACGTTCAGCCGCTCTTCTTTTTGTGAGACCCGCAAGTACTTTGCAATTGCAATGATAACACCTTAAAAATTCGTCTGCCGCTTTTGAAAAATCTCCATTATTGACATACATGAGCAACGTCGATGCAGAAAAATTTCCTTCTCCGAGGTTAAAGACGAAATCGATAAGTGCGTCAAATTGCCCTTGGTTTAAATCTATCTTAACCAGCGCACGAACCACCCCGCTCGCTGACAAGACATCCTCTTCAAGCAGTTCCACGGCGCGGTCTGTCGTTATGACCTTTGTCGGGTCCACTCGTCGCGTATAACCATACCCGACAGTCCAAACGCCAGCCGGACAGCGATAAGGCTTCAACCGCAATCCCTCATATTTTTTGATCGTATCAAATACCCATACCGAAGGGTTCATGGCCATTACCACCTCCCTCCGCTGTAATTAGGATGGGTTGCATCATGCGCTCCCTTCAGTTCACTAACCTCAGCTTTAAGATCCGTATGGTTTTTATGGATATCCTTGATTTCTTCTGTGTGTCCATTTAGTTGATATAAAATCGATTGAAAAGACTGTATAGCGAACCAGGATATTATCCCAAGCATTATTACAAGCAGAGCCTGCACTACATCAATGTGCTGTACCCATGTTGGAGTGTTTTCCATTTTTCTTTTTTTATTTGCGGCCCTTTACAGGAATGCATGCGGGAAGTTTGACGGTGAACAGCATCGTTACTCCGGCGAGAGAAAAAGAGGCCGTCTGAAGCTGATACGGTGACCGGTATCGCTGCGATGTTCCCTTTATATATTTTGATTGCCCCTGAAGCCATTGATATCCGTTTTCTTGTACAATACCGGATATCACGGCAAATAAAGGAGGCCGATTTTCTGCTTTATGTTGGTAGCGTTGGCCATTCGATTGTCGCTGGAAATCCGGCCTGTTTCGGGACGTCCCTTAATGCTTGTCGGTATGCCTGCCAGAGTGTTTTTATTGCAGACGATTGATCTGCCGTCTGTGTCCAATCGCAGGACGTGAGCAGCTGCTCACGCTTTGCCCTTGCCTGAGTTGCGAGGTAAGCGGTTATCTCATCATCAGTCAGTATCTGCACTACGGCTCTCTCCGGCATTGCCCATTTGTAGCCATAAGTGAGATTGTCCTTCGCTGACTGCTCTGCCCCCGTGTATGTAGTTACTTCTCCAGATAGGACGTATTGCGTTAAAGGGTTCGCATCACCAATAAGCAGCTCCTCTCCACCCAAGCATTGAATTTCGATGTATTCCTCAGGACATGAACCCGTCCGGTGTATCTGTCCTGTATTGGAATTATAGATTATATAGTTCATCGTTTCCCTATAATTGCGGTTATTGTTCTGACTCTTGTTATTGAGTCATAGTTATTTCCTGTCCCGTGATTAAAACAACTAAAATAATACGTGCCAGGTGTCGCATTGTAAATAATCGTCATAGAATAAGTTCCACCGTATGGCGGGAATGAGTTAAATAAATTACCAGCAGCCCGGAAATCTGGGGTATTAAGCCCTATATCAAAATAGGCTTGAGAGCCAACGTCTTGAGCGGCTGTAATAACTATTGGCACTGTCGATGACCCTGATGGCAAATCATTCGTACTTATTGTAACGGCTAATGTGACCAACCCCCATGCAGTGGCAGAAGCGCTCAACATAGCCGTTGCAGCGTTATTAAATAAATTCCCTGTCGCCACCCAATTACCGTTTAACGTTCCTATCGTGCCGTTAAACGTCATATTGGTGGTCGAATTTCCCAGAGCATATTGCCCGGAGGAATACCAAACAAATCCCGCTCCGGTCATCGTCGTCCCGCTTATCGCTGCGGTATTGCCTTGTATAGTGCCGGTGACGGTAAGGTTTCCTGTGTTGATGGTTATCGCTGACAAGCTGCCAACCTTCAGGCTCGTCCAGTACGGTATTGACCATGTCGTCTGGTTCGTCGCTGGATTATAAATGCCGTCAGATGAATACAAGAACTGCCCTGCTGTTAACGTCGGTACGGTGGTTCCCCATGTTCCACTCAAACCCCAATAGCTTGATGGTACGGTAGTGCTTCCTGTATCGGTTTCAGGGTTTGGGAATGTTCCCGGTGACGTCGTTGCCGATGCCATATATGCGACACGGTACGACGCACCTTGCTGTCCAGAGGCCCCCGATACGCCCTGTGATGCCGTTGGAGACCAGTTGGATAGTACAGTTTGCCCAGCTGACGCTTGCGCAAAAAATGCCTGAGTTGCAAACAGAAAACTGTTGTTGGCTCCTGATGCCGTTGCTTCTTTTCTTAAAATGAGCGTACCTGTAGCGGCACCAGTTGGAGCTACACCAAAACCTCCAGTTATTTTATATCCAGACAACGAAGTTCCGCCGACAGCTTCTTGGTTGTTTGACACGATGGCACTATTTCCCACATAGTATCCTGCTGAGTCGTGCCAATAAACGAAACAATCAAGTTTACATCTATGCGCTCCAAACTTAACTTGATACTCGTAATTTTCACCAACTATAATCGGCACCTTTTTTGAGCTTAGCTCAGCATACCCAGATGACGTAGCATTATCTTGGGCAATGTAAGCAGCATGTCCTTCCATCGGAAACCATCCGCCAAAATCTGTACCGATAGTGCAGACAGGACTCGACGAGGCGTAGCCCCAACCCTCAAGCCCATTGTCAAAGTTTGAGTTATAACAGAGGTTTCCGTTCGACGTACCATTCTGAGCAACAATCACAGGACTACTCCATATGCCATTAGAGCTTGTTGTCGCCGGAGCCGTGCCCGTAAACGTGGCCATCGTCATGTACACTGGCGTCGTGCTCGACGCTGGATGTGACGTGCTCCAGCTACCCATCGTCCCTCCGCTCAACGCTCCTGTTGCAAAAGTGCAGGTGATCGTCCCGCTTGGGACTACGGGCGATGTGGTAGCCTGCTGATAAAGCCAGACTGTATACATCTGCGACCCATTGGCCCCGGCTACGGCATCTTCTACAGGCGTACTCCATGTTGTAGCCGTGACCACTCCTGTACCGTTAAAAGTGTATTGGCAATACCATGTTGGCGTCGTTGTGACGGATGGTGCACTGACCGACCAACCCGATGGAGGTGTCAGGATGTTGCTTGTGAAGTCGAACACCCCTCCATTCGGTGCTGATGGAGCTGATGCCGCTTGCTTGAAAACGTCCGCGGTGTAGTAGCTAAGTCCTGAAGCTCCATTTGTACCAGCATATCCAGCCGATGTGATGGATGATGAAGTCCAGTTGAAGGATGTTCAAGGTAAATCTCCGCAAGACCGGCGGTACGAGGATATTGGACGGATGGTGGAGCTGGTTTACAAGCGTCTTGTTGAAGGGTGAGTGATAAATGCAGAAGCCCCGGTTGAGTGCCGGGGCTTCATTTGGGTTACTTTTTTTTATATCACCCGGTATAAGCTTCATAAATTATTCCGTGTGACACAACCCCTGCGACATTGGCGATATTCTCTCCTGACTCGGAAAACTGTACAAGTACATTGGCACGTGTATCGGTGTGTAAAGCAGTTATCCAAAAATCGAATCCCCCCTGATCTGGTGTACGACCTAACACATGTTGATAAAGAAGAGTTAGAAAGTTTGAATCAGTCGAGTTATCGCCATACATCGCCTTAAACTCAGTGCTTTTGATAAACTCCCCTGCCACATCGCTTAAAGATGCACCACCATGACTCATTGCATTATACCAAAACCCTAACCCTCCATAATCTGGTGCACGATCAAAAGCTGCTTTATAGATTCTATAGGATTCCAAAAGATTTACATTTGGAGTAGAATCAATGGTGAGGGTATGGTCTGAAAATTTAACCTGCTGAATATTAGTCTCGGTAATAGAGATGCCGGTTGCACTATTCGATCCAGCAATAGATAGATAATATCCTGATGTCCAATCAAGAACGGTTGTCGCATCGTTGGTATTTGAAGGGACATTCTTTATTGCCTCCCATAACTGAAGCCCGGGAGTCCCTGGATTGCTCTGAACGTATGTTGACCATCCACCGCCTCCAGTGTAGTTGCTGTCCGTTAACGTTGACCAGGTGAATGTTGATTGCCCCGAAGGATTATTTGGGGTAATCGGAGCCCATTGGTACAAAGTGACAGGCAATGTCCCATCAACATTAACAAAGCTCTTGATAACGAACCCTGTACTATTTGGAGTGATGGTATAAAATGCCTCTTTCCCGGGAAGAACAATCGTATTAAATCCCTCCCCACCATCAATGGTATCATTCCCACCGTTTCCATAGAACACGTCATTACCTCCCCATCCAAGCAGAACATCATTTCCTGAAGTTCCAGTGATAATGTCATTACCGGATAATGCGTACTGCTGAAGTCCTATTGCGTTCCCCGTGTTTAGGAAATTGTTTACTGTCAGGGCATCTAAGCTAACATCTCTAACAGTATAATCGATGGCATAATGACTATAGCTGTCATATCCTGTTACGGCACCACCAGACAGCCCAGTTGCGTTATAATTAAATGACCCGTAATAAGTCCCAGTATCGCCATTATAATCAGTGATCGTAATATGCGAACTGTCATAAGTTGAAACATTACCATACCAGACTGATGCCAACTGCATCTTCGCTGCCTGGTTAAAAGAAAGTACCGCCATGCTCCCCCCATTTAAGTTGATAAGCCTATAAATACAGGGCCCCGTCTCTCAACGGGGCCTGGTCTGCGGAAAAGGTCAGAAGTTGTACCTTACTCCAACCAAAATATTGCTGATTGAAGAAGTAAGGTCAACGACATTTAATATGTTGACTTTCGAAGGTTTAAAGTAACGGTATCCAAGATCGAGGGTTACATTATCCGAAGCCTTTAAACCTACACCAGCACCAGCTTGCCAAGCAAACACGGTTTTTCCTGAAGAATACCCGGCATATTCAGAACTAAGGCTTGCCGCACCAAGCCCGGCTGTTAAGTATGGAGTCACACCTGAGTTTTTCCCGCCAAGATCATAGTAACAGTTAGCCATATAAGAGGTCATTGAGACGCTTACTCCAGATATCGGAACATGAACCGAGCCGTAGTTAGCTTTATCAACATCACTGGACTGATAACCAATAGCTGCTTCAACCCTGTACCCATCACCCTTGAGGCCGATTGCGCCAATGACCGGAACGCCAGCCTTGTATGTGATTGCATCATCGACTGTGACCCCGTAAGCGGACACGCTTGAATTGCTCGGTAACCCTACGCCAGATGAAACACTAACATACGGAGAGTCTGCCATAGCCGGGGTGGCGAATAAACAAGCCGATGCTAGTGCCAGTAATACTTTTTTCATTGTTTTGATGTTTTTTTGAATAAAGAATTAACGTTAAAGCTGATGAAGCTGGCCTTATTATACGGGTAAATTCTGCAATGCCGTTATTATTTTTAGATTTTAATTTTATGCCCCGCAAATACGTGCAGGGTCTTTACTCCTAACCTCAGCATATAATGTACGTACTTTGTGCGAAAGACGAAAGGACACTGAAGTGTCAGGCACGATACGTTCAGGGGTGATCGAATTACACCATTCCGACACGCCTCGGACTTAGGCGAACGCCGTTGGGCGTTAACGAACACCTGCAGTCGATCGGATCAAAGGATTTTTTTAGCCTTTCATGGCGTTTTTTGGTATTATTCTGTCAGATAATTAGGCAAAACTTAAAATGGCGGACAAATCACGATGGTAGAGAAAATCAGATATGAGTATAAATGCGCTGATGACTATAACCCTGTTTATGTAACCGGCGTTTATGGTGGTCCTAACGCATCGGGAGATTTGATAGCGAATTTTTTTTTAGAGCACCCGTATATTGCAAAAGAAGAGCTTTTTAATTTATCGCAAGACGGTATTATTGGTGATCAGGTTAAGGACGAAGAACAAAGCAAAACGTTGCCGGTTTCTCGATCTATTCAGGTAGGTGTTATTATGAACATCGAAACAGCAAGAGTGTTCCGTGATTGGATTGATGTTTATATCAAAAATTCAGAAGCGCTTAAAGTAGAAACGAAATGATATATAGTACCCCTTCGTCGGCGACTGCTTATAATCGCCTTAAACATAACGAATTAGAACAAAGGTCTGCCGCTCCAGTTAAAAGGTATTTGTTACCTGCAGTTGTAGCCTGTGTCCTTGCGGATCCAAACATATCTTACTCCATGGACAGTTTGGCGTATTCTAAGGCAAATACCATAACTTTTCATTGCTATTCAGATGACACAAATAATTCTCATACCATAGATATATCGGGCGAAACGTTTAGCTGGTCAGCAGAAGATGGATTGGTTATTATTTCGCATCCAAAATGGTCAACAATTGGCATTGGTCATGATCTTAACGAAGCAAAAATTGATTTCAGGACCAACGCTGAGATTATAAAAGATGATTTCATCAATAAAGATGATTCTCTTTTAACCAAAGATGCCGTTCTTCTTAAGAGATTTTTAATCAAATACTTTATCTGAAGTGATCTTAAAGACTACAAAAATACAACAATCATTAAGAAAAAAAGGATTTATTGAAGCACCAGGAGGAAGTCATCAAAAGTATTACTATCATACTCGAGATAATCTACAGACATCGATATTTACTTTTTTCTCAAGAGGGTCATCATACACGGAGTATAATGATAGTCTTATAGGCCCAATGTGCAAGCAATTAAGAATAAGCAAGCCTCAGTTTTCAGACTTGATCGAGTGTCACTTGTCACAAGAAGGATACGAGGAAATATTGAAAGAAAAAGGATTACTACATGAAGATCCCTAGTTAAAATCCTTAACCTCCTACAAATTCACTCGCTAGTTAAGCTTTCATCCTCATCCTTTACTTGCTCGACCGGTAAGTTAACGATAACCCTGTTAGCAGCCCTCGCCTTGCTCTCATCCAGCACTTTTGCATATATCTGAGTAGTCTTGATATCGGATTGCCCTAATAGGTCACAAAGCGTCTTTAAATCGGTTCCCGCTCCAAGCTGCAATGTGGCATAGGTATGGCGGAAGCAGTGCATGGTGATATGCTTCGTTATGCCCGCATCTTTTACCCATTTCGCTATCGTATCGGTTAGATATCCGTTGCACGGGATCCACGGCCATACGAAACTGTTTGAACGCGGAACTTTCTCTGTGATGTACCGACTTGATCTTCCCATTGCGCCCAAAGCTTCTTCCTCTGGTCGCTTTCCCATCAATCCCCTTGCTTGCTTCCCGATGGGTAGTACGTGCCTCTTCTTGATCTTCACCATGATAAAATCTAATACCGCCCCCCCATCCTCCGATTCCGTGACATTTTCCCATTTCAGGGCCCTCACGTCCGATATCCGCATCCCCGCCAAAGCCGCAAAGATTGATACTGTCCTGACGATTTCAGGACGTACAGGTGTTGCTATAAGCTGGTTCAATTCTTCCAGTAACAGGTATTCTCGCTTCGCCTGTGAGGGTTTGATAGTGTCAAACCTATCAACGAGATTGTGATCTATAATACCTGACTTATAAGCATATCGGATCGCCGTGCGAAAAGAAGCCAGGTATCCATGAGCGGTACTCGCCATTAGTTCCTTCTTCGTGATCTTGTCAACCAAGGCTGATCTAAATCGGAGACAGTGGCCAACATCGAGCTGTGAGATGGGGATCGACCAGAACTTTTGCTCTCTCGCATGATAGAGCATGTTGTTCCATGAAACCTGCGACATTTCCGTCCTCTTCTTTGTTTGCTCTTCGAGAAACTCCCCGACAGGGATATCAGCCCCGTCCCGAGTTATGCCGTAAGATAAGATTGAACTTCAATCTGCCGCCGTGAACGGATTGTTTCTGCCAAGGATTCTGTTTCACGATTGTGCATTTTCTCAAGTGAGGTACGAGCCCGACTATACAAGTAGAGTTTCAGGTTTTCGCGCCTGGTCTCCTTCCCGTTCATAAGTTTGATGGGTGGCCAGTAATCCAAATAGAGAGATAACCGACCTCCGGAAATCGTACGCGACCGGACTGCAACTTTTATCATATTTGCCCCCTTTTATCATGGTACAAATATGATACAAAAATTGCCACCACAAAGGCACATAAAAGGACACTGAAAAGTTTCAAAAACCCTTAAAAGAGCCCGAAGCCATTGAATTGCGTAGACGAAAGGACGTTTGGCGGTTGTTCGAGGTCGTAAGGGCGGAGATAAGGCATAAGTTAAGGTTTGCAATAAAAATATTTGCATTACTTCTTTGAACCTCTTTTTTGAACAACCTTTCACCACTTGACCGCTAAAATCGTACCACAAGGAACTCTGGATGCAGGTGCTTATCAAGATTATCGGGGAGTGAAGAACAGAGCCGAGGTTTAAGAAACAAAAAAAAGGCCCGCACATGCGGACCTTTTTTGCTGGATGATAGTATCGATTAATGCTGAAAGAGCATTTCCGAGTATGTCGGAAGCTGCCAGCGGCTGCGGTCAACAACCTGTTCGAGATTGTCGGCTACAACACGCACTTTATTCATGAACGGAAGAAGTTCATCGGCGCAGTAATCTGCCTTTTCAAACTCAGTGTTCAGTGTCTCGATTTTTTCAACAGCCTCATCGAGTTCGGCAGTCAGATCAATAAGTGTTGAAAGGTTTTCGGCCACCAATTTAAAGTTGTCAGCCTGACTCTTGAGCGCCTTGTCGGAAAGACCGATAGCGTCAGCGGCAGAGAGCAGGTTATTGAAGGAGTTACCGAGATCGCCCTGATATTCGGATACATCGGGAATAACAAAGGTCTTCAGCATGAGCTGCAGGGTGCGGGCTTCAATGTCAATGCCCTTGACATAACGCTCAAGCCTGATGTTGAGGCGAGCATCTATCTCCTGAAGACTCAGGACACCATATTTAACAAAGACATCCTGCACATCTTTTTTAAGCAGGGTTCTAAGTGCCTGTGGAGTGTTCTTCAGGTTCGGCAAACCTCTCTCTGCTGCGGCCTTCTGAAGGGCTTCGGCATAGTTGTCACCCTGGTAACGGATAGCCTTGGTAGCGGTAATCTGCTCGCGAAGGGTTTCAAGAATGGCCGAATCTTTTTCCTTTCCAGCTTTAATTTTTGCTAAAATAGCGTCAGATATCTCGTCTACAGCTTCAGCCATAAGAGTGTTGAGCACCATATTCGGTACAGATGCGGCCTGAGAAGAGCCGACAGCTCTGAACTCGAACTTGTTGCCGGTGAATGCAAACGGTGATGTACGGTTACGGTCGGTGTAGTCCTTGTTGACAATAGGAACCTGAGAAAGTCCGAGATTAAGTACCTGTTTCTCTGTTTTCAAGTCAACCTTGCCGCTTTCGATTGCATCAAGTACCCTTTCAAGCAACTCGCCAAGGAATACAGTTACAACAGCCGGAGGAGCTTCATTGGCGCCAAGGCGGTGGTCGTTGCCCATGCTGGCAATAGACATTCTGAGAACATCAGCTCTCTTGTAGACGCCTTTCAGGACAGCAACAAGGAAAACAAGGAACTGTACATTTTTTTCAGGAGTATCACCTGGATCAAGAAGATTGATACCGGTATCAGTACCGATCGACCAGTTGTTGTGTTTACCTGATCCATTGATACCAGCAAACGGCTTTTCAGCAAGAAGCAGGGCTAAGCCTTTCTTGTCGGCAACCTTTCTCATCACTTCCATGACAAGCAGGTTGTGGTCAACAGCGATATTGGCCTCTTCAAAAATCGGGGCAATTTCGAACTGATGGGGAGCAACCTCGTTGTGACGGGTCTTGGCCGGAATACCAAGCAGATAGAGCTCATGCTCGACATCCTGCATGAATTCAAGTACACGGTCAGGAATCGAACCAAAATAGTGATCTTCAAGCTGCTGGCCTTTAGGTGGAAGAGCACCAAGCAGGGTTCGACCGCACATGACAAGATCAGGACGCTCGGTATAAAACTTCTTGTCGATCAGGAAATATTCCTGTTCACAGCCTGCAAAAGTTTTTACACGGGAAACACCGGAAACACCAAGCAGATCAAGCAGGCGGATGGCTGACTTACTGACAGCTTCCATGGAACGCAGCAGAGGAGTCTTGGCATCAAGTGCTTCTCCATGATAGGAGATGAATACGGTTGGAATACAGAGGGTAAGGTCTTTTCCGCCCTTCATGAGGAACGCCGGGCTGGATGGATCCCATGCGGTGTAACCACGTGCTTCAAAGGTTGTACGCATACCGCCTGAAGGGAAACTTGAGGCATCAGGCTCACCCTGAATCAGCTGTTCGCCTGAAAAACGTTCGATGGGGGTACCATCGCGATCGATTGATAAAAACGCATCGTGTTTTTCGGCCGTTGACCCGGTCATAGGCTGGAACCAGTGGGTGTAATGTGTGGCACCCTGTTCCATCGCCCACTCTTTCATGCCATGGGCTACAACGCCGGCAATTGCTGAAGATATTTTTTTGCCTGCTTTGATGGTATCCTGCAAAGCCGCAAACTCCTCTTTAGGAAGTTTTGCCCGCATGGCCTTATGATCAAAGGTCAACGACCCAAAGTAGGTGGAAACCGGAATTTTACTGTCGCTCTTCAAAAGACCCTCCTTGTTGATTTGCATGATATTGGTGTGTGTTGTCTCAAAAAAAATAAATTCTCTGTTGTTTTTTTATTTCCTTGATTTTTTTTCATCGAACGTTATCAGTACCTGGCGATCCTGAAGGTTGGTGCGAACGATTTCAGCACTGATTTTTTTATTTTTCTTCAACTGGGAAAGCACAAAGCTGGTATTGGTGGAAAGAACACCGGGCCAACTCTGAATTCGTGAAAGAAACATTTCAAGTGAAGCGGTGTTATGGGTCATCACTTTTAATATATGCGAGCCTTCGCCAGTCACGGAAAAACACTCCATAATCTCATCCTCTTTCATGACATGCTCCATAAACGACTTGTAATGCTTGGAGGAATCAATTCTTACCCGTACAAACGCATGGATATCAAAACCAAGCTGACGCTCATCCACTTCCATGGAAAAGCCTTTGATGATGCCATTCTTCTGCAGTTTATCCAGCCGCTCACTGACAGAGGGTATTGAAAGACCAACAACTTCAGCAAGTTCGCTCAATCGAACTCTGCCGTTTTCTCCAAGAGACTCAATAATTTTAAGGTCGATCAGATCAAGATGGCCCGACATAGCATGATTTTGTTTAATTCAATGTTGCTGAAAATTACATAATAATAAGAAAAAAACAATCGGTTTCTTTAAAATTCGCAACTTTATCAGTAAATATCTTAAATAATTTAGGGCATGCTGGTGTTGAATAAGTTTTAGTTGATTTTTGAAGAGGTTACCGATAGCTTTTCTTTTAAAATCGGAAATTTAAGAACACAAGCTCAAGTATCATTAAGTATAGAGGATTCCAGTGCCGTGGCTCGTTCCGAAGAAGTGATGATTTTCCTTATAGGATTATAATTAACTATATTAACGCCTTGATTCCGGCAATCCACATATCTTGTAATCACAAATCATAGTAAAGGTGAAAATAGCAATTTTCGGCGCAGGAGTTGCAGGCCTGAGCGCAGCGATAGAACTTGTGGATCGAGGACACTCGGTAGAAATTTATGAAAAGCGCAAAGTACTTGGCGGAAAGGTTTCTGTCTGGAAGGACAGTGACGGAGATTCAATAGAATCGGGTCTGCATATTGTTTTTGGAGGTTATGAACAGCTTCAGAAATACCTCAAGCGGGTAGGGGCTGGAGATAATTATCTGTGGAAAGATCACTCCCTGATTTATGCAGAAAAGGAAGGCAAACAGTCGTGTTATAAAAAAGCAAAACTGCCGAGTCCATGGGCAGAGCTTGTTGGCGGCCTTCAGTCCGATTTTCTCACCATTTGGGACAAAATTTCTCTTGTCAAAGGGCTCTACCCTGCACTGCTTGGTAATGAGGAGTATTTTCGCAGCCAGGATCATATGACCTATTCGGAATGGCATCGACTGCGAGGTGCTTCGGAACACTCTTTGCAGAGGCTGTGGCGTGCCATTGCGCTTGCCATGAATTTCATCGAACCGAATGTTATCAGTGCGCGCCCGATGATCACCATTTTCAAATATTTCGGGACCGACTATACGGCAACAAAGTTTGCCTTTTTCCGCAAAAACCCGGGCGATTCAATGATAGAGCCGATGCGGCAGTATATCCAGAGCAAGGGAGGACGTATTTTTGTTGATGCCAAACTGAACAGGTTTGAACTGAACAGTGATGAATCCATTAAGCTTGCTGTGCTTCAGGATGGCCATAAAATTGAGGCTGACGCCTATATTTCCGCCCTACCTGTCCATAATATCAACAAAATTGTACCGGCGGAATGGCTTGCCCATAAGTATTTCCGCAATCTGCACGAATTTACCGGCAGCCCGGTAGCAAATTGTCAGCTCTGGTTCGACCGGAAAATAACCGATACCGACAATCTCATGTTTTCACAGGGCACCATTTTTGCGACCTTTGCCGATGTGTCGATCACCTGTCCTGATGATTTTCAGAAAAACATGGGCACGGCAAACGGTGGGAGTGTCATGAGCCTTGTGCTTGCTCCAGCCCACCAGCTCATGAGCTTGCCTAATGATGTCATCACCGGGCTTGTCATGAAAGATATCCATGAACGATTCCCTAAATCCCGTCAGGCAAAACTGCTTAAATCAACTATCGTTAAAATACCTCAGTCGGTATACAAGGCAGTGCCTGATGTCGACAAATTCCGCCCTGACCAGATCAGTCCCATTAAAAACTTTTTTCTTGCTGGCGATTACACCTATCAGCACTACCTGGCCTCCATGGAAGGCGCTGCATTGAGTGGAAAGCTGGTTGCAGAAAAGCTCCTTGCAAGGTTCGGAAATTAAAAAAAAGCAATGCTTACAAACGCTGAAGATCAGGTAAAACTACTTGAAGAGAGTGAGTGCGGTATCATGCCCTTCAGCAGAACACTTGCTGAATCCCGAAACTCTCCGCTCTTATCCACAGGTATCGATGTCCTGCAGATCAATACCGGCTACACCTGCAACCTGATCTGTCGCCACTGCCATGTTGATGCCGGGCCGGAGCGCAAGGAGATGATGACGCGCCAGACAATGCTGCACTGCCTTGATGCTCTTGATAAAAGCTCCATACACACTGTCGATATTACGGGGGGAGCGCCTGAAATGAACCCGGAATTTCAATGGTTCATTGAAAGTATAAGAAGCAGGGTGCCTGATGCAACAATTCTTGTGCGATCGAACCTCACCCTTTTTACATCAAACGAAAAATACAGGGAATTTCCTGAATTTCTTAAAAAGCAGAGAGTAACCCTCGTCGCCTCCCTGCCCTGCTACACAAGAGAAAATGTTGATGCCATGCGGGGATATGGAGTGTTTGACCGCTCGATCAAGGCATTGAAACTGCTTAACAAGCTTGGCTACGGTCAAGAGGATAATCACTTCGAACTCAACCTTGTCTATAACCCTGCAGGCCCTTCGTTGCCACAGGAACAGCAGAAGCTTGAAAAGGAGTATCGCAAACAACTCATTGAGGAGCACGGCATTCTCTTCAACCATCTCTATACCATCACCAACATGCCGATCAACCGCTTTCTTAATGATCTGCTTGAAAGTGGTCACTATTGCAGCTATATGACACTGCTTGCCAATAGCTACAATCCTCTGGCAGTAAAAAACCTGATGTGCCGAACAACCATCTCTGTAGGTTGGGACGGCACACTCTACGACTGTGATTTCAATCAGATGCTTCACCTGCCGGTTAAGAAGAGTGCGCCACAGCACATAAGCTTGTTCAACGAAGAGAGGCTCCGAAACCGTATCATAACGGTCGGCCAGCACTGCTACGGATGTACAGCAGGGAGTGGTTCAAGCTGTCACGGCTCCCTTCTATGAAAGATGGCTCACTGCTTATCATTTTCACAAAAAACCCGGAACCGGGATTGGTAAAAACACGTCTTGCGGCCTCTATAGGTAATGAAAAAGCGCTTGAGGTCTACGAAACACTCAGAGGGCATACCGCATTGATTGCAGAACAAGTTGCTGTAAATCGAACTGTTTTTTTCTCACACTTCCTCCCTGCCTCCGATATTTTTTTCACCGCTGATTTCAATGTCGATCTGCAGGTTGGTCATGATCTTGGCGAGCGCATGCTGCATGCAATCAGGAGAGGATTTCAGCAGGGCTTTAAGCATATCGTACTTATTGGAACGGACTGTTACGAGTTGAGTACAGCCATTATCGAGTCGGCATTCACAGCTCTTGATCACTCCGATGCTGTTGTAGGACCAGCCAGAGATGGAGGATTTTATCTTGTCGGTCTGAACAAACTCCTGCCGGAACTCTTTCTCCGACGACAATGGAGTACGAGTGAGGTGCTCACGGAAACCACAAATATTCTTCGCAACCTCGGCATAACATACATGCTCCTTCCTCTCCTCTCCGATATCGATACGTTTGATGACCTAAAACAAAGCAAATTATGGAGAGAGAACGAGTAAGTATTATCATCCCGACCTATAACGAAGAGTCTATAATTGCTCAATCGTTACAGGCTCTCCTTGCGATAACTGAACACTCAGAGGATGTGGAGATCATTGTCTGTGATGCAAGCAGAGACAAAACGTCCGAGATTATCTCAAGCTTTCCTGTGACACTGTGCCGCAGCGAACAGGGACGGGCCAGGCAAATGAATGCTGGAGCACGTCTCGCCCACGGGAATATCCTGTACTTTCTGCATGCCGATACCCTTCCGCCAGAATCCTTTATCGAAAATATCCTTACAGCTGCTGAGGAAGGCAAAAAAGCGGGATGTTTTAGGATGGACTTTAACGACAGCAACCCAATCATGAGCCTCTATGGATGGTGTACACAATTCCCGTTAATGGTGTGCCGAGGCGGTGACCAGTCGCTCTTTATTACTCAATCACTCTTTCATGAGATTGGAGGATTCGACGATTCCATGCTCGTTATGGAAGATATTGATATCATCAAGCGCATCGAGCAGCACACGGAATTCCATATTCTCGACAATCAGGTTACTACATCTGCCAGACGATATCACCAAAACGGTATCATTCGACTCCAGATGATCTTCGGCACCATTCATCTCATGTATGCACTTGGATTTGATCAAGAGAGTATTATACGGTACTACAGGGAAACTATCAGCTGATAGTGAATGAAAGCTGCAAAGTCTGAAATTACAGCATACAATTTTTCATGATAAAATACCTTTTGGTGAGGTGAAGAACTTAGTAAATAGATTGTTATATTTAGCAAAATATATATAAATATTTACCCTAAACCACACACAACTATGGCAGCAGAAGAACTCAACAAACCGGCAGGCGTACCAAAGCCGGCGGTACAGAAAAATACCGAAAGCAATGTCGGCAATGGCGATATGGCCAGTCTGATCGGCAACATGGGCATACTGATTGATTCGACAATTGAGTCTGTACAGGGAATGATAAGCTCCGTCAGTGCTGTTACCGGACAACTGATTGAGGGTGTTACCTCGACAATCAATTCAGAGCCGGTCAAAGGAATCATTAATAATGTCAACACAGTTTCCGGTCAACTGATAGAGGGCGTCACCTCAACCACTGGACATCTGATAGAGGGTGTCACCTCAACTACTGGACAACTGATAGAGGGTGTGACTGCTACCATTAATTCGGAACAGGTGCAAAGTTCGTTTCAGGAACTTGGCAAATTATGGAAAAACCTGCTTGAAAATCTCAACTCGACCGTGAGTTCAGGTCAAGTCCAGAATCTGTTCAGCAATGTCAGTGCCGGACTTGGTCAGCTTATGAACAATATTGTTTCACCGGGAATGCCGGTAGGCCAAGATCGGCAGAGAAAGGAGGTCAAGCAAATCCTTTTCTCACAGAAAGAGAGTGTTCAGGAAATAAAAACCTCCACACCCCTACTGAAATCAAAAGAGTAATAATGGCATTACGAAACTCTCCTTTTATTGTGTTTTTTGAGTTGCTTGAACAATAATTACTGTATCGGAACTTTAGGAAATCCTTGATGGTTGTATCTATCAGGGATTTTCAAAATCTCTATCTTGCCCCCCCCCATCAAGAAAAAAGGATATAGACGTTGGAAACGGATCTTCATAACAACTATTCTGTTAAGAAAACAAACGGCATATCGAAAAGCGTTGTTCTCATAGCAGATGATGACAGAACATCACTTCGTATTCTCAGCCATTTTGTGCAAAAAATGGGGTTTGCTGTTGTTATTGCAGAAGACGGTGAACAATGCATACAATGCACTGATGAGCAGATTTTTGACGTTATTCTCTTAGATATCAACATGCCGAAGAAAGATGGCTTCGAAGTCATGCAGCACTTACAAGCCAAAAAAATCAGCACACCTGTCATCATGGTTACCGCCTCAAATGATGTCCGCTATGCTGTTAAATGCATTAAACTCGGCGCTTTTGAGTACCTTACAAAACCCGTGACCATTGAGAGGCTTGAGATTGTCATGCGTAACGCACTTGCCGAATCTTCTCTGAAAAGTCAGGTAAAACTGCTGCAGAAAGAGCTGAAAAACAAGGAACTGTTTCATAATATTATCGGTAAAAGCAGTGCTATAAAACAGACTATGGAACAGGTACGACAAGTCATGGATACTGACTTGAACGTACTTATTATCGGTGAGAGTGGTACAGGTAAAGAACTGTTCGCGCAGGCCATTCACTACGGCAGTAACCGAAAAAAAGGACCATTTGTTTCAATCAATTGCGCTGCGATTTCAAACAATCTGGCAGAAAGCCTGCTTTTCGGTCATGTCAAAGGCTCGTTTACCGGCGCAAATAACGATCATACCGGGTTTTTTGAACTAGCCAACAACGGCACTCTGTTTCTTGACGAAATCGGCGACATGAATTCCGACGTTCAGGCTAAAATTCTACGTGTTCTGCAGGAGAGAAAAATCCGGAAGGTAGGTGGGCGAAATGAAATAAAGGTTAACATTCGCCTTATTTCTGCAACAAACCGGGATTTTGCCCAGGCTATTAAACTTAATCTTTTCAGGGAAGACCTCTATTACCGGCTCGAAGAATTTCTGCTTTTCATACCCACGCTACGCGACAGAGCTGATGATATTCCCCTTCTTGCCAAGCATTTTTTAGATCAATTTGTAAGAACAAACAATATTGAGCCGCTGCAGTTCGAGTCAGAATCACTGAAAGTTCTTGCAAGCTACCAATGGCCTGGAAATATCCGTGAGCTGAAAAATGCCGTACAACGAGCGGCAGTAACCCGACAGGGCAACATCATTGAAGTCCGGCACTCCTCCCTTATCCCCGGTTCAAATCAGGCAACCTCACCAGCAACGTTATTGCCTGAAACTGTGGTTGAAACATTTATGCCTTCCGACACAAACACCAACCATACCTCCTACTCTCTTGAAGAGCATGAACGTGATGCAATCATCAAAGCATACAAGGCGTCGCACGGAAATCTTACCAGAACCTCCCGCATGCTTGGTATTGGTCGAGCAACACTCTACCGAAAGCTCAGCAAATTTGGCCTTGAGTATCTGAAAACCGGCTGACTATCTCTTTCATGTTAGCTGTTGCGCGGTTCCTGTATGACCAAAGCCACCTTCTCCCCGTCTTGTCGCACTGAGTTCTGCAACCTCTTCAAAGCTGACCTTTTCAACTTTTGCAACCACCATCTGTGCTATACGGTCTCCGTGACATACCGTAAAAGGCTGCCTGCCGTAGTTGATAAGAATCACCTTTACCTCCCCTCGATAATCGGCATCGATAGTTGCCGGTGCATTCGGAAGTGAAATCAGGGAGCGCAATGCAAGTCCGCTTCTTGGACGCAACTGCGCCTCATACCCTTCTGGCAGCTCAAGAGCAAACCCTGAAGGAATCAAGGCTGTGGTAAACGGTTCAAGAGTAACAGGAAGATCAAGACATGCAGAAATATCCATTCCTGCTGCATGTGCAGTTGCATAAACAGGAAGTACCGCTTGTTTGTTAAGGCGAACAATCTTTACTTTCAACATTGGATAGAAATATCATATTATCATACGTGAATTTACGGACTTAAATATAACACGATTAATTACAAGACAATTGAAAAGTTCAGCTGGAAAAGTCTATGCGCTGGCATTCGGCGCCCATCCTGATGATGTTGAGCTGGCATGCGGTGCCACGCTGCTGAAAATCATGCATGAAGGCCATTCAGTAGCGGTATGCGACCTGACCAGAGGAGAGATGGGCACTCTCGGAACTCCTGAAACAAGAAAAAGTGAAGCCGCAGCAGCAACAAAAGTTATGGGTTACCAGAGTCGCACCACTCTTGACCTTGGTGATTCAAAATTATTCTATACGGATGATAACCTTGCTGAAATCATCCAGGTAATCAGGCACTTCAAGCCAGACGTTGTTTTTACCAACCCCCCTGATGAACGCCACCCTGATCACATGAAAGCCTCAAAACTGGTAACCGACGCATTTTATTATGCCGGACTGCAACAGCTCACAACAACCTTGAACGGAGAAGTGCAGCAGCCACACCGGCCAAAACACCTCCTCTACTATATACAGTTCAAACACCTTCAACCAGACTTTATCGTTGATGTCTCGGAAACCTTTGCAGCATCAAGAGAAGGAGTGCTGACCTTCAGTTCGCAGTTTTATCGGGAAGGAGCAGCAGAGGAGCCAGTCACGCTAATAAAACGCAAGGGATTTTTAACCGGACTCGAAGCACGCGCAAGATATTTCGGCGAACAGATCGGCACTATGTATGGAGAAGGCTTCCTGCTTCCCGCAACCTTGGCAGTCACGTTGTTCAGCGGGGTATTTCCGGGAGTGAGGGAGAAGTAACCACACCACTCAAGTATAGTATTCCGGGTTGAAATTAATGAGAAAGGCTCCATTGGAGCCTTTTTTTGTTTACAATCTTGCTACATTCCTGTAACAATTCCTCAACATAACGATGATTACATTGTGGGGCGCATGAAACAATTCTGTTGTATGCTGCAATGTTTGCCACACTGACTTGCTGGGCCGCTTTATGAAAAGCATGCCCTTTTACTGTACAATCTTATTAACTAATAAAGAAAAGCAACATGAAATTATTCAAAAAAATACTGTTAAGTGCCACTGTGTTCAGCCTTGTGGCTTCGGGTACGGGCAATGCGGCTGAAAAAATTGTGCTTGACGGTTCAACCACCGTAGGCCCTATTGCTAAGGCTTTTGCCGAGCATTTTACCAAAACCACAGGTGTCGAGGTTACAGTGAGCGAGTCCGGTTCAGGCAACGGAGCAAAGAGCCTGATCAACAAAACCTGTGACATCGCTGATATGTCGAGACAAATGAAAGATAGTGAGATAGCTGCAGCTAAAACCAACGGAATCAACCCGATCCCGCACATTATAGCTCTTGACGGTCTTTCGATTGTGGTTCACCCAAGCAATCGCGTTAAAGGGCTCTCAAAAACACAGATCCGCGAGATTTACTCCGGCAAATTTACCAACTGGAAAGAGGTTGGTGGACCAAATGCAGCTATTATTGTCATCCAGCGCGAATCGAACAGTGGTACCCAGGACTCCTTCAAAGAGTTGGTTATGGGAGAGACCCCGATTTTCAATAAAGCAGAAACTCAATCAAGCAACGGCGCAATCAAGAGCCGTGTTGCCACAACACCTGGTGCAATTGGCTTTATAGGCCTCGGCTTTGTTGATCATTCAGTGAAGGCAATCCTTGTTGATGGTATCAAGTCCGAAGTCAAGACAGTCAAGAACGGCACTTATCCTGTCCACCGTCCACTCTTTATGTACACCAACGGTGAAGCAACCGGTAATGTCAAGAAGTTCATTGACATAGCAAAAACACCTGCAGGCAAACGCATCATCAGTGAAATTGGCTTTGTCAACAAATATTGATTGTTGTCGAAACAGGTTCACTACTGTAACAATATCCAAACTCAAAAAGCCATCCCACAAAGAGATGGCTTTTTGCGTTACCCTGTGTATTGTAACAATTGTAAAAAAACCTATCTTTACTTTCGCTTCTTCTCTTTTTTTATGATTCACCATGTCGTATGAGTGCAACAATCCGATCCATTGCAGTTCTGATGCTTGTCGGGATACTTGTGCAGATAAACTCTGTTCTGGTTTGTTACGGGCTTTTCTTTTTAAATCAAAGAGCAATTGCTGAAACTGTCTGCGAAAAGAAAACAGTGGATTGCTGCGGGCACTGTTTCCTTCATAAAAAAATCGCAGCAACAAGCGATACCCAGTCATCAACAACAGGGAAACAACTGCCAACCAAAACACTGGAAGAGCTGCTCAACGTTATGCCCGGTCTTTTGCATGACATGCAACACGCACCTCTGGCTGCAAATACTGACCATATATTTACCTCATCTCACCCTTCATTGCTACTCGATGGTGTTTTACACCAAATCGACCAACCACCCAACGCTTAGCTTCACCTATCAGACTATGAACGCATAAACTCCAAAATCGGGGTTATAATCTGTCGTTCAAATTTTCAAATGCATTTGCATTGTTGCATGCACTTGATTTGTCGCATTCGAGCATGCTTGCACGTTGCTCATTGGTGTTCTCATGCCTGGCATCTTAACTCTCATTTAAACAGTAACTATGAAGCCTATAAAATTTATTACAGCCACGATTCTTACCCTTGGAATCGTGATGACCTCCCTTGATTGTTTCGCTTGTGCTGCATGCGGCTGTTCCTTGTCGTCCGAGGCAGCTACAGGCTATTCATCCACAACCGGATGGAGTGTAAGTTTGCAGTACGACTACATCAACCAGAACCAATTGCGCTCGGGGACAAGCAGCATTTCATCCTCGCAAGTGGCCGCAATCAACGACGCCGGCGGCAGTCAGGAAGTTGAGCATGGAACCATCAATCGCTACATAACTCTGGGCATTGGCTATACGCCGAGTAAAGACTGGAATTTGAGGTTGCTGGTTCCCTATATCGACCGAAGCCATACAACCTATGGTCAAGCATCAAACCCGCTCACCCCTGACCAGATAAGCGGTGCAGGCGTCAGCAGTCTCGGTGATATCAAATTCATCACCAGCTACCAGGGCCTGCTCTCCAGCCATAACCTCGGGATTCAGCTTGGTGTGAAACTGCCTACAGGTGCTTATGGAGGGCCAAATGCAAGTGGTACCGGCACAGTTGGGCGTAACCCGGTGAACTTCACCTCAGGCCCCAACACCGGCGACATCCTTGATACCAGCCTACAGGCAGGTACCGGCAGTACCGACCTTATTGTTGGGGCATACTACAACAACAAGGTCAGTCAGAATTTCAGCGCTTTTGCCAATTTCCAATTCCAGGCAGCCGTGAAGCAGAAACTGAACCAGCCTGGTGAAGACTACCGTCCCGGCAATCAGGAAGCTTTGAGCTTTGGCATACGCTACGAAGCCAATCCCACATTCGTGCCGCAACTTCAGGTAAACATCAACCATAGAAGTCAGGATCTGGGAACACTTGCCGACACTCCTAACTCAGCTGGCACCGCAGCATACCTGAGTCCCGGTGTGAGTGTAAGCATTCTGAAAGAGGTGCAGATTTATGGATTCGCGCAACTGCCGATTTATAGCAAGCTTGAGGGATATCAGCTTTTCCCCCATGTAACAGGCTCGGTCGGCTTAGCATACGCTTTCTGAACTGCATGAGTAAACTTTCGTGGAATCTCTGGACTCCACGGATAAACTATTATTAGTCAATAATCTCGAAATAATATCTATGAAACATTTACATCGATTTTCTATAAAACCGCTCGCGTTTCTTCTCCTCAGCGCAGTAGTTCCCCTGTCTGCATTTTGTCAGGATGCGATAAGCCCGGAAACCGTTATTACGGGAACATCAGAAAAAGCTGACAAGTCAATGGTCTCCAAACGTGTGAAAACCAGTGATACAGCATCGTTACTCAAAGATGTACCGGGAGTGACTCTTGCCACAGGCGGCGGCGTTTCGAGCCTGCCGATCATTCATGGACTTGGTGACGACCGTTTAACAATATCCGTTGACGGAATGTTGCTGACATCAGCCTGTGCCAACCACATGAATCCTCCGTTGTCGTACATCGCACCTTCAAACGTGAGCAGCATCGTGGTTAAATCAGGTGTTTCTCCGGTCAGTTACGGTGGTGATAACATTGGGGGCACCATCCTTGTTGCATCGGATCAGCCGGTTTTCGCCAAGCCTGGAGAGGACGTCAAAACATCGGGCAGTGCTTCAACCTATTACCGAAGCATCAACCAGAGCACCGGGGCTGCATTTTCAGGCGCAGTGGCAAACAGCAACCTCAGCTTTGGAGTCACCGGCTCCATTGATCATGCCAAGGACTACAAGGATGGTCATGGCAATACCATCACCTCGACCTATTACGAATCGCGTAATCTGGGAGCCACTTTAGCCCTCAAAGGCGACACCAGCCTCCTGACCCTCAAGGCAGGACATCAATCGATTCCTGATCAGGGGTTTGTCAACCAATGGATGGACATGGTCGACAACAACGCCTCATATTTCAATCTCGGCTATAAGGATAGCTTCAGTTGGGGTAAACTCGATGCAAAAGCTTTCTGGGAGAACACCTACCACAAAATGGATTCTGGCCAAGATAAACTGGCAATTCCTGCTGTTCAAACCGGAATGACCTATATGCCGATGGAAACCCGGGGTATTGATCTTGGCTATTCGTTGAAGACGGAAATTCCATTTGCTGAAAAAAACATCCTTCGCCTCGGCAACGAATTCCACCGCTTTACCCTTAACGACTCATGGCCGCCGGTTGCCGGCAGCATGATGATGTCGCCAAACACCTTCGTAAACATCAATGACGGGCGTCGTGACCGGTACAGCGTGTTTGCTGAATGGGAATCAAAGGTGAGCAAAGAGTTGACTACGGTTATCGGTGTGCGCGACGAACTGGTGCAGATGGATACCGGCAAAGTCCAGGGGTACAATACCAGCATGATGTATGCTGCTGATGCCAAAGCCTTCAATGAGCAGGATCATGCCCACAACGACAACAATCTGGACATAACCGCACTTGCAAGGTTTGAGCCTACATTGAATGCTACCTATGAGATCGGCTACGCCCGCAAAACCCAGTCTCCGAATCTCTACGAACGCTATGCATGGTCAAGCTTCTTTATGTCCGCCGGAATGATCAACTGGTATGGTGATGGCAATGCCTATGTGGGTAATTTTAACCTCAGGCCGGAAGTCGCCAATACCCTGAGTCTCACGACAGATTGGCACGACAGTGCATGCAAGAACTGGGAGTTGAAGGTTACACCTTACTACACCTATGTCAATGATTATATCGATGTGAATGTGTTAACCCTCAAATCCACAGGCAACACCCTACAATTTGCCAATCACGACGCCAGAATTTATGGGCTGGATGTGTCGGGAAAAGTTGGTGTATGGGAGGATGGCGGCTATGGCCGTGGTCAACTTAGCGGAACTCTTGGATATGTGAACGGCAGGAATCTGGATACAGGGAACAGCCTGTACCACATGATGCCGCTGAATGGCTTACTCACCCTTGAACAAAAAATATCCGGCTGGACCAATGCTGTTGAACTGCAACTGGTCAGCGGAAAAACAGAGGTTGACACTATCCGTAAAGAGCCGACAACACCGGGCTTCGCGCTGCTCAATCTGCGCACGGCATACCAATGGAAAAACCTCCGGCTGGACTTTGGTATCACGAACCTCTTCGACCGATTCTATTATCTACCACTCGGCGGTATCAACTACGACCAGAACCTTGCAGACAAACGACTCACCCCATTCGAGTCAGTTGCGGGACAGGGACGTTCATTTAATGTTGGGTTAACCCAGACCTTCTAATCTTCAAAGAATCATCATCACGGATGGGGCAGGAACACTGCCCCGTCAACTTGGGATACAACCGGAACATCTTCCACTAAGAAGGATTTCATGGGACTCCAGCAAAAAACCTTTTGGTGTCAGCCCATCAACAGGGACACAGCCTTCCACCTCAAAAACCTTCCGGCAGGCGGAACAATAAAAATGATGATGGTGCTGATGATGATTTATCTCGTAATACAAAGAGAGACCGGGCACTTCGACAGTTATCAGCCATTCTTCTTCCACCAATTCCTTTATAGCCCTGTAGACTGTTGCCAGACTTAAACCTGAAAAGCTGTATTTGGCCAGACTCAGGATTTCCAAGGGGTTCAGTGGTCGTCCTTCTGACTGAAATAGATGCTTGATAATTTCCCTTTGTCTTGTTTTTCTTTTCATGATTATTCCTGATCAACTCCTCCATAGTGGTTGTCCATGACTAAAAGGTCAGTACCACTAAACTGGGCAACCAGACCGAAAGTTTTGAGGATGTTTGCCGGAGTCAAAACCTTGGCAGGAGTACCGAAGGCTACCACCCGGGAAGCAAGAAGCAGAACATAGTCGCATTGGGATGCTTCCCTGATGCTGTGAGTGGCAACCAGAAGCGTTTTACCTTCAGTTTTAAGTCGAAGAACCAGTTTCTCATAGAGATCCGCGCCATACACATCCAGCCCGGCAGTTGGCTCATCCAAAAGAAGAAAGTCTGCGTTTCGTGCAAGAGTGTGAGAGAGAAAAACCCTTTGTTTTTGTCCGCCCGAAAGGGTGTTGACCGGCTTTTCAGAGAGTTCGAGGGCATTCATGTATTCAAGGGATTCTCGAACAATATTTTCGTCTTCCTTTGTTAATCGACCAAAAAAACCTCTGACAGGAAATCGAGCCATCCGAACCACATCAATACTTCGCAAGGGAAGAAGAAAGGAGTTAGGATGAAATTGGCAGTGATAGGATATTCTGAGAGGCTGACGACCCGGCTTATCACTTAAAACTTCAACACTCCCTTTAATGGCAGGCAAGAGAGCTGCCAGCGTTTTTAATAACGTTGATTTTCCTGAGCCGTTACTTCCAACTAAAGCCAGAGAGGATCCCTTAGGCATGGTCAGGTTTAAGCCTGTGAGAACGGATCTACCATCATATCCGACTGATAGATCATTCAGGGTTAGGGCATTTTCAACCATGGAAATGCTCCACTCTCAACCGTTGGGAGAAAATAAAAACTATAAAAAATATTCCAACTGCCACTAAAACCACGCAGCCACCGGCGGACAGGTTGAAGTGGTAACTTAAAAGCAAGCCTGCATAGACCGAAAAAATTCCAAAACCGCTGGCGATAATCATCATGCTGCCAAGTTGCCGGGAGAGAAAGGAGCTTGTTGCGGCAGGCGCAAGAAGCATTCCAAAGACAAGGAGAGTTCCAACGGTTTGAAACGAAACAATAACGGTCAGGGCGATCATGACTAAAAGTAAAAAATGATATAATTTTGCTGAATAACCTGAAACCTGGGCTTGCTCCTCGCTGAAACAAAGGAGAAGAAAAGGGCGTCGCAGCACAAATGCCATAAGAGCGAGAAACAGCGTCACTGAACCCTGGATGAGCAAATCGTAGTGGGAGATACCAAGAAATTGCCCAAAGAGAACCTTCACGAGATCGCCGGAAAATGATTGAGAGTGCGAGACAATGACAACTCCCAAGGCTAACATTCCTACAAAAAGCAGTCCTATTGCAGTGTCAGAAGACAACTTTGATTTTTTTGTTACCCAGGTGATCCCAGCTATCATCACCAGAGAGCTTACAGAAGCACCAAGGAAACCCGGAAATCCCCATAACAATGCTGAAGCCACTCCAGGAAGCACTCCATGAGCCAGCGCATCACCAAGAAAGGCTAATCCCCGGAGAACCATGAAGGTTCCTACAATACCACAAGCTATGGCAACCAGTGTTCCGGCAGCCAGAGCATTAAGCATGAATCCATTATTCAAAAAAGGTGCTATAAAAATGTCCACTTACTTTAAGCTCCCGGTGATAGTGGCAGAGAGGTTTTTCATCATGGTAAAATATGAGCCGTCTGGAGGAAGCAGATGGGTGTGAATCTCGACACACTTTACACCTGAATCACGCGCAAGGGCCACAGCCACTTTGGCCGGAGTTCCTGTTTCAGTAAAGACAACCTTCACGTTATGATGCACAATGAGGCTCTTCAATGTTGCAAGTTCTGAAGCTGAAACCTCGGCTTGCGTGGTCAAGCTCGGTATGATGGCACCGATTAACTTAAATCCGAAAGCCTTGGCAAAATAGCCCAGAGACTCATGCCCTGTAACCAATTTGCGATTTTCTGCAGGAATGGAAGCGACTTGTTCCCTGATGGAGCTGTCCAGCAGTGTTAGTTTTTTTGCAAGGAGTGCAGCTTCAGCGGTAAGATCAATCCGGAACTGCTCTTTGAGAGTATTTGAGAGCGCCTGAGTTATCCTTTTTACAGCAAGAGGATCAAGCCAGAGATGAGGATCTTCTGCACCGGGCATTTGATCAGGTTCGCCAGAGGAAATACCCTCTCCATCTCCCACTTTTCTGATGTTTATGTAATTGCTTGCCGTAAAGATTCTTACTCCTGAGGAACGGGCTTGTTCAAGAGTTTTTGATAACCCGCTTTCCAGGCCAAGACCGTTTTCGACAATCAGTGATGCCGTAAGGAGTGTTTCGATATCTTTGGCTGAGGGCTCCCATTCGTGGACATCAAGGCCGTTAGGGATGATAACTATCACATTGCAGTGATCACCAACCAGTTCCTTCACAATAGAGCCAAGAAGTGAAGAGGTGACAACAATGGTTTTTTTTGAATCGGATTGGGCCTGTTGTGTTTTTTGGCAGGAGTTTATAAAAACGAGACAGAAAACAATAATCAATATCCCGATGGTCTTGCTCATAATACCTTTATTGCTATTGAGAATTCATTTTCAATATAAGAATTACAGAAATTTCCTCAAACATGTTTTCACTTTTTCCATCAAATCCTTCGGGAACTCATTGAAATACTGCTTCAGGAAGGAGAGTCAGTGCTGAATATCCAATTTATTGGCACTTAAAATATTATGGCAGTCTGAATATGGGAGATTTGCCTGTTCTCAAACCATACAAGATTGTTACATTTGTTGAAGCACTGGGATTTAATGAAATTCGACTCAAGAGAAAATATGAAAGCAGACAACTTCACACTTGAGAAGTACTTCGACAGGGTAGGTTATAACGGCAATGCCAGCAAGGATATTGTAACATTAACGGATATAATGCGCTGCCAATTATTTTCCGTTCCTTTTGAAAATCTGGATGTTCAAGCAGGAAAGATTGTCTCCCTGGTTCCAGAGGAAATTGTTGAAAAAATAGTGATGCGCAAGCGTGGCGGATACTGCTATGAAGTCAATGGCCTCTTTGCGATGGCACTCCAGGAACTTGGCGTGCCTTATATTTTTGTGGCTGCACGTCCAATGATTTACCCCGTAAGGCGCCCCAAAACACATATGGCTCTTGTTGTTGATGTGGATGGAGAGGAGTGGCTCTTCGACTTAGGATTTGGAGTTCACGGTATAAGAAAACCAATGCGGCTCACCGTGCTTGATGTTGAGATCAAGCAGGACTCTGATGTTTTTATGCTCAGCAAAAGCAATGAGAACAGGTATCTGCTCAAAGCATTGAGTGAAGGAGAGTGGGCAAACCAATACGAGTTCGACCTGTCGCCACAAGAATGGATTGACTTCGTACCAGCCAACCACCTTAACTCAACACACCCAGATGCGATTTTTGTAAAAAAATTATTGGTAGTGCTGCACAATCCAACAGGCAGAGAGATACTTATTGGTGATACGTTTAAAAGCGTTGTCAACGGGAAAACAACAAAGCAATTCATTTCCATGGAGAATCGTGCAAGCATATTAGCCAGCAAATTCGGGCTTGTTGCGCCACCGCAATAATGCCTTCAATCCCTGATTAAATCCTATCTTTTTTTCCAGACCGTTTTAAATTCCTGTGACATATTGACAAGCTTCCATTTATTTACCAACAAGGAATCTCCCCATGAAGGTACTGTGTCACCATGAAATGGAAGGTAAGCATACTCACGAACTGCATCATCATGATTGAGCAACAATTCAATATGAGGATATTTATTTGTTGCTGTTAAATGAAACATTCCAAAGTCCCCATTAGTATTTCCAAAAGCAAATACAGGTGTTTTGCCAATATGCGAATAAATATTTATGCTTTTTCCATTTTTATCATCCTTCGGCGGAAAAATACCTTTCTGAATAATAAATAAGATCTTATAGTCTTCCGGCTTATAAACAGGGCTTACAATCTGACGGGTACCAATAAGATGCGCTCTGTCCACATTTATTATCTGGGGACAGACACTCCATATAACACCCTGCACTGAGCCTGAAACAACATAAACCGTAAATTTGTTTTTCTTTAAATAACCTATCAACTCAATCATTGGCTGATAAAACATATCTGCCAGTATGATATTAAACTTTTTATCTCTGGCTTTTGTTAAATACGAACGAGCTGAATTGACATACTGTTCATGGTCAACTCCTTCATAGGCTTTCCAGACCATTGAGTCGATATAGTTATAGTAAGGTAGTTTACTGAAGTTAGTCCAGTTATTGAAAACCGATGTGTCAGCCGGGTTTACAGCAAGTTTTCTGGCATACCTGTATTCCGGATATCGTAATAATTCTGGATTTTTTGCAGATTTCAGGTTTAAACCCTCAACAGCGGCATACATTTCAAACCACAATGGAGCTTCACAGGCAATAGTACCATCCATATCGAAAACAGCAATACGATCTTCAACCGGAATTTTCTTTATTGCAATATTTACAAAATCTACAATTGATTTTTTAATCGGAGTATTATTCCAGGCAGGCATGGGCTCGCTCTTTGCTTTCACGTTTTGGTATAAACAGCAAAGCATTATTGCAAAGAATAATGTGTGAGAGTAAAATTTTATCGGTTTCATCTCTTTTCAGCAAATAATGATTATGGTAATCTCTTTATTGCGAAAATAACAGAACTTATTTTATCTTCTTATTACATCAAAAAGTTAAGCATCTTTGTGCTCTTTTCATAAATGTTTATTTTTCCGCCCATCGCATAGCCGCAAGCGATGCCAGGCTGAGCATGAAAAAACCTGCCGTGAGAGGCAGTACAGAGCCATTGTAGCTCTGACCAATTGCGGTTCCTGTAATGATTGAGATGAGGGTTGACAGCGAGCCTACAACACCAGCTCCGATACCTGCGATTTTTCCGAGTGACTCCATAGCCAGTGCATTGAGGTTGCCGAAGAGTATTCCGGTGCCGAAAAACGTTGCAAAAAGGTACGCCATGAGCGTCCACAGCGGCGGATGTCCATGATACCAGAGCGCGAGAAAAAAGAATCCGGCTGAGAGTACGCTGATGGAAATGAGCGCACGTTGTGAAAGTGACTGCATCGTATGGTGCAAAACAAACCGTGCATTAAATAATGATGCGCCGCCTATCGAGAGTGCAAGAAAGGCAAAATAAAAAGGAAACGCCGCTCCGAGTGCATACACTTCCTGGAAAATCTGCTGAGCAGAATTCAGATAGCCGAAAAAAAAGCCAAAAACAAGACCTGCGGTTACCGTATAGCCGATTGCGCTGCGGTTGCCGAAAATTATACCCATGGTGCTGATGATCCGTTTCAACGAGAACGGAACTCTTTTTTCTTTCGGCAGGGTTTCGGGCTGACGGAGGGCGAACCAGACAAGCGTGAGCAAAGCCAGAATAAGAAATGAAGCGAAGATAGCTCGCCATCCTGCAAAAAACAGCAGACCCTGTCCGAGTGCTGGGGCGATAATGGGCACGATGATGAAAACCGTCATCACAAAGGACATGACACGAGCCATGGCACTGCCCTCGTACCGGTCGCGGACGATTGCGATGGAGACAATGCGGGGGCCTGCCGTTCCGAATCCCTGAAGAAATCTTCCAGCCAGCATGACGTAGAGGTTCGTGGCGACGAGCGATAGCACACACCCGGTTATGAACAGCCCGTAACCCACATAAATGGCTGGTTTGCGTCCAGTATTGTCCGACACCGGGCCATAGAGCAGTTGACCGAAAGCCATTCCAAGAAAAAACAGGGAGATGATGAGCTGTGAGTTGTTGTTGTCGATGACCCCGAAATCCCGACCTATTTCCGAGAGGGCGGGCAGCATGGTATCGACGGAGAGTGCGACCAGCGACATCATCATCGCTGTAAGTGAAATGAATTCCGCAAATCCCAATTCTGGAATTTCACCTTTTTTCATGAAACCCTTATAGTATCGCTTCGATAAATGAATCACAGAGTAGTAATATAATGTCTCTATGGCCATACCCCATACCCCATCACAAACCCATCCTAAACGTCAGAGAAAAGAGATTCATCAACCTCATTTGCTCTACTTGCTCTGGAAAGCACAAACCCATAATTTACTGCAGGGAAAAGAATTATTTGCTCACTATCAATTATATTAGCATACGATTTTAGTGGATTAAATGTTAACCCCATGACCAGCAAGGAGGTTCGTCATGATCGGCTATAGGAAAAGTTTGCTTTCATTTGCGATGCTACTGGTAGGCTTCTTGGCATGTTACTCTCCTGGCATCACTCAAGTCATGGAACAGAAAAAATCCGTTGGACAATTTGTCAAGGAATTTTATGACTGGTATGGCATTGTTTCACACCAAAACAGCAAGCTCGCACCTGATGAAAGGGCCATAACAGGAAAAGCGCATATGTTTAGCGCCAAGCTAATCGCTTCCTTAAAAGAGGATTACGAGGCATCATCAAAGCACCCTGATGAGATTGTTGGATTAGATTGGGATCCCTTTTTATGTAGCCAGGAGCTTGAAGATCGATACGAAGTCGGTGGCGTAAAGAAGCATGGCCAAAATTACTTGGTAGAAGTATATGGAGTTTCTGGAGGCAAGAGGAACCCGGAACCAAATGTTATTGCTGAAGTGGAGCAACGCGGCGATCATTGGATATTTGTAAATTTTCATTCGCCACATGGCGGTGATATGCTCAATGATTTGAAAGAACTCAAGCAGAGCCGAAACAAGTCTCATAAATAGAAAGCTGCCTTACTGCATGTTGCAGTGAACCGGCCCGGGGTTGAAGCTTTGAAGTGGCAGAAATCTACATCAGAAATAAACAAGATTGTTGCTGCATATATCTCTGATTGTTTAAGGTTTGTTGACCAAGCTTGCAATTGAAAATTGGTCACTATCACCCAAGCTCTGAGTCGCGAAAGAACAGTTGAGAGAGGGGCTCTGAGAATGCCAGAAACAGAATATGAAGAATAGAGGAAAAAGGATTCTCAGTTGGATTTTATAAACACAAAAGCCCGCGTCTTGCGGGCATTTGTGGTAGCTAAGTTCTATATCTCAAGCACTTAGACTGCACAGCGGAGAGGGAGGGATTCGAACCCTCGATAGCCCTATAAGAACTATGACGGTTTAGCAAACCGTTGCCTTCAGCCGCTCGGCCACCTCTCCAGATGGTAGCGCGGAGGATGAGGGACTCGAACCCCCAAGGGCGTGAGCCCGGCAGTTTTCAAGACTGCTGCCTTACCAATTAGACTAATCCTCCAGTAGTTTGTAAAGAACAGGTGTCAAAGATAGTGAATCCTTATCGAAATGCCAGAAAAAAAAGAGATCTCAGTCATTTTCTTTTTTTTCAACTGTTTTGTCGCAATATAGGGTTATAGGGTAGCGTGAATAAAAAGGTACTCCCCTCGCCCTCTACCGATTCAACTCGAATCGTGCCGCCAAGCATGTGAACGAATGCCTTGGTAATACTCAAGCCGAGTCCGGCTCCTTCGTGGCCTCTGGTCAAGGTGTTGTCCACCTGCTGGAAGCGATCAAAAACTTTATTTTGCATCTCAGCGGGAATACCCATGCCTGAATCGATACAATAAAACTCCAGGATTCCATTTTTCCGGATATATCCGAAATCAATCCCTCCGTATTGGGTAAATTTCAGGGAATTCTTGACAAGATTTGTCAGAATCTGGTTCAGCTTACCGCTATCGGTGTTAATGGTGCTTTCGCTGTCGGAAAGCCCTGTGGCACAGGTCAAACGCAACCCTTTTGTTACAGCTTCATACTTGAAAAAGGCATGAAGCTGATGCATAAGGTCATTAAGCGGCGTTTCGGTTATGTGCACTTTGGTCTCTTCGGCATCAATACGTGAAATATCGAGAAGATCATTAATGAGATCAAGCATACGTTGCCCGCTTTTTTGAATGAGGTCGATATACTGGTTCATCTCCTCACCGGAGAGATCAGACTCTTTCAGCAGTGCTGAAAAACCAAGAATACCGTTCATCGGCGTGCGTATTTCATGGCTGATATTTGCCAGAAACGCTGATTTCACTCTATCGCTCTCCTCTGCTTTTTCTTTGGACGCAATCAACTGATTAAGCAATTGTTTCTGTTCGGTGACGTTTTTGCTGGTGCCGATAATTCTGTAAATATGACCACTCTCATTGCGAACAGGGTTAAGGGTCGTATCCCAGTAGGTATTTTTACCAAGGAAAGGAATAGACTCTGCGTAGTGTATTGCCTGCCCCTCCTGAATACAAGATTCATAGTTATGGATGATCGCTGCGGCAACGTCGTGATCAAGAAACTCTTCTGGTGTTTTTCCAACTATCTCTTCATTGTTTATGCCAGTAAGTTTTTCATGAATGGGGTTAATGCCCTTGAATCGGAAGCCTCCGTCGGGGCGAACGTCAACAACAAAAATAGAGTGATTAACCTCCTGGTAGATACTTGCGAGAAATTGCTCACTTTCCTGTAACGCCTCCTCATATTGCTTACGAAGGTTTTCCTGATGTTTCCGTTCAGTAACATCATGGATCATGCCGATCATACCGGCAGATTCATTGTCCTGATAATATTGAAAGTGAACTTCACCATCAAAAAGAGAAGCGTGTTTTCTGCACAACTTTAATTCGACTATCCTGGTGTGCAAATGCTGTAACAAAGTTTCCTGGAAAAGAGCGAAGGCTCTGGAAATATCCTCTTCCGCCAGGTATTCGGTAAACAAGTGGCCCGTCATCTCATGGGGATAATAACCGAAAAGGTTTTCTGCGGCTGGTGATACATAGGTTAATGATCCATTGGTGTCGGTCACAAATACCATCTCCGCCATTTGCTCAGTAATGGAGCGAAATTTTCTTTCGTTTGACTGCAATGCCTGCTCGGCTTGCCTGCGTTCAGTGATATCGTTAATGATATCGTAAACAAGCTCTTTGCCCTGTACCACAATTTTCTGGGCAAATATTTCAACATCACGAACAGAACCATCGGCGCGGCGGTGAAAAAAGAAAAGATGTTTTTTGCCCAGCGATTCCCCTTTCCATTTATTCAGCTCAAGCGTGACTTCTTCAGGAGTAAGGATATTGATCTGTTTAATATTCATCTGCTTCAATACCTCAATCGGCCACCCGTAAAAATCAGCTGCAGACTGATTGGCATCGACAATAGTGCCGGTTGCAGGATCAAGAATAATCATGACGGCTATATTCCCCATAAACAACATCCTGAAACGCTCTTCACTCTCCCTCAGTGCATCATCTTTCTTTTGTTGTTCAGTGATATCAATAACGACACCAGCATATCTGACTATCGTTCCTGCGGAATCTTTAAATGGACTGCCTTTGGACATAAGCCAGCGTTGTCTTCCATCACTATCGAGAATTCTCCATCTGCAACTATATTCACCACCTGTGTTCAATGCCTTCTGGACAGCCAGTTCAACAACTCCCCTGTCCTCCGGAATAACGGTATTGATCCAGGCATCATAAGCAGGCTTAATGCATTTGGGATCAAGACCATAGAGTTGCCACAGTTTATCTGACCAGATAGTGGTGTTGGTGCTGATCTCATATTCCCAAATCCCGGCATCAGTTGCCGCCATAATAAGACGCATTCGTTCATTGCTGGCAAGCAGCTCTTCATCGGCATGAATCAGCGTATGATTGCATGTATTGATGGCCTGAAAAACACGAAAACTATCCAGGCTGCTCGCTTGATGAATCCCGGATTGCTCTTCCAGATAAGGGGGTACCTCTGATGGAGAATCGGGATTATTGTGTTGCTGCTTTTTGGCCATGGGAGTACCATCTGGTTGGGCAGTTACTATTGTAGCTTCTCCAAAAATACAAGCTCTACCTCTTCTGATATTCGATCAGTATGAAATATACAATAACCAAGCTTCCCGTATAAGCGGATATTATCTGCACTCTTACTTCCTGAGCGTTTGATAAAACATCCAGATGGACAGCCACATACTTTTTCATAAATGAGTAGTGCCGAACGGAACACTCATTACCAAGGCGAATGACTGGTTCAGTCAATTAAAAAGTGAAGATTGCAAGAGTGTTTCTGAGCTTGCTCATGACTGGACTGAACAAAAGAGAGTATTGGGCTTCCACTCCTAAGCAGGTTATTTCCCAACTCCACGATCGGCAGGACTGCCAACCAAGCGAAGAGTTATAAAGTATTAGTTGAGAATGAAGATCCGATAAAAGTAGTGATAATACAGTAAGAATAGAAGGGAATAGATTCTTTGTAGCACATCACCATGACAGAAGCCCGCGTTTTGCGGGTCTCTTCGGTAACTAAGTTGCTTTTTATCAATAGCTTAGGATTTATGGCGGAGAGGGAGGGATTCGAACCCTCGAGGGCTTTAACACCCTACCCGCTTTCCAGGCGAGCGCACTAGACCAACTATGCGACCTCTCCAAACAAACTGGCCTTTAATTTACCACTCTATTTTGATTTTTAAAAGTATTCTCTTTCTGAACTTGCTGTTAAACGCTTTTTTATCCCGCTTTATGCCCATCTCTTGCTGATCAGGGGAATGTTCCCGTGATTAACATTGTCATTCTACGCTCACTTTTTGTAAATTGGCAAAAATGATTTAGCTGTAATCTCTTAACCATGCTCATCAATGATGAAGATTCTCTATGAAGCCCTGACGTTTGACGATGTTCTTCTTATCCCTGCATATTCAAGTGTTCTACCTAAAGAAACAACGACTGCAAGCCGGCTTACCAAAACCATTGCATTGAAAATACCATTAGTGAGCGCAGCAATGGATACCGTCACTGAATCGGGTCTTGCTATTGCTCTTGCCCGTGCCGGTGGTATCGGCATAGTCCACAAAAATCTCTCAATCGAAGAGCAGGCGCGCGAAGTTGCAAGGGTTAAACGTTATGAGAGCGGTATTATCCGCAATCCTTTTACCCTTTACGAAGATGCTACCATGCAGGATGCGCTTGATCTGATGCTTCGTCACTCCATTTCCGGAATTCCGGTCATTGGACGCCCGAAATCGGAGAGCGACACCGATATGAAGCTTAAAGGTATTGTAACAAACAGGGATCTTCGTATCAAGCCGGAGCTTGACGCAAAAATTGCAAATATCATGACAAGCAAAAACCTCATTACTGCCCGTGAGGATGTTGATCTGGAAAAAGCGGAGGAGATCCTGCTTTTCAACAAGATCGAAAAACTGCTCATTACTGATAATGAGGGAAATCTTAAGGGCCTGATCACCTTCAAGGATATTCAGAAACGCAAACAATTCCCCAATGCGTGCAAGGACAGTCATGGGCACCTGAGAGTGGGAGCAGCGGTTGGAATACGCGGGAATACTCTTGAAAGGGTGCAAGCACTGGTGAATGCCGGGGTCGATGTGATCGCCGTCGATACTGCCCACGGACACAGCAAGGCGGTTATTGATATGGTTCAGAGCATCAAGGGCGCCTATCCTCAACTTCAGGTGATTGCCGGCAATGTGGCAACGCCAGAAGCAGTAAGAGACCTGATTGAAGCTGGTGCTGACTGCGTGAAGGTTGGTATTGGGCCTGGAAGTATCTGTACAACCCGTATTGTTGCAGGTGTCGGAATGCCGCAGTTGACAGCCATCGTGAACTGCGCTGAAGAGGCCGCAAAAACCAATACGCCGATTATTGCAGACGGCGGCGTCAAATACAGTGGTGATATTGCCAAAGCCCTTGCTGCTGGAGCGGATTCCGTTATGATAGGAAGCATTTTCGCTGGAACCGATGAAAGTCCTGGCGAAACCATTCTCTATGAAGGAAGAAAATTCAAGGCATATCGCGGTATGGGCTCTCTCGGCGCCATGTCTGAGCCTGAAGGGAGCAGTGACCGCTATTTCCAGGATGCTTCAAACGAATCGAAAAAATATGTGCCGGAAGGCATAGAGGGCCGAATTCCTGCAAAGGGACAACTTGATGAAGTGGTCTACCAGCTAATCGGTGGTCTGAAGTCGGCAATGGGCTACTGCGGAGTAAGCTGCATTGAGGAACTGAAAACAAAAACCAGGTTTGTCCGTATAACCTCGGCTGGTCTAAGGGAGAGCCATCCTCATGATGTGAAGATCACCAAGGAGGCTCCAAACTATTCAACCTCGATGTGAAGAGTTTATAGGTACTATAGGACTTATGAGACCTATAGTACCTATAAATTATTTTTCGTCGACCAGGCCTTCGAGGCGGTCTTCGAGGTCGGCGTAGATTTCCTGGAGTTCGTTGATCATATCCTGATCGGCTTTCCACATGCCTCGTCCGTGGGCCTCAAGCATACGGCCAACAATGTTCTTGATCGCCTGCGGGTTGAGGGTTGCAAGCCGTTCCCTCATTTCAGGGTCAAGTGCATAGGTCTCGGCAGTTTTTTTGTAAACCCAGTCGTCCACGCTTTTGGTTACGGCATCCCAGCCAAGCATGTAGGTAACACGGTTGCTGATCTCTCCTGCACCACTATGACCATGTTTCAGCATGCCTTCGAACCACTTTGGATTGAGCAGTTTTGAGCGGTATTCGATACGCAACGATTTATCGGCATCGTCCACCTTGATGTCGGAGGTGAAGGATTCTACGTAGTTGAGCTTGATATTGTCATTCTTCGTATTCCTGCGTCTTGCTGCAAGCTGGAGTGAGCCGGAGGAGGAAAAGTAGTGATCAATATCAGAAATACCGAACTCGGTGGAATCGACCTGATGCACAACGCGGTCAACAGAGCCGAGCAGTTTCTGCAGTATCTCGGTCTCCTTCTCCCCTTTTCGCCCACCACCGTAAGCACTGCAGTTTCGACGAATGAACAGGTCATCGAGATCACTATCCGTTTCCCATGCAGAGTCTTCAACCATATCATCGACATAGGTACCGTAGGCACCGGGTGCCTGGGTGAACTGGCGGGCTGTAGCACTACCGAATTCCACTCCTGATGCAACGGCTTCTTCAACATGTTTTTTGACATAGTTCATCTCTATCGGCTCAGCAGCGTTTGCTGCCTCTTTGATAAGCCGGTCAAGCTGGTCCATGAGAAGACCAAAGGCATCACGGAAAATAGGGCTGAGCTGCATAAGAACATCGATACGCGGCCTTCCAAGCCTTTCAAGCGGCACAAGGCTGTAGTGACTGATTTTACCAAACGCATCATAGGCAGGTTCACCACCGAGAAGCCGGATTACAACAGCAACTGCCTCGCCTTTTGTTTTGATAGTATCGAGTCCCCACAATACCTGGGCAATGGTTTCGGGATAGTGTCCCTCATTTTCTTCAAGATGTCGTTTCACAATACTGTCGGCAATAAGCGTTCCGCGTTTGAAAGCCATTACCGAAGGTATTCTCCAGGGATCGATGGAGTGGATATTGCGTCCGGATGGAAGCACATTGACGCCGTCACGCACCAGATCACCTCCAGGGCCTGAAGAGATATAACGTCCCTCCAGTACCCTCATCAGCGAATCCATCTCACCAGTATTGTCGCGCAGGGCATAGAGAAGCTTTGCGCCATCCTGGGTCAGTTGATCGATAAAGGGCATATATTGAGCAGGAAGCTTGGTACCTCCAGTTATCGAAGAAAAAACCAGCGCTACATTTTTCCGGTCAAAAAATACCTGCTGCACAAAATTACGGCACGCATTCTCAACCCACTCGCGAAGTCGAATAGCCTCTTCATCGCCTTTTCTTGACCGGGTGGTCAGTTCCTCATAGCTGGAATAATGACCGTTTTTCCCTGACGATGTCATAAGAATAAAGGGAAGTGTCTTGCCCTCTTCTTCTCGATTCTTGAGAGTTTCCGTGATGGTGATGACTTGTGACTCAAGTGGACTTGCCTCACCAAAAACATGAAGGGAGTTGGAAATCAGACGGTTTTCCAGTTCGGCAATATAGATGTATAGTCTGCTGACAAAATCACCGAACCCTTCGCTCTCCCGCCTCGGGCAATCATCAGTCAGGTTGAGAAGTTCGGCTTTCTGCATGATGGCCTCTTCGATACCCGAACCATCACCGCTTCCTTCCGATGACGTTAACAGATATCTTTCACGGAAATCAACAAGAAGATCCTTGAGTGCAGGAAGCTCCTTGTAAAGACCGGCACGTGAGAGCGGAGGCACTACATGGGAAACCATGGTGGCCAGTCCTCGACGTTTGGCAATGGTCGATTCGCTTGGGTTATTGACCGGATAAATATAGATATGCGGTACCTCTCCAAGAAGCGCATCAGGCCAGCAGTCGCCTGTAAGACCTGTCTGCAGTCCCGGCATCCACTCGACCGATCCATGCATACCTACATGAACCATGGCATGGGCCTTGAACTCCCTGCTTATCCAGCGGTAAAACGCTATATATTGGTGATGCGGTGTATTCTCCTTGTCAAAAAGTAACCGCATGGGATCACCCTGCATACCGATGCGCGGTTGAACGCCGATAAAGATATTGCCAAACCGCAAACCGCCAACAAAAACATCATGCTCCCCTATCGGCACAATTTCACCGGGAAATTTCTGCCAGCGATTTTCAATGCGTTCACGCTCTCTTGAAGTTGTCAGCTCCTTGAAGCTGTCGTAGCTGACTTTAAGGGCATCCGCACGATTCTGCTGAATCTGGTGATCAGTTGCCTGGTCAAGTGCATGAAAAAGGGCATCGGAACTTACAGGCAACTGGCCAACATTATATCCCTCTTTTTTTAGACGCTGCAGCGCGGCAAAGAGCGTTCTGGGAACATCGAGCAGTGCGGCACTGGCTTTTTTGCCGAGACCTGGAGGATAATCATAGACAATAAAAGCAAGCTTTTTATCACGGTTAGCTGTAGCACGCAGACGGAGCCACTGAGAGACAAGACCGGCAAGCCGATCAATACGCTCTGGAACGGTCTCTATCTTACCGTCCTGCAAGGCTCCAAGAATCACCGGACAGATCGCGCCATCCATTTCCGGAATAGCATAGGTAAAGGTCATCTGCATTGGTGAGACACCGAGCTCATGCCATGACTCAAACCCCTGCGTCAGGAGTGGCTGCGCTACAATGTAGGGAACATCAAGTTTTGTCATGATCTCGTGACGTGCTTCAGCAGCAGTTCCGGGTTTGGTCGATCCAGCTGGCCCCCCTACAAGACCAAAGCCCATCATGTTCACCAGTGTGTCGATCTCTTCCTTGATCAACCAGTCACGAACCAGCACATGACCTTCAACACCGGTCACAAAGGCTGGAAAAAGATGAATTCCATGCTTTTCAAGCGAACGGATGGTGTTGTCAATGTAGGTTTTTTCCTGAAGCAGGTGTTTTCGGAAAAACAAAAGGGCGATTTTCTGGCCCTTGTCGATATTTATACCGCGTTTTTTCAGCCAGTTTTTATAACTCTTGATGTCTTTGAAATATGCCGGGGCATCAGGATGATAGAGACCCATGTTAGGCACATCAACAATTGCCCCGACAGTGAACTGCTCATCAAAATATTCTCGCAGAATCAGCCGGAACATATTGGCGATGTTCTCTGCCGTCGGCTGCATCCAGTAGGAGTATACAAGCAGCCAGTTTTTGAAATCCTTTGCCTTTTTAGGCACAAGCGGGAGAATGGTACGCATGATTTTCATGAGCTTCATGTAACCATAGAGAGCATCTTCGTCGCGCCCTTTCACCAGCATACTGGCTATTTTTTTAACCATATCCGGCATCCCGGCCTTTCCGTCACCAACAGAATAGTTCCCAACCTTGGTCAATGCCATGGCTTCGGGCATTGACTCGAAAACAAAAACAGTCTTCTCATTGGTTGATTGATCAAGCTGCAGCTTGAACCAGTCAATCTGCTCCTTGAAATTAATCATACTCATGAACACACAGTCGGCATCCTGAATAGCTGTTGCTGCTTCAGGATTCTTTTTTTCAAGATCAACGTCACTGAGTTGAGTCAGATCGGCTTCGCTTGAAAGAAGCCCTTTAATCTTTTTCCAGAGGCCAGCGTTATACTGCTCAAGTCCAACAATAGCTACTACTTTTCGACGATTAGACATGATGGTAAGAGGTAGGGCACAATTAGGTTAACCTTTTATAAAAACATTATCGGTCACTCCAATGTATAAAAGAAGCGGTATAATTCCGAAAATGACCTTTCCATCCAGGGCGGAGGAAAGGTCATGCGGCATTAAAAGCTCAGTGCAGCTTCAACAATCTGTTCAGCTTTTGCGTTCGGCAGATAGAAGTAACGTCCACCAAGTTTCTGGGCAAGCTTGGGTGCTTCGCCCCTTGAAAGATAGTTCATCTGGGTATCGATAACGATAGAGGCAACACCATCGGCTTGAATTGAAAGCGACAGCGCTTCGATCTCCTTTTCAAGATCTTCCTTTGCAATTTTTTCTGCATCAGGGTTAAAGGTAGCCTGAAGCCCGATATTTCCCCGTCCGTCAGTGATCAGCACAAACATGATCTGCGAAATACCCTTTGTACGCGCCTGCTTGGCGGTCTCCCATCCGAGATAGAGTGCCGAAGCAAGAGGGGTGCCACCACCGGTAGGAAGCACGTCAAGTTCGCGTTTTGCCCGATCGACACTTTGAGAGGGGGGTAGCAGAACCTGTGCCTGTTTTCCACGAAACGAGATCAAGGCAACCTGGTCACGATGGACATAAGCATTCTGCAGAAGGCTTGCTACTGCACCCTTGGCCTGACGCATACGGTTCAGTGCCATGGAACCTGAGGCATCAACCATAAAAATAAAGAGCGTACCCGACTTGTCCCGGAAGCGCTTGATCTTCACATCATCTTTGGTGATAATAAGAGCAGTTTTCGGTCTGCCTTCCATTTTTTTATCGCGCCTGCGAGTCTCCTGCCACGGTGCGGCAGAAATAAGTGTAGGAATAAGCGCAACTTTATTGGTGCGCATCTCACCAGGCTGAGCTCTCACAAAACGTCCACGACGATTGTTCAAGGCTTCACCACGGCTTCCGGTGGTTGTTTTCTTTTTCGATGCAAGCGAGATATTGAGGATATTGTCTGGCAGCTCCATTTCAATAGCATCCATCATCAGCTCCTCAATCATGTCGGGGGTCTCTTTCTGCTCCTCTTCGGCGTCAGCGTCTGGTGTATCGGCTGGAGCCTCTTCATCTTCACCTTCGGGCTCTTCCTCCTGGGGTGGCTCCTCCTGGGGCTGCATCTCATCCGATGCGGCTTCCCTTTCAGGCATGCGGGTCGCGCGGGGGATAAGCACAAGCTTGATGGCAAGTTTCATATCCTCTTCTTCGACATCGCTGCGCTGAGCGAGGGCCGCACTGGCTATGGCTGCTCTGACGGTAAAGATATCGACGCGGTTACCCTCAACCCCGAGACTGATCGCTGTCTGTATCAGCGCCTGCATCTGCTCGCTGGTTATCGATACGTGCGGTAACTGCTCACGGGCGGCCTGGATAAGACCGGCAAGCATATTCAGCTCGTCACGGGTATCCTCTTCGTCCCTCGTGCCAAGCACAATATTGACAATTTTCTTGCGCGCCCTGTAGTCGTTCTGGGCGGTGAAGGGAACAATAATGCCAATCCGGTCGAGCAGTCCCATGCGAACCTCGCCATCAGTGGGATCATAGGTGCCGACAAGCATGAATTTTGCCGGGTGTACCTCACTGAGACCTTCACGCTCAACAAGAACTTCACCTCGAGAAATGGCATCCATGATATGCGACACCGCCGAGCTGTCGAGGAGACTGATGGAATCAACATAGAGCACCCCACCATGCGCCTTAGAAAGCACGCCGTGCTGGACAACGCGAACACCGGTTGCAAGGGTTGCCTCCAGATCAACACCACCGATCAGGCGGTCTTCGGTAACATTCAGGGGAAGTTCCACAAAAGGGGTGCCTTTGGGAAGAATATCGGCAAAGGCCCTGGCAATCGTCGATTTTCCCGACCCCACGGCCGAAGGAATAACCACTCCGCCAAGTTCAGAATCAACGGCCAGCAGCATGAGTGCCTGCTTGGCCAGATCCATTCCAACAATATCGGTAAAGGCTATCATTATACTGCTTCTGCTTCTCCGAGGACTTTAGCGAGTTCACGATCAATTTTCTCCCCGGCATCAAGTGTTTCAAGGGGATCCTTGCGCAGACGGTGGCGAAGACAGAGACCTGCAATCTCTTTGACATGCTTCATGGTAACAACTGTATCCCCAAGGAATGCGGCATGTGCATAGGCGGTACGGGTTATGGTAAGCTCACCGCGGTGACCATCAATACCAAGATTCATGCAAAGCCTTGCTATATCGGTAAGGACGGCATCGGTCATGGTAACTTCCGGCAAAAGATCTTTGGCCTGCTGAATCTTTTTCTGAAGCTTGGTCTGATCGCGATTGTACTTTTTCATAAAGGCATCCGGATCCTCATCGAACTCACGGCGGCGTTTAACGATATCAACTCTTTTTGCGATATCGAGAATCGTGATAATACGTGCATGCAGACCAAAACGGTCAAGAAGCTGGGGACGCAGCTCGCCTTCTTCGGGGTTGCCGGAACCGACAAGCACAAAACGGGCAGGGTGACGAATACTGATACCTTCGCGTTCAACAACGTTTTTACCGCTTGCAGCAACGTCGAGCAGAACGTCAACAAGATGGTCATCAAGCAGGTTGACCTCGTCGATATAGAGGAACCCGCGGTTTGCCTGGGCAAGAAGACCCGGCTCAAAGGCTTTTACACCACTGGTAAGAGCCTGCTCAATATCAATGGTTCCGCAAACACGATCTTCAGTAGCGCCAAGAGGAAGGTCGACAACCGGCACGGGAATCTGTTCGGTTCTGATGGAGTGGGGATCAAGATCCTTGGCACCTTTTTTGGCATCTTCACCTTCAAGATACTGCTCAAGAGTACGGTTGTAGGTGTCGCCCTCGACTCTTTCAATCAAAGGAAGCACTTCAGCAAGCGCCCTGACGGTAGTACTTTTTCCTGTACCCCTGTGACCCATGACCAGCACTCCTCCAATCCTCGGGTCGATGATATTGAGGATCAGACTGAGCTTCATTTCCTCCTGACCAACAATTGCTGTGAACGGAAAAGCCAGGCCTGACTTCTTTTTTGCAGCAGGCTTTACTGCTTTTTTGGGTTCTGGAGTTGTCGTAACCGTTGCATCCGCCTTCACCTTTACCGCAACCGTTTTCTTTGCAGCACTCTTTTTTGCAGCTGTTTCAGTCTGAGTCATAATTGATCGTTTAGTTGGTACCTTCACCCCGTGAACCGTGAAAATCATTCACCGAAAAAGGCTTACTGTTTAAGAGTTTCAATAATAAACATTGAATTTATGCTTTTAGAGAGACAATAGAAAATGGTTTTCAAAAACGAATCAAGAGTAGATAAGGTTTTTTTTTCAAAAGAGAAGCCTTACACTGATGTAGTTTACCTGTCACTCATGCCGAGCATTTTCTGCAGCCTCTTTTATGGTTTCCGACATGGTCGGATGTGCGTGAATTGTTGCGGCAAGCAGATCAGCGGTAACCTCAAGCCGGCGTGCCAGCGTGAGCTCTCCGATAAGCTCAACTGCTCCATATCCCAGCAGATGGGCACCAAGCAAACGGCGGTCAACTGCATTGAAAACCAGCTTTACCAGCCCTTCAAGATTTCCGTATGCGTTTGCCTTGCCTGAAGAGGCAAACATCGATCGGCCAACCATGACCCTGTAGCCACGCTCTTCGGCCTCTTTTTCACTCAGCCCGATACTTGCAACTGAGGGTTCGGCATAGACACATCGGGGAATCATTGAGTCATCAAGCGGTGGAGGATTGCTACCCGCTATGACCTGAACAGCAAGAAGAGCTTCAGCCGAAGCTTTGTGGGCAAGCAGCATACCTCCGCGGACATCGCCAATGGCAAAAATATGGCGGACGGAGGTCCTGCATTGAGTGTCTGTCGAAATAAAACCCCGTGCGATCTCCACTCCGGCATGCTCAAGAGCGAGGCCATTACAGTTGCCGCTCACCCCGACAGCAACAAGCAAATACTCTGCACTGAGAGGCTCGGCATCATCTCCTTCAACAACAAGAAGAGCGTTTACCCGATCCCCTTCTGCGGTAACATTCCCGAGTTTCGCGCTTGTTGCAACCCTGATACCTGCTTTCTGAAGCGAACGCTTGAGAGCTTCAGCAATCTCTTCATCTTCAAGAGGCAGAAGCCTGGGCATCATTTCAACCAGTGTCACAGCTGTACCTGCCATCGCGTAAAACCAGGCCATTTCAACGCCGATAGCGCCACCACCAACAACAATCATGGAGTCCGGCACTGACTTCAGGGCAAGTGCCTCCCGGCTGGTTATAATACGGTTTCCATCCGGCTCAAGACCCGGCAAGGTTCTTGAATGGGCACCTGAAGCTATAATAATATGCCTCGCCCGCAGAGTCTCACTACACACTCCATCACGAAAAATATCGAGATCGTGCGGGGTGCTGAATATCGCCTCACCCTGCCTCACCTCAACCCCGGCCCGGCGAAGCATGAAGCCGACCCCCTTGGACATTTTCAGTGCGACATTGCGACTGCGTTTAACAGCCTCGGCGAGATTGATACCGCTGACCTCAACATCAAGACCGAAAAATGCTGATTTTTTAAACTGATCAAAAAGTTCTGCGCTTCTCAAAAGGGCTTTTGTGGGAATACAGCCCCAGTTCACACAGACACCGCCAAGTGCTCCTTTTTCGATTATGCAGACCTTCATCCCAAGTTTTGCTGCATGAAGAGCGGCTTCATAACCTCCAGGTCCGGAACCGATAATAGCCAGATCCAAGGTAAAAGCAGGATCCTCAGACAACTGTTGCATGGAATGCATAGATATGATATGGTTTTGTTATACTATATGCCACAAATGTACCACCGGTAGTGTTCAAGTTACGCAAAATGCAAAATCAGCCACTAAAAACCGAATCTGAGCCGAAGGAAGAGCTGGCTCTTGAGCCAAAAAAACTCACCTTGCAGGTAAGCAGGGTGCAGATTCCGATGCGTATTGACCAATACCTGACGCGGCAGGTTGAAAATGCCACTCGTAACAAGGTACAGGAGGCTATCGAGGAGGGGCGTGTGCTGGTCAATGAAAAAATCGTCAAATCAAATTACCGCATTAAATCCCTCGATCTCATACAGATGACCTTTCTGCGTCCTCCGGCGCCTGAGCTTGCAGCGGAGGATATCCCTATTGATATTATTTATGAAGACCAGGATTTGATGGTCATCAACAAAAAACCGGGCATGGTAGTGCACCCGGCGTTCGGCAACTGGACGGGCACACTGGCTAACGCTATCCTGCACCATATTGGAAAGGCAGCCGAGGAACTTGACAAATCAGAACTCCGCCCGGGCATTGTGCATCGACTCGACAAGAACACCTCAGGGCTCATCATTATTGCAAAAAATCCTGTTGCCCTGCACCGTCTTGCACGCCAGTTTGCAGAGCGGAAGGTAATAAAAATCTACAAGGCTATTGTCTGGGGGGTTCCCGTACCTCCTTCAGGTACCTTGACAACCAATATAGGACGATCGAAAAAAGACCGGAAGGTTATGACAAATTTCCCTTTTGAAGGGAAAGATGGTAAAACTGCGGTCACAGACTATATGGTCACCGAAAATCTCCACTGGTTTTCTGTGTTGTCGCTGACACTCCACACGGGGCGAACCCATCAGATAAGGGCACACATGCAGCACCTTGGCCACCAGATACTTGGTGACGAAACCTATGGAGGTGCAACATTACGCACTCTTCCTTTCAGTAAAAGTGAAAGCTTTGTCAAAAACCTCCTCGAACTGTTGCCGCGTCAGGCTCTGCATGCAGAAACCCTCTCGTTTCATCAGCCGATAACTCATGAACCTCTCTCCTTTACAGCCCAGATGCCGGAAGATATGCTTACAGCTCTCGACAAAATCCGCTCGGTTGTCACACTGGCATCTCTTTAAACACACCTTTGGCTGATCGACAGCAAATCCTCTCTTTATCTCCTCCTTGTTTGTTTTTTTTCAGTGATAAGAGTATTCTCACTATTCTTGCTTGAAAGCCGACAGATAGAAATATGCAACAATATTGGAATCACACCGGAACTAAGAAATCACTCTCAGCACACTCTTGAAAAACAAGCGTTATTATGACTTTACCTTTCTCACTCCTTGCGTTAACATCTCTTTTTCTGCTCTCTCCCCTGTTGCCGGCAAATGCAGCACAGATTATCCCGGCAGAGCGGTTATCAAAAGCTCCTGAATCGGCGGCTGAGGATGAGTATTTCGGAATAAAAGTGAGAGACCCTTTCCGCTCCCTCGAAAATCTGGAAAATCCTCAAGTCCAGAAGTGGATGAAAGAGCAGTCACAAAACACTCAGTCACTCCTTCAGAGAATTCCCGGCCGGATCGAACTCATAAAAAAAATGCATGATTTCGACAATCGCAAAGCTTCGAAAGTTTATGACCTCTCCATAACTGATAACAACCGTTATTTTTATCTTAAGGAGACACCGACGGACGAGACCGGCAAGCTCTTCTATCGCGACCACTTCACCGGAAAAGAGAGCCTGCTCTTCGATGCACGTGCTTTTTTTGCAAACACCGGGAAAGAGTATGTGATCAGCGGACTCTCTCCCTCCGAAGACGGTTCAAAGGTAGCCATTTCAGTATCAGCCAACGGCTCTGAAGAGAGTATCATCCTGATCATGGATGTTGCGTCAAAAACGCTTTATCCTGAAAAAATTGACCGGTGCAGGTTTGCCTCACCTTCATGGACAAAAGAGGGTGATTCATTTCTCTATAACCGCCAGCAGCCTCTTGTTCAGCCCAACCAGAACCCCCAGTACGACAGCAAAACCTTTCTGCACAGGATAGGCCGTGATCCAGCGTCCGACAGGGAGATCTTTTCAAATGCCACAAATCCGGAACTGCACATACGGAGCGAAGATATACCTTCCGTTGATTACGACAGAAAAAGCGGTTACCTGTTTGCCTTGGTTTCAAACGTTGATCCGCGCCTGACCATCTATTATGCTCCGGCGTCTATGCTTTCAGATAAAAAAATTATCTGGAAAAAGCTCTTTACTCCTGAAGATGAGATTCATGATTTTGCAGTTAACAAAAAGGATCTCTACCTCTATACGCCAAAAAATGCACCCCATTTCAAGGTTGTAAAAACCTCGCTCAGCAATCCGGACATTCTCCATGCCAGCACGGTCGTTGCCGAAGACCCAAAAGCACTGCTGACCTCATTCACCCTCACCAGAGAGGCTCTCTATTATACACAGTCACTGAACGGTGTTGAAGCCAAACTATTCCGGTATGATTATGTGACCTTGAAGCAAAAAGAGCTCACCTTGCCGTTCAAAGCTGGTACCATTGGTCTCTCCTCAAAAGGCTTTCGTTTCCCTGATCTCTGGGTGATTATTGCCGGATGGAGCAACGACTACCGCCGATATCGCTTCGATTCAGTGACAAACAAATTCATCAAGGAGACACTCTCCTCCCCTGCAGAATATCCAGAGTATCACGATCTTGTTGTCGAAGAGCTCATGATTCCCTCGCATGACGGCGTCCTGGTACCACTCTCAATCGTCTACAAAAAAGGAATGCAAAAAAACAGTCAAACCCCTGCATTTCTCTATGGATACGGAGCATACGGCAAATCAATCACTCCTTTTTTCAGTCCAGGAATGCTGCTCTGGAGCGATAAGGGCGGCGTTCTGGCTTTTGCCCATGTAAGAGGAGGTGGAGAGTGTGGTGACACCTGGCATACTGAAGGAATGAAAACCACAAAACCCAATACATGGAAAGACCTTATAAGCTGCGCCGAATACCTTGAAAAAAATGGATATACCGGACCCGGTAAAATCGCTATCAACGCAGCAAGTGCCGGGGGAATACTGGTTGGCATGGCATTGACAGAACGGCCAGATCTTTTTGCCGCAGTCATCGCTCAGGTCGGTGCCATGAACCCGCTGCGTGGTGAAGAGAGTCCCAACGGACCGGTAAATGTCCCTGAGTTTGGAACTGTTAAAAACCGCGAAGAGTGTAAAGCGCTCATTGCCATGGATCCCTATCTCCACATCAGGGATCATATAGCCTATCCTGCAACACTTGTCACTACAGGACTTAACGACCCGAGAGTCATTGCCTGGCAACCGGCAAAATTTGCTGCCCGACTGCAGCAGGCAAACAGTTCAAACAAACCCATTCTCTTTTTTGCCGATGATAAAGCCGGTCACGGCATGGGAAACAGCAAGACCAAGGAGTTTGAAACCCTGGCCGACGTACTGAGCTTCGGGCTCTGGCAGACCGGTCAACCCGAGTTCCAGCCAAAATAAATCCTCTCCCTCCGCTTTATCTCTATCCTGATGGTTACAGCAAATCTCCGATCAGGATAGAGATGTAAAGTCAAAAAACCCAAGGATGCTGATGAATGCACGCTTTGTTGACGGATGTTCAAGAGCTTTGTAGAGGCTTTCAATATAACTATATTACTACTTCATGTCTGGAAAAGACCATGCCCTTTGGTTTTCCATATTGTATGGGATTATAAAAAAGATTAATGGTAATATGGAAATTATCGGTAATACACTGAAGGGAACATCTGTTATGATTACACTACCTAAAATGATTACATAACAATGGACAATAATTTAGTGGGTCAAATCAGAGTACTTACTCTTGATGATGAGATCGATTTTACTAATGAAATAAACGTTTATCTTCAAAATTCCGGATTTATAGCTTTTTCAGCCAATACACCAGAAGACGGTTTTGCTATATTAAAAAAAAATATAATTGATCTACTTATTCTTGATGTACGTCTACCTGGAACAAATGGACTGGATATTTTAAAAATCGTTAAATCACTTTATCCTGATATAGAAGTAATCATGGTTTCTGCACATGGTGATATGGATACCGTAATAGAATCAATAAGACTCGGAGCCTTTGACTACCTTCGTAAGCCTATGAGATATATTGACATACAGATTGCGATAGAAAGAACAAGAAAATATCTTCAAATGCAGCGACAGCTTGTTCGAGCTGAAGAGAAGTACTCTTTAATAACATCTGATATGGAATCAAAAATAGGACGACATTGTATCGGGAAAAGTACAGAAATCATTAATATTTATGAATTAGCAAAAAAAGCATCCCAATATCAAGATATTAGCGTACTTATAACAGGAGAAAGTGGAACAGGTAAAGAAATATTTGCACGACTTATTCATTTTATGAGTGAACAAAAAGATAACTTTTTTGGAGCTATTAACTGTAGTGCAATAAGCGATTCATTGATTGAAAGTGAATTTTTCGGGCATAAGAAAGGTTCATTCACTGGTGCCATAGCTGATAAAAAAGGATTATTTGAAATATGCAATAATGGAACACTGTTTCTTGATGAAATTGCCGATATGCCTTTGAATCTGCAGTCAAAAATTTTGCGTGCTATAGAAGAGAGAACAATTACAAGAGTTGGTGATACAAAACCAATCCAAACCAAGTTCAGATTAATTGCAGCAACAAACTGTGATCTACAAAAATTGGTTGATGAAAAGAAATTCAGACTTGATTTGCTTCACAGACTGAACACTCTTCATATACACATTCCACCTCTTAGAGAAAGAACTGAGGATATAGCGCCACTGTTGATTGATTTTACTGAAGAATTTTCTGTAAAAATAAACAAAAAGATTGATTTTATATCTGATGAAGTATTTGAGTCACTCGAAAAATATTCATTTCCAGGAAATATAAGAGAATTGAGAAATCTTGCAGAAAGAGCTATTATTCTTTCGGAAGGAAACTCACTTAAGGTGGAGGATTTTCCGTTGCAAATTCATCAAAAAACAGGAACCAAAAAAGAATCAGCAACTAATTATCTCAATAATAATGAGATGGATATTATACGTAAAGAACTTGAAAATAACAACTATAATCAAGTAATCACAGCAGAAGTACTTGGTATAAGTCGGTATGCATTAATCAGAAAAATGAAAAAATATAATATCGATATAGAGAAGAAAGAAGCTCGTATTTGATAAAGCAATGATTTTTTTTTATAACAGATCACCTAATGGGCCAAGATTCAGGTTTAAGTCCTTATCAGTAAGGTTAAATATTTTTTTTAATTCCTCCATCTTGTTCTCAAGTTTGAACAGAGTTTCACCTAAATTTTCAATTTGATCATCAGTTAAAGAACCGCCGTCTATTCTTCGCATAGCTTGTTTTTCAATTAACTTGCGAATCAACTCAATAAGAGTTAACACAAGCTTTGCCAGACCAGACTCAACATTTTCAGGTGTTGCATTAATTCTGCTTTGACTCCCATGGCTGATTTTTTCTATTTCATCTATAATTTCATCTGCCGCGCCAGAATAAAATAATATTTTATCTTCATCCATTTTTATGATATTTTCATTTGAGTAAAATTGTAGGCCGGCCATGGCCCGGTCAATATAACATTATGTTCTGGATACATTGCCTGCACAGCAGCTACTAACTCAAGAAGTTTATTCCGCTTTGTTCTTTCAATTAAAACAACAGCATCTATTATAAATGCTGTTGTTGGATTTTTTTTAAATTCTATAAATGGAGATATTTTTTGAAGATCATAAAGTAACAAGGATTGAATTTTTTCGATGTAGTGCAATCGCCTTTCCTCAATAATGTGCTCTTCATATTTGCTTTGCAAGTATTTTTTACTTTGGCTTTCTCCTTGCAATATATCAGGAAATGTTTGCTTAACAATAATTCCATCCTCTGTACTGATTTGTTTTTGAGAAGAGAACAAAACTCTGATAGAGAACTCTTCCTTATTATTGATTTTTTTTAATACCTCAAGAAAAGATTCAGAATTTTTTTCCAATAAAGCTATAACATCATTATATGATTCAAGAATGGAACCATATCTCATTGGAAGAATTGAATATTTTTTTGCAATTTTATCTACAACAGATGCGTAGCTAAGTAAATCTTCCTGAGATGGTATTTGTTTATTTTCTTTTTCAAATGATACAATAGCAGTTAACGTGTCAGTAGAAATAAATTCTATGTTATCTTCTGAATCTTCATTAAGTAATTCGTCAGTATCGACTATTCTTTTCTTCAATTGTAAAGAGTCAATAATGGCATATATTATTATCGACATATTTAACTTATTTTTTCATTTTTTCCATGGTTTCAACTGAACTAAGCAGTAGTCTCAGGCCAAGATACACGAGATCTATATCTGCAACTGATATAACTATATCACCTGTAATTACAACTCCTTTTGTCAAAACACGATCAAGAACATCAAGAATTGTAATTTCTTTATTAACATTATACAGATCTTCCTGCATTTTAATTTGATATTTTTATAAACGTATAAGGGGGCCAAGGACCTGTAACCTCAATAAATAACCCAATATTTTTAAAACTAAGCATTAAATTATCAGTAAGAAAAATAAATTTTTCAATATTTTCTTTTTTAATAAAAAAAATTGCATTGACAATCATATCCTCTTCCCTGTCATATAAATCTTTAGAAAGTATAGTATTCAATCGGTATTCTTCGCATAAAACATTTAATTGAGTAAATATTTTTTTTGAATATTGATTGTATATAGAATTTATCTCTTTATCTATGATTTCATTTTTCTTTTTTCCAAGTATATAGGCTTTTCCTGGTGAACTGCTTTTTATTTGACTATCAAAATCAGCTATATTCTGACTAAGTGAGGAAATATTCTCTATTATTATTTTTTTATCACAATACACTTTTACAGACCATTCTTCTTTTTGATCAAGATAATCGAGAGTTTTTTTGAATTCAAGCGCATATGTGCTTATAAAATTTTTTAGACTATCTTCAGATCTGTATACAGTTCCAAAATTAAATGGAATCACTGTATTAGTCTTCATAATTAAACAAATAACATCAAGGTGGTTTCTGACATTGACATCAAGCCATTTTTCATCAGATATATATTTTTTTAAATTTTCTTCAGAAAAAATATTTTCTGAAACATATTTTACTGTAACATACAGCCCATTTTTTTCAATTATATCTATTTCAGAGGCAACTCCAACGTTAATCAATGAAGGCAGTTCTTTTGTAATACAAAACAGATATATTAGTTTATTTTGATCTGATTTCATAAAAGCATCTATAATCAATTATTATCATTTTCTGAATCATCATATGTTGAGAGTCTGGTAAATGATAATATTTCTAATTCAGCATCAACAACAACAGCATAAAATAATCTTATTTTTTTGGGCGGCAGGTTCATCGATTTTAAAAAGGAATCATCTTCATAAACCTCTGCAACAGTTTTCCATGTTTCTCCTGATTTTTCTACACGTATTATCGTTACATCTGAAGTCTTAATATTTTCCTTAAGAAATTGTATCACTGCATTTCGTACATCAATTATTTTGCTCATAACAGACTCCAATAGATTATTGTTTCAATACAAAATTGATTTTGCAAATCAGATTGATACCATTTCATGAATTTTGTTTATCTGATCTTATTCTCTCAAGTTTCTTGAGCAGGTTATCTTCCTCTCTATCATATTCCTCTTCATCAATTTCATCAAGTTCAAATCTAAGCTGAAGGGCCATAAGACGCTCTTTAACTGTACCTTCATCTGATGTCTCCTTTTCAACTACATCATTGATTTTTTCAGCTATAAATATAAGCCCGTTCAGTGGAGCAAACAATATGTCATCAATAATAAAAATTTTAGCCCCCTTTTGTGTTTATTGAAAGGTTAACAAAGTTATATGGCGGCAAAGTACCTACGTATTTAAAGGTCATAATTTCTCCATATTTTTTGTCAAGATCATTCACAGCTGTATCAAAATCTGGCTCTTTGATCTCTTTGATAAGGAAAGCAGCATTAAGTATCATAAGATTACCATAATTATCAGTAATCTTTACATCTTCAGCAATGGTACTTAAAATATCAAGAATCTGGTTCTTGTATGTTTCTATTTCTTTTTTTAATGCTTCTGCAACCATTTCGCCAACCTTTACCCGCTGATAATGAATTTTGTCTGATGGCTGGTTAATCAATTTATCTCTGAGAGATCTTATATTATCATATTTTTGAATAATGTTTTCATATATTTTTTTTTCATCAGCAATAACCTTTAATCCTAACTCTTTCTTACCTTTCATCTTATGAAGCAAATCATCAAGTCTTGTATAATCCTCAGTTAAAATACAGATGATGGCATCATCGTTATCATGTGGTGAAATCGTTGAAAATCTGACAGGGAGAACATTAAATCGTTTCATCACCTCTTCAAGAACTTTCTGATGTGCAATCATATTGGCACGTCTGGCCTCATATTGTATAATCGGCGAGGAACTTACAACAGCACAAATATCTTTATAGACAACACCATAGACATGATCATTACGATTTCCAATACCAATTTGACCGAAATTAATCTTTTCGGAATTTCGTATTATGCCGTAAATATACCTGCCTTCTTTTGGAATATCATTATCCATTGTTATTATTAATATTTTGTGGATTTATAGTTCCCATTTTTCAGGAAGTATTCGCAAGTCGATAAAGTTGAATATTGGCAAAGGACCGGTATAGAAAAAATCACTTCTATCTTTGAATTTTTCACCTACATCTGTCATAATATTATCAAACTCCACTTCCCGACCTTTGTTGAGTAAAAAAGCGGTATTCATAAACATAGCTTCACCTGTTGTCTTGTTGTGTTTATGTGAGACTACCGTCTTACGAAGAGCTGAAATAATTTCCTCAGCTTCAAATTCTTTCTTTTTCTGTAAAACATCTTCTATAAGATGTCCTGCTTCCATTATAAGTAAATTCTTTTTTTCTTCATTGTTATCTTTTTCAATTTTTTTTCTCAACTTTTTTAATGGCTCATTATCTTTATCGATCTCTTTATATATGAAACCCATATTTCGCCATGAACCTTTCAGATTATATTCAACTTTATTTTCAAAGCGCTCAAGAAGCTCTATTAATTCGCTGTATCGTCTATTCAGAAGATTTCTGATCTCATCCGGTGTTGCAGCCACAGTACCAAACCTTACCGGAATAACACTGTCAAATTGGCTCATCACAGCCTCAATTACTTTTTGATGAGCAAGAATATTTTCAGGATTTACAACAAAATGATTAAGTGGATGATCACTGACAACCATACTCAGTCCATCAAATCCAACTGAATTTACCAAATCACCCCTTCCACCTATACCTATAGGACCAAAATTGCACTCATAACTTGTTGCAATTATGCAGTAAACATATTTTCCATCCTTTTGCATATCAGTTTTTTATTTTAACAATGTAGAGAGGTTCTTTGGAAACATTTTCAGGTGATTGCCTTATGATACTTGAATAATCAAGCAAAAGTTTATAGGCTTTATTTGTTTCAATAAAACTATCTGTACCATCCTTCTGGATTTCACCCGTTTTATCCGGATGTGTCAATGATGCTTTATTTCGATATGCTTTTTTTAGATCAGAGTCGGAATTAAACGTATTAATTCCAAGTATTTTTTTAGCATTCTCAATATCATCCTTCATTATCACTTTACTTTCTATGGTATAAAAACTATAACACGGAAGTGGGCCAACTATTTTAAAATTTAATTTTTCATCATATTTTACATCAAGTTGATCAATCATATCCATAAATGAATTACTATTTTCTTTTTTTACAAGAAAGGCATAATTCAAAGGCATCTCATCATTCATTGCTTCATGCTTTTTTGATTCAAGACAAAACGGCATTAATGCAGCAACAATATCAGCGTTTACCTTGTTATTTTTACTGTCGATTTTTTCTTTTATCAATTTACCAACAGCAATACTATCTGCCTGATCAAAACTTGTTTTTTTATCTAATTCCTCCCTCATAAGCTTTATCTGGGGTAAATCTGATATGCTTTTAATGAGATCTGAAAAGTTGTTCCAAACAGCCACCACATCGATTTCCTCAACATTCTCTATAACCTGAAAGGTAGCATTCAGTATATCGTTTCCATTTTTAATAATCTTAATAACATCATTTCCTGAGCTGACTATTGTGCCGAGCTGCATTGGAATTATCTTTGAACACCCCCCACTCATCACCTTTTCAAGCTTTTGCTGATGATTGACAAGAAGATGTGCGAGAGCTTCACGATCCAAATATTCAAGTTTGTCATTTTTTGTATCTGAGACGATTGCAGAAATATTCTGATACTCTATTGAATAAATTCCTGATTCAAGCAAAATATTCTTGAGAATAACGCTGCAATCGCCCGGAACAAACCCATATATATATATACCCTGGTTATTCATATATTACTGTTTTAACATATTTTCATTCTGCTCAGTCACAACCACTATTGCCTGTTCAAAGTGTTTGTTCATAACAACAATATCCGTGACATCTGAAACCTCTTTGTTATCAATAATATCACGTATAGCACACATCTTTGCCTTTTGACAAATAAACTGTATATCAGCACCAGTCATATTTTCTGTTTTACCAGCCAGTTGAGCCAGAGTTACCTCTTTGGCCAAGGGCATATTTTTCGTATGTATGGTAAATATTTTTTCCCTTGTAATAAGATCCGGCAATGGCACTTCAAACATGAGATCAAATCTGCCTGAACGAAGCAGTGCAGGATCAATGATATCTATCCTGTTTGTTGCCGCAAGAACTGTAACCCCTTTCAGCTCCTCAATTCCATCCATCTCAGTAAGAAATTGACTGATAACCCTTTCAATGACACCTGATTCCGTTCCATCATTCCTTCGGCGCGGAGTAAGACTGTCTATTTCATCAAGGAAGAGTATGGTTGGCGCTGATTGTTTGGCAAGTCTGAAAAGTTCCCGAACACCTTTTTCCGACTCACCGATAAACCGGCTCAGTATCTGCGGCCCTTTAACTGAAATAAAGTTCACTCCGCTTTCACTGGCAAGTGCTTTGGCAAGGTATGTCTTACCAGTCCCAGGTTTTCCGTAAAGAATAATCCCTTTGGGTGGCTTTGTATCTGTTTTTTTAAAGAGTTCTGCATATTTTACCGGCCACTCCACACTTTCCTTTAAAGCCTGCTTGATCTCCTCAAGCCCCCCTACATCTTCCCATTTTACATCAGGAACTTCAACAAAGACTTCTCGGATTGCAGATGGCTCAACCTCTTTCATTGCATCAAGAAAATTATCCATCGTGACTTCCAGCTGCATTAAAAGTTCGTATGGGATCTCGGATAATTCAAAGTTAATCCTGGGAAGAATTTTTCTTAAGGCTGTCATGGCAGCTTCTCTGGCCAGAGCTTCAAGATCAGCCCCAACAAATCCATGAGTAATATCAGCAATTTTCTGCATATCCACATCCTCTGACAAAGGAATACCCCTTGTATGGATGTGAAGAATCTCCAGCCGGCCCTTCTTGTCGGGGATTGAAATTGACAACTCACGGTCAAAACGGCCAGGCCTTCTCAGGGCAGGATCGATAGAGTTCGGAATATTGGTAGCGCCAATAACAATGACTTTACCTCTCGACTCCAATCCATCCATCAACGAGAGGAGCTGAGCTACTACCCTTTTCTCCACCTGCTTTTCACCACCCATATCCTCCCTTTTTGGAGCGATGGCATCTATTTCATCTATAAAAATAATTGAGGGTGCATGAGCCTGAGCCTCAGCAAAAATGTTGCGTACCCTTGCCTCACTTTCACCATAATACTTGCCCATAATTTCAGGGCCGGAAATATTGATGAAGTAAGCATCGGTCTCCTGCGCTACCGCCCGTACAATGAGTGTTTTACCAGTACCGGGAGGACCGTAGAGGAAGACACCTTTGGGAGGTTCTACACCGAGTCTCTCAAAGATTTCAGGGTATTTAAGGGGCAGTTCTATCATTTCACGTATTCGCTGCACCTGGTTACCGAGCCCCCCTATATCTTCATAGGTTACCTTGTTGGATTTCACCTCATTCTGTTTCGATAGCTCAAGCTGTATGGAGGTATCGGGATGGATTAGGACAACTCCCTCTGGCACCGACGACGTAACGGTATAGTATATCGATCCGGATCCGAAAAGCGTCGCCTTTATTTTATCTCCCTTTGTAACCGGCAGCCCATTAATAAGCGAACCAATATAACGGGCATCGTCTGCCTTTAACTGCAAACTGGATTTAGTGACTGTTTTAAGCTTTATTTTAGAGGCAGGTCGAAAGGGAGTCTTTTTGATGAACACCTTTTCATCTATTCCGACACCTGCATTCTCTCTTGTAATTCCATCAATCTGTATAATCCCCTTGTTTCTGTCATCCGGGTAGGATGGAAGTATTTTAACCGGGGTAGATCGCTTCCCTTCGATCAGTACAATTTCACCAGACTCCAGCCCAGAACGAAGCATGTCGCTGGGGTCGATCCTTGCTATTGCCCGCCCAACATCCTTGACAATGGCCTCTTTTACCTTCAAAACTAACTCATCATTGCTCATAGTATATCTCTCATTTTCTCTATCTTCCAAAAAGAATATTTTTTAACTTTTCTAACGCTGCGACCCCCTTAATTTCATCAGGAAATACAGGAACAATTACAACTTGCAGATTTTTAAAGAGATCGGCAACTTTGTCAATGTACTTTGATTGAGCAGCTTTTCTTTGCCTGCAGAATCCAGATTCATCTGATTCCATAACATTATTAAGAATCATTTGACGTGAAGTAATCTTAAACTGGTAAAGTTCCTTAAGGAGTCTATCTGTCTCCATAATTGCCATATCTTCTGGAATACAGACAGGAATGAATTCACATTTTTCGCTGTTACTCAAGAGTGCAGCTATACGTTTAACTGTTTTTTTAAGATTGAGAAGCATAAGATCAGCCTCGTCATCCTTATAGTCACCAGAAAACGACTCAATCATATAACGGTACTTCCACCTCATTTTTGCTGCCATCTTTATCCATTCATCCAAAAGCACCGGAGATGAAAGAAGGCGTAATGCATGACCAGTTGGCGCAGTATCGACTACATACTTTTCGTAATTATTCTCCTCTATCAGGTCAATAATAGTCTTGAAACTCATAACTTCATCAATACCTGGTATTGAGAGACTCATCATTTGCTGAATATCTTCCGCATCAAAATTTGTGGAGGTATCGAAAAGTTTAATCAGTTCACTCTCATGCTCTTTTTTAAACTGCTTGAAGGCTTTGTCGGCAGATATCTCAATAGCGGTAAGGTTCGTAACCTTATGGACGGGCTTTAGACTGAATCCTATCTCCTGACAGAGACTATCAGAAACCGAGTGCGCCGGGTCAGTCGAAATAACCAAAGTCTTGAATTTTTCGGCTAACCCGATAGCGCAGGCAATAGAACAACTTGTTTTTCCAACACCACCTTTGCCGCCAAATATGATCATTTTAAGCTCTTTGCTCTCTAAACCTGTCAGCGGCATGGTATTATTTTTTTATTCTTATTTCAAGGATACCATTCGTGTATTTATGTTGATATAAGTTATTTTCAGGAACAACAGGCAATAACAGCTCTTTGCGGTAACTTTTTTTGGAATTTTTTGTTGTTATCTCAAGGATATCTTTATTAATATCAATAACAATATCAGCATCCTCAATACCTGGCATTTCAGCAATGACAACTATTTCATCCTGTTCGTCAAATATATCAGTTATTGGCTCACGCTCTTCATTGACTTTTGGACCCTGTGGTGTTTTAACAATATTGCCAAAAGTTTCAACTTTAGGGGCACCACCAACAGCTGACTTGATTGTAAATCCGTATACTCCCTTCATACCTTTTCTTAAATGATCTAAATTAAGATCACCTTCGCGACTAACTGCGCCTGTCTGTTCAAGTTTTCCAGCAATATCTACCAATTTTTCTATCCCTTTAAAAAGACCTCCCAAACCTAAGAAATCAAATTCAGATTCTGAATTGCCATTACCATCTTTTTCGTTTTTCATAAGGCAAGATATTATGTTATCTTATTCATTGCTTCCAATTTCTCTATGCGCTGCTGTAACTCGTCCTGTAATAGCTTTTGTTCTTTATCCTTAGCTGTTGTTGACAGATAAGGATCTTCCTGCCACCAGTTTATACCCATCTCCATGGCTTTATCAACTGATGCGATCAAAAGTCTTATTTTTATTGTCAACAAGTCGATATCTGCTATTTGAATTTTTATGTCCCCGGCTATTACAATGCCTTTATCGAGAACTCTTTCAAGTATATCGGCAAGGCCAGTCGCATTAACAGCATGTTTTAATTCTGGCATGGTACAATATTTTAGTACTCTATTTGGATAGTAGTAAATCCACGGTTTGAATTTACATCATCACATTGATTATTATGCCTGATATTTGATCGATGAAGTAAATGAGAACTATGTTCGTAAGTGTTTTGAATAATTCTCAATCTATTTTGGACATATTCAAGTCTATGCAATATTTTCACTTCTTCACTCAATAATCTTTGCTTTTCTTTTTCAAGCATATACAACTCAAGAAAATCAGCGGTATCATTTTTTTTAGCAGCCGTTTTTGTAACAGAATGCAAGGTCTTAATATGATTAACACCCTTTTTTGGATTAATAATCTGCATAATATATTTCTAATTACAGTTTATCTAACTAAGAGTACAATTCAATAAGCTCATTGACAATACCACGAACTTTTTCCTGATTTGTTTTTGATCCTACGCGACTTGTCTCTGAAGTTAAAATATCCTGACAAACTTTTTTAAACAGTTCATTTGATTTATCAGGACTTGCATTAAGAACATTCAATGTTTTGGCAATCATAATCGATCCACGGATTGTTGGATCAAATTCAGTTTTACCAGATTCCCTCAATCCTCTGACAATTTTAACAATTTTTTCAGCATCATCAAGAGACATTCCAGATTTCGCATGGGTAATCTTCAGTTCAGTTTCATAATCGAAATAATCAAGATCCATAGTAACCATTCTATCACGCAAAGCATCCTGTGTCCTGTTAACACCAGCATACTCCTCAGGATTTGAGGTAAATATTGCCCTGAATTCAGGATGTACTTTCATATAATACTCTTCTTCATTTGATGAAGATGTGCTTAGCATTTTTTCCTGAAGGATCGGTAAAAGAATATTATTTGCTTCAGGACGTGAACGGGTAAATTCATCATATACCAAAGTATAACCTTTTTTAATTGCGATGGTTAAACGATTATTTACCCATTGCTTTGTCATATCCTCTTCATACTTGTGAACAGAGTGAATAAAATTATCATCCAGTCTTCTGTATTTATAACCCTGCTCACTTCCGATGAGATCAGAGGTTTTATATTCCGAATCACCATGAATGATGACCACAGGCCGCCCTATCTTGCTTGCCAAATGCAAAGCTACAGTGGTTTTTCCTGTCCCTGACGGCCCTCTGAAATGAACTGGAAATCCTGCCTTGATATAGGTAAGACCACGGTTAGTAATATCCCTGATGTACGCTGTTTCGACAAAATTAGGCATGGCTTTTGGCTCAAGCACCGTATTCATCTCACCTTCATATCCCTGAGCACGCATAGTTACAAGCTATTTAGATATTTTTATTAAAACCTCTGCAGCATCACACTTCAACATCCAATACAGAAAAGCAAAACGGAGAATTCTTACAAGAAGAAAACTCCATTCTGCTTTAAACTGTAGTTTTACTTAACGTTTTTCTTCATTGGATAATAGAGATTTTCAACCTTTGTGACTTTACCTGCGTCAAGCAGACATTTCGCGGCAAAACCAATCTTCATCCTGGTTTCATGCAGTGGCTCTTCCATATCTGATACCTTAACACCCTCTGAATGATTATTAATATATTGAAGGATTTTTTCCTCCAGATTACTTTCATCACTAACTTTTGGTGTCTCAGCAATAATTGCAGGAGTTTTCTCCTGAACAACAGGCAACTCTTTAGGCAGAGTAACAACTGCTTCAGCTTTTACCTCTACTTTTTCTTCACTTTTAACAGCTACTTTTTCAACATTCTGCGGAGCAAGAACCTCTTTGCCAGCCCTTATTGCTGCGATTTTTTCCTGCATCTCTTTCCAGTGCTCTGCTCCCTTAGACCTGTCTGCAGAATAATTATCAAGCAAACTTGATGTTGATTTTCTAAGCTCTGTGACTTCGGCACTGATTCTGTCAAACAATGCATTATATTCTTTCAGCCTTTCTGCTTCTCCTTGATTCAAATCCGTCCTGAGTTGACGTGCAGCATTGAGATTTTCATTGCTGATCTCAGCTATTCTACCCTGAATACTTTTTAGTAATGCATGAGTATATTCAAATCTTTCATTCCTAGTCTTGCTAAGATCAGCGGCTAATTCAGCTGACATTTCCTTATGTTCGCTACCAAATCTTTCAAGCATTTCATTGGTATAATTAAAAATATTCGATACCTCATCACTTATTTTTCCAATAAATGTCTCATAATCAGCCATTCTGGATTGCTCATTCTCATCGCGTAACTTATTTTCTTCTGAGAAAAATTTATCAAGTTCATTGCTCATTATTTTTCTTGCTTTAGAAAAATCTGTAATCAACGCATTGGTTGATAACTTTGAGCTTTGTACTTCCTTTTCTATGCTTTTTATATCCTTCTGAATAGACCCCATCAATTCAGTATATTTTTCAAGTCTTTCCTTTTCGTCAGCAGCAAGATTCTTTTGTAACTCCACAGCATTTTCATTCAATATTTTTGCAGTATTTTGCTGTTCATTACGATATTGTTCAAGTTTTTTTCCAACATTTGCGACAAGTTCTTCATTATCCTTTACACGCTCTTTGAATGCAGAAAGCATCTCTTCGCTCAAACTTTTCATTTCTGTTGCCAGTCCCATGGTTCTCTCCGTTTTGCGTTAGGAATTACTAAATCAGTTCTTTGCTTATAAGGTGTTTAGCATTTTTTATATCCCTTATTGTTATATTTTCACCTTTTTCAAGTAAAGACTCCAGATATTCCATAACCTTTTTATGTGTTTCCTGGAAATCAGTCAATACTTTTATAACGGCTTCTTTTCTTTTTTCCTGTATTTCAGCAATTTGTGACAGTTCTTCTTTAAGTGTATTATTTTTATCTTTTGATTCAGCTGTGCTGTAATCAGTAATATTCACTATTATATTTTTTAATGACTGCGCAAACTCTTTCTCATCATCTATAAAATTTATAACCTGGTTTCTGGCATTATTTTCCTTTTCATCCAGCATGCTATATATATCGTCCATTATACTGTTGTAATCTTTTTTTCTTAAAGACTCTTTTTTTGCAAGAGCCTCACAAAGCCTTGAATTGACAACAGTCCGTCTCTCCTTAAGATATTCCAGCGAATTTTCAACACTGTCAACCAGAAAATGGCACGATTCTTTAATATTCTCTGAACTCTGAAAAGCATTCTGAATATCCTGTATCCGAACTTCTTCAGCGTGACTCACACTCTCCACAACAACCTTACCCCTGTATATTTCTTCTGTACTCTGCATCTTCACTTAATGTTATAGCTTTTTGTCATTCAACATTATCCCGAGAGTTTCTTTTCTTGCAGCCTTAAAAAATGTGTTCTTGGTAAATCATGCTCGCCGGTCAATAAAACCTGAGGATGTTTTAGCAAGAACAATCATTACGCTACACCGCTTGCGTTATGCTGCCTTTGCGGTCAGGCCGATTGCTTCAGCATATTTCAGATAGGTCTCTACAGAGGCAACTACTACCCTTGCTTCGATTGCAAGAAGTTCGATACCTACAAGCGATACTCTGACCCATGCGTCTACAACAACACCCTTATCAAGGATACGATCAATAACCTCTACGAGGCTTGATGAACCGATTGTTTTCTCTACTGCCATGATATATCTCCAGTTTTTGTTATTAAAATTTCACACTCTGTTACTCTTTCTTGCGTTATGCTGCCTTTGCGGTCAGGCCAATTGCTTCAGCATATTTTAGGTAGGTCTCTACAGAGGCAACTACTACCCTTGCTTCGATTGCAAGAAGTTCGATACCTACAAGCGATACTCTGACCCATGCGTCTACAACAACACCCTTATCAAGGATACGATCAATAACCTCTACGAGGCTTGATGAACCGATTGTTTTCTCTACTGCCATGATATATCTCCAGTTTTTGTTATGTAAACTCCGTCTTGTAAAGAGAGGGACGGTTTGCCTCACGAAATAAGAATTGCATATAATATGCCAACACTGCGGAGACTCATCCACATTTCTTAAATAAAGCTATAAGTATATATAATAATATGATTTGAAGATGTTGCGCAACTTCAATGGCAGTAGGTGAAACGTTCAATCTCAAGCTGAGTCTATCCATTTCAACATTTAAATCCGCACAGGTGTGCGGATTTATCGAACTGTGGGGTGAACGTGAGGAGGCGGTAATTCAAAAAGCAATAAAGCTGATGAAAATAGCGTGTTTTATGCCATGCCTTTCAAAAAGTGACTACGTCTCTCTTCAGGAAAACGTTCAATGGCATATCGCAACATAACCCTTGGCATCCTCCGGTAATGCCTCAACAAAAAATCTTCCAAAACCGGCCCGTTTTTTTTTCCAACCTCCCTGAGCATCCATCCTGCAGCCTTGTGAAGCAACTCTTCCTTGTCGTCAAGAAACAGCTCTGCCAAAGCAAGGGTATCTTCAAACTCCCCCTGCCGGATAAAATGTAAGGTTGCAATCAGGGCAATTCTGCGTTCCCAGAGGCTTACAGAACAGGCCAATCTATAGAGTGGAACCCTGTCACGAAATTGAAGAAACCGGCCAACAAGGTGAGCCGCAGATATATCAACAAGATCCCAATTATTGATAAAGCGGGTATTTGCAAGGTAGATCCTGTAAATGCGCTCCTGATCCTGCTCTTTACCCCTTATAAAGCGGCGCATCAGAAGCAGGAGGGCAAGCAGACGGTCTTCATGAAATTCGGAAGAGAGAAGCAGAATAACCTCCTGCAACGGCGATTCGTCAAGCGTAAGAGAAAGTTTCCTCAACACTGGAACCCGAATTCCGCGAAATAGATCTCCTTCACCGTACTCACCAGCTCCAGTCTTGAAAAATCTTTGAGCAAAAAGTGCTGCATCGCGATCAGCCAACGCTTCAAGGGTTTTACGGATCGCTGCAGCTGTAACCTTCATTGGAGATCTTCTCATGCCTCACGATGCGTTACGCCTGTTCGGCAAGTTTTGTCCACCGAGCCATCTCTTTATCGAGCTGCTGCTGTAGCGCCTGAAGCTCAAGGCCAAGCTTCTGTTGCAATTCAAAATTGCTCCCTGCTGATGCAAGTCGTGACGCTATTTCCGACTGACGGCTTTCAGCTTCTTGAATCGTCCGCTCAAGCATCTCCAGTTCACGCTTCTCTTTACTCGTGAGACTACCGGATTTTGGCAAAAGAGCTACTGCAGGTTTTGGTGCCTCCAAAGCTTTTTTGGCCGATTTTTTCTCATTCTTCCCGCCTTCAGAGGCTTTCAGCTCCAAATAGAGAGTATAGTTTCCGGGATAGCGACGGACAGTGCCGTTCTCTTCAAAGGCAAAAATATACTCAACCGTACGGTCAAGAAAATAACGGTCGTGACTGACCACAATAAGGCATCCTGTATAGGTATCGAGATAGTCCTCAAGCACCCTTAGTGTCGGTATATCAAGATCATTGGTGGGCTCATCAAGCAGAAGTACATTAGGCGAATCAATGAGCTGCTTCAAGAGATAGAGTCTCCGGCGTTCGCCACCCGAAAGTGTGCGTATATAACTGTACTGGGTTGATGGCGCAAAAAGAAAGCGCTCCAGCATTTTTGAGGCTGAAAAGACCATGCCATCTTTGGTCTTAATCTGCTCGGCATGTTCCTGAATATACTCGATCACCCGTTTGGAATCGTCAAGTCCCCTGCTTTGCTGATCGTAGTAACCTATGTTAACGGTCTTGCCAAGTTCAATATGGCCGCTGTCAGGCTTTACTCGCCCTGTAATCATATCGAAAAGAGTGGTTTTTCCTGAACCGTTCGGCCCTATAATACCAATACGCTCTCCTTTCTGCAGATTATATTCAAACGAGTGCAAGAGCAGCTTGTCTCCATAAGATTTCGAGACCTGGTGAAACTCGATAATTTTATCGCCCAGACGCCCTGCACCAAATCCGATTTCAAGCTCTTTCTGCTTCTCCTTTTTCGGGGCATAGACAAGTGTTTCGGCCCGCAGCATTCGAGCTTTCTGTTTGGTGGTTCGAGCCTTACACCCGCCCCTCATCCAGTCAAGCTCCTGGCGTACAAGAGCAGAACGCTTGCGGTCATCCCTTATCGCCTGCTCTTCCTGCTCGGCTTTCTGCACCAGATAGCTCGAATATCCCCCGGTATAGGTAAGCGCTGTCCGGCCATCCATCTCAATCATCCGTGTAGCTACCCGGTCAAGAAAATAACGGTCATGAGTGATCAGAATCACTGCTCCCTGATATCGTCTGATATAATTTTCAAGCCACTCAACACTGTCGGCATCAAGATGGTTGGTAGGTTCATCGAGAATAAGCCCGTCACTCGGCACAACAAGCGCATGAGCCAAGGCAACCCGCTTACGCTGACCACCGGATAGAGTACCCATAATTGCTGTAAGATCATAGAGCCCAAGCTTGCCGAGCACTGTCTTGGCGTTTGACTCAAGCTCCCATGCACCGCACACATCAAGTTCATGAGCAAGATGGCTCATCCGGTCAATCAGCGAAGGATCCTCGCTGTGCCTGGTTTCAAGCTCCTTGCAGACAACTTCATATTCATAGATGAGATCCATGACCTTGCCACTCGATTTCAGAATAGCCTGAAGTACCGTATCCTCAGGATTATAGGGGGAATCCTGGGGCAGATAAGCAATTGTTTTCTGGTTTGCCACCATAACTTTGCCCTTGTCAGGAGTTTCCACTCCGGCAAGGATTTTCAAAAGCGTACTCTTGCCACTGCCATTAGCACCAATAATACCAATCTTGTCGCGGTCGTCAATGCCGAACGAAACCCCTTCGAACAAATGCTTTAGACCATATTTTTTCTCCAACCCTTCAACCGTTAACAACACCATACGTTTCCTCTTCCTTATCCTGTCTAAATATTATTACAACAAAAAACCCGGCATAAATCCGGGCGATTTCCTGCTGACTATAGACTCGCCCCTCAATCAATGCATCTCAGTATGCGGGGTAGGTTCCGTTCACTCTGTTTCAGCATAACAATATACTACTCCACAGGGTAAGATTGAAACTTTATCCCAACCGATTGATCGGCAGAGCTGTGTTAGCAAAAACGCAAGTCATTCAGTATTTTGAAGCTGCATATTATCAACCAAAACTAGATAGACAATGAAACTCAAGGTGCTCTTTGTTGCGATACTTATGGTGATGACGGCACGGGTTACTGCAGGAAAAAGCTATCCTCCTGCTGAATATGATGTAAAAACTATTGAAGATCATGCAAGGGTAAGAAGTTTCACCTATGAGTCTTACGAACAATGCTATGCTGATGTTCAGGATCAGGCAAGAAATGAGATGCTGCCACCAGATCAAGAGGATGCGCTACTCTCATCAGTACCAAAAGGCGGCGTTCTCTTTTTGGAACTGCTCGGTAATGAATGGCGTATGGCTAATGGACCAAACTGGACCTATATTATAACGGATGAAGCAGGAAAAGAGCTGCTTCGTTCAAAAGGAAGTTTTTATAGTGAACCGGCGCCGGCTTATGAGATGCAGAAAACTGTGGTTCATACCCGATTCATAACATTTGCCAACCGGCAAGTGGCGCAGGTAGCACCTGAAAGAGATGCGTTTGGAAGACCTGTCTATATCATGCGAGACCAGAAATCAATAGCTGTACCATTGCCTGATACTTTCAAGCTCTATATCGTCGACAGCATCAACAAGAACAGATGCTCTTACCTGTTAACAAGAGGAGCAAACAAGTAATATCAAGCATTCGTCGAAAAGAAAGACCTCATCGACGGTGGGCGCATTTAAAAAATTTAGTGAGCAGGTAAGATAAATCACTCAATTCAGTAACCTTGAAAACCTTGAAATTTTTTAACCATATGGATTCAATTTTCATAGCTGTCTGAATTCAAGACAACATTGTTATGCAATTTTTTCAGCCCACTTTATCAGTGTTGCTTCATCCATATCTTCCCACGCTTCGATTTCATCGTCTATAAATTTTTCAAGGAACTTCTGCTCAATCAGAGCTTTGTCTGAAGAGAAGGTATATTCATCGAGAGAGGCATCATCATAGGGTTGAAATGCCCAGTATGGTATTCCCGGCTGACCATCGTTAAACAAAAACAGTTGTTCGTCAGGGTCAAGGTCGACGTTTTCAGCAATATTGCCACTTTCCTCTGCAATCTCTTTGATCTCAGCATACTCCTCATCAGAGAACTCTATGGGACCAAGGATAGGATCATAAACCTTGAAATCGATGGTGATCAACCCGACTTCAGTTACAATAAAAAACAGATGACCGTACTTCCAATATCCACCGTCAATAAGACGAGGTGCTGGAATTGCTTTGAGGCGTTGAAGTGCGGCAGTTTTATCCATCTGTTGTTGTCCTTCTGCTATGAACGTTGCAAAAAGCTATACCTGTCAATTAAGCGATACGGCATAGGTTACGGAGTGAAACGACTATTCTCTTTATGCCTGAATATACAGAAGGAGTGGCAGACGAAAAATACCGGCCTTTTATTATCTCTGGTTTTCTGTTCTCTAATTTTTTTGATAAACTAAGGTTAAATTAATTCAAACCTTGGATTTCAACAAGAAACCCGGCTGAAATAATCAACCATGAATGAACGACATATGAGTGACCTGGAACAATCCCTGGCATGGACCAATCTTCCCGTACCGGATGTGCTGCACCAGCTTCCATCCCACCAGCAAGTGCAGGTGGTCTCGTGGGCAAATTCTCTGGTCAACCATAAAACTGAAGGATTTGACGATCTCTACAGTGCCATCAGCATGATCGTTAAGTATATCCCTCATTTCATGGTGATTCCGCTCATGGTCGAGTACATCCGGCCTCAGATTGCCGCCGGAGTATGCAGCAAAATGAGTGTAGATCAAGCCACGGGATACGCCAATGACCTGCCGTTAATTTACTTCAGTGAGGTTTCACAACATATTGATGCCCTGATGATGGCTCAGATTCTTGAGAAAATGAAAAAGCATCACGTCGAAAAGTTCATCCACTATGAACTCCAGCACAACCAGTCCCGTATGCTTGAAATCGCCCACCATCTCAATCGTCACATCCTTGAAATTGTGGCAAAACATGTTACACTTCCGGAACATGGATACGACAATTCAGCCAACCCTCATAAAACAGTCATCGAAAAAATCCGCATGATGCAATAGTTACGCGCTTCGTTCCGTCACGTCGCTTTTTACAGCCACAAGTTCCGTAGACCAGGTTATGACACATCCGGCACCTCTGATCATGGCAGCAACACTGCAGTAATTATCCATTGAAAGCCGGACAGCTTTTTCAAAATCAGCATGAGTACAATCAGGACTCTTAAGGCGATAGCTGATCTGTATGGCGGTAAAGACCTTCGGGTGTTCTTTGGCCCTCTGGGCATCAAGGTCAGCTTCCATAAAAATCAGCTCTCTTCTCATTTTTTTAAGGATGCTGATGATGTCCATCATTGAGCAGGCACCAAGAGACTCAAGCACAGTATCCATCGGTGAAGCAGCCGAACCACCTGGCCCTAAAAGCTCCGACGATGCATCAAAATAAGTTTTCAGCCCTTTGTCATTTATTCCGAAAAGCGGCAGACTCCTGTTAAACGTTACCGTGGTATGCATCCCAGTGTCAAAGATAAAATTATTGAAACAGCCATTAAGATCCTGCTACCCCTTAAAGTCTTTAATCATGAAACTTATAACCAGTGGCTCTGGTTATTTGATGCATCATGAATAATTTATTGAAAAGAGTACATTACTGCACTACGCAGAAGTGTTACCATGAGCCAGCATGCTTGACGGGCCTGTAACAACACCACTGAACAATGCTTTATGAATGACCTTTTGCAAAAACCAAGGAAAGTCTACGTTTCAAGAAAAATAGAGTTCAATGCCGCTCACCGTCTTTTCAATAATGACCTATCGGAACTTGAAAATGTTGAAATTTACGGAAAGTGCAGCAATAAACATGGGCACGGACACAACTATCTGCTTGATATCACCATATCCGGTTTAGTAGACCACGACACTGGTTTTCTCTTTGACTTGAAAGAGCTTAAAACTATCCTTGAAGAGGAAATAATCAACAGGTTCGATCACAAGCACCTGAACCATGACGTACCTGAGCTTCAGGAGTGTGTGCCCACTACAGAGGTGCTTGCCGTGCTGATATGGGATATACTTGAGGAACGACTGCGTAACATCAATAACCGGGAGCTTGCTCTCCATGAAGTAAAAATCTATGAAACAGGAAAAAATGCTGTCCGCTATCTCGGCGAGTAAGGCTCTTTCTTCAGGCCGAGGCAGTTGCTGTGATGATGACGATTGTATAGCTGATATAACTGAAAATGATCCAATGATTATCGGCGGGCTGCAGAATGCAGTATCGGCCATGCTTGAAGGGATCGGTGAGGACTGCGAACGGGAAGGACTGCTGAAAACACCCGAGCGGGTTGCCCGGTCACTTCGTTTCCTCACAAAGGGGTATCGGGAAGACCCGGAAGAGCTCTTGAAAAATGCGGTATTTACTGAAGCCTATGATGAAATGGTGCTGGTAAAAGATATCGATATCTTTTCCATGTGCGAGCATCACATGCTTCCTTTTTTTGGAAAAGCGCATGTCGCCTATATTCCTGACGGGAAAATTGTAGGCCTTTCAAAACTTGCGCGGGTTGTTGAGGTCTTTGCCCGCCGGCTCCAGGTGCAGGAAAGACTGACTCAGCAGATCCGGGATGCCATCCAGAATGTACTGAGTCCGAAAGGGGTCGGAGTGGTGATTGAGGCACGACACATGTGTATGGTAATGCGTGGCGTTGAAAAGCTCAACTCAGTAACCACAACCTCGGCCATGTCCGGACAGTTCATCAGTTCACAATCCACAAGGAGTGAATTCCTCCGCCTGATTAAACCGTAACATGTGCGGCGTCTTTATGCAATATGGATACTTCGCGTTGCTCAGAATGACTGCAAAAGCTTTGCAGCTTCTACTCCTCTGCCAGCCAGCCGTTGACAACCCTTCTCCCCTGCTCTACCGCTTCGGGAAGCAGGAGGGAGAGTTCGGGGCTTAATCCGATATTGAGTTCAAGATCTTTTGGAGGCGCCCCTATCATGACAATATCCTTAGGCATTTTGCCGTGCAGTTTGGCTATCCCGAGCATTTCGCTGAACCCCATCTGATGGGAGGACATCTTGCGATGTATAAAGTCGGGAAGCTCATTGTTGCGGTAGACATAGACACGACGGTCATAGTCGAGAGGAATAAGTGCGTCAAAAACAATCACTGCATCGGCTGACTCAATGAAGTCGAGCAGATAGATCCCCTGGGTTCCACCATCAATAAAGTGGACGCTCTCCGGAAAAGTGGCAGTTTCCTCTAAACTTTTAAGTGCGGCAACACCGAATCCTTCGTCACCATGGAGAATGTTGCCCAACCCTATAATATTGATCCGATTATACTTCACTGCAAGAGATGATTGATTGAAAAGAAAAACAAGGCCCATTACCGGAGCGACTCTCCCCTGCAATGGGCCTTGTTAAAAAAAATGCACAACACAACTGATCAGACAGGCTCTTCCTCTACCTTGTGTTTGTATCCGGTAACAATCGAAGAGGTCACACTGGTACGATCAACAACATCATGGCGGAACACTGCATAAAGGTGCATGATAAGGTAGATCGGAAAAATCCATGCCATGAGATGATGCGCCCAATGCAGCGTGTAGCTGCTGCCGAAAAGAGGTATCATCCACCCAAACCAGACAGAGTTGAATCCGCCCGGATTGTTTTCGCCATACATGGCCAGCCCCGAAAAGATCATGAAGCTCGACCCGCAAAAAATAAACAGAAAATGAGCAAGAGCTGCAACGGGGTTATGCCCTACATAGTTCGGCTCTTCCGACCTGATAAAAAGATAGGACTCAACCTGTTCGAGAAAGGGCTTGCCCCACCACGATGGTGACCATGGCCTGAAACCGCCGAATCGACCGTACTTATCTCCACCGAACAACGCCCAGTACATACGGAAAAGGAAGTTGGCGACAAAAATAAAAGCAAAGGCAAAGTGCAGATACCTCCACCAGGACATACCCTTGTACCAGACCGCTTCACCAAGTGGCGGGTTGAACAAGGGTGCAGCAATATAGAGACCAGTTACAAAGAGAGCTACGGTGCACAAGGCGTTAATCCAGTGATAAAGCCTGACAGGCAGCCTCCAGACATAGATTTCTTCAATTATTCTCCCCATGACACGCTCCTTTTAAACGATTTTAACCGATGTGATCTCGTTACCGTTCATGTCGAACAGATGAGAAGCACAGGCAAGGCACGGATCGAAAGAGTGCACTGTTCTGAGAATCTCAAGAGGCTGTTCGGGATTGATCATGGGTGTACCCTTTAGTGCCGACTCGTAAGCTCCTGAATTGCCATTGGCATCCCGAGGGGAGGCATTCCAGGTAGAGGGCACAACAATCTGGTACTCCTTGATCTTTTTGTCGCTGATGTGAATCCAGTGACCAAGAGAGCCACGCGGGGCTTCAGTATAACCGAATCCCTTGCAATCTGCTGGCCAGGTTGACGGATCCCAGCGATCGCTGTTGAAAGTACGGTAATCACCGGTTTTGATATTCGCAACAAGCTGGTCGTAGTAGTGGCGCATGAAACCAGCGGTCTGCTTGCACTCAATACCCCTGGCAGCAGTACGGCCAAGCGTTGAAAAGAGTGCCTCCGGACCTACCTCAAGCTTCGAAAGCACCAGACCTACGGTATCCTTGATCATAGGATCACCCTTGGCATAGGCAATCAGCACACGGGCAAGCGGGCCAACCTCCATCGGGTGGTTTTTCCAGCGGGGAGTCTTAAGCCAGCTGTACTTTTTGTCGGTGTCAAGATGCTCAAACGGAGGCTTTGGACCGGTATATTTCGGGCTGGTCTCTCCATGCCATGGATGAAGTCCCTTGGCGTCGCCATTGGAGTAGGTATACCAGCTGTGACTCACCTCTTCAGTAACCTGAGAGGCATCCCTTGGATCAACATCGATAACGGTCTTGAGATCCTTGTTGAGAATAGCGCCTCTTGGCCAGAGCAGTGTTTTGAAGTCGGCCAGCGATGTTTCAGGAAAATCTCCGTAGCTGAGGTAGTTGCCAAGCCCGCCGCCGTGCAGCCATCCCTTGTAGTAACCTGCAATGGCGATGAGATCGGGAATATAGACCTGATCAACGAAGGTGTTGGTGTCGTCAATGATTTTTTTAATCATCGACAGGCGCTCGATATTGATCGCCGTATCTTTGTTTGGATCGATAGCACAAGCCATACCACCAACCAGATAGTTTGGATGAGGGTTCTTGCCACCGAAAATAGTCTGGATCTTGACAATCTCTTTCTGGAAATCGAGCGCTTCAAGATAGTGGGCTACGGCAAGAAGATTTACTTCAGGCGGAAGCTTGTAGGCTGCATGGCCCCAGTATCCGTTGGAGAAAATGCCGAGCTGACCACTTTCAACAAATCCAACAAGGCGCTGCTGCAGGTCCTTGAAGTATCCTGGCGATGATTTCGGCCATGCAGAGATGCTCTGTGCGATAACAGAAGTTTGTTTTGGATCTGCTTTCAAGGCACTGACAACATCTACCCAGTCAAGCGCATGAAGATGGTAAAAGTGTACAAGGTGATCCTGGGTTACCTGTGTCGCATTCATCAAATTTCTGATGATACGGGCATTGACAGGAATATCGATACCAAGAGCATCTTCAACGCAACGTACTGAGGCAAGAGCATGTACTGTAGTGCAGACACCGCAGATACGCTCGGTAAATGCCCATGCATCCCTCGGATCGCGCCCTTTGAGAATAACCTCAATACCGCGCCACATCGTACCGCTGCTGTAAGCATCCTCAATCACATTGCTATCGTTCAGCTTTGCTTCTATTCTAAGATGCCCCTCTATGCGGGGAATTGGATCAACAACTATTTTTTTGGCCATGAGCTACTCCTGGATTAAGCTTTGTCGTTATCTTCACTGCCTGCTTTTGCCTTTTTCACCGCAGTAACTGCTGCATGCGCGGCTGCACCTGCTGCAGCTGCACCAACGGCAATCACACCGATCTTGTCGGCATTACTGTCACTGCCGAGGAATGGAACCTCGGCAAGCCTTGTGTAGAATGGGCCTTTATCCCAAAAATTCGGTTCAGAACAGCCAATGCAGGGATGACCGGAACCGATCGGGAAACTGGTTCCCCCGTTCCACTGTATTTTTGAGCATGCGTTATAAGTGGTTGGACCTTTGCAACCCATCTTGTAGAGGCACCACCCTTTTCTTGTGGCTTCGTCATCGAAGCTTCTGACAAACATACCTGCTTCAAAGTAGGCGCGACGATAGCACTTGTCGTGTATTCTTGTGTTGTAGAAAGCCTTTGGACGACCGAGACGGTCAAGGTCAGGCAAAGTACCAAAAGTATGGAAATGTGTAACAACACCGGTCATGACCTCAGAAATAGGAGGACAACCTGGCACTTTGATGATAGGCTTATCCTTGATAATATCAGATATGGGAGCTGCACCGGTTGGATTTGGTTCGGCATTCTGCACGCAGCCAAAAGAAGCACAGGCACCCCAGGCAATAATTGCAGCAGCATCAGCAGCAGTCTCTTTCAGCGTGTTGAGGAAAGAATCGCCGCCAACCATACAGTAGACACCATCATCTTTTGTGGAAACGTTTCCTTCAACAGCAAGGATGTATTTTCCCTTGTAATCTTTCATGGTTTTGCGACGTACATCCTCAAGCTGATGGCCAGCAGTTGCACTCAATACGTCATCGTAATCAAGGGAGATCATGTTGAAGAGAAGATCCTCAATGGTGGGGTGTGAAGAGCGAATAAACGATTCGGAACAACAGGTACACTCAAGACCATGGAGCCAGATTACCGGTGTTCTTACTTTCTTTTCCATAGCATCAACAATGGTTGGCACCATCGAGGGAGAAAGACCGAGATAGACGGAGGTAAGAGAGCAGAACTTCAGAAAATCCCTGCGGCTTACTCCCCCGGCCCTGAATAGATCGGCAAAGGTCTGTTTGCTTTGCATTTTACCTCCGTTTTGAAAAGATCAGATTATCAGAAAGTAAATTATACTAAATTTTTTAGGCGGGAAATGAGATGTACCGAAAAACCATTATCTAATCACTATAAGAGCAATTACTTATGAAAATAACAATTGTTCATGAAAATACCATAAAAAACCGGTTTCCTGTGCTCTATAACATGGTGTTAGAAATAGTTGCTTACTGACTTTTATTGCTATCCAACACCGTTATTGATCAAAACCCCGTACTCCTGCTGGAGACGGGGCTTGCTTGAAGATGTGGTTTTAGTAGAGGCGGAGGCCAAACATTGCTGAGGAGTATTTGGCGAAATCGGAGAGTGGCTGGAAAAAGAGACCAAAGTAGATGGTCAGGAACATAAGCGCTGCCATGAGAATATTGGCTATGAGGCCAGGATTCATGTTCTTCTCTTCTGATTCTGGTGACTCACGTAGGTACATGTTGAGAGGTATCAGCATGTAGTAGTAGAGCGAGATGACGCTGGTCATGATACCGATCAGTGCAAGCCAGATGTAGAGAGAGCCTTTGGCAAGCAAGGCCGAGAAGATCATCAGCTTGCCGATGAAGCCAAGTGTCGGAGGAAGACCGACAAGAGAGATAAGAAAGACAGTGAGCGCCGCGCCGGCAAGCGGCATTTTTTTACCAAGCCCGCGGTAATCTTCAAGATTTTCACTGCCAGTTTTGTTAGCAATAAGAATGACGACATAGAAGGCGCCAAAGTTCATGAGAAAATAGGAGAGCAGGTAAAAGAGTGTTGACTGGGTACCAAAGGCATCCATAACAATGATACCAAGCAGCAGATATCCTGCATGAGCTATGGATGAGTAGGCAAGCAGACGTTTGACGTTTTTCTGCCAGAGGGCAACAACGTTGCCGTAGATCATCGATGCAACTGAGATAAGCACAAGCAGCGAAACCCAGTTAATTCCAATAATATCCTCATAAGCTGGGCCGCCATGGGGTATTGCGATATAGAAAAAGCGCATGAGAAGTGCAAACCCTGCTGCTTTGGAAGCAACTGAGAGATATGCAGTTATAGGAGTTGGTGCGCCTTCGTAGACATCCGGGGCCCAGAAGTGAAAAGGTACTGCACCGATCTTGTAACCAAATCCGGCCAGGATAAGAAGAGTTGCAAGAATCATCAACAGTGGGTCATAACCGTGCTGGGAGAGCTCTGAGCAGATGTTGATGAGGTTTGTCTGGGCAGTAAGGCCATAGATAAGTGAAAAACCGTAAACCATCAGGCCTGATGATACAGCGCCATAGACCAGATATTTCAGAGCAGCTTCCGAAGATCGTGGGTTGCGTTTGAAATAACCGGTAAGGATGTAGGCTGTAAAGCTCACCAGCTCCATGGAGATGAAAATCATCAGCATGTCAGCCGAGGAGGCCATCATGATCATGCCTATCACCATGGCAATAATGAGAGCATAATACTCGCCCATACTTTTTACCTCCCGGTCAAACTGCCTGTCAGCCATCGTAATGATAACGGCAAGCATACCGGAGAGCACAAAAAAGTATTTAAAGAAGAGAGCAAATTCATCGAGTACATACATCCCGAAAAAGAGCTCTCCTGCCGGCATGAAGTGCTGCTGGTAGATAAAGAAAGTTGTGCCCCCAAGCCCGAGAAGGGTTGTTATGGAGAGCAGATTGTTTTTCCTGCCTTTTGCAACAAGATCAATAACGATCAGGAGCATAAAAAGCACGGACAGATAAATTTCAGGTATAAAAAACCCAACGCTCATTCTAAGACTTGCAATGATACTTTGAATTTCAGCACCTGATGGCAGCTCGAACATAATTTTCTTCGTTTATTCTTTTACCTCATTCAAACCAAATAAATTACATCTATCTCATCGCCAAAGGTGACAGCACTTCCACAAGCTTGTTGACACTTGTTGTTATAAGGCCAAGTATAGGCATCGGATAGATGCCAAGGAAAATGGTGATTACAAGAAGTGGCACAAGCATGGTGAGCTCGCGACCGTCAAGATCAAGCTTTCCTTTCCAGTCATGAAAATGAATGTGTTCATGGCCATCATCACCAACAACAAGATCATAGGCTGCATCCTGTTTGCGCTGTCCAAGGAACATCCTCTGCAGCGACCAGAGGAGATATGCAGCACCGAAAACAATACCAAGCACCGAAACCATCGCTATGTAACGGGTTGTTACAGAACTGAAGGCACCGACAAAGACAAATGCTTCGGAAATAAATCCACTCAGGCCAGGAAGACCGAGAGAGGCAAACCATGCTACTGTGACAAATGCGGCATAGACCGGCATGTATGAGGCAAGGCCGCCGAACTTGTCGATCTGGCGTGTGTGTGCACGATCATAGATAACACCGACAAGAAGGAAGAGCATGGCAGTGATGGTGCCATGGTTGAACATCTGGTAGAGCGCTCCAACCATTCCCTCGGTGTTTCCGGCAGCAAGGCCAAGAAGGACATAGCCCATGTGACTGATAGAGGAGTAGGCAACCATTTTTTTAAGATCCTGCTGGGCCAATGCACAGAACGCTCCATAGATAATGTTGATGGCACCGAAAATACCAATCACATACAAGGATGCATGGAATACTTCAGGAAAAAGCGGAAAGTTAATACGCATCATACCGTATGTACCAAGCTTCAGCAGCACACCGGCCAGAATAACTGAAATAGGTGTCGGAGCTTCAACGTGAGCATCAGGAAGCCAGGTATGGAACGGGAACATAGGTACCTTGATGGCAAAACCGACAAAAAGAACCGAGAAGGCGACATAACGCCACATCACATTATCAGGCCCGAGAATGGCACTCTTGATATAGTTTGCCTGGTTTGCCATGGCCACAAGACTGAAAGTGTGGTTTCCGGTGACGGGGTCAATAACACTGAAGTAGAGACCGATCATGACAAGCAGCATGAAGACCGAGCCAAACAGGGTATAGAGGAAAAACTTGATCGCGGCATATTCGCGGTTCGGACCACCCCATATACCAATAAGGAAGTACATCGGAAGCAGCATAAGCTCCCAGAAGACATAGAAAAGAAAGAAATCAAGCGCTACAAAGCAGCCCATCATTGCCGAAGCAAGAAGGTTGTAGAGGATGAAATATCCTTTTACCTGTTTCTGGATTGTCCAGCTTGAAAGCACGCCAATTGCAGAAACAAGAGCGGTCAGAATAACCATGGTGACTGAAATTCCATCAACACCAAGGAAATACTCTATGTTCAGTGAACCGAGCCCACCAAGTTTAAGAGAGATCCACGGAAGCTTCTCAACGAACTGGAACGAACCGAGGGGACTGCCTCCAGGTCCAGCAGTTATTCCGGGCAGTGAGGGATCATATCCTCTCCAGATCAGAACCGCCAGCACTCCCTGGGCAAGAGCCGCAAGCAATGAAACAATTCTGATTATCTGCTTTTGTGATGAAGGCACGGCAAGAATAACCAGACCGGCAATAATAGGCAGAAAAACAATTAAACTCAGCATGTTCCGTATCTGTAAGTTTTCAGATTAAAAGTAAATCCCATCTCAGTAGAGCAGTCGTGTAAAATAAAAGACAAAATAACCGAAGACAACAAGAAGCAGCATGACAACGTATGTCTGAACCTTGCCGGTCTGCAGTTTGCGTAACACAGCACCTGTCGTATTGACAGAGAAGGCTGTAAAGTTCACAAAGCCATCGACAACATATTTATCGAAGCTGTTATTGGCAAATGCAAGTTTCCTGACCAGAAAAGCTACTCCGTTAACCATACCATCAATAACATTGGTGTCAAACCATGAGAGCATTTTGGAAAGAACAACAGAGCCTTTGATAAATGTTGCCTCGTAGATCTCGTCCCAGTACCACTTGTTGAGCGAAAAGAGGTAGAGAGGCCTTATGGCCTGGGCAGTTTTGTCAGGATCGATGATTTTAAAAACAAAGACTACACCTGCCAAACTGATTCCAACGAGCACCATGATGCTTGAAATATAGATGGCTGGAAAGTGGGCTGCATGAGCTGCATGAGCAATTTCAGCTTGACGTGGATCGGCAAATGCGTGCTCACCTTTTGCAGTGGCATGCTCACCACCGGCTACTGCCGGAGAATCGGTAGCACCATGTGCCGCAACTGCAGGAAGAGCTTCTGCCATAAGCGGTGAAGCAGCCTTAACCAGTGTCGTCGCACAGTTGTGATTAGCCGGGCCGACAACAGTTGCCGGAGTTTTGATCATCTTCATGAACCACCCTTCGGCTCCATCAAGTGGATTGGGTGAGTAGACAAAGAAGATGGAGAGTGCTGCAAGAATAACAAGAGGCGCCCGCATGTTCCATGAAACTTCATGAACTTCATGAGCATCGTGATGATCGTCATGAGCCCCGTGAGCATCATGACCATGATGGTGATTATCAACCGGCTTCAGGTGAGTGCGACTTTCGCCAAAAAATACCAGCCAGATCTGACGGCCCATATAAAATGCCGTAAGCATGGCAGAAAAAAATCCGAGGGCAGGAATAAGATAGAATACACCTCCGCCTTCAACCTGTGCAAAACCGATAGCACCGGCCAGAATGGCATCTTTACTCATGAACCCACTGGTAAGAGGCAATCCGGCAAGGGCAAGCGTTGCAAGGGTAAAGGTTGCAAAGGTCCATGGCATGTTCTTCCTCAGACCACCCATCCACCGCATATCCTGTTCGTGGTGCATCGCATGGATAATGGCGCCTGAACCAAGAAAAAGACATGCTTTGAAAAATGCGTGCGTTACAAGATGGAAGAGTGCAGCTGAATAAGCCCCGACGCCGAGACCTAGCACCATGTAGCCGAGCTGGGAGACTGTGGAGTAGGCCAGAACCCTTTTGATATCATTCTGGGTAATGGCAATCGTTGCGGCCATAAAGGCAGTGAAAGCGCCGATAAAGGCAATGACATGAAGCGCATCAGGCGTGAGGAGCACAAAGATGCGTGCTACAAAATAGACACCTGCGGCAACCATAGTCGCGGCATGGATAAGGGCTGAAACGGGTGTCGGGCCCTCCATGGCATCCGGAAGCCAGATGTGGAGCGGGAACTGGGCAGACTTGCCGACGCAGCCCATAAAGAGGAGAAGACCAGCAGCTGTGAGCCAGGCATTCGACATGGCAAACTTCCCTGCCGCGAGGTTGGCATAGATCTGCTCGAAGCTGAAGGTATGGAACTGGGAGTAGAGGATAAGAATACCGAGCCACATACCGATGTCGCCGACTCGATTGACAAGAAATGCCTTTTTCTGTGCATCAGCTGCACTCTGCTTTTCAAAGAAGAAACCAATGAGAAGGTATGATGAAAGTCCGACAAGTTCCCAGAAGATATAGATGGAGAAGAGGTTGTCGGAAAGCACAATACCGAGCATGGAGAAGGTAAAGATTCCAAGAAAAGCGAAATACCGTCCGTAATTCTTGTCACCGGCCATATATCCGGTAGAGTAAAGGTGAACAAGCAGGCTTATAAGAGTTACCATCGCCAGCATGATGGCTGTAAGGTTGTCGATAACAATACCCATCCTGACCTGTAGTGGCCCTATTCCGTGGACATTGCCCAAATCAATCCAGGTAAAGTCCCAGGCAATCCTGAATGCAGGATCGTAAGTCTGCACAATAACTGACCAGAAAATATAGGCCGATATCGCAAATGCTGAACCAAGTATTCCCACCCCGACAAAATCCCCTCTTCGCGGAAGACGGCGATTAAAAAAGATAAGAATGACAAAAGAGAGCAGCGGCAACAGTAGTACGACTATTGATAACTGAATTAAACTGTGCATGTTCCTGGGTGTTGTTTACACGAAAAAAAAATTAAAACCTATAACGCTACAAAACGTCCTGTTACTCTTTCATTGTATCTATACTCGAGACATCGACACTCTTGAATATCTTGAAAATATTGATCACGATAGCAAGGGCAATAGCGGCCTCTGCCGCAGCAATAACTATAATAAAGAGACTGAACATCACTCCGCCCATCCCTCCATTGTACTTTGAAAAAGCAAGAAAATTGATGTTTGCAGCATTAAGAATAAGTTCAACGCCCATCAGAATAACGATTGCATTTTTCCTGGTCATGACTGCAAAGAGGCCGAACCCGAAAAGAAAGGCCGATATGGTAAGATAGTGGTTGAGCCCAATGGGTATGAGATGTTCCATATTATTATAGACTTATGATTTAGTTTTGTCCGGCTTGTCGAAGCGCGCAAGAAATGCTGCTCCGATAAGCGCTGCAAGCAGCAGAATGGAGACCATTTCAAACGGAAGCACAAAATGTGACATGGTTTCATAACCAATACGCTCTACAATGCTTCCATACAGTTGCTTGTTGGAAGGCATCCAGGTGTGAGTGGTATAAAAGGTATAGAGCAAAGCCCCGATAATGCCGGCAAGAATCAGCGTGCCTGGCACGATATGCAGCACATCCGTTTGCATTTCGGTATTCATGATGCTTTTGGTAAACATGACACCGAAGAGCAGCAAAACAAGGATACCACCGACATAGACTACAACCTGGGTAACCGCAATGAAATCAGCGCTCAGAAAAACATAGAGAGCCGCCACACCAAAGAAAGTAAACAGCAGCGAAAAGGCTGAATAGATAACATTTTTTGAAAAAACCACAAAGGCGGCAGAACAAAGCGTAATCACCGCAAAGAGATAAAAGATAATCGTATAGGTCAGGTTACTCATAGTCATTAGAGCGCTTTAAATAGGTTCGCTTATTCTCCGGCTTTTTTAACGTCCTGCGATGCTTCCGCAGCCTTTCTTTCCTTTTCCGCCTGAGCCTTTGCCTGTATTACGGCAAGCTTGCGACGCTTTGCTTCAGCCTCAAGATGGGTCAGGTTTCCGAAATGATAAAGAAAATTGCTGCGATCAAACTCTGAAAAATCACTGACAGGGGTATGCACAAGACACTCTGTCGGACAGACAGTTGTACACATACCGCAGGTCATGCACTTTGCTATATCAATATCAAACACAGGAACCCAGAATTTTTTCTGCTGCCCGTCTGATGTCTTACCGCACACGGCCAAATCATCCGGCGCAACCTTGATGGTCTCAATCATGATGCAGGAGATTGGGCATACCCTTTCACACTGACCGCAACCAATACAATCCTCAATATTATTATAGAGGCGATAACGAGCGTTTTTTGGTGTAGGGATAACCTCACGAGGATACTGCAGGGTCACCAGACCATCAACCTGACGAAAATAGTCAACATCATCAACACCTGCATCACCCTTGCGATTGAGGGCATTGAAAAAATGCTTCAGGGTGATTCCCATGCCGGTAACAATGGTGACTGCACCGGTTTTTATATTCCTGAAATACTCACTCATAATCTAAACGTCATTACTTGCCTGCATTGTCTGTTGAACACTCTTAAGGAACATATATTTCCCATACAGCCGTCAGCACAAAGCTGATAAAGGCAAACGGGGTCAGAACTTTCCAGCAGAGATACATCAGCTGGTCTACCCTTAAGCGGGGAAGCGTCCAGCGCAGCCACATCTGCACAAAAATAAAGAAGAATCCTTTCATGATAAGCCAGAATACACCCCAAACCGGCCCGCTTGTCCACTCATTCAAGGCAAAGGATCCGATGCTGGGAAGCGGTGAGTTCCAGCCTCCAAGAAATACTATGGAAATAATAGCTGAAACCATGAACATGCTGCCATATTCGGCCAGAAAGATAACCGCAAACTTCATTCCCGAGTATTCAGTAAAATAACCGGCAACCAGCTCTGACTCCGCTTCTGGAATATCAAATGGAGCACGATTAACCTCAGCAAGCGAGGCGATAAAATAGATAAGGAATGGAAGCCAGGCGATAGGAGAGTGAAACAGGTAGAAGTGTGCAAATCCAAAAGAGCCTGACTGAAGCATGGTGATCTTCTGCATGTCAAGAGTACCTGCCATCATGGCTCCGCACAGCAAGGCTATGGCAGCCGGAATCTCATAGCTGACAATCTGTGCAACGCTTCGGACAGCTCCGTAGAGTGACCACTTGTTGTTTGAACCCCACCCTGCGGCAAGAATACCAACAACTTCAAGGGCAACAATACCGATTGCATAAAAGAGACCGACATTAAGATTTGCCCCGATAAAGGCAGAACTGAATGGCAGAACAGCAAAGGCAAGAAAAGAACCAACAAAAAGAATACCGGGCCCTACGACAAACAGAAACTTGTCGGCTGATGTAGGAACAATATCCTCCTTCTGCAGAAGCTTCAGGATATCAGCAATGGTCTGAAGGATACCCCATTTACCAACCTCCATAGGACCAAGACGATCCTGCATGAAGGCTGAAATCTTGCGTTCACCATAAACGCCGTAGGTCAGCGAGTAGAGTGCAATAAAAACAAGCGGTATCGCGGCAAGAATAACCAAGCCGAGAGGCAAGCCCATTGGATTGAAACCGGCAAGAGCTTCCGACCAGGCATTAAGGGTACTACCCATAAGTAACGGCATGCTGAAGTGCAACATAGGTGTTAAAATCATCGGTCAACCTCCCCTAAAACAATATCAATACTGCCGATAATGGCGACAAGATCGGGGATCAACTGACCTCTGGAAAGGTCTTTCATCGCTGAAAGATTTACGAAACATGAAGAACGTGCCTTGCAGCGAAGGGGTTTGGTAGACTTTCCATCACTCTGGATATAAAAACCAAGCTCACCACGCGGATTTTCCGCACGCGCGTAAACCTCACCGGCTTTTGGGCGGACACGCTTCGGAACAGCAGCTCTCGGGTTAAATCCCTCTGCTGATGGCATTTTATCGATGCACTGTTCAATAATCTTCAGACTCTCTTCCATCTCGAGCGCGCGAACAAGGTGGCGTGAGAGGCAGTCACCGACTTCGGAAACAGTGCCGTCAGGCACCGGAACAATAAAATCAAGCTCGGGATAGATTGAATAAGGATCATTTCTCCGTAAATCCCACTTGACACCGGAACCGCGAAGCATCGGACCAGACCAGCCATAGTTAACTGCAACATCTGCCGGCATAATGCCGATTCCTCTGGTACGCTTGACAAAAATCTCGTTTTCGGTAAGAAGCTTGTAGAGTTCAACCGTTTTTGGCCTGAAGTAGTCAATGAACTCCTTGACCCTCTTGTTGAAGTCAGCGGGAATATCACAGGCAAGACCACCGACCCATATATAATTATAGAGCATGCGTGCACCGGAGGCCCATTCAAGAAGGCTGAGGATGATCTCGCGGTCACGGAAGCAGAAGAGAAATGGTGTAAAGGCGCCAAGATCAATTCCATAGGTACCGATGGCGACAAGATGTGACGCTATCCTGTTCAATTCGGCAACAATAACCCTGATAAACTCGACACGGCGGGGAATTTCAACATCAAGAAGCTTTTCAACTGCTATAGCGTAGGCAAATTCGCTGTTCATACCGGCCAGATAGTCGAGACGGTCAGTATAAGGCACAATAGCAGGATAATCGACATTCTCGCAACACTTTTCAAAACAGCGATGCAGATATCCCAAATAAGGCTCTGCCTCAGTAATAACCTCGCCATCGGTAAGACACTCAAGCTTGAGAACACCATGGGTTGATGGATGCTGAGGTCCCATGGCAAGAACCATCTGCTCTGTTGCAAGGTCCTTTTCCAGCACAACAACATTGTTGTTTTTTCGGGTAACCCTGACTGAACCCATTCCAGCTATATCTAATTCCTGCATACGTGAGCTGCTTTTACTATTGAAAACACTGTTAGTAGGGCACCTTGATTCCGTGATAACTCTCCTGTACCTTGTAATCCTTAAGGAGCGGATAGCCTTCCCAGTCATCCGGGCAGAGAATTCTTTTCATATCCGGATGACCGGTAAAGAGCATGCCGAACATATCATAGGCCTCGCGTTCATGCCAGTTCGCGGTATGCCAGACACAGGCAACACTTGGAATCGATCCACCCTGACGGGCACACTTGACCTTTACAGCGAGCTTATGATTAAATTGTCCGAGTGACTCTATATTGCAGACAATGCCCACCTTCTCTTCGGCTTGATAATCCACTCCTGAAAGACACGCCATATAAGTAAACCTAAGCTTTGGATGATCGCGCATGTAAAGAGCAATCTCAGGCCAGAGTGCTGTATTGAGTACCTCAAAAAAAGGCATGGTTTCGTTGCCATCAAAAGCCGAGAGAGCATCACCGAATTGAGCGTGAATAATTGCATATGCCGCAGCACTCTCTGCTACCGACTGTGAAATAACCTTTCCTTCTTCCATTCTTACACTTAGCCTGTTTATGTAATTATGCGGTGGTAGCTTTACGCTCCCGATCAATAACAAACTGGGGATCAATACTTTTTTCTGCAAGTTTCTTCAATGCATCCGCTCTCGACACACCAATCTGCTCCATGCGAATCAACTCCTGAATCTTCATGAGGCCGCCGATAAGAGATTCAGGTCTCGGGGGACATCCAGGTACATAAACATCAACCGGAATCACGCGATCGACTCCCTTCAGGACATGATATCCGTGCTCCCAATAAGGGCCGCCACAATTGGAACAACTTCCCATGGAGAGAACATAACGGGGCTCAGGCATCTGCTCATAGAGACGAATAACCCGTTCGGCCATTTTCATGGTTACCGTACCGGCTACAATCATAAGATCAGACTGACGGGGAGATGAACGGGGGAAAATACCGAAGCGTTCGAGATCGTAGTTGGAAGCATTGGTTGCCATCATTTCGATAGCGCAGCAAGCAAGACCGAAACCCATGGGCCAGAGCGATGATAAACGGGCCCAGTTCAAAACATTGTCAACCGATGTTACCAGCACATTATGCTTTGTTATCGCGGCATCAAGTAATCCCATAACGAAAAAAAATATGGTGAATGTTATTTAACCCCTCTCTGAGGCGGATTTTCCTGAAGGCATTTCAGGCATTGTCGGAATATTAGGAGTGGGCCTTACCCAATCCAGATCCCCTTTTACCCATGCATAAGCAAGACCAAGAATCAGAATTGCGGCAAAAAGGAGAGCCTCAACAAGCGCAAAAACTCCAAGATGCTTGAACACCGTTGCCCATGGATAGAGAAACACAACCTCAACATCAAAAATGATAAAGATAAGGGCTACAACATAAAACCGGATATTGAACTTGACCCATGCACTACCGACAGCTTCTTCGCCGCATTCGTAGGTTGAATTTTTTGCAGGGTTAGGTCTGGAGGGGCGTAACATGCGGGCGGTCAGATAACCTCCGGCAACAAAGACAATACCGAGGGCAAGGAAAGCAAATACGTTGCCAAAATTACTCAGCGTAGTATCCATGTAGTGCCAATTTGAGTTAATCCCGGTCTGACAAGAAAAAATTTTTCAATCCTGTAACGAACTTTTATACAGGTGCGCAAATATAAAAAAAAATTCCTTTCGACACAGAAAAAAAACAGCTTTTTATCAACACAGAGCAACATTTTTTGAAAACTTTGCAGCACATTGCGCCATTATTGAAATTTCAAGCCCTGACATAAATCTTTTAGCCTTTTACTGGTTATCAGTATAAAATTTAGTCCCGACACGCATAAAAAACCTTAATAAAAAATAAGTCGCAAGCAGGACTGCAAGCAGAACAACCACTTGGGTGGCTGTCCATGACCCTGTAAGCGCAAACAGGAGTGGGCCAAGAGAGGATATAAAGAGCATCCAGATAATCGGTGCCCATGCAATGCCAAGCATAATGGGAAGACCGGTTTTCATAAACCGCTTCTTTGTCTCTGAATCAGGGAAAAGTGCCATAGTAATCTAAAAAAAGAGAGTTCCGATCTGCTCAGCCAAGGCGGAATCGAGCGACTTGAGGAGTTCATACTCCCCTTTCAACCCTTTCATATCACCTCTTGAAAGATAGTACATGGCCATCTTGCAGTGAGGTTCAGGGTTGCCGGGTTCAAGTTCAAGTGCTTTGTCAAAGGCTTCCTTTGCCTTGTCAACCTCTCCAAGATCAAGATAGGCATCACCAAGCACACAGTAAATACCGGCATTGTCGGGATCAATGACAAGCCCTTTTTTAAGGGTTTTCAGCGCAGACTCCTCCTTGCCGAGCGTAAACTGCACAAAACCAAGATGCCGGTAGGCCGGCAAACAACCCGGATCAAGCACAATGGTTTTCAACAGATCACACCCTGCCTTCCGGTAATTGCTCATCGACAAATTGGTAACCGCACGCGCATAGAGAGCCGCTGAGTCGCGCCGCTTTGTATGAATGCAACGGTCAAGCAGCTCAAGTGCCTCAACATTCCTCTGTTGATCAATATGAATCAGCGCCAGTTCGTAGAGTCTGTCAGGATTGTCGGGATCCATTTGAAGTGCCGACTCCAGTTTTTCTCTCTCAATATCATCTACAACATTCAAAGGCTTAAAATTTTATGGGTTTATGGATGAAGAGTTTCAAAGGCATCCTGAAGTTTGCTAAGTACCTGAAGTTCATCGAGCACCCTCTCTGCAAGCCAGTGGCCAAAAGCAGGAAAGTCGTTTATACAGCGGACATACTGGAATAGTGGAAATCCGGCTGTCACAAGCTTATTGCAGGCATCATATTCGGTCTCGCTGTTATCGGCAAAAAAACCGTAGGGAAACATGACAACACCTTCATACCCCTCTCGCTTAAACTCCTCAAGCGCTTTTTCAATGGTATCGCTTGTCCACTCTCCTCCTGTGGAGTGATTCATGCAACCCTGGCGCACATCACTGAAAATATTGCGAGGATCATCCATGATTTTGCGCTTCATAACCTCAAAAAATGCCAGGGTCTCTTCCAGCCCGGTAAAGACTTTCGGAGGATTACCTCGGCGATCTTTGACCAGTGTACCATGAATGGCAAGTATCAGGCCTATTTTACCCCTCTTTTCATGGCGCACAGCCTCGGAGATCTGCCCGAAAAGATAGTCACAATAGAGACGGTGAAGTCGATCATCTTTCCACAGTTTACTCAAAACCTTTACCTTGGCAAACGCGCTATCACTATAAACATCGATAACCATCTGGCAGGCTATACCGCATGAAAAAGAGGATTCAACTGGGATCATCGGCACAACAACAACTCCATCATACTCATGCTGCAGCTCCTGAAGCATATCGTCAAGATAGGGCGGAACAAAATAATAGGCATCAATAACCGTAACATCTGCCTCTGCAAGAAAGGGGCTTCCGCTTTCGGCAATAAAACCGGCCAGCCTGTTTTTCTGGGATCGGTTGATTGCAAGCAGCCCGGAACGATAACGATTGAGCTTCCAGTTGATATAGTGCTTTGTCGATCGGTAATCAGCAATAAAATAGATCATTGCTGTCGGAATTTTAACAATCTGACGGGTAACTACCTTGAGAATTCTCCTTGAACTCGGCCACAGATTTCTTACCGTAAGTTTTTCAACTTCTCCGTATGTAGTGACAACGACGGCATATTTTCTCCTCTTCACAACCCTGTCCACCATTTTAACTCAGCATACATCACCGTAAAACCAACCATTCCACCTACCAATGTCTGCATGAAATTATGTGCTTTCAGGAAAATCCGCGACCACATGAGCAACGGCACGAGGGTAAGAAGTAAGAGAGCCACTGGCCCGAACTGCATAAAAAGCAGGGCAACAGATGAAGAGAAGGTGAAAAGATGAATACTGATCTTCCATTGAAGAGTAATCAAGAGAATAAAAATCATATTGACGGCATTGAAAAGCAGAATACCGGTCAAGATCCGCGGGGGATAGAGATGCTTCATAAACTCATAACCAACTGCATTGACTGCAACAAGCACCAGCAGCGGAAGAAAACGCTGTTCCCTGAAGGTGATGTTGTAATCGGATATCTTGCCTATTTTTTTCAGGCCGGAGATCAGGAAAATCGGAGCAATGGTGCTGGAAAAAAAAAGCACCATCAGATAGGAGATGCTGTTCACATCATCACCATATCCCAGCATGACAATTGCACAATAAGCTGCCGGTGCAACCAAAATCGGACTGATCACCCATGAAATAAAGTTTGCAAAACGATGAAGATCAAACTGCATGGGCTTAAGACGATAAACAAAAATGAAGATTTTAGCGTAATAGGGCTCAAAAGTATCTTGAAATATAGTTTTTATTAAAATTAAAACCACGTATATTCTTGTTCTGTAAAGCGAGAGTGGTGAAATTGGTATACACGCTAGTCTTAGGAACTAGTGCCGTGAGGCGTGAGGGTTCGAGTCCCTTCTCTCGCACGGCTTTGAACAATGCCAAAGTGGCGGAACTGGTAGACGCGCTGGACTCAAAATCCAGTGAGTGAATAACTCGTGTGGGTTCGATTCCCATCTTTGGTACCACAAGAACAAGAAATCGGGATACCTTCCATGAATAGAATGTACTCACCATGGCGTGAAGTTTACATGCAGTCTTTCAAGGATGACAAGCCTGCCGGTGGGGATGGAAAATCAGTATTTGCCGATATCCCTCCCGAAGAAGATGAGAAGCGCTTTGTCCTCTACAGGGCAAAGAAATGCTTTATTATCATGAATCTCTACCCTTACAACTGTGGACACCTCATGGTGATCCCCTATCAGCAGACTCCTGATTTTTCAGAGCTTGACCAGGAATCGAAGCTTGAAATCATGGAACTTACAGACCTCTCCATCAAGGCACTGAAACTTACCCTGAGACCACAGGGATTCAATGTAGGGGCAAATCTCGGCAGGGTTGCCGGCGGCAGTGTTGACACCCACATTCATTTTCATATTGTGCCCCGCTGGGAGGGCGATACTAATTTCATGCCTGTGCTGGCGGACGCCAAAGTTCTCAGCAACGACATGCGCTCGACCTATACAAACCTTAAAAAGGCTTTCGCAGAACTCACACAGCCGCAAGAGTAACTCTCTGTGCTGCGGAATGGAAACAGCTCCCTGCCCCATAACCAACTCCAGGAAATTCACCCCCTATATCGAGGTCGCAGACCGTTTTGACCCTTCAGGGAAGGCAGAGTGGAACATTGTCCGTTCATGCGCTTCAGGACTCATCATGCTCAACCCCCGTCCCGACAGTTCTGAAATAGCCCGGCATTACCGCAGCGCGGAGTATGATCCTTATCGGCACAGCGAGAATAGTTCATCCTTTAAAGAGAGGGCCTACCTTACTGCACGCTCTATACTTCTCGGCTATCGAACTGGAATCATCTTGAAAGGATTGCTAAAGCCGATAAAGAAGTGTACTGTTCTTGAAATTGGGTGTTCGACGGGAGATCTTCTGAACTGTTTTCATCGACACTCTGGAGTACCGATCAATAACCTTGTCGGTGTTGAACCCGATCCTGATGCGGCACAATATGCACGGGAGTTTTTCGGGCTAAACATTTTTCCTTCAATTGCAGAGGAGAGCGCTGAGAAAAAAACATTTGACCGCATTGTGCTCTGGCATACGCTTGAACACATTCACGCCATCCATGAGACACTCAGCCAAGCCGCAGGCCAGCTACAACCAGACGGCATGCTTGTTATTGCGCTGCCCAATCCAGCAAGTTACGACGCAGAGCACTATCAAGAGAACTGGATAGCTTGGGACGCTCCGCGCCATCTCTACCACTTTGTGCCCAAAAGCCTCAAAAAGCTGCTCAAACAGCATAGCCTGCAGGTTGTCAATTGCCAGCCATACCTGCCGGATTCGATCTACAACACACTGCACAGCGAAGCACTTCGCTCTAAAAGGCAAAACCAGCGGTTTAATGTACTGCAAATTTTAACACTCTTCGGGCGAACATCTCTTTATGCCGTCAAAAGCGGGTTATGGCCAATGAGGGCATCGAGCCTGGTTTATTTTGTAAAACAACAGTGCTGAGTAACAAGAGTTAAGGGACTAAAGTGACTAATAAGTTATCATGTTCCGGCTACTGTTGCTTGTGAACGCCCGAGGGCCCGGTCGAGCTGAACTGATGCCACGAGGTAGTCGTAGACTGCCTGGAGGTAGTTGGTTTTGGCTTTGTTGAGCTGGAGTTCGGCGTCGGTCAGTTCAAGACGTGAGCCAATGCCCTCTTTGAAACGAAGTAACGATATCTTGTAGCTGCGTTCTGCAACACTGATGGTTTTTGACTGCACATCGATTCTCTTCTGTGATTCCCGGAAGTTCAAGAGTCGTACCTCGACTTCAGCCCTGATATTGGCCTTCAGATCTTCAACCCTTGTGCGGGTCTGCATCTGCGATATTTTTGCCTGCTCGACCTGGGCACTGGTTCGGTATCCGGTAAAGAGCGGCAGCGAAACCTGTAGTCCTACCGCCGTAGAGACCGGCCAACGCGATTCGGATGTCCTGGTATTGTCGTTGAATGCGGTTTGCGATTCAAACTGTCCGAAGGCAGTGATAACCGGGTAACGATCGGCTCGGGCAGCACTGACTTTTTCACCCTCAGCCTGAACCTGAAGTGCAAGCTGACGGAGATCAGGCCTTAACTCTATGGCTTCATGATATGCTGCTACCATTTCAGAGGGATATGTGGCAGAAGAGAGTTCAAGTTTTCCAGAAAGCGCAATAGTGCTGTCGGCGGGGATACCTATAGCATTTTTCAGCTTTGTCATGCTTGTAACCACTCTGTTCTCAGCCTGTATAAGATCGGGTCGAAGATTTTCAACAGAAAGATAGGCCTTGAGGGTATCAATATCGGCCGCAACACCCTGGCGGAACATTGCTCTTGTATCCTTTCTCGATTGCTCCCACCGCGCCAGGCTCTGTTCTATCAGTTTCAACTGATCCCTTGAAATGAGGGCATCGAAATAAGATATTTTAATGTCGGCAACAACAGCTGCTTCGGCGTTCCGGTAGGCCTCATCACTCATCTTGCGAACAATGCGGGCAGCCTTGATTCCAGCAAACGCCGAACCATTAAAAAGTGTCTGACGAAGATTGATGGTAGCGGTTGCTGCATTATCGGCACTGATGACAAGAGGCACAAATGAACTTCCGTTACCCCCGCTAAAAATATCAGGGAAAAAAAGCACCGATGGTTTGAGTGAACGGGTATAGGTAAAATCAGTTGAGAGTTGAGGCAGCACCGACGACCATGTCTCTCGGATTTTCTGCCCTGTCATATCCCTGTCAAGACGTGCGATTTCAAGCGTCCGGCTTCTCTCAAGCCCTATGCGAACTGCCTCGTCAAGCGTCACCGCTGCACTCACGGGAGCAGTGGCCGCATGAACGAAAGAGGGCGCAGTCAAAAAAAGAACCTGCACTATAAACAAGCGTATCACTCTCAACCTCTTCATTACAATAATCTGTCTTGATGAAAAAAAATAGTACACAACACCAATTTCGGCACAATCATGACCGGTAGCGATCTTTCCATAAGATGCCAAGACGCTCCCTGATATACTTTTCACGTCCTTCATCTCCGGGCCGGTAATAAGCCTTCGGCTCCATACCCTCAGGGAAGTAATGCTGTTCGACAAAATGCCCAGGATAACCATGGGGATAGTTGTACCCTTCACCGTACCCTTCGGCTTTCATGAGTTTCGTCGGTGCGTTGCGCAGATGAAGCGGAACCCTCAAATCCTGCTTCGTTCGCGCCTCACTCATTGCCTCATTGATACCCTGATAGCTTGCGTTTGATTTCGGGGCAGAGGCAAGGTAGGTTACAGCTTGCGCCAGATTAATTCTTGCCTCGGGCAGACCGATCATCTCTACAGCATGGAAAACCGATACCGCAAGCGTTATGGCATAAGCATCCGCATTGCCGATATCTTCACTTGCAAAAATAACCATTCGCCGCGCGATGAATTTTGGGTCTTCCCCTCCCTCAAGCATCCGGGCAAGCCAGAAAAGTGCTGCATCGGGATCAGAACCCCGCATGGATTTGATAAAGGCAGAAATAATATCATAGTGGTTATCGCCACCCTTGTCGTAGAGAGGAGCCCGGTGCTGCAATGCCTCTTCGAGCAGCTCCCTGCTCAGCACTATTGCAGAAGCACCCTCTGGAATAAGAGAGAGAGCTGCTTCAACAGCATTCAGCGCCTTGCGGGCATCACCTCCGGAAAACTGCAGAAGAAAGTCAAGATCGGCAATCTTAATGGAGCGCTCACGGAAAAGAGAGTCCTCTTTCAGTGCACGCCGAATCACCGCTTCGATCTCCTTTGGCCCGAGAGGCTTGAGAATATAGACCTGCATCCTGCTCAACAGTGCGGCGTTCACCTCAAATGAGGGATTTTCGGTCGTTGCACCAATAAGCACAATAAGACCTTGCTCTATTGAATGCAGCAAGGTGTCCTGCTGTGTTTTGTTAAAGCGGTGAATTTCATCGATAAAGAGGAGTGTCCTGTGGCCGGTACGCCTTGATTTTTCAGCGTTGTCAAGGGCTTTGCGAACATCCTTTACCCCGGAATCAATTGCCGAAAGCTGCTCAAACCGATAGTCAAGCGACGAGGCACAAATCTCGGCGAGGGTTGTCTTGCCCGATCCGGGAGGGCCCCAAAATATCATTGATGGCATCTGACCGCTATTGAGGAACTTGCGTAACGGTCCCTTCTTACCGACAAGATGCTCCTGCCCAGCCATCTGGTCAAGCGTCCGGGGGCGAACCCGCTCAGCAAGCGGCTGAAAATAATCCCCCTTGCCAGGTGAAGCGGAAAAACCGAACAGATCAGAGTGCATGTCAAGGGTATCCGCCATTTAAAATCCGTTTTCCCGAAGCCATACCTCATCAATCCGTGAATCAGTCAACTCTGGAGATGAACGAGCGGCAAGCTGGCGGGCAACATATTTGCCAAGAATATCAAACTCCAGATTTACCTGGCTCCCCGGTTTCAGGGAGTGAAGTGTTGTATGCGCAAAGGTATAGGGTATAATCGCCACAGCAAAACGCAGGGTATCAAGCTTTGCAACGGTCAGGCTTATGCCGTCGATAGTTATCGAACCGGCAGAGACAATGAAGGGAGTGAATCTGTCAGGAAAGGCTATCCAGAGTTCCCTGCTTGCACCCAACTCCCTTATCTCCTGTACCACGGCTGCACAATCAACATGACCAAGCACAAAATGCCCGCCAAGACGGTCGAGAGGACGAATGGCCCGTTCAAGATTGACCTGAGAGCCATGACGAAACGAGCCAAGTGTAGTTTTTGAAAGCGTCTCTTCGACACTCTGAACCTCAAACCACCCATCACCAACCGCAACAACGGTCTGACAGGCCCCATTAAGGCTCACGCTCTCATCAATCGACAAGCCACTGAACTCTGTGGCATTGCCATAGTCAACCCTGAGCAGCAACCCGCCATTCCGCCTTGTAACACCACTTACCCGACCGACATCCTTGATAATTCCGGTAAACATTGCACGGTTTTTCACTTAATAAAAGAGCCGCATCATGATAACATCACAACCCGGGGATTGTCCAACTTCTTCCTCATGGGAAAGTGCCTGTTAAGCAAGAACCTTGAGGGCCGCGCTGTAGTCAGGTTCCTCAACAATTTCAGCGACATGCTCGGTATAGAGAACTATCCCGTCAGCATCAATAATAACAATAGCACGCGAAAGAAATCCCTTGAGAGGGCCATTAAGAATGGTAACACCATAATCCTTCCCGAATTCAGGAGAGCGGAAGACTGATAGCGATACTACATTTTTCAAGCCTTCAGTTTCACAGAAACGGCTGTGGGCAAAGGGAAGGTCAGCAGAAATACAGAGCACAACGGTATTGTCGAGCGATGCTGCTGCCTGATTGAAATGCCTGACCGACGCTGCGCAGACAGGTGTATCAAGGCTCGGAAAAATATTAAGCACCAGCCTTTTGCCTGCGAAGTCGGCGGGGCCGGCCTCGGAGAGATCAGTTTTCACCAGACAGAAAAAAGGAGCCTCAGAGCCTTTTGCAGGAAGATTCCCTGCAGTTTCAACCGCACTACCCTTGAAGGTGAGATGTGCCATAAAAATTAACCGTTATAAGTTATAAAAAAACCTGTTCCCTTATCCAGGAACAGTTTGCACGAAAGCAATACAACAGTGATAGCACTGAAGGAGTTCATTTAAAGAACAATAATTACAGCTCTGTATCAAGAGTAGCAAATCACAATGCAGGCAACACCTGATAATAGCCGTTTACAGTCATAACCTGCAGAGGATAGTCAAACAAACCGGAGAGGGATTCGGAGGTCAGAACATCAGCTTTTGCGCCGTCACTGACAATGCGCCCCTCTTTGAGCAGCACAACCCTCTCTATTTCCGGTGGAATTTCATGAAGATGATGGGTCACCAGCATGACCGTTTTCCCCAGCCTCATCAGCAGACGAAGGGTTTCAAGGTAGTGAAATGTCGCGCTGAGATCGAGCCCGGTGGTTGGCTCATCGAGCAGCAGTGCATCAGGATCGTTGATCAGCGCCCTGCCGAGAAGAAAGCGACGCTGCTGCCCGGTTGACATGGCACCAAAAGCGCGATCTTTGAGTGCCCCAATACCAAGCCTCTCCATCACACTCTCAGCTTTCTGCATGTCACCAATGGTGAACTGCTGATGCTGCCAGATATCAATACTGGCATAGATGCCCGACAAAATAACATTGATACCGCGCGCCCCGGCAAGATAACCATGCTGCAGATCGTGCGAAACAATGCCAAGACGAGTGCGAAGTTCCCATACATTCCATCGCTCCAAGCCAAAAATTCTAACATAACTCTCTGGTTCGGCAACAGGATAGAGGTCGCGTGAAAGCAGTTTCATCAGCGTTGTCTTTCCTGACCCGTTTGGGCCGAGAATGGCCGTACTGCATCCACCCTCCACCTTGAGTGAGAAATCCCTGAAAACACAGGTAGTTCCAGAGTAAGCTGTTACATGACAAATATCAATGACCTCCTCTTTTTTGCTATACTCCATCATCTCCATATACCACCGGCATGAATAATACTGTAACGCCCAGCACCAAAAAAGAAAACGGCAAGTGCACCAAACAGATAGAGCACCTGCAGTTCAAGGGAGTATCCGCCATGTTCCGAGAATGAAAACAGCGCCCTGGCATGAACTAGATAGATGGCCATAGCCATCACAAAAACTTGTAGCAGTGCTGCAGGCCGGGTATAGATTCCCAACACCATAAAGAGAGGAGCAACAAGTTCACCGATAAGAATTCCATGTGAAAGATAGCCTGGGAGCTTTGCTTTCAAAAGCATCGGCGTTATAAATCCATAGCCATGCTGCAGTTTGTTGAGCCCGTGAAAAAGCATCAAGGTGCCGACTGGAACCCGCAGAAAGAACTTTCCAAGATCACTGTTCGTAATAAAACGATCAAACACAGGCAACCCCCTGTTTGCGGTTCTTTTTGCCATCATACACAAGAGTTATATCGTGTTTATTTATAAAATTCCATAAAAGTTCTCTTCTCACACAGCATTCAAGCCTCCACAGAGGCCTCAAGCAGCAGATCATGGCCGAAAAACCGAGGTTGCTCTATTCGAAGATTCACTGCCTGGTCAGGCATACTGATACCAAGGGGAGCAAAAGCGCTCAGAGCGTCACCACCGAATAGCTTCGGAGCAATAAACATATAAATTTTGTCAACAAGCTTTTCCCTGATAAATGAAGCTGACAAACGGCTCCCCCCTTCAACCATCACCGAAAGAATCTGCCGGTTATGCAGTTCCAGAAGCACCTGCCTTAAATCAAGCTCTCCAGTATGCTCATTGACAAACAAAACCGTCACACCCTTCTGTCGCAACTGCTCAACTTTCGGCAACCCAGACCATGAGGAAGAGGCAAAAAGCATTGTTGAGGCCTCGGAGCCGAAAATCTTTGCCTCCAAAGGAAGACGTAACTGACGATCAAGCACAACCCTGAGGGGATTTCGACCAGCACAATGCCTCACCGTAAGAAGAGCATCATCGGCACGAACAGTGGCCTCGCCAATAATGACAGCATCATAGAGGCTCCTGAGTCGGTGAACCTCTCCCCTTGCCTCCTCTCCAGTAATCCAGCGGGATGCACCGAGCGATGTTGCAATTTTTCCGTCAAGGGTTTGAGCCAGTTTAAGGGCGACCAGTGGCATCCCTGCTGTATGACTTTTTATAAATGCCTCATTGAGTTTTTTGCACTCCGCTTCAAGCACCCCTTCAGTAACCTCAATACCAGCAGCAAGAAGCTTCGCTTTTCCCTTCCCGGCAACGGCAGCATGAGGGTCACGGCAACCGATAACTACACGCTGAATACCTTTCTCAATAATAAGATCACTGCATGGAGGGGTTTTGCCGAAATGGGAACAGGGCTCAAGATTAACATAGAGGGTAGAGTGCCGAAGCAAAGATTCATCCACCACTGAAGCAATAGCGTTCACCTCTGCATGAGCTCCGCCAAACCTCTCATGATAACCCTCTCCGATAATATCACCCTTGTATACAATAACCGAACCCACCATCGGATTAGGACTCACACTCCCGCCACCTTTCAAGGCAAGTTCAAGAGAGCGCCGCATAAAGAGGATATCCTCACTCTTCGGCATCGTCACTTCTGCTGGATATTGAGCATGTTGACCTGTACAAGCCTGATGCCTGAAAGCCTGAGCAGTTCATCAATATTCTCGATTTTATAAGGTTTATCGTAATAGATAGTTTTTATGCCCACATTGATCAGCACTTTAAGGCAGTGAATACAGGGACTGGCTGTAATATAGATTTCAGAATCCTTGATAGCCACACCATGTTTTGCCGCCTGGGCAATGGCATTGATTTCCGCATGAATGGTGTTAACACAGTTCTCTTCCACAGTGCCGTCGGGGTGGGTGCTGCGGTAAATACGGCAGTTGCTGTCGTTACAGTGAGGAAGCCCGGCAGGCGCTCCGTTGTAACCCGTCGAAAGAATACTGTGATCCTTGACAATAACCGCACCAATATGACCACGGGTACAGGTCGCCCTCCGTGAAATAAGATGGGCAACACTCATGAAGTATTCATGCCATCCCAACCGCTTTTCACTCTCTGAACCCCCACTCCCTTCCGCATCCGGAAGGCAGCATCCCGTCATCGTTTCTTCCGGCATAGCCATATTTTTTAATAAATTATACAAACTAACAACTACACACAGCTTAAAATAGAGAAAAAGATCGGGCTCATGCAATCCAATTGTCAATCATGATACGCAACTACTTTACTCTCTACCACGCAGCAATAGAACTGCATGAGCGGCTTGCGGGGGGGCAACTGAAGGAGATCTATTCTCAGCACAAAAATGAAGTAACCCTGAGTTTCATTGATGTTGATGGCCAACATCTGCAGATTGTGGTTGTAACCCATACTCCCCTGCTCTCTTTTTTTCTCAAAGAAGGAGTTCATAAAAAAACACACAATGCAGCAAACCTGTTGACCGAGATCAACAATCAGCAGGTTTCAAGCGTGGAAATCTCTCCGTGTGACCGTGAAATAGATCTTCATCTGGCCGAAAAATCCATTATTGTCCTGCAGTTATTCACCTCCAGAACAAACCTCTTTCTTGTCAGGGATAAGCAGATTATTGATGCTTTCAAGCAAAAAAACTCCCTGGCTGGTCAGCCCTTTCACACCAGCAATAACTCTACCGGAATACTCAGAGAGCTTGAAACTCGGGCAATGAACAAAACGTTTTTTATCGAGCAATGCAATAGCCGGAATGGGGAGAGTGTACCCGAAAAACTTTCAGCAATTCTTCCCGGTTTTGACCGCACCCTTGTAAGTGAAGTGATAAAAAGGACAGCGGGAGAGGATAGCCCTGAAAGACTCCACACCGCTTTTCAATCACTCTTTTTTGAGCTGCTCGACCCGAAAGGAGTTGTCTCGGAAAATGAGCATGGGGAACCGGAATTTTCACTGCTGCACACTTCCCGCCCTGATGCACGCTTGTTTGATTCCGTGCTTGAAGGGTTGAGCGATTACAGCATCAAAATGCGGCGGTTTCTTGAAACAAAAGAGAAACTGAAAGAGCTTCGTGCAAAACTGATTCGAGAGATTGGAAAAAAACAAAAAACGCTGGACAACTTCAACCCCGAAATGCTCGGGGAGTTTGCCCGAAACTATGAAAACTCCGGCCATCTGCTCATGGCATCACTCTACCAGCCAAGAACAGATCGAAAGAGCATAACCGTAGCAGACATTTTCCAGCCTGATACACCCGACAAAACCATCCCTCTCAAAGAGGCGTTAACACTGCAGAAAAACGCCGAAGAGTATTTTTCAAAAGCCTCAAAAACCAGAGGGAAACTCAAAGTAATGCAGGAGAGGCGTGCAGCTCTTGAGCAAGAAAAAAAAACAGTTGAAGCGCTCCTTGCAGCAACCGAAACTATAACAACACCCAGAGAAGCCCTCAAATTTATTGCAAACCATACCAGAGTGCCAAATAAATCCGGCACTCCTCAATCGAAAAATAGCCGTTCGGCACTGCCATTCAGAACTGTTCAACTCACGCCATCAATCACTCTCTTCATTGGCAAAAATGCTGCAAACAATGACCTGCTCACCTTTACCCATGCCCGCCCAAATGACATCTGGCTCCATGCCCGCGGAGCAGCCGGCTCTCACTGCGTCCTGAAAGGGGCAACACTGCACCAGCTCAAAGAAATTACAAAAGCCGCTGAAATTGCAGCCTGGTACTCCGCCGCAAAGCACTCCGAACTTGTGCCGGTACTCTATACCCTGAAAAAATATGTCCGGCACGGTAAAAACCTCCCGCCCGGTCAGGTTCTGGTCGAACGCGAAGAGGTAATACTGGTCAGACCTTCAAAAGAACCAGCAATGGGATAATGGATAATGAGCAAAGTTTCACTATAATCCAGCCACTTTGCCTGTGCATCCATTTTTTTACCGCTATAGTCATGAAATATTCAGTTGCCATCCGCAGAGAGATTACTATTCTGAAAATCGAGGAGGGTACCTTTGACCTTCGCCATGGGGAGGCATTCAATTCAGCTGTTGCGGAGCTGCTTGCCAAAAAAGAGAGCAGCAACCTTATCATTGACTTTTCAGATGTCAAAGCCATTGATGCCACAGTAATCGCCTCCATACGTTTTGCCCAGGAGTTTGCCAACAAGAGTGGAGGTGTGGTTATATTCATCGCTCTCTGCAAGCCAATCAAAGGGCTGCTGAAACTCCAGGAGCTGGACAAACAGCTCTATCTTTATTCATCCATTCATGAGATTCTGACCCTTATAGCTCCTGATGTAAAAAGCAAACGACCTGTGCGTGTAAAAAAAACAGTGCACGCTGATGACATTATCAATGAACTGCTCAAGGGAGAGATCATTGCCATTTCTGATATCCCTGCTGACCTGCACGAAGAGCTTGGTGTTGAGCTCGACGATGAGCCTGAAGAAAAGCTTGATACGCCTCTACAGGAATCCGATGAGTCTGGAGCAATTGTCACCCCGGCAGCTAAAAAGCCCAGCGCAAAAAAAAGAGGAGCGGCAAAATTAGCGGTCAAACTACCATGCTCTACTATGTGAGCAGGGCACATGCATTCCCTGAGTGCATGTGAAGCCATAACATACGTATCTTGCGACTCAGTATAATACGCTATCTTATTAATATATATGACTTTATTTTGTTAAATGGCTTTTAGGTAAAGCCTTTAGTAAAAAAATGTTGTTAGAGCCATTCCAGACAAAGTTTGGGGTGGCTGATACTGGATAAAGTATATTGACGGCATCATGAAATTGTTGCCAGCCATCTAACCCTCCTGTCAAATTTTGATAGAGTTGCGCAAAAGTATTCCAAGAATGTGCGATAATATCTTCTATTGCAAAATGCTTAACGGTCACAAGCCAATAGAGAAATAGCAAACCGCAGCCATATGACACTGCGTGAGAATCATAGCCATCGGTTGCGCTTATCCAGTTCACGCGTTCATGGACAATTCCTGATGACGTTTGTACCGATATACTTCTGTCATTGAGCCAAGCCGAGATGCCATCGTCAATGCCTGGGTAAAGTAACTCTGCAAGATATAAGGATAATGCTTTTCCCATACTGTTACCGGAATTCCAATAACCTTGATCGGTTTCTTTTTTGTGCTGGATGTAATTTTGGTACGACATTAACAACTCTGCCACCTCGGCGACGAAAATCCACTTTGCCACGATTGGATTAGTCACTATCGCTGAGACGGATACCTGGGAATGTCGATCTTGCGTGCCGTAACCAAAATTATGCCCCCCACCAGGGGCGACAGTCTTGTCGTTGGTTATCCACACAAGCATTCGATTACTTGCACTAAAACCGTTGGTTTGGCGAAATATTTTAATGATGGTTTTAAGATCTGTTTCGCAGGATTGCGTAAGTGAAGTCAGGAGAGTTACGGTAAGGAGCTTCAAAAAACCGGAATGGAACAATGTGTGCCCAATCTCGCTCCCATTGTCCAAGTTTGTGCAATACATCCAGCTTCACTGGATATGAATTTGTAAAATTCTGAAATGAGAGCAGTTCTCCTGCAAAAGCAAAACCATCAGGGTTTCTGCGATAAAATAATAAGTTGGCAGTCATGGCTATCCGTAGTTTGGTTGTTAAGCGCTACATAGAAATTGATACCGTAATAAAATAAGGCCAGACACAAAACGGGGTAGACCTGTAAATCGTAAAAATGCAAAAAACCTTGAAGACGATGTCAGAAAAATACTCAATGGTTTTAGAATGGCTTACGAAACGACGTTAAAACCAGCGGTAAATGGAGTAACATTGAGCATATTATGAGATATTTTTACAGCATATAAGTTGTTAATAAAGAACCCCGCCGCAAGCAGCGGGGTATTTTGAAGACAACTCTATTATAACGTTACGCCTCAAGAGGCGGGGAATATGACCTATAGAGATTAAAATAAAAAAAGAGGAATCGCGGTAATATTTTTATCAAAAGTTTGTATGATTTATAATTAGACAAAATGCAAAGCAGTCCCTAAGAATTAGTCACACCCTCACCTCACCTCAATAAAAACGCCCTGCCAGCCGCTCTTGCTGCAGGCGCCTCTTGCAGCAAAGAGCTAAAGCTCTCAGCTGCTTGCATAATACATAGAGCTGGCTGGTAGCAATAATAACAAGGCACAGAGAAGCAAAGAAATGCTCTAACATTGATAACGAATGCCCAACTAAACCACCACACCATGAAAACGACAACAACAAAAGCTGACCTGATTGGTACCGTGGCCCAGAAAACCGGCTTGACACTCAGTGAAAGTGAATCAGCGGTCAACACGCTCTTTGAAAGCATCATTGATTCGCTAAAAACAATGAAGCGCATTGAGATCAGGGGATTCGGCTCATTCAATATCCGGCAAAAGAACCTGCGCCAGGCACGCAACCCGAGAACCGGGGAAAAAGTGATGGTAGGCGAAAAAGAGGTGCCGACATTCAAGATATCGAAGGAGTTCAAAAGCGCGGTGACTGAAAGCCTGAAGGCTTGAAACTGAGAAGGGAAAAGAACAGTCACTCACAGGAATCCTGGGGGTGACCGCGGGACTTGACAACACCCTATACATTTTGAAAAATTGTGGACATGCCATTTGCTTCGGCTCAGAAGAAGGTGCGTAAAGAGCTGGCAAAGGAAGGTTCCTGGCTGGCTATTGATCCCTGAAAAGCTCGGTTCTCTCTTCGCTATCTTCAAACCGCGCGTTGCAGTCATGCAGGCTGGATTTGCCCTGCAACTTGGCCTGAATTCAGCACTGGCAAATTGAACTGCCTTTTACACTGGCATAAAATGTCGCTACTGTGTGCTTGATCAGCTCTTTGTTGAGGTCAAGCTTGGCGCATTCGATCTCTTCGGCGGGCGATGGGAAGCTGGCTGAGATTGCAGTGTTTCCGCATGTGCTTACAGAAACATGCGCTCTTGCATGATACAGAATCCTTGAGTATGATGTGCAAAATAACGAAAAGAAGCAGTGACGTAAATGTCTTCAAAAACCAAAATTTTATTTCACAACTAACGTATTGTGTCAATAGAGAATGCGAAAATATTTGCTATTATTAAGTTTATATTATTCAAGCCTTTACTCTAATACCGTTAAGCGCGAATATTTGCTGGTGATTTTTGTGTAGGTCGATCCAATAATTTTATCCGTTTAAGTCTGATAACTTAGGCGATGCATTTAATACCTTGACCGTTTTTAGGAAAAATTCACCTGGTTCTCCTTATCATATATGCCCCCTCATCCTAACCAGCCAGTAGCTCATCTTCGTGAAAACCCTGATGGTACTTGGGATACACATGATTTGAATGAACATCTTATCCGAGTTGCAGAAAAAGCCGCTTCATTTGCTAACGAATTTGGTAGTGGAGACTGGGTAAAAACTGCTGGTTTGTTGCATGATCTTGGGAAATACAATCCGGAGTGGCAGGAATATATTCGCAAAAACAATGGGGATTATTCAGAGGTTAATAATGGGTAAAATTGACCATTCCTCCGCCGGTGCTCTTGAAAATGGAGGGATTAAAGAGAATCTGTCAAAATATTACGCTCACTCAAAACTTGGCGAACCTTCCGAGAAATGGCATTTATTAGAAGATCATTTACAGTCGGTTGCTGATATGGCTGCTGGTTATGCTCGTTTTTTTGGGGCACAGGATTGGGCAAGTATTGCTGGGCGCTGGCATGATTTAGGAAAAGGCACTCATTCTTGGCAAGCATATTTACGTCAAGCAAATGATGTTACGGATGAGTTTGCTGCGTTTTATACGGGACATCCTGTTCATGCAATTGTTGGCGCTCAAAAACTATACGATTCTTCCATAGAAGCTGGGAAATTGCTGGCTTACTGTATTGCTGGTCATCATGGCGGTCTGTCGAATTGGAATGATGAAGAGAGCTTGGCTTTAAAGGTTCGATTGGGCAAAACCTACTCTAAAATAGATATTCCGATTACTGATCCGGTATTTCCCTCTTTGCCTTTTTTATCTGAAAAGGATCGATTTGGTTTTCAGCTTCAGTTTTTCGTGAGGATGTTATTCTCGTGTCTCGTTGATGCAGACTATTTGGACACTGAAGCATCATTGAGTAATGAAAAGTCCACCTGGCGATCGGGGTACCCTTCTCTGTTAGAACTCTCTGAACGTTTTTCTATAAACTTCAATATCCTGAGAAACAAGGCTGATTCGACAACGGTTGTAAATCAGCACCGCGAGAAGGTTTTGGATGATTGTATGAAGAGTGCAGAGTTTAATCCAGGACTCTTTTCCTTGACAGTACCGACGGGAGGCGGGAAAACATTAGCATCGCTTGCCTTTGCATTAGCTCATGCGAAAAAACATGGTAAGCGAAGAATCATATATGTGATTCCATTTACAAGTATCATCGAGCAGAACGCCCAAGTGTTTAGGGAGATGCTTGGCGATGATGCCATCCTTGAGCATCACTGCAATTTCATGGTTGATGATTCAGACTGGAAATCTCTCTTGGCCTCAGAAAACTGGGATGCCCCGATCATCGTGACAACAAATGTTCAATTTTTTAATTCGTTTTATGCGAACAGAACCTCCCATTGCAGAAAGCTACACAACGTAGCAGATAGCATTGTCATTTTTGATGAGGTTCAAGCAATTCCTGTTGAAAAACTGTCGCCTTGCATGGAGGTGATTAAAGAGCTTTCATTGAACTATGGTGTGTCATCGGTACTATGTACGGCTACACAACCTGCTATCGAGTATTCTGAGCAGTTTCAAAGTGGGTTAAAGGGTGTACAAGAAATTATTCAGGATGTGCCGGGACTGTTTGGAGCATTAAAACGGACTGAAGAATCATTTATTGGTGAACTTTCAGTACAGGATGTAGCAGCAAAACTATTTAGTTATGAACAGGTATTATGCGTGGTTAATACTCGCCAGCAGGCTTTGGATATTTTTAATGCTTTGCCAGAATCAGATGAAACCATTCATTTAAGCGCCTTGATGTATCCTCTTCATCGTACAAAAAAACTAAATGAAATTCGTAGGCGATTAGAGGATGGAGAGCCATGTCGCGTAATTAGCACTCAGTTGATTGAAGCCGGAGTGGATGTGGACTTTCCTTGTGTTTTTAGAGCTGTTGCAGGAATTGACAGCATCGCTCAAGCCGCTGGTCGTTGTAACAGAAATGGTTTACATGAAAAGCCATGTAAAGTCTTTGTTTTTAATTTTGCTGACTTACCGATAAGTTCATTTATCAAACAAGCTGCTCAGTCTGCGGAAAAATTGTTTGATCGATTTAAAGGAAAACTTACATCTCCGGAATGTGTTCGTGAATATTTTGATGACTACTTTTGGAAAAACCAGCAGCGGATGGATGCGGAAGAAATTATTAAATTATGCAAGACAGCTCAATCAGGAGATATTCAATTTAAAAAGCTTGCTGATTTTCAAATGATAAACTCATCAACAATTCCAGTGATTGTAGCACTGGATCAAAATGCCATTAAATTGGTAGAAGAGTTAAAATATTCAAACTATAAACGACTGGTTTTACGGCAACTTCAACAATACACTGTTCAAATACACAGCAATCAACTTAATGAAATAAAAGGGTCATTGGAACTCATGGAATCTGGTATTTTGATCTTGTTGTCAGAAAAGTTGTATTCCATAGATACTGGATTAAAAACTTCAAATCCACGCGGTGAAGCATTTATTTACTAACAAAAGGAGCAGCAAATAATGGGCTATGGCATAAAGTTACGGATTTGGGGTGAATATGCACTTTTTACCCGACCAGAAATGAAGGTAGAGAGAGTATCCTATGACGTAATGACACCTTCTGCAGCACGTGGTATACTGGATGCCATTTATTGGAAACCATCAATTCGTTGGGTAATTGACAATATTCATGTATTAAAACCTGTTCGTTTTGAAAATATTCGCCGCAATGAAGTTGCTAAGCGGGTTTCGATAAACAATGTTGATATGCAAGATAATGCCCCCGTATATATTTATGCCGATGATTCAAAGACTCGCCAACAACGAGCATCAATGGTATTGCGTGATGTTGAATATATCATTGAAGCGCATTTTGAGTTTACTAAAACTGATGATAATAATGAAGGAAAACATTTAGATATATTCTCAAGGAGAGCAAAAGCAGGTCAGTGTTTTCATCGACCCTACTTTGGTTGTCGTGAGTTTCCTGTCAACTTTGAGTGGTGTGATGATATCCCTGTATCACAACTGTCTGGCGAACAGAATCTTGGTTTCATGCTATATGATATTAATTTCGAAAATAACATGGTTCCTCAATTTTTTCGTGCTATCATGCGAAATGGTATTATAAATTGTCAGAAGGAGGTGGTCTTATGATTTTTCAATCATTAATATCTCTTTATGATCGTCTTGCCATAACAAAAGAAGTGCCCCCATATGGATTCAGTTTTGAGGATATTGGATTTGAAATTACGATCGATAAATCTGGTAACCTAATAGGAGATCCTCAAGATTTGCGTGTTCAAGTCAAGCCTAATGTGTTTGATTTTTATTTATCAGAGGTACCTTATTCCAATGGAGTAAATGTAAGATCAATCAGTGCTGCAACTACACCAAATTTTATGGTTGATAAGGCTGATTATATTTTTGGAATGTCTGGAAATGAACAAAAGGAAGAACATCAAAAATCCTTTTTTAAATTGATTATTGATGTTTCAGGTAATTCAAATGATGAAGGAATTATTGCTGTAAAAGCTTTTTTTTCAAAATGGGAAAATGATAATTCTCTGGCTTTAAAATATTGGGATGAAATATCTGGTGCACATGGAAAATGGGTTGCTTTCAAATTGCAGGGCGATTCGATTTTTATACATGAACGCGAGGAAGTTAAGCGATTATGGACTGAATATTTATCGCAAATTCAATATAGTAAAGGCATTAGTCTAGTGGATGGTAAAATTGATGATCTTCAAAAACAATATGCTCAGTTTAAGTTTGGTACGGGTGCTGCTCTTGTTTCTTTTAATGAAAGTGCATATGAATCCTATAGTAAAGTTAAAGGTGAAAATGCTCCGATTTCAGTTGATGCTGAATTTAAAAGTTCAACAGCACTGAAATACCTCTTGCGCAACAAAGCACAAAGGATAAAGATAGGTGATACCACGACGGTATTCTGGGCAGAAAACAAATTACCAATTGAAATGTTTATGGGGCAGATACTGGATTCATCTGTTCAGGATGAAGCAGCACTCGTGCCAGTGCAAAAATTTTTAGACGTTGTACGTGAAGGGAAATTACCAACTGACATCTCACAAGACAAAGATATCAAATTTTATATTCTTGGTCTTTCACTCAACAAAGCCAGACTTGCTTTACGATTCTGGTATGTGTGTACTGTAGAAGAATTGATAAAACGACTACAAGACCACTTTGAGTGTTTAAAAATGGTACATGGTGATACTAATACATCTTTTCCCGGTGTTTGGCTATTGCTTAAAGAAACAGTACGAGACGCAAAAAATATTTCCCCTGTTTTGGCTGGTTCGTTAATGCGTTCTATTCTAACTGGGATCAACTACCCTCAAAGTCTCTATTCTACTGTTTTAGGACGCATACGGGCTGATCAGGCCAAAAAAGATGATAAAACAGGGAAGCCTATTATTCATGTTAATTATTTAAGAGCCGCAATTTTGAAGGCTGTGTTACAGAGAAATCATAAAATGGAGTTTCATATTATGTCATTGGATACAGAAAGAAGGGAGGAAGGATATCTCCTTGGACGGCTTTTTGCCATTTTGGAAAAGGCTCAATTGGATGCACTCGGAGCTGTAAACTCGACTATAAAAGACCGATTTTACAGTGCGGCATCAGCTACTCCTGCCAGCGTATTCCCCCGTTTACTTCGTTTATCACAGCATCATATTGAAAAAGCGACATATGGGTATATCTCAGATCGTCGAATAGGTGAAATAATGGAACATATAACTGTATTTCCAGATCATATGAACTTAAATCAACAAGGTCTCTTTGCTATTGCTTATTATCAGCAAAAAAATTCTTTTTATAAAAGTAGTGAAAATAAAATAACGGAGAATAACAATGACTAAGCCTATTGAAAATCGTTATGAGTTTGTTTTGCTTTTTGATGTAATAAATGGTAATCCAAATGGCGATCCTGATGGTGGTAATCTTCCTCGTATTGATCCTGAAACAGGACATGGAATTACAACAGATGTCTGCTTAAAAAGAAAGGTTAGAAATTATGTGGAATTGCTCAAGCAAAATCAAACACCATTTAATATTTATGTGAAAGAAAAAGGAATTCTAACCGAACGACGAAAACCTGCTTATGATGCTCTTACTGATGAGAAAGACAAGTCGATCAAAATCAGTAAAGCAAGAGCGTGGATGTGTAAAAATTTCTTTGATGTTCGCACTTTTGGTGCGGTTATGTCAGTTAAAGAAAATAATTGCGGGCAAGTCAGGGGCCCTGTACAGTTTGCTTTTTCGAAGAGTATTGATCCGGTAGTACCACTTGAAGCCAGCATTACTCGTATGGCAGTCGAAACAAAAAAAGAATCAGATAGTCAGGATGGAGATAATCGTACTATGGGGCGCAAAACTTACATCCCCTATGGGCTTTACAGGGTTCATGGATTTATTTCAGCACCTTTAGCAAAACAGACTGGCTTTTCGGAAGAGGATCTTGAATTACTGTGGTCTGCATTGATTAATATGTTTGATCATGACCGGTCCGCATCTCGTGGTGAGATGGCATCCCGTCAATTGATAGTTTTTCAGCACGATTCTGAGCTAGGAAATACTCCCGCTCATAAGTTGTTTGAAAGAATTAAAATTGAAAGAAAACCTGATTCTGATGGACCCGCAAGATCTTTTGAAGATTATCAGATTACTATCGATGAAACTGATCTTGGAAAGGTGCAACTATTGAGAAAGATTGCATAAAAGTGTACACCGAATCAGACTTCGTAGCCTTGTCCGCATTGCAGCATTTTGTCTATTGCCCTCGGCAGTGTGCGTTGATCCATCTTGAGCAAATATGGACAGAGAACGGCTACACTGCTGAAGGTCGAGAGTTGCATGAGCGAGTCGATGACGGAAAAACTTCCTATCGTAGCGGTGTCCGAGTAACAAGAAGCGAATTGTTGCGGAGCGCTATACTTGGGGTTTCCGGTGTGGCTGACGTTGTGGAATGGCACAAGCTGAATAATCATGAAGAGCCTTTTCCGGTTGAATATAAACGAGGAAAACCGAAAAAACATGATGCTGACAAAATTCAGCTCTGTGCTCAGGCAATATGCCTCGAAGAGATGCTTTCTCTTCATCTTACTTCGGGGGCATTGTTTTATGGTCAGACAAAACGCAGGCTTGATGTCGCTTTCGATGAGGTTCTGCGTGAAAAAACTATTCTTGCCGCTGAAGGGGTGCATGATCTTTTCCGGAATGGAATTACCCCGCCACCTGATCCTGGACCAAAATGCAAGCTCTGCTCGCTGAAGGAGGAGTGCCTGCCGGAGGTGATTGTGCAAGGCCGAACGGCAACGACCTACCTTAAGAAATTGCTTCAAACTCTCTCGGAGGATGAGATTTGAAAAAATACCTCAACACCCTTTTTGTAACGACCCAAGGAGCCTACCTTTCAAAGGAAGGAGAGTGTGCCGTTATTAAAATAGATAAGGAAGAAAAAGTACGCATCCCGCTCCATATGCTTGATGGCATTATATGTTTTGGATCCGTAACATGCAGCCCTTATTTATTTGGCCATTGTGCGGAAACCGGTGTAACGGTAACATTTTTAAGCCAATACGGGAAATTTCTTTCTCAGATGCAAGGAGCAACACGAGGTAACATTTTATTGCGGAGAGCTCAGTACCGTCTGGCAGATAATTACCTGCAAACGGCCATCCTTGCCCGCGCATTTGTTGTCGGAAAAATCGGTAATGCACGGATCACTCTGGCCAGGGCGTTGAGAGATCATCCTGAAAAAGTCAACGCCGTCAAGCTGAAACATGCCCAACACCTTCTTGCTGGATGCATAAAGCGCCTGCAGGTTGAATCCGATCAGGAACGTATCAGAGGGATTGAAGGAGAAGCTGCAAAAGTTTACTTTGATGTATTCGATGAATGTATTACTTCCCCTGATCCATTATTCCGGTTTACAGGACGCAACCGACGTCCGCCTCTGGATAGAATAAATTGTCTGCTTTCATTTCTCTATACACTACTCACTCACGATATTCGATCTGCTCTGGAGTCATGTGGTCTTGATCCTGCTGCCGGTTTCTTACATAAAGACAGACCGGGAAGACCAAGCCTTGCGCTTGATATGATCGAAGAATTCCGTTCGTTTATAGCGGATCGATTGGCTTTATCGCTGATCAATCGAGGTCAGATTCATTCCAACGATTTTACCGTTTCTGAAACAGGAGCCGTAATTCTGAAAGATGATGCCCGCAAAACGCTTTTAACCGCCTATCAAGAACGTAAACAGGAAGAAATTGAGCATCCTTTTGTCAAAGAAAAAATGGCCATCGGTTTGCTGTGGCACATGCAAGCCATGCTGCTTGCCCGATTCATCCGTGGTGATATTGAAACCTATCCGCCATTTGTCTGGAGGTAACTAATGCTTGTTCTGGTAACCTACGATGTCAATACCGAAACACCGGCAGGAAAAAGAAGATTACGCCGGATTGCAAAAACATGCCAGAACTATGGCCAGCGTGTTCAGTTTTCCGTGTTTGAATGCAATGTTGATCCTGCGCAATGGACGAAATTACGAGGAAAGCTTGTGCATGAAATGGATCATAAACACGACAGCTTGCGCTTTTATTTTCTCGGAGCAAACTGGCAAAATAAAATTGAACATGAAGGAGCAAAAGAACCCCGTGATCTCGAAGGTCTGCTGATTTTATAGCGCGAACGTCAAGCTATACCAATTTTCCCGCTACGTTCGCGATAGCCTCTATGTTATTAATATGTTTGTGGGTATAGATTTTATTATCAAGTTTTCGTACAATGTTTTTTGACATAGACAGTGGTTCGCGTTTAGGCGCTTTTGAAACCACGAAATACTTGATTACAGAGATATACAGTCGCGCCCCCCGCGGGCGCGTGGATTGAAACGATTAAAGTAATGAAATAATGTCTTGTAATAGTGTCGCGCCCCCCGCGGGCGCGTGGATTGAAACCAAGTTCTGCGCGGACTTCTGAAGACTGACGTGCAAGTCGCGCCCCCCGCGGGCGCGTGGATTGAAACACAATTAATCTCTAATTGCTTTCATTTCAGCCCTGTCGCGCCCCCCGCGGGCGCGTGGATTGAAACGCATGTTCGAACATGTTATCTCAAAAAATCAAAGTCGCGCCCCCCGCGGGCGCGTGGATTGAAACGGTTTCCCCTGTATGTAACAAGCAAGTAATTTTGTCGCGCCCCCCGCGGGCGCGTGGATTGAAACCAGGGCTATCAAATCCTCAAGGATGTCAAGTTCTCTCAGGTCGCGCCCCCCGCGGGCGCGTGGATTGAAACAACCACTGCTTGATAAGTTCACGTCATATGCTCACGTCGCGCCCCCCGCGGGCGCGTGGATTGAAACAAATTCATTTTGGTGGCCCTTGAAATATATGCGTGGTCGCGCCCCCCGCGGGCGCGTGGATTGAAACTTTCAATTTTGCGGCTATTTCTGCAGGCGTTATACGGCGTCGCGCCCCCCGCGGGCGCGTGGATTGAAACACCGATATCACGCGCCGAGTGGTAGAGAGGGGCGGTCGCGCCCCCCGCGGGCGCGTGGATTGAAACAAAAAAGGGCCTACAAGGCACTACAAAGCACTACGTCGCGCCCCCCGCGGGCGCGTGGATTGAAACCTTTCTGATGAGCAATAAGCCGACAATCAAGCAGGTCGCGCCCCCCGCGGGCGCGTGGATTGAAACAAACTCTTCAAGAGTCCTGCATAGGGAATACTGGTCGCGCCCCCCGCGGGCGCGTGGATTGAAACGCGATAGCAACAAGCGAGAAGTACAAGGACAAAGTCGCGCCCCCCGCGGGCGCGTGGATTGAAACATGAGAAGGATGGAAGTTGTTATCATCCCTGCCGAAGTCGCGCCCCCCGCGGGCGCGTGGATTGAAACAACAGTAAACGGCTTTGAGTGATGGACAACAAGAACGTCGCGCCCCCCGCGGGCGCGTGGATTGAAACAGAGATCTGTGTGAGGATATCTGGACAAAGAGAGTCGCGCCCCCCGCGGGCGCGTGGATTGAAACTTTTCCGCTCGTACAAGAACTCTAAGCTCTTGTGCGTCGCGCCCCCCGCGGGCGCGTGGATTGAAACCTGCACGACCGGGTTCTGCTGGTAGAGCGCTTCCGTCGCGCCCCCCGCGGGCGCGTGGATTGAAACGTAAGCTCTCGGCTTGATCTGTATATTGTACCCGAGTCGCGCCCCCCGCGGGCGCGTGGATTGAAACTCGACTGGATCGGTGAGTTTCCCATCGATCGAGTGTCGCGCCCCCCGCGGGCGCGTGGATTGAAACCCTTGAGCATAAAGTGCGTTCTGACTTGCGATATCCGTCGCGCCCCCCGCGGGCGCGTGGATTGAAACCCATCGATCGAGTAAAAGTAGCTAAATTTTCGGATGTCGCGCCCCCCGCGGGCGCGTGGATTGAAACTCGTCTGCACCATCATCAGGAGCGGATTTAAGCTGGGTCGCGCCCCCCGCGGGCGCGTGGATTGAAACTTAACCCATATAATGCATTGCTTCAGGCTGAGTCGTCGCGCCCCCCGCGGGCGCGTGGATTGAAACACAAGCTACTCCGACCGCCTCGGGACCAGAGCAAAGTCGCGCCCCCCGCGGGCGCGTGGATTGAAACGCGGCTCTTACCGCTCCCGACTGCGACGTGTATGTCGCGCCCCCCGCGGGCGCGTGGATTGAAACACCGTTTGCCGCTCCAGACGTAAAGATTATGGTCGCGCCCCCCGCGGGCGCGTGGATTGAAACATAGGGTCCCGCCACCGCTCCACAAAAATATACTGTCGCGCCCCCCGCGGGCGCGTGGATTGAAACCATCCAGAAGAAAGGTTCGCGTTACCTCCAGCTTCGTCGCGCCCCCCGCGGGCGCGTGGATTGAAACTTCTCTATTTCTTATTTTCTTCCTGTGACAAAAGAAGTCGCGCCCCCCGCGGGCGCGTGGATTGAAACCCTGCAAGAAGTACATGCGAACGGCTGCCTGTTCCGTCGCGCCCCCCGCGGGCGCGTGGATTGAAACACCATCACCTGCGAATCTCCAAGACGGAACCGCTTCCGTCGCGCCCCCCGCGGGCGCGTGGATTGAAACATCGCACTGATCTGCCGTCTGTGTCCAATCGCAGTCGCGCCCCCCGCGGGCGCGTGGATTGAAACAGTCTGCACCCCGACAACTTTCACGATAGGGATTAGTGTCGCGCCCCCCGCGGGCGCGTGGATTGAAACGCCTGTTATTGGCCCGCCTGTGGTTGTGTTGCGAAAGTAGTCGCGCCCCCCGCGGGCGCGTGGATTGAAACTTATTGGTGATGCGAACCCTTTAACGCAATACGTCGCGCCCCCCGCGGGCGCGTGGATTGAAACACCGATATCACGCGCCGAGTGGTAGAGAGGGGCGGAAGTCGCGCCCCCCGCGGGCGCGTGGATTGAAACTCATACTTCCCCCACCGCATAGCCCGCTCGTTGATGTCGCGCCCCCCGCGGGCGCGTGGATTGAAACTCGGACATAGAAAGCGTAGACACTGAGAGGCGCTTTGGTCGCGCCCCCCGCGGGCGCGTGGATTGAAACATCATGGGCGACTTCATCGAGGCACTTTTTGTAGTCGCGCCCCCCGCGGGCGCGTGGATTGAAACTGGGAGTACCGCAAAGCCATGAACCCAGGGATGTCGCGCCCCCCGCGGGCGCGTGGATTGAAACGCTTTAGTTGGTGTGCAGCCACCATTGTTGTGCGTCGCGCCCCCCGCGGGCGCGTGGATTGAAACTTTCGCTGGATCACTACGGACACTTTACACACAGTCGCGCCCCCCGCGGGCGCGTGGATTGAAACATGTACCTGTTGTCGTGATCCTCCAGAAACCCTGTCGCGCCCCCCGCGGGCGCGTGGATTGAAACAATCCTTCGCTGTCTGCGTGCCAGACGTAGACTCCGTCGCGCCCCCCGCGGGCGCGTGGATTGAAACCAAGTAATCGTAATCCGAGTGCATGGATGGTTTCGTCGCGCCCCCCGCGGGCGCGTGGATTGAAACATAATACCCTGCACTCTCCAACCTTCAATCCCGAAGTCGCGCCCCCCGCGGGCGCGTGGATTGAAACCCCACGTACCCCTTATTCTCAAGCATCATCGAGTCGCGCCCCCCGCGGGCGCGTGGATTGAAACCTCCAGTATTAATTCATAGGTTCCCGCCACCGCTCGTCGCGCCCCCCGCGGGCGCGTGGATTGAAACTCAATACGACAACAGGCGATGATGTCGCTCTAAGTCGCGCCCCCCGCGGGCGCGTGGATTGAAACCTTGTGTGCGCCCTAACAGTTACTTGTGTCGGTGGTCGCGCCCCCCGCGGGCGCGTGGATTGAAACGGAGAAATCGTCAGGCGTGACGGAATGGAAGTCGTGTCGCGCCCCCCGCGGGCGCGTGGATTGAAACTCCAACAAGCAAAACACTCGAACCCGGAACAACGGTCGCGCCCCCCGCGGGCGCGTGGATTGAAACAATCAGATCGTCAAGACGGCGTCAGATATTCCTGGGTCGCGCCCCCCGCGGGCGCGTGGATTGAAACTCGCGATACCGACAGAAGGCGATAACGATACCGAAAGTCGCGCCCCCCGCGGGCGCGTGGATTGAAACAACATATGAGTATTGATAAAAACAAAATTCGAAATGTCGCGCCCCCCGCGGGCGCGTGGATTGAAACAGCGAAATACCTCTCCATCGCAAGAAAACTCTCGGTCGCGCCCCCCGCGGGCGCGTGGATTGAAACATTTTATACTCCATCTTTTTAGGTTGAACTTTTCGGTCGCGCCCCCCGCGGGCGCGTGGATTGAAACCCTGACAGCTCATTAAAGATCTCCGTATTGCTCATAAGTCGCGCCCCCCGCGGGCGCGTGGATTGAAACACTGCCTCGGTGTCAACAATGTGAGCTTTGAAGGTCGCGCCCCCCGCGGGCGCGTGGATTGAAACGAGTGAATAAATAGTCCGTTTTAATGATTGATTTGTCGCGCCCCCCGCGGGCGCGTGGATTGAAACCATTTTTCAGCCCTTTGACTGCTATGTCCGACAGTCGCGCCCCCCGCGGGCGCGTGGATTGAAACATACCCCATGATACTCTTGGCATCAGCTACCCGTCGCGCCCCCCGCGGGCGCGTGGATTGAAGCGATATACATTGCAGATTGAAATACCAGCGTGAGAAGAAGCATCTTCGAGGATGTATTCGTGATCGTAGCTCGAACATGAATATGATCATCACGTATTGCAGGATAGATCGAAACCGTGAAGCGATCTGTTCTGAACAAACTACTGGCAGGATTCAAAAATGGCTGTGCAATTGGTTCTGCCACTGAACCCGGAGCAATGAGAGCAACAAAGCTTGAAGCCTCTCTTTTCTGGAACCTCTCTACAGTATCCCAACGTGGTGCTATGGCATGGATTATGATTGCAGCCAAACTCAGGAAAGCAAGAACAGGTCTTGCATAAACGTTTTTTTATGATTGAAGTAAGATGTTTATTTGCCTGCTATTCAAGGTAGAAAAATAAAATAAATAATGTTCCGGAAGATTTATTGAAAGAAAAGCTAAAGAGCTGCGTAGTAGTTAATAGGAAGCAGGATAATCCCGGTTCCACAGAATTTTAAAACCCAAAAAACTAACAGACACATGAAAAAGAATTTTATTGCTGGCGTTATTCTGTCACTTGCTATCTCCGGGATCTTCGGTGGCGTTTCTTTCGCAGCTGACAAAGCAGCAGCAAAAGCTCCTGCTGCAGTAACAGCACCTGCAGCCGATGCAAAAGCTGAAGCAAAGCCAGAAGCAAAGGCAGAGAAGAAAGTTGCAAAGAAAGCCAAGAAAGCTAAAAAGGCAAAGAAAGTTTCAAAGAAAGCAGCAAAGAAAGTTGAAGCAGCAGCACCAGAAGCAAAGTAAGCTTTCCGCTACTGACAAGACCGATAATACATTGATGGCTCCTGATGCATAAGGTAATGAGTAGATGAGAGAAAAGTCGTTGGTATTATAACAGAAAAAGCCCCTTCGCAAGTTGGGGCTTTTTCTGTTATAATTTGTTTAAAAACTAAATGCTGGTTGTCTCTAAATGCTGGTTGTCTGAAAATAAGTTCCGAATACCTCCCTTATGTTCATTTCATCCGGCAGTACATAGACGATGCCTCCCTGAGCTTTAAAAATCGGACTGATGATTGTGTTGTAAAAATTTTTGGGAACATTGATGCATCCAAAAGAAATACGGTGTTGTTTAGGGTCTTGAGATCGAAGACGCTCAAGCCGATGCTCCTTTGGATTACTGGTAACTACAGGGTGAATAGCAATACCCATATCATAGTTGACCCACAAAACCTCTTGTCCATGGGTATTTTTACCTAAACGTGCCTGGAATCTACCTGCCGGTGTAGTACGTTCCTCAACGCGAATCTGTGAAAGCTTAATTTGCCCGGTGCCGGGATAGTATTTGTCGCCAATTGCTATTCCCAGAAGCGCCGGTGCCCCACCAAGATTTCGCCCATCCTTCTCATAAACAAATATTTTAGCTTGCTTTTTATCAAGAATGACAAATGGCATATCCTGATTATCTTTTGAACTGGCTATCCCCTCCTGAAGTTGCTGAACCTCCGGTGATGCCTGCTTGGAAGTATAAAAAGATTCAGAAGCAGCAACCTTGGCAGCAGCATGATTAACGTTCAGAGTAAAAAGACCAGCAATGAGAATCGTTCTCAAAAACGACGCTGTACTAAACCGATCAATAAATCGCATAATTTTTTTAAAAATATGATTTCTAAGGTTCTATAACCGAGGGCTCAACTACCTTTGAAAGTAAAATGCTTTTTTCCAGCTCACTGTTCCCTGCTCTGTTAAAATGTATGAAAAAAAGTTAACTATTGGTACTTTCGCTGAATTTACTGGTCTGTAACAATTGATTGACTGGTGAGTTTTCCGGGAGAACATAGACTATACCTCCCGTACCTTTAAACAAAGGGCTAATATGAGTTATGTAATATCTCCTTGGAACATTAATGCATCCAAAAGAAATTCGATGGTCTTGAGGTTTCGGTGATTCGAGGCGCTCAAGCCGATGCTCCTTTGGATTGCTGGTAACAACAGGATGAATAGCAATGGCCATATCGAAATCTACCCATAAGACCTCTTCTCCATGCGAATCATAACCTAAACGGCCATGGAATCTACCTGCCGGTGTAGTACGTTCTTCAATACGAATCTCAGAAAGCTTTTTTTGTCCAGTGCCAGGAATGTACTTATCGCCAATAGCTATACCGAGAAGCGCCGGTGCCTCAGCAAGAAGCTGCCCATCTTTTTGAAAAGAATATATTTTAGCCTGTTTCTTGTCAAGGATTACAAATGGCATGTTTTTATTGTCACCAGTAGTAACTATCTCGTCAACAATTTGTCGAACCTCTTCTGATGCAGTACCTGAAGCTGAAAATAACTGGCAGACAGACTCCTCAGCAGCGGCATGCTGGAAGCAAAATAAAAAAATATTGAGTACTACGATTGCCTTCAAAGTCCATGCAGAGCCCGAACGATTAATAATTCGCATCTGTTATGAGAGTCAATTGGTTACATTCTGTTTGAAAGCTCTTTAAACCCCTTGAACTTCTGCTTGTTTATTGAGCCAGTTCACAAAACCGATTGACCGCTACGACCTAAAATAGCAGCTAAAATGTATCGTTTTTTACGGTAAACAAGGGAGTGAAAAAAAATTTGCTTTAATTTAGAGATAATTCATAATTATTAAAAGGAATGGCTTATTTTTTAGCAAACCTTAACCTTTATTGATGGAAACCTATAAACTTGTTTTACCCGAGCACCTTAATCACTACGGTTTTCTCTTCGGCGGCAACCTGTTAAAGTGGATCGATGAGGTCAGTTACATTACCGTATCACTTGATTATCCCGGATGCAATTTTGTCACAGTGGGCATGGACAAGGTAGAGTTTAAAAAAAGCATACGCGGGGGATCGATTCTCTGTTTTGTTACTGAAAAAAAAAGAATTGGTCATACCTCTATTGAGTATACCGTCCATGTTTATAAAAAAAGCATTGAAACTGGCGAACGGATTCTGGTTTTCAGCACACATATCACCTTTGTCTGTCTTGATGAGAATGGTGTTAAAAAAGAGCTCTGCTGCGGATATAAGCAATCAGGTCCAGATAAGAACTGCCACTGATTTGTTCTGCTTGTCTTCTTTTAACGGGAACTATTGAATACAGAACCGCTCAGGGTGACAACAAGAGCAATACCAATACAGGCCATAACAGCGTTGCCCAGCCACATGGAGATCATGGGGTCGAGGAGGCCCCGTTCAGCAATTTTCTCCCCGGAAATCATGAGCATCCAATAGAGCACAAAAAAGAGCAGCGACATGGCTGCTCCCACTCCAAAGCCACCACGCCTCGCAAGAACACCCAGAGGAGCACCGACAAGAACAAAAATAAAACAGGCAAGAGAGAGCGAGTATTTTTTATGGTACGCGGCCATGTATTTGTTGTACATCTCCCTGTTGGAGCCGATGCTTTTGAGTTCGCCGTCAAGCTGAGAAATTTGGCGGTCAACATACCTGGCTGCTGATGCTGCCACACGCTCTCTCTTTGGTGAGTCGAACTGTGTAAACATTGTTGAAGTGCCACCTGAGCGACTTTGCGCAATGCTGTGTTCAATGTTTTCAAGCGGCATGCGGATACGCTTTTCCGATACCGAGATTCTTTGTCTGAATTCATCAACAATGGCAAGAATTTCATGAGCAGAAAGCTCGCTATCGCCGGATCGCATACGGCTTCCGGAACTTCGTGAAAAACCAAACCCGGTTGACTCAAAAATAAACCGATGCTTCTTGAAACTCAGGTTGCGATAGCTCTTGTGATCCGGCTGGCTTATCTCATGAATCTCACCGTTGAACAGTGTCATGACCAGATACTGATAATCAGCGGTAAAGTCAATACTCCCCTTTTCAGCTGTCACCATGGCACTGTAATCCGGTCTGGTAGTATCATAGATAACGATACCCCTGATCTCTTTTGAACGATCATCGGAGTGACGTACAAAAATGGAATATCCGTCCACAAGGGTTGAAAAAGCATTTTCAGTCAAACCAAATGCCGGTTTTGCCCGCGCAATATCAACCATCAGCGATTTAGCATAAAAATTGGCTTCAGGCAGAACAACGTTGTTGAAACGCTCGACCAGTGCTGAAAGAAGAAGACCTGCACAGAGCACTGGAATCATGATGCGGTAAAGAGAGATTCCCGATGCCCTTAAAACTGTCATTTCCGACGTTGTGGTTAAAGCACCGAATGCCATGACCACCGCAATGAGAACCGCCATTGGCGCTGCAAGTCCAACCATCCAGGCAGACTGCAGGACAATGAGTTCAACTATTGCAGAAAATTCAATACCCTTGCCAATGAAACGATCAGCAAAGGTTGCAAAAAACTGCAGGATGAGCACAAAAACAATAGTGATAAAGGCAAACAGGAAAGGCCCGACATGCGACTTCAGGATATACCGGTCGATAATTTTCATAACTGATCTCTCGCTTTCACTCCCCAACATTTCAAGAATACCTTAAAATATACAACCTGGGGCAGCATAAAAACAGAAAACCCGCAACTCCATTTCAGGTGTTGCGGGTTTTCAATGGTGCGCCCGGGAGGAGTCGAACCTCCAACCCATTGATTAAGAGTCAATTGCTCTACCATTGAGCCACAGGCGCATATAATCTTATTTTGCAGGCAGTGCTGGAGCTAATGGCGCTGCTGGCAATGTTTTACCTGGAGCGACAGGCGCTGCAGGGATATTTTTCTGAAGAACACTCTCGGCTGAGTTTGGCGCTGCCTTTCTGCCAGGGAGAGTAAACTCGGCAATAAAACAAAGCACCATCACTACTGCCGCAAGAATACCGGTTGTTTTGCTTAAAAAGTCACCAGTACGCCTGACACCAAGAGTCTGAACAGTACCAAGGCTCGACATACCGCCAGTCAATCCACTGCCGCTCTTTGGGCTTTGTAGTAAAATAACCCCTATGAGCAGAATCGATGCAAGTAAACCGACAATGACAATAAAAACATGCATTTCCAGCCGCTTTATTAAATTTGCAAATATCGTATCTTCAAATGAAGAAGGCCTTAATTTAGCAACTTTTAAAAAATATCCAAATCGTGTTTTCAGATAGCGGAAAAATAGTTGTCGTTGCGGGTCTGATAACTGTTGTTTTGGGTTTGTTTCTTATGAATTTCGAAAGCTCAGCACCATCGCGCTGGCTCAACTGGATGGGAAACCTCCCTCTTGATATCAGAATAGAAAAAAGTAATTTCCGATTTTATTTTCCAATTGGCACATCAATAATTCTCTCGGTACTGCTCAACCTCATACTTTACCTTGTCAACAAATTTATCAACTAAAGAAATCCATGCCAGAACAAGAAAACACCCCGTTTCGTACCGCAACAGTAACGAGAACCACAAAAGAGACAGAGATCCGGGTGACACTCTCTCTCGATGGAAGAGGAATCAGCTCGGTCAACACCGGGGTGGTGTTTTTCGATCATATGCTGACCAATTTCAGCCGACATTCCGGATTAGACCTTTCGATAGAGTGCAAGGGCGACCTTGATGTCGATGATCACCATACCATTGAAGACATTGCGATCGTTCTCGGCAAAGCCATTACCGATGCACTTGGCGACAAACAGGGAATCCAGCGCTACGGATGGTCTATCATCCCTATGGATGAAGCTTTGGCTCGTTGTGCTCTTGACCTGGGGGGAAGAAGTTATTGTGTCTTCAACGCAGAGTTCAATCGGCCGGTCATTCAGGGTTTTTCAACTGAGATGGTGAAACATTTTTTTGTTTCTCTCGCCGAAAGTATGAAGGCCAATATCCACCTCTCCATACTTGAAGGAGAAAATACACATCACAAGATAGAGGCTTTGTTCAAGTCTTTTGCCTATGCCTTGAAAGCTGCAGTTGCGGTAACTGGTTCGGGAATTCCATCAACGAAGGGAAAGCTTTGAGCTTTCCCTTTAGGGGCCGGTGAATCTTACTTTGCGTAGGCTATCGACCGTTTTTCGCGAATAATCGACACCTTGATCTGCCCCGGGTATTGCGCTTCCGATTCAATTTTATGGGCGATGTCGTGGGCAAGAACATCGGCCTGTGAATCACTGACATTATCTCCTTCAACAATAACCCTGATCTCCCTTCCAGCCTGCAAGGCATAGGTTTTCAGTACACCTGGAAATCCCTTGGCAATCTCTTCGAGACTTTCCAGGCGCTTCACATTACCATCGGACGTTACCGCACCACGGGCACCGGGCCTGGAAAGCGAGATTACGTTGGCTGCATCAATCAGCTCTGCGATAGGAGATTCTTTATCAACATCCCCGTGATGAGCTCCTATGGAGTTGAGTACCACAGAAGATTCATTGAACTTTTTCATAAATGCCATTCCGGTCATTGAATGATGTTCATCACTTTCCGGCAGGACAAGCCCGATGTCGTGCAAAATACCGGCACGTTTAGCCATTCGGGTATCAAGCTTGAGTTCAGCCGCCATAAGCCCCGAAAGCATGGCAACTTCACGGCTGTGCTGCAGCAGATTCTGGCCATAGACCGTGTGAAATTTCATTTTACCGATAAGGGCGACAACCTCGGCAGGCATATCGGGAATCTGAAGTGAGGAAAGAGCTTCCTCTCCAGCCGTGATAATGACATCATCAATCTCCTTTTTAGCATCTTCATAGGCCTTCTCAATAGCTACAGGATGAATGATTCCATCAACAAGCAGTTTCTGGAGGGTAAGCTTGGCAAGCTCACGGCGAAGAGGATCAAAGCAGGAAAGAATAACAACCTCTGGAGTATCATCAACAATGATATCGACGCCGGTTGCGTTCTCAAAGGCTTTAATATTGCGTCCCTCGCGTCCGATAATACGACCTTTGAGTTCATCACTCTGTATGTGAACCACAGAGAGTGCGTTTTCAGTAGCCTGCTCAAAAGAGATGCGCTGTATGGCTGTAAGAAGCGTTTTTTCTGCCAGGCGGTTTGCCTGCTGCTCAGCCTCTTCATGGATCTGATGAATGGTTTCAGTTGCCTCCTCCCTTGCTTTGGCAACCATATTGTCAATCAGCATCTGCCGGGCCTCCTCGGCTTGAAGGTTGCTGATACTCTCCAGACGCTGATTCTGCTCTACAATAATCCGGTCAAGTTCTTCAGCACGATGCTTGACCAGCTCAGTTGTCTGCTCTATCTCTTTACGCTGATCCTGAAGTTTCCGCTCAATATCCCTGACGTCCTGGCTCTGCTTTTTCAACTGAGCCTCCTTTTGCTGCGTCTGCTTCTGAAGCTGGGTGTACTTGTTGTTTTTAATCACAACTTCCTGATCAAACTCCCTACGCTTCTTTTTCCACTCCTGGTTTACCTCGCTGACTTTAAGCTCCTTGTACTCATTGGCCTCTTTCTGAGCCTCCTGCACAATCTGCACTGCACGTTCTTCAGCTTCGAGCACCTTGGTTGTTCCTATCCGTTCAAGAAAAAAACGTCCGACAAAAAAACCAACACCAAAAAAAACTACTGAAGCAAAAACAATTAAAAACAGGTTTATAACTATACCCATTAAACTACCTCCATTTTCATGCTCTCATTACCTTCAACAAGAAGCACCGTTTTAAACAAAAAAAATCCGCACCAATAAAAGAGGCGTGTAAGATTCAAGAACCCGTTATACACGGTGGGCGCCTCCTTCAGATTTTTTGCTTCCAATGGAACAGTGTCTCCACTGCTCTTGAAATAGTGAACGATAAATCGTCCGCAATTCAACAAGGCCTGCAATCAAAAAGAAGAGTCTGGCTCCCTATTCTTTGGTGTTAGTTCTTTTACTTACAAGACACCCCAATCAGCTGGTGCGGATATTTCTTCTCTACTAATGTAACGGTTTATTACAGATTTTGCCCTATTAAAACATTGAGCCGGGCAAGGTTCTGCTTCAACAGCGCCATCTCTTCTTCAAGTTCGATCTTTTTTTCTGCAAACGAAATTGCCGCAAGAACTGCCAGTTTGGCGGACACGAAAGTTGGAGCTTTTTCAGCAAATAGCCTCATCACACCATCAACATCCCGAGCTGCCTTTTCGGTCAGTTCCCGTCTTTCGACTCTTAAAGGATAACTGTCGCCATAAACATTTACATCAATTTTTTCCATCTCATCTCTTACAATGTCTGATTGTTTCTGAGTTCCATCTCTATTTTCTGCAAAATCATGACCAACTTATGCTTGAGCTGCATTTGTTCTGCATAGGTAAACTGACCTCCGGAAGTAGCGCCTGCATCCAAAAGAGAGGTACCGACACTTCCTGGCAGCTTGCACGACCTCAAGATATTTTGCAGACTTGCCAGTTCAGATCGCAATAAATCATTCTCTTTCCGGCATTCGATCAACCGGGCAATAAGGAGTTCAATATTTCCCTCAAGTGTGTTGACATCCACCGTGATGTTTTGCCCATCAAAATCTTGCATAGAACAAAGAGTATCAGACTTGTCGAATTACCGCACCAAGCTTACTCTCGGCATTACTGCCGACCTTCAAAAGAATATCGCTGATTCGTTCATCGTGCAACGTTCCCGTAAAATCAGCAATTTCCAGAGAGAGTGCAACACTTCGCTCACCACCATCTTTACTGGAGCGCTCAAAAAGATCAAAAACAGAGACATCCCTGATCAAAGAGTCACTTGAACGTACCAGTTCCACAAGTGACTGAACGGTAACACAGGATGGTAAAATAAGCGATAAATCTCTCTGAACAACGGGAAATCTGGACGGTGGCACATAGGTAACGGTTGGATTAAAACAGCATTCCAGCATAGCGGCATCAATTTCCGCGATATATACATCCTGCTGAATATCAAACGCCTTCAAAAGGTCACCTTCAACCTGCTGAACCACCCCCACCCTGTTTGAGCGAGCCTTTCCCTTCTCTGTCAGCAGAACATCAATACTGACAGATTTTTCATTATAAATATTCACCACTGATTTATCAAGCAAATTCAGCTTCTCAAGAAGCATCTCGACAGCACCCATAACATCGTAAAAATCAACCTTATCCGGCGGCAGGTTCCATATTCTGGGATAACGGCTGCCAGTCACTGCAATAACCAGATACTCCTGCTCCCCATAAGCATCAAGCTGCGTTTTCCCAACCTCTGCGCCCTCCGATAGAGCCCTGAATCCCCTTGCAACCTCAAAAAACTTTAAATCTTTGTTGCCATGCCTGATATTATGACTGATAACCTTGAGAAATCCAGGTATCAACCCCGGTCTGAGGACCTCAAGTCCTTCACTGATGGGATTAAGCACACCAACAAGTCCGTCACTGAACAACAGAGCCTCATCTCTTTTTATCAGCGGATTGGTAAGAATTTCCCGGAAGTTCAAACCAACCATAATGGAACGGAGAAAGTCAGGAAAAAACTCGGGATATTTGCGGGATTGGGGATAGGTTGTCGTTAACTGTGCTGCAGGCTGAATATGATCATATCCATAAAGACGTGCTATCTCTTCAACAAGATCAATTTCTTCCGAAACATCAACCCTGTAAGAAGGAACAAGAAAGGTCAAGGACTCTTCATCTGTTGCATGGAGAGAAAAACCTATCCGTTTGAGCATCACTGACATGTCGGTGGCAGCTATAGAACTGCCAAGCAAAGCATTGACCTTTGCAGGCCTCAACTTGACCTGACACAACTCGCCAGCCGTTGTACCACACTCACGACTCTCGGCTACTGAACCACCGGCAAGCTCAAGAATAAGAGCTACAGCGCACTCAGCCGCCGTTTTAACATTCTGAGGATCAACTCCTCTTTCGAAACGGTATGAGGAATCAGAGGAGATAGCAGCTTTTTTGGCAGATTTACGGATCATTGATGGATCGAAATAGGCTGCTTCAAGCAAAATATCTGTCGTGGAATCACTTACAGCAGAATCAAGACCGCCCATGACACCTGCAAGAGCCACAGGCTTTTCACTATCACAGATGACCGGCATGCCAGGCTCAACATGGCAAATCTGCTGATTGATCGCCGTAAACTCTGCCCGCATGTCGCTCCGCACCACAACACGCCCACCGACAAGCTTGCCGAGATCAAACGCATGGAGTGGCTGACCAAGCGCATGAAGAATATAGTTGGTGATATCGACGATGTTATTCTTCGGCCTCAAATCAATACTTTCAAGCTTCCTGCGCAGCCATTCCGGAGATTCAGCCACACTTATACCGCGAATAACCACTCCTGTATAGTAGGGACAGGCTACAGCATCAATAACCTCAACAAGAGGGCTGCTTGCAGAAAAATCTACTGCCTGCTGCTTCGGATAGTGAATTGTTTCATCTCCTGCAAGCTCCCTTGCAACACCAAGATGGGAGAGCACATCTGGTCGGTTGGGAGTCACAGCAATGTCGAGCACAACCCCGCCATCAAGGTAGCGGGCAAAGGGAACTCCTGGTATGCACGAAGAGTCAAGTTCCATAACGCCAGAGTGGTCACCGGAGAGCCCAAGCTCATCGGCGGCACAAATCATACCGAAAGAGCGTTCACCCCGTATTTTTGATGCCTTTATAGTTAAGGTTTTACCATCAGGAAGCTGAAGCTTTGCTTTTTCGGTCGCTACAGGAACAAGCAGGCCGGCTTTAACATTCGTGGCACCACACACAATCTGAAGAGGCTCGTCATGGCCAACATTAACCCGGCAAATCGTCAACTTTTCGGCATTGGGATGCGGTAAAACCTCTTCGATTCTACCGACAACAACAAGATCATCAGGAAGTGTACTCTCATGAACATCCTCGACTTCAAGCCCGAGAAAAGTGAGCTTTTCAACAAGTGAGGGTATATCGGAAGTAAAAGAGGGAAGAAAATCTTTAAGCCAGTTGACAGATATTTTCATAAAGCGGAGGAAAATCTGCGTTCATTGAATTAAAAAAAGCCCTGAACTGGCAACGAACAGAGCTTTAAAAGATACAAGTTAAAAGTGTGACCCCAACGGGATTCGAACCCGTCCCGCCACCTTGAAAGGGTGGTGACCTAACCGCTAGTCGATGGGGCCAAAAAACATGGGTGAATGAGGGGACTCGAACCCCCGGCCTCCAGGGCCACAACCTGGCGCTCTAACCAACTGAGCTACAATCACCATAGAAAAACTACGGACTTATCTTTGTGCGCCCGACTGGACTCGAACCAGTAACCCTCAGCTTAGAAGGCTGATGCTCTATCCATTGAGCTACGGGCACAGCTTCAACTGCCAGAACTCCTTCTTGTCGGGGTGCCGAGACTCGAACTCGGGGCCTCCTGCTCCCAAAGCAGGCACGCTACCAACTGCGCCACACCCCGCACTACATACCCTCTTCATTGAAGGTTCCTAATATACCACAAGAATAAGAATTACCAAAAAAAATTTCATAAAACGCCACGGTTATAAACCAGGCTCAACAACAATAATCATGGGAAAATTATCGACTGGGTAGAAAAATAATCCGAAATAATCCGCCTCAGATCCCGATGGCATACCATCTCAATCGCCTCTGCTGGAGTAACAAGCTTTCTCTGACGATCGTGCATTTCATCCCACTCATCAAGCATTGTTTCAATAAAAAGAGGATAGACCTGAACAGAAAAGGATTTACCGAACTTGCGGTACCGGTATTTACCAGCCTCTCTATGATGGACTGTTCCGATCAAACCAGCCTCTTCATAAGCCTCCTTTGCGGCTGACTCTGCGGGTGATAACCCTTTTTCAACATACCCTTTGGGAATGATCCAACGCTCCGATTTTCTGGAGGTAATAAGCACCAGCCTGTTGTCGAGCACAGGAATAACTGCAGACTGCTTGAAAACTCCCTTAAAACTTCCAGCCATAAAAGATCTATTTACCTTATTTCGAAGGGTTTACCCCCCTGCGCCACGACTATCCTCAAGCCCTTTGATTTGCTTGAAGCAGCTCACTCGGCAACTTGTTTTATAATGGACGAAATATGCACGCCATCAGCATAAAATACAACAGATTTCAATATTTAATTTAATCTCACTCTGCAATGAGAGCCTTTCGTTTTATAAACTCTTTTTGTTAACATAAAAAGAAGAACTGCAAAAGCTGATTTCAACACCAAAACCAGGGAATACTATGAAAGCTATAATTCCTGTTGCCGGAGTGGGCAGTCGTTTGCGCCCACACACCCTTTCAAACCCAAAAGTATTGCTTAATGTGGCCGGCAAACCCATTATTGGCCATATTATGGATAAACTTATCGCATCAGGAATTGATGAAGCCATCGTCATTGTTGGTTATTTGGGCGACATGATTGAAAAGTGGCTGCGAAAACACTACACCATCAAATTTACCTTTGTTACCCAGCATGAGCAGCTCGGACTTGCTCATGCCATCTGGATGTGCAAACCCCACGTCAATGAGAGTGAACCCCTCTTTATTATACTCGGTGACACCATCTTTGATGTTGATCTTGAAACGGTACTGAAAAGCCCTTTTTCCACCCTTGGAGTAAAAGTGGTTGAGGATCCAAGGCGATTCGGTGTTGCCGTAACGAGTGATGATAAAATTTTGAAACTGGTTGAAAAACCGGATACGCCGGTCAGTAACCTTGCCATTGTAGGTCTCTATTTTTTAAAACAGGCTGGGCCGCTTTTTGCAAGCATCGACTTCCTGATTGACAAGAAAATAAAAACAAAGGGGGAGTACCAGCTCACCGATGCCCTGCAGCTCATGATAGATAAGGGGGAGCCATTCACCACCTTTCCTGTTCATGGCTGGTACGACTGCGGCAAGTCCGAAACCTTGCTCTCAACCAATGAGATACTTCTTAAAGAAAACATTTCAAAGAAGATATACCCCGGGTGCATTATCAATAACCCGGTCTTTATTGCTGATAGTGCCGTTCTTGAACATGCCATTATCGGCCCTAATACCACCATTGGTGAACAAGCTGTTGTTGTGAATTCCATTATTTCAGACTCCATTATCGGCAGTGATGCGCGAGTTAAGCATATCATGCTTGAACACTCAATCGTAGGAAACAATGCCTCGGTGACTGGAACACCTCATAAAATTAATATCGGAGATTACTCGGAAATAAGATTAGGATAAGAGATTTTTTTGCATAGAAGAAGACGATTGCTTACATTTTAACTGTATTTTTTTGGCATCCCCATTACCTATGGACACGGTGCCGCAAGCTTCAAAAGGCTATTCCTTTGGGCTTGTCGGAATTTTTTCCGTGTCCAGTCGTTTCCCCGTGAAATCCGCTCACCGAAAAATTTTCCGATTAATACAGTTTTTCTGTTCTTCTCAACTGTTGTTCGTTTAATTAAAAACTTATTAAAATATGTCACAGAAAAGGTATTTCTTTACCTCAGAATCCGTATCAGAAGGACACCCAGACAAGGTTGCCGATCAGATTTCCGATGCTGTCCTTGATGATTTTCTTCGTCAGGACTCTAATTCACGTGTTGCATGTGAAACCTTTGTCACAACAGGCCAGGTCATTGTTGGCGGTGAAGTTACCACAAAAGGTATTGTTGATATCCAGACAATTGCCCGTAAGGTTGTCGCTGAGATCGGCTACACCAAGGGCGAATACATGTTTGAAGCCAACTCTTGTGGTGTTCTCTCCGCACTGCACAGTCAGTCACCTGATATCAACCGCGGTGTTGACCGCAAGGAAGAGATCGCTGACGAGTTTGACCGCGTTGGCGCTGGCGACCAGGGTATGATGTTCGGCTATGCAGTCACAGAAACCCCTGAACTGATGCCCGCAGCAATCCAGTTTGCTCAGCAGCTTGTCAAGGTTCTTGCCGAAATCCGCAAGGATGGCAAAATCATGACCTATCTTCGCCCTGACGCTAAAAGCCAGGTCACTCTTGAATATGAAAACGAAAAAGTAATCCGCGTGGATGCTGTTGTTGTATCTACCCAGCACGATCCGGAACCGGAAGGCGTCAGTGAAGCTGCATGGCAGGAGGTCATAAAAAAAGACATCATTGAAAATGTTGTCAAGGTAGTTATCCCTGCTTCCCTGATCGACGAAAATACAAAGTTTCATATCAACCCGACAGGTCGCTTTGTTATCGGCGGACCACACGGCGATACTGGCCTTACCGGTCGCAAAATCATTGTCGACACCTACGGTGGTGCAGCTCCTCATGGCGGCGGCGCATTCAGCGGCAAAGATCCTTCAAAGGTTGACCGCAGTGCCGCCTATGCAGCGCGCCACGTTGCTAAAAACATTGTTGCGGCAGGACTTGCAGACAAGTGCACCGTTCAGGTCTCCTATGCCATTGGTGTTGCGCGTCCGGTATCGATCTACATCAATACTCACGACACAGCAAAACTTGGCCTCAGTGATGCCGAGATCCAGGAAAAAGCAGAAGTGATCTTTGATCTCCGTCCAGCAGCCATCATCAAACGATTCAGCCTCGACAAACCCCAGGGCTGGAGCTATCAGCAGACAGCGGCCTATGGTCATTTTGGCCGTGATATCTTCCCATGGGAAAAAACTGAAAAAGTTGCAGAGCTGAAAAAAGCCTTCAATCTGGCATGAACAATCTCAACATTTTAAAACAGAGAAAACTACTATGACAGTTACTGAGCTGCTTGATTATAAAGTAGCAGATCTCTCTCTTGCTGAATGGGGACGCAAGGAAATTGAGATTGCTGAAAAAGAGATGCCGGGCCTTATGGCTACGAGACGGAAATATGCAGGCAAATTCCCTCTGAAGGGTGCACGCATTGCCGGTTCACTCCATATGACCATTCAAACTGCCGTGCTTATTGAGACCCTTGTGGATCTTGGTGCCGAAGTTCGCTGGGCAAGTTGCAACATCTTTTCCACCCAGGATCATGCCGCTGCTGCCATTGCAAAAACCGGGGTACCGGTTTTTGCATGGAAAGGTGAAACCCTTGAGGAGTACTGGTGGTGTACCCGCCAGATCCTTGAATTTGAAGGCGGAAAAGGCCCGAACCTCATCGTCGATGATGGCGGTGATGCAACACTTCTGATCATTTTGGGATACAAAATTGAAAACAACCCGGAAATGCTCGAAAAAACTCCGGGAAATGCTGAAGAAAAAGCACTCTACCAGCAGCTAAGGGAGGTCTTTGAAGAGGACAACCAACGCTGGCACAAGGTTGCTGCAGAGATGAAGGGCGTTTCAGAAGAGACCACAACCGGTGTTCACCGCCTCTACCAGATGCTTGAAAAAGGCGAACTACTCTTCCCTGCCATCAATGTCAACGACTCGGTCACCAAGTCTAAGTTTGACAACCTTTATGGATGCCGTGAATCACTGGCTGACGGTATCAAACGGGCAACCGATGTCATGGTTGCCGGCAAAGTTGTTGTTGTTCTTGGTTACGGTGATGTAGGCAAAGGTTCCGCCCGATCAATGCGCGCCTACGGTGCCCGGGTGATCGTTACGGAGATCGATCCAATCTGTGCACTTCAGGCTGCCATGGAAGGCTATGAAGTCTCCACCATGGATGAGGCTGTAAGTGAAGGAAATATCTTTGTTACCACAACAGGCAACAAAGATGTCATTACACTTGAGCACATGAAGCAGATGAAAGATGAAGCCATTGTCTGCAACATCGGTCACTTCGACAACGAAATTCAGGTTGAGCAGCTCAACAGCTTTGCTGGAGCAAAAAAGCTCAATATCAAGCCTCAGGTGGATAAATACACCTTTGAAAACGGCAACTCCATCTATCTGCTGGCAGAGGGACGCCTGGTCAATCTGGGATGCGCAACCGGACACCCTTCATTTGTCATGAGCAACTCCTTTACCAACCAGACGCTTGCACAAATCGAACTCTGGACAAAGGAGTATGCCATAGGCGTGTATCGACTGCCGAAAGAGCTTGATGAAGAGGTGGCAAGACTCCATCTTGAACAGCTCGGAGTAAAGCTGACAAGGCTTACCAATGAGCAGTCCGACTACCTCGGTATTCCTCTTGACGGACCATACAAACCTGACCATTACCGCTATTGATTGAATGGTAGTGTATAGTGTAGGCAACAAAAAAGGCAACCCTGAAAGGTTGCCTTTTTTGTTAGCTGGGGCGGCAGGATTCGAACCTGCGGATGTCGGCTCCAAAGGCCGATGCCTTACCACTTGGCGACGCCCCAATCTACACGGCATTGATAGCTAAATCATAGCCGGTGCCGAATATACGCACAATATGAGAGAATCACAACCACTTCGCAACACAACTTGGTACCAGCAAACCAAGGAACAGGGTAGTTCTCCAGACTCCCTGCTTCCTATGAACTTGTTCTTACGCCATTTAACCACTATCTTCCAGTCAACCGCACTCTCTATGAGAAGTATACTGTGAGCGTTGAACGTTATAAAACACTGTGAAGCCAATGACAAAAATTAAAATCTGCGGAATAACACGACTTCAGGATGCTCTTGATGCAGCTGAAGCCGGAGCAGATGCCCTCGGTTTTAATTTCAGCAGCCAAAGCCCGCGAATGATAGATCCCGAAAAAGCAAAGGATATCATTAATAAATTACCGCCTTTTATCCAATCCGCAGGCATTTTTGTTGATAACTCTGCAGCAGAAATAAAAGCCATCTGCCGCTACTGTAAACTGCAAATAGTACAGCTTCACAGCGAAGAGTACACTCCTCAGCAGGCTCGCTCCATAAAGGAGGCTAAAGTAATAAAGGTTTTTCGCCCTGACAACAATTTTTCGGTTGAGGAAGTAAGTGAATTCTCCAAAGAGAGCGGGGTTACAACATTTCTTTTTGATGCGTATCAACCGGGAATAGCAGGCGGAACAGGACAAAGTATCGGTAAATCTCTTGCAAGCCGTATCTTCAATGAGCTCAATAGCTCATTTTATACAATTCTGGCGGGTGGATTGAACCATTCAAATGTCGGTGATGCAATCCGCCAAACGAAACCTTACGGGGTCGATACCGCATCTGGCGTTGAAAGGGCGCCCGGTATAAAGGATAAGGAAAAAATGAAAACCTTTATCCGGGCTGTCCGTGAAATCACTTATGAAGGGTCACTGAAGGATCACTGAACTCCTCTACCTGTCCAAGGATAAGAGAGGAAGCTGTGTCGGGCAGTTCAACAGTAATCAAGTGTCCGCATTCAGGCACACAGACATATCTCCCCTTCCTGGCATACTTCTCAAGCTTTTCGGTATTCTCACTGGTCATGATGGAATCACCTTCACCTGCAACAAAAAGAATAGGAATATCAACACTGCTGACCATATCCGGCACAGACTCAGTAAGCTCGAATGAGGTTATCTGGCGGGTTGTCTGGTCGATAGCCTCTGGCGCACAGAGCCCGAGGCTTTTAAACCCAATAAGTATATCATGAAGCATAACGGTGTTCTTTGCCAATACTAGCCTTGCAAACATATAGGCGGGAAGCCACCAGGTGAGTTTGCGCAAAAGATTGTTGAACACAAAAGTAATGGTGTTTGTAGCAAATTCCTTGATAAACTCACTGTTGTGCAGGTATCCGAAATTAAAAAAGGTCATTGATCGGATCAGACCGGGATGTGAACCCGCATAATCAAGCGCCACAAAGGGCCCAAATGAAAAAGCTGCTATATGAAATTGTCCAAGCTCCAGCTTGTTAACGAGTTCATTCAAATCGTGCGCAAAATAATCAATATGATAGTGGTTGTTCGGGTCGTTGTCTGACCACCCATGACCACGCATATCATAAGCTATGGTACGAATGCCACGATCATTGAGAAATCGTATCACATGGTGCCACCACATCCACCAGCAGTCCCACCCATGAATCAACAGGACTGTCTGTTCAGCATCCCTGGGGCCGGAATCATGATAATGATGAACAATTCCATTCAGCTCAACAAAATGGCTGTGTTCCATTAACGAAAGCTCAAAGGTTGCACGTTTTGAAGCGGCACGGTCATCCGATGACTGAAGATCAAGAAGTTCCTGACGATAACTGACAAATTTCTTTGTAGGAGGTAGTGCTGTATGTGCCATAATGCGTATCAGCTTATGGTGAATAGATTACAAGGATCATAAATTCTATAAATATAAGAAATAATCTGCCATGATATTGATATGGAACAAAATGGTTATTTTCTGGGAGCTGGAGTGCTCGAAAAAATTTTTTCACATTCACGCCTGATGATTTCCTGCTGTTCAAGAATAAGTTCAGGATCGACCGTAAAGTGATTAAGCAAGAGTGAGAATATCTGTATGGATGTTTCAAATTTTTCCGTAACGACAACATCAGCGCCTACCTTGTAGAGGGCGGCAACATCATCAAGTGTTCTTGCTCTGACAATGATGAATGCCTTTTTATTGATTTCACGTATTATCGTAATACTTTTCCTGATGGCTGTAGCATCAGAAATACCAAGCACAACTGCACGAGCATGGTCTATTCCAGCGCGAAGCAGCGCTTTCTTATCCGTACAGTCACCGTAAAAAATCGGTTCACCCTTTTTCCGCATTGTTTTAACCATGTCCCGGTCAATTTCAAGCACTGAATAGGAGATATTTGTTGCATGAAGTACTGCTGCCACATTCTGACCGTTGAGACCAAACCCTATTATAGCTGCGTGAATCTCACCTGCGCAAATAATGGTACTGTCAGGAGGCCGCACAAAAAGGGTAGAAGAATCCTTCGAAACAAGCGGAATAAAACCAAGTGCCGGAGCTACCTGATCGGCGAACCTGGGTGCAAAGGCAATCATCGCTGGAGTAACAATCATGGTAACCACACTGATCGCAAGCATAGCCTGAAAAACTTCATGATTGATAACATTGTTTTTCAGTCCGGTCTCTGCAAGCACAAAGGAGAACTCCCCGATCTGCGCAAGAGCCATACCGGCCATCATGCTGACGCGCAGCGAGTTACCAAGTGAGAGAGAGATCCCTGCAACAAGCAGTCCTTTGACCAGCAATACCAGCAGCGCGATTGAAACAAAAAGCGGCAGGTTTACCATCCTGATGTCGAGCAGCAGACCTACAGAGATAAAAAAGATACTGCTGAAGGCTTCACGAAACGGATCGATGGTCACACTTATCTGGTGACTTTCATCGGTACTTGCGATAATCATACCTGCGACAAATGATCCAAGTGCAAGCGAGAGCCCGACCAGCGAGGTCAGATAAGCTGCACCGAAACAGATGACAAGCGCCCCGATAACCAATACCTCCCTGGCATGGAGAGAGGCAATAAGACGAACCATTTTGGGCATGAGGAGTCGAAAGCTGATAAATATGCCCGATGCGAAAAGCACGATGATACCAATTTTTTTTGCAAGCACTTCAAAAGAGGAGGCAACCTCAGGATTCAATAAATTAATACCGATCATTAAAGGAACAATTGCTATGTCCTGAAAAATCAGGATACCCAAAGCAATTCTACCATGCGGCAAAGCAAGCTCGTCACGGGCGCTGAGAATCTTGAGGCAGATCGCCGTACTGCTGACTGAAAAGGTAAATCCAAGAAACGCGGCGGCTGAAAGTGTAATGCCTCGACCCATGAGAAGCATAAACCAGTATGAAAGGAAGCTGATCGCCAGACCAGTCAACAGAATCTGGACGGTGCCGCCTACCAGTACAATTTTTTTAAGCTTTTTCAGGTCATCAAGAGAAAATTCCAGACCTATGGTAAACAAAAGCAGAATCACGCCAAGCTCGGCAAGTGTTGAAATGAGCTTCTGGTCATAGACCGCGGCAATACCTGACGGCCCAAGGATGATGCCTGTAAAAATTAACCCGATAACCGGAGGAATTTTCAGACGCTGAAAAACCAGAATAATAGCAACTGCCAGTGCCCCGATAAGCACCAGTTCGCCAAGAAAATCAAATTCATGCATAGATGGTGTGGCTAACATACTGGAAAGTAATCTTTAATGCGCATGAGACATAGTGACGCATAAATAGAATTTTATCCTGGATGAGGTTTTTGCAAAATATTATTCACTACCGGCATAATATGTTTGATAATGATCATTAATTACGTTAAACTTGATACAGAAATCAGTCAATGGTTGACTGATCGCTATTCAAGTAATTTGTGCCTTGGTTACTTGACGGTATCTCCTTCTATCAATGCACATGTATACAGATACTTATAATGAATATTTACATTGGCAATTTGGCTTACACTGTTACAGAAGATGATCTTCGTGATGCCTTTTCCGAATTCGGACAGGTCGATAGCGCAAGCATCATCAACGACAAATTTTCAGGCCGCTCCAAAGGGTTTGGATTTGTCGACATGCCTAACGACAGCGAGGCTCGTGAAGCCATCGAATCAATGAATGACAAAGATTTGAACGGCCGAACCATAAAGGTCAACGAGGCAAAGCCGCGTGAAGAAAGGCCGGTAAGAAGAGATCGCTACTAATCTTCAGCTTTTCATCTACGTTTTTTTCCAAGCCAGGCAGAATGCAAGTTTTGTCTGGCTTTTGTTTTAACCACTCATCCGTTATGCCAGTTCAAGTCATATACATTACGGCACTCTTTCTTTTCCTTGCCATACTTCCGCTCCCTTCTGATTTTTATTCCCTGCTGAGAGTTATCGTTGCCGGGACATTTGCCTGGGGAGCCTACAGGAATTTTGGAAAAAAATTACTCTTTCTGCCGCTGCTCTACACCCTGTTTGCCATCCTTTATAATCCGGTTATAGAAATTAATCTGGCAAAAGAGTTCTGGATACCTATTGACCTTGTGGCCGCAATAGTAGTGCTTGCAACAAAAAATCATATTGCGGAATAGAGCGGACAAGCTTACAAGACGGTTCAGTGAACCGCCTTGTAACAGCAGCAAATTGTTATACCTGAACAAACTGAGAGGCCTTAGCGCCACAGATCGGGCAAATTTCCGGAGGAGTGCCCAGCTCAATATGCCCGCAGAAGGGACAAAGCCACACTTCGGTTGCAGTGATGTCCTTGCCGTCACGCACCGCTTCCAGAGCTTTTTTATAGAGTTCAGCATGCTGCCTTTCAGCCTTGAGGGCAAAGGCAAACATCTTTTGTGCGGGATGTTGATCAGCTTCAGCCTGCTCAAGCATTGGCGGATACATTTCGGTATGCTCAAAAGTTTCGCCGCCAATTGCCGCCTCGAGATTTTCAGCAGTTGATCCTACCCCTCCAAGAGCTGTAAAATGCCCTTCAGCATGGATCGATTCTGCCTGAGCAGTTGTACGAAACAATTTTGCAATATTCGTAAACCCGGCTTTCTCAGCTGCCTTGGCAAAAGCAAGGTACTTCTGGTTTGCCTGACTCTCACCGGCAAAGGCTTCTTTCAGATTCTCTTTTGTTGTAGACATAAACGTTGTTTCTCCTTAAATTTTTTGAAAATGGCAAATCGACTGATAGTAAAAAAATAGTAGCTATGGATTCCAGAATAGTCATAATAACCTTTTGCCTTGACAAGCGGTACCCGCTCCGGCGCTTTTTTTATGCGATCCTATAACCATTGTCGTTGGATATCTTCGATTTGTTTCAGCCTTTCGTTTTTTTGCCTCTCTCTTTCATGATCAGCAATGATGTCATATTCTATAAACACACCATAGCTATAGTCCTCTACTTTTTTTACTTGCTTTCCGTGTTTTTCACATACGGCAACCAGATCTTTTTGAAAATCGATATTATCCATATAATCTTCCGTTTAAGTTGATCTGTATGTTTTAACATACACATTCAAGAGATGAGCCCACAACACTGGCACTACAAAAATACTTTGCAGAAAGTTTGCTAACGCTTGAAAACGTTGGGATACAGAGATAAAATATCTATATAGAAGCCCATGCCCGCCAAGGGTTGACTTGTTCATTTGTTTTCCAGCGCTCATCATGTTTAAACCAAAGTTACTTTCTATTTTACCGGAGCTTACCCCTGACAGAATAATAAAGGATGTCGTTGCCGGCATAATGGTAGGTATTGTAGCATTACCGTTAGCTGTAGCTTTTGCCATAGCTTCAGGTGTCTCCCCTGAAAAGGGGCTTATCAGTGCCGTTATCGGGGGGTTTCTTGTCTCTTTTCTTGGAGGAAGCCGAGTCCAGATAGGAGGACCGACCGGTGCCTTTATTGTGATCCTTTACGGGATTGTTCAGCAGTATGGCATTAACGGGCTGATGCTGGCGACAATCATGTCGGGCGTCATCCTCATGATCATGGGTTTTGCCCAGTTTGGCTCTCTGATAAAATTTATTCCCTATCCGGTTATTGTTGGCTTTACAAGCGGTATTGCTGTCATTATTTTCTCAGGCCAGGTCAAAGACTTTTTTGGGCTTAACATCGCCACTGTGCCGGCGGATTTTATAGGCAAATGGACAGCGTATGGCCATAACCTGCAGACCGTTGACCTTTCAAGTTTCATGATCGGCCTGATTGCTCTTTTGATTATCGTGCTCTGGCCAAAGATTTCGCGTAAAATCCCCGGTTCACTCATTGCCATCATTATAACAACTATTGCTGTACAGTACTTTCACCTTCATGTTGCAACTATTGAATCACGATTTGGAGAAATTCCGTCCATGATTCCCGCCCCATCGCTCCCGTTTTTTGATTTTGCCACTATCCGGCAGCTCATCATGCCAGCCACAACCATTGCCTTGCTTGGTGCAATTGAAGCACTGCTCTCTGCCGTTGTAGCTGATGGTATGATTGGCAGCCGGCACAAGTCAAACATGGAACTGATTGCCCAAGGAGCAGCAAATATCATTACTCCTCTTTTCGGTGGTATTCCTGTAACTGGAGCTATCGCCCGAACGGCTACCAATGTTAAAAACGGTGGCAGGACTCCAATCGCTGGCATAGTTCATGCCATAACACTGCTCTTGATCATGCTGCTCTTCGGCAGGTGGGCAAAGCTTATTCCTATGCCAGCCCTGGCGGCAATCCTTATTGTTGTTGCATGGAACATGAGCGAAATCAAAGTGTTCCGGCAACTTCTGAAAAGCCCAAGAAGTGACGTTATTGTCCTTCTGACAACATTCGGACTCACGGTTGTTTTTGATTTGACGCTTGCCATAGAGATAGGTATGCTGCTCTCCGTCGTGCTCTTCATGCAGCGGATGGCAGGTCTCACCAATGTCGGGATTGTTACAAAAGAGTTGACAGACCAGGAAGAGGAAGATGATCCCAATACTATTGTGACCAGAAAAGTACCTGACGGAGTTGAGGTATTTGAAATAAGCGGGCCTTTTTTCTTTGGTGCAGCATCAAAATTCAAGGACGCCATGCATATTGTTGAAAAGTCGCCAAAAGTCCGCATCATCAGAATGCGAAAAGTACTTTCCATTGACGCAACCGGTTTGAACATGATGAAGGAGTTGCTCAATGACTGTAAAAAGCCGGGAACAAAGCTGATATTATCGGGTGTGCATGCCCAGCCCTTATTTGCTCTTCAACAGTACGGTCTCTATGATGAAATCGGTGAAGAGAACATTTTCGGCAATATTGATGATGCTCTCGACCATTCCCGGGAGATTCTCGGACTGCCAAAACAGGGCCGACAACTCAACTTTGTACCTACGGTTGAACGTGAGAAAAAATGACTATTTCATGGTGTGAGTCAGGAAAAAAGGAAGAAGAGAGGGCAGAATCACTAGCTCTGCCTCTCTCTCTACCGGTACCATAGGAAGTTTAAGGCTCTTTAGTGCTGTACGTACGAATGCTGGAAACCGCTTTCATGTCATAATAGGTGTTGACACTGGTACCATCCTTTGACTCCTCGGTTACCCTCAAAAAAAGATCACTGATAAAGAGCACTGCATCTTCATAGATTTTCCCCTCGTTAATCTGCAACTTTACACCCTTTCGGATTTTTCTTGACATGGTTCCATGCAATGGAACTGAAGAATATTCAAGAACTTTTTCCCAAGCCTGAAGGTTGTTTTCAGCCATAGTTTATATTATTTATTGTTGAGAATATGAAAATTCACCTTATTTTATATCGCAATACCAAACATATTACTTATTTATTTAGATTAATAAAAACTTTTTCCTTATTATAGATGTTGATGGTAAAATATGAACTGCAGCTCTGACAAACACACATGGAAACGATACTTTTTTACGAAAAACCTGGATGCCAGAACAATACGCGGCAAAAAAAGATACTTGAGCTTTCAGGGCATGTTGTGAAATCAGTCAGTCTGCTTGATCACCCATGGACTAAAGAGGAGCTTGCTCACTATCTCGGAGGAAAACCTGTTGCTGAGTGCTTCAATCCAGCAGCACCGGCAATTAAATCGGGGCTTGTAAACCCTCGTGATTTCACGAAAGATGAGGCTCTGGAGGCGATGATCAAGGAGCCTATACTGATAAAGCGACCCCTTATGAAAATCGGCATTCATTGCATTCAGGGATTTGATCCTGTGCTACTGCAGAATCTGATCAATCTGCAACCGGTTCAGGTAATAACCGATCTGAATTCATGTCCACATACCGAAAACTCATCATGTATAAAACAGGAGCATTGAACTATGGAAACAACAATTCGTCCACTTGGAACAGTCATGCAACTTCTCGAAGAGCTCGGGCATGAAGTAACCTATGCCTATGACGATCTGGTTTTTGTCAATCATAATGGCTTTCTTCTTCAGTTCGACAAGACAGGGTCTGTTTTGAACCTCTTTTTTAACCAGAACTGCCCGAAAAAAGAAGCTGATGATGTTGAACAGAGTATCATACCCGCCGGGGATAAAAAAGGGCTATCCATTATTACGAAAGGAAAATACAGCGTCACCGAGAAAGCTGATGAAAACCTGCAAATAGAATTTTTCTATAACTGAGGGGAGCACATTTCCTCCTCAATGTGGAGTAATTTATACCCGCATGAGACTTGAGGCCGGACAACCCTTGCTGAGAAAAACAAGGGAAACTGGCTTCAGGTTTTATATAGCCACCCTCGATTAACATAACAACTCCCTAATCTCTCTTTTTCGTACTTTTGCTTTATCTTCGTTATTAAATTACTTATACTTGACTTATAGCTTAAATTTAAGCGCAGGTTTTGTTTCTAAGCACCACCCAAGTGATCAAGCATAAATTCATTTCGTAGTCATTGCAATCAGTTCCTGTCCGGAATCCGTATTTATCTAGTGTTTTTAAAATACCGTAAAAATCAGCTCATACCGATATGCGTTATTCAATCTTGCAAATAATAACCCTGATATTTACAGCGTTGATTTTTATTTCGTCAACAGCAACAGCACAGGATAAACTGCTGTTTTCAGGTTTTGCTTTTTCCGGCAATTATGAAAACAGAAAGGAACTCTATCCTTATAGCTCAAAAATAGAGTTTCTGAAAAGTGAAAACGGACAACCCCTGCTTAATAAGGTTTTTAATGAAAAAATCAAAAGCAGGCCAAATGAAGATGCCAGATTAACAAGTGAACTTGGAAGAATTGGTCAAGGGAATCAAATTACGGTTGCATTCGCCCTTACCTATGAAAAGGTTGAATACATGGAGCTGGATGGTCATCTGCTTTTATTTCTTGGAATAAATGCTAATGTTCTGGCTTTTGACAGAGCTTCAAAACAGTTGATTGCGGCGTATCCTCTTCGAATACGATATCATGATACAGTAAATGAAAGACAGAGTGATGAGCAGATTTTAACACTGTTTAAAAAACTTTATTTAACCAACGAATTAGGAATCAACCCATTTGACGAATGGCTGAACAAGTTTAGTGAAATAAAGTTTAAAGGTCGATATACAAAGTATTTGCAAGTTAAAAATATTGATATCGAGCCTGAGGCATTGAAAATGATTGCTCTTCATAATGAAAAGCCGAAAGCCCTGAAAAATCTCATCGCCAATGAATTGGAATCGTCAATAGCTTCAACAAATAATATTCCAATTATACCTTGGAGCCCCGGTGAAGTTGTAGGAAGGGTTATGGCTTTAAGGTTCTGTGACGGCAATACCTTTATGCTAAACCTGCCAAATCCTGATTATGAAGTTGATTTTACTCTTCGTGCTTTCCGCGGAACAGAGGTTGAGGGAGCTTACTCTCTACAAAAAATCTATCGCACATTGGGCACAATCAAAATATACCAGCCTGATATCAAAAAATATCATTTGAATGAAAATATTTATAACACCCAGATTGTAACCCTTGCAAAAGCTTATGATGCTAAAGTTGAAGATTGGGAACAATACAAAAAAACATTAAATGAATTACTTTATGACACATCAAAACAGTTTTCAAGTGTAAATTCGGGCTGGATTAAAGAGCATGCTTCAAGAGGTGCTGAGGCCATTGATACATTTCGTGATGCTTCGAAAATAATTGATCAATTAAAATAACCTTGTAAAGCCATGAAATTGAAATCATTATTATTTCTTGTCATTCTGTCGCTTTTAATCGCTGAGCCTTCGATAGCCGAATCGCACTCTGCAGGCGCTCCCATGAGATCAACCCATTCGCTGTTCACCTTTTTGTTTATGGCCAGAAAAGCAACATCAATCACTCAATTTGATGAGAGGAGAACAGATGTGCGAGTACGGCGTAATACTACGCCTGGCTCCATGGGTTTTGTATCAGGAACTCAGATGGAGCAAACAGGGGGAAGCACCCTAAGAAAGGAAGATGCAGTCACCTATGAAGTTACAAGCTCGCAGGATATAGATTCTGCAATGGGAGAGGTTCTGACAACCGCAGGAATTGAGTATGCCGCTTATGATGATGTCATGATGAATGGGGGTGGCCCTGATCCAGCAGTTATCAAACCGGAATTTGTCCACAAAGATGATTTAAGTCCGCAAACCAGAGCAAAAATTATTAATGCATCCAGAAAATGCGATGTTCGCTATTTGGCAACTGGAACTATCGATATAGGAGTTAACGATGTCGATCCGGTATCTGGCAACAAACGTGTTTATGTCTCTGTACGGGCAAATCTCTGGGATATCAGCACGACTTTGCCAAGAAAGATTGGTTCAGTAGGTCCTGTTCAGTTCTCAGGTTTAGGACCAGATCAAAGTGTTGCAAGCCGTAATGCTCTTATCATTGCAGCAAAAGAAACCGCGTTGAGCCTCGTTGATCAATTGAATGCTAAAGGTGTTCGATAACAGTTTATAAAACCTAAAACGGCTCATCATGAAGTTAAAAACATTGGTTCTTGTTGGAGCATCGCTCCTTGTCGCATCGCCAGCAAAGGCCGCATTTGGCCTACCTGATATTATCATCGGCAGTGACTCACATGGGGGACAGTCAAATGTCAGAGAAGTTGTTCATGATTGCAGAAGGGCTTTGCACAGGTATCTGGATGCACAATATCTTATTATAGATGCGTTAGACCTGAAAGAGGAGTTGGCTGCAAGAAAAGCAACACTTAAATTTGCACAGAAAGGAGGTGCCAGTGAATCGGATGATGAGATGATTGCAGAATCAGATGCCTGCAGTGATGTGATACGGCCACGCATTGAATCAAATAAACGCATGGACGCTGAGCATAAGCAACTTGCAGGAGCTGCTGCACTCAAATATGTTCAAGCTGTCATTGAGACAAAAAAAATGGTTGGCGCTCTGACAAGTATCAACACTTCATCACTCGGCTTCAGTGACGTTGGTCCGGTTTTGTATTTAGTTAGAAATGTTCCACCTTTAGTTACAAATGCTGTTTCGACAACTGGAAAACTATTGCATTATTTATCTGCTAATAATGTCGACGTCACAGAAGCAAATAAAGCTGCCGGAGACCTTGGGGTATAATATGGTAACCAACAGGCCTGTAAGAAATTATGGCCATGTACATTCATTGAAGAGGGCATCATGAAAAATACTTTGGTAATTGGGGCGATAGCATGTATGGGAATTATGGCATCAGGAGTCAATATTGCTTATGCTGATGCCTCTTTCTGGAAAGAGAAAGATCAGGAAGAGGCTGCAGTGCAAGAGAAAAAACACCAGCAGAAGCTTGAGATCATGGATGCAAAAGCTGACGCTCAATTGCGGCAACAAGAAGAAAAAACTGAACAGGAGCGATTACGATTGGATCGGGAGGAAGTCAGACTCAGGGAGCGAGAGTTACGCAATGAAAGACTGCGTCCTCAGAATAACTATATCATAGTGGAACCATAAGTTGCTTTTGGATTCAAGCCAACTCTGACAGGTCATCATGCCGGTTGATAAACTGACATGATGACCTGCTTGTCTAATACCCTTTCTCTTTCAGCTCGCGATATTTGTCGCAACCCTCCTGTATTCCATTATCACAGGATTTTCCGTACCACTCTTTTGCAGCACTTTTATCCTGCCTTACAACTTTACCATTGGCATAAAACGATCCAAGAATAAACTGGGCAGCAGCATATCCCTGATCGGCAGCAAGACGATACCATTTTACTGCTTCGGTATTGTCCTGCCTTACGCCTTTCCCCTTTTCGTACAGCTTCCCGAGATTGGACTGGGCTGCAGCATCTCCCTTGTCGGCTGCAAGGCGAAAGTATTTTGCGGCTTCGACATAGTCCTGCCGAACACCTTTGCCATCGGCGTGCAACATGCCAAGATTATAGAGAGCTGCAACATTTCCCTGTTCGGCAGCAAGACGATACAACTTTACTGCTTCTGCATAGTCCTGCCGGACACCTTGTCCCTTTTCATAAAGCATCCCGAGAGTGGATTGAGCAGCAGCATCTCCCTTGTCGGCTGAAAGACGGTATACCTGTACCTCGGCAGGCGTCACTGCTTTGGCGACAGTGAAAAAAAGCATCAAGCAAAAGAGCGATATGACTATTTTTTTTAGCATGGGTATCTTTGTAACGGATGATGGTGAGGATAATCGTCAGAAAAACATTTGCAGTATAAGCATAATACAACTGCCCATAAAATAAAAGTGGATCAGCCAAGATATGCCGCAACCACAGCCGGGTTTTTTGCAAGACCTTTGCTGGCACCCTCCAGGACAACGCTGCCTCGCTCAATGATATAGGCGTGGTCAGAGAGTGCAAGGGCAATCTTGGCAAACTGCTCGGAAAGAAGAATGGTCATTCCTGAAGCGTGCAGTGAGCGGATGGCCTCGAACACCTCCTTGACCACCACAGGCGCAAGCCCCATAGATGGCTCGTCCAGCACCACAAGTCGCGGGCGGGCCATAAGAACGCGACCAATCGCCAGCATCTGCTGTTCGCCGCCGGAGAGGCTTCCTGCCTGCTGCATCCGTCGCTCACCAAGTCGCGGGAACATAGCGTATATACGTTGCAGATCGCCGGATGCAGCCCTTCGAAATGGCCCGAATGAAGAGAGACGAGGATAAGCTCCGAGCAGCAGGTTCTCCTCGACCGAGAGCGGACCGAACACGCGCCGTCCCTCTGGACACAGGCAGAGACCACGTCTGGCAACATCACTGGCGGGAAGTCCGGTTATTTCTTTGTCGCAAAAAAATACTTTGCCTCCACGCGGAGTAACAAGTCCACACAGTGCTTTCGCCAACGTACTTTTTCCGGCACCGTTCGCTCCAACCAGTGCAACACACGATCCTTCGGCAACCTCTATTGAAATACCCCGCACAGCATCGCCGCCGCCGTACCCAGCACGAAGATTTTCTGCTCTCAGCATAACCCCTCCGTTTCACAGAGAGCCTCTGTTTCCGTGTCATCTGCACCAAGATATGCTTCAATCACTTTCGGATCACGCCTAATCTGATCTGGAGTTCCCAACGCGATCAAACGACCATCATCCATTACAGCAACCCGGTCACACAACTCAGCAACAACGTCCTGATGGTGCTCAATGAGAAGAACAGGCACCCCTGCACGATTAATCGATGTAACCAGATCAACAAGCCGTAAAATATCGGGCCTGGACATGCCAGCTGCCGGTTCGTCGAGCATCAGCAACCGTGGCCGTGTGGCCAGAGCCCTCGCAATCTCAAGAAAGCGCAAGTTGCCATACGACAACTCCGAACAGAGAACCCGCGCCTTATCTTCCAGACCAACCGCACTAAGCCAGCCCATGGCTTCAGACTTCCCGCCATCACGTTGACACACAAAAATAGACTCCAACGCGGTCAAGCCTGAGAAGGGTTGCAAATTTTGAAAGGTGCGGGCAGCTCCTGCCGAAAAGGCCGACATGAGGCTGCCTGGCACAGGCCTGGTAGCGGCAATCTCCACTGAACCAGAATCAGGCGCATAAAGCCCTGACACGAGGTTTACAAATGTTGTCTTGCCTGAACCGTTGGGACCTATCATGCCAAGTGTCTCCCCTTGCCCGATGTCGAGCGTAATGCCATCAACAGCCCTTACACCTCCAAAAGATTTTTTGAGGTTTGACACATGCAGTGGAAGCCCGGCAAAGATTTCCGGCGACCGGATTCCTCCTTTGGCTTGAGGCAGAGGGTCAGGGGCAAAACGTATCAAGCGGGATAACATTGCTGTCACAGCACCCGCAAGTCCATTTGGTAGACCGACAACCGCAGAAAAAAGAAAGAGAGCGAAAATGCCTTTACGCCACTCCTCCACGTTGGATGCAAAAAAAGCAAGAACCAAGGCCACAGCCATAGCCACTGCTGGTGCCACTTCCCGAAATATCGGAACTCTCCTCGTCATAACTCTCCTGATCACAGGAAGAAGCGTAAGGATAGAGCCGATAGTGACAAGGCCGGTGAACAGCGTCCTGTTCGACAGCAGGTTGGGCAGCATGGCTACAACTGCCGCCCCCACGAAAGCACCCCACTGACTTCGGCGTCCCCCGAAAACAACACCAAGCAGCAACATAACCATCAGGTCATAGCCGAAAGCTGCAGGCTGCAGATATCCAAAATTCATGGCATGCAATGCCCCGGCAAGACCGGCCAGTGCACTTCCCCAAGCAAACGCCAGCACCTTGTGGCGCAGGGTGCCTATACCAAGCGAATCAGTAGCTGTCGGAGAATCACGCAATGCCTCAATGGCGAGCCCGATGCGGGATTTAAGCAACATCTGCGATGCCCACCACGCAGCAAACAATATCACAAGAGAGAGCCAGTAGAAGCCTCTCGCATCAAGGTCAACCATAAAAAGTCTTGGCCTGATAATCGATATACCCATTGCACCATTGGTTATCGATTCAGACTCATTGAGAATAATGACCGACAAGGTTGCGAAGGAAAGAGTTGAAAGGGCAAACTGCGGACCTTCCAGCCGTAGGGCCGGGAGCGAGAGTACAGCACCCGGAATAAGGGCTGCAACAATTCCAGCCAACAAGGCCATCGGAAACGAAGCCCCGGATTGTACTGCCAGAGCAGTGCCATATGCGCCGAGTCCAAAGAGCGCAGCCTGCGCAAGGTTCACCTGTCCAAGGTATCCCACAGTTGCATCAAGGCCTATAAGAAGAACTCCGTAAACAGCCATCAGGGTGAGCAGGCCAAGGGCGTATTGTCCCTGCCAAAGCATCGGAAGAAGAGCAAGCCCGATAAACAAGGTTATGCGTACAATCCGTTCTGCTGTTTTCTCCCTCAAGCGAATATCAACGACGGCAGACATAGCATTCCCCTTACACTTTACGGATAATTTTTTTGCCGAAAATCCCCTGGGGACGAAGCGCCAGTGCAAGGATAAGGAGAATAAGGCCGGGTGCCTCGCGCCATCCGCTTCCGAGCAGATAGCCGGAAAGGTTCTCTGCTGCCCCTAACGCAACACCAGCAATAACAAGCCCAAACCCACTGTCGAGACCCGCAACCACCGCAACCGAAAACGCTTTCAGCGTCAACGCTGCCGCCATGGTAGGCCCGACAGTTGTCACTGGCCCAATAACTGTTCCGGCAAAGGCTGCTGCAGCTCCGGAGACCGCCCATGAGAGTGAGATAGCCGAGCGTGAGCGAATGCCGCATAGCTCTGCTGCGTCGGGATCGGCACTGACAGCCTGAACAGCTATGCCCACCATGGTATAACGCTTGGCAAGCTCAACCAGCGTCATGATGCTCAACGCTCCTGCTGCTATAGCAAGTTCCGGCCAGGTAACCGATATGCCGAAAAAATCGAGAGCACCAGCAGGCCATGGCGTTGGAAATGGCCGATCCTCGCGCCCCCAGATGTTCTCAACGAGGGAGACACAGAAAAGACCCACAATAATCGTAAGCAGAATCCAGCCCTCATTTCGCTGCTGTAAAGCAAGTCGGACTGCAATTCGCTCTACAAACCAGCCAAGCAGTGCCCCCACCACCATCGCCCCTGACACAGAGAGCCAGTAGGGAAGGCCTATACCAGACAGAGATATCCCTGCAAAGGCACCCAGCATAACCAGCTCACCCTGCCCGAAGTTCACCGCCTTGCCTGCGGCATGCGTCAGCTGGAAGCCATAAGCTACCAGAGCGTAGGCCATGCCCATCAATCCTCCGCCCACAGCCATCTGAGCTAAAGCGAGATACTTTGCGTCCATGATTGCCAGTTAAACATCCATTTACAGATCAAAACTCAATTGGCAGTTGCTCCCTCCAGCACAAATTTTTCTGAGGGATTAGCCAATACAACACGACCGTTCTGAACCTTTCCCATCACCGTTGTTGCCCGGCGGAAAGCCTCATGAGTCTCAACATTCGATGGATTCCACTTTGTCCAGGGCTTTTTCCAGTCTGCAATAGCACCTTTGACGGTCACTTTGAGATTCTCCAGCGACAACTTTATTTTTGCCGGATTGGTGGAACCTGCCTCATGAATAGCTTCAGCTAACAACAACGCCGCATCATAACCCTGCGCTGCGGAAACAGGTGATGGAATTCTGGTAACACCATAAGCTTTATGGTAAGATTGAATAAAAGGTTTAGCTCTTGCTATCGACTCATCTTCGATAAACGTCTGCGGCATAAAAGCGCCATTGCCGGAGGCTCCAGCTGTATCTATAAAGTTGCTCATTGACAACGTCCATCCGCCAATCATTGGAACCTTAAACCCAAGTTTTTCCTTCCCGGATGCTACAGCGGCCAGCTCAGGCCCGATACCCCATATCAGAATCGCCTGTGCACCGGCGGCCTTGGCTTTAATGAGCTGCCCTGTCATATCCTTGTCACCAATGGCAAACTTCTCTATAGCTACCACCTTGAGCTTGCCTGCCTGTTTGTTGATTTGTTCAATAAGATCATCACGTCCGGAAACCCCGTAATTGGTCGCATCATGCAATATCGCAACCTTTGTCAAACCAAGCCTTAAGGCTTTTTCAACCACCATCTGTGCCTGAATACCGTCATGTGAAGCGAAACGGAAAATCGGCAAATCTTTAACTCCCGCTTTACTCCACTGGGTCATAGATGCACTGCCTGCAGCAGGTGAAATAATTTTTACTATTCCCTTCTCAACATAAAATTTATCGCCCATCAAAGCGACCCCTGTATTCACCGTGCCAATGACTGCGGAAATATCACCCATTGAAGATATCTCCTGGGCCACCAGTGCGCCACGGTCGTTTTTACCTTCATCGTCGCGTTCGACCAGCTCAATCTTTATCTTCTTGCTGCCAATGGCGATACCGCCCCTCTGGTTAATCTGGGAAACGGCCAATTTGACCCCATCTCTCATGGAGACACCCATCGGAGCGGATCCCCCTGAAAACGGCCCGGTGATGGCTATCTTGACAACATCAGCAGCCATGGCAACCGTAGAAAACGAAGTCGCCAGAAGAACCGCAAGAATGGAACGTGATGCTTTCATATTGTTTCTCCTATGGTTTCAGTTGTTTATCTCCTGAAGTAATAAAGGTAACTCAAATCCTTTAATCATCTTAGTAAAATATACAAAGAGTCAACGCTTTAGACTGCAAAATATTTGCTGCATAGCTGCAGTATGAACCCGCCACAAGCAACACTCACAACACTTCGTTTGAGAATGCAAAAAAGGGGGCACAGCTACAATGACAACTCGGTGATGATCTTCAAACAGGAAGGATTGAGGCAACAATGAGGATTGCTGTGGGTTGAATCCCCATTTGATTGTGTTTTGTATTAGTTGTTAAAAAATTTGCCGATCATTGTTTCAATGTCGCTTGGCAGTGGAGCAATGGCTTTGCCGTATTCCTTAAAGGGTGTGAAGGCAACCATCTCAGCGAAAAGTTCCTTTTCATTTTTTTCTGTATAGTGGCTGAGGGATTTTGTGTCGACCTGTTATCAGCCTGATCAAACAAATTCGTAGTCAAAGCCAAGCCCAAAAGAGCCAATATAATAACTGACACTGCAGCCATACCTATCCCTGTATAGAGCAATGACGAAACACCTGCTGCTTTCAACCCACAAACAGTAAACACAACAACCATGACACTGATTTTCAGAACCACACAAACATGATGCTTGTTTAGATCAGAAGCTTTCTCCACACATCCAAAAGCACACTCCTTCACTATTATTTCCTTTTTCTTTGTTGCCATAGCTCTTAGGGATTAGGAAAATACTGATCTACCTTTTATAATATCTTCATACTGCAAC